>ERZ777003.2291-NODE-2291-length-23088-cov-6.396779_pt1 | contig 23088 bp, 13 predicted proteins | sample MGYA00374956_ERZ777003 | MGnify/ENA primary metagenome ERZ777003 (study PRJEB29302, sample SAMN06268252) | bioreactor metagenome | isolation source: Joint BioEnergy Institute, California, USA | place: USA:Joint BioEnergy Institute, California, USA | collected... | reverse complement strand
ATCACGGCAAGGCTCGCCCGGCTACGGGCTGCATGAAATTCCAAAAAGGAGGACTTATTGATGCAATTAAAAATATTGGACCAGACCTTCGCCATCCTAAAATTGCCTCCGACTGACCCGATTCCGTCCTGGGCATGGCAAGGCGAAGTTTTCTCTGTTACGCGGACGGATGAGGAACTCTCGATCGTATGTCCATCGGATTGTTTGCCCGACGGTGAGGGATTTGAATACCTGGAACAGGATTGGAGATGCCTGAAGGTTGAAGGAATTCTGGATTTCAGCCTGACCGGAATCCTGTCTTCGCTTGCGAAACCGCTCGCGGACAACAGGATCAGCATATTTGCAGTTTCGACCTATAATACGGATTACTTATTGATCAAGAGCCATGCCATGGACCAGGCGAGAGCCGTGTTGGAGAAAGAAGGCCATACGTTTTGCAAAGAACGAAGCCCCAGGGCGTAATCGTCCTGAAGCTTCGTTCTGTTCGTTCCTATGCCTCGGTGTTGTCTTCCTCAGATCAGGCCGGACTCCTGCAGCAATCGCTCGATCATCGCCGCGGCTTCCGCCCTGCTGATCGTCTCCTGCGGTGCCAGGCTGCCGGTGCTTCGGCCATGGACGATGCCCGCCTGCACCGCGTCAGCGATGCCGGCGATCGCCCAGCCCGATGCCTGATCCGCATCCCCAAACGCCTGGAGCACAACGTCCGCCGACTGTGCCGGCAGCTTGCCCTTCAGCCCGGTGATCCCCATCGCCCTCGCGATGATCACCATCGCCTGTTCGCGCGTGATCTTCTCGTTCGGACGGAAGCTGCCGTCGGTATACCCGTTCAGCAAGCCATACGCATGCGCCGTGTGGATCGCGCCGCTGTACCAATCCGTCTCCTTCACATCCGTGAAGATGCCCGTTCCCTGCTCCGGCCTCAGCCCCAGCGCGCGTACGAGGATCGTCGCAAACTCGGCGCGGGTGATCGCCGCGTCCGGGTGGAAGAGACCTTCGTCCGTCCCTGCCACGATCATCCGCGAGCCCATGTTGTTCGCGGTTTCCTTCGCCCAGTGCGTCGCCACATCCCCGAACTCCCTCGGGTTCCAGATCACCGTGTAGGTGCTGTTGGTCAGGCTGCTCACAACGGCGTAGTACCTGCCATCCACCACGATGATCCTCGTCGGCACATGGCGCACCGTGCCGTCCGGATCCACCACCACGCCGGTCGTGATCTTCTCCGGATCCACGCCGTCCGGGATCGCGATCGTCCGCTCCACATACACGTCGAACTTCGTCACCTCGATCGTCGTGTCTCCGTAAGTCGCCCTGACCGTGAACTCCACCGGCGGCACGACCAGCGTGAAGGTGCCATCCGCTTCCGCATCGTCCACAAGTCGGACAGTCGCCTCCGTCGGCTCGCCGATCTCCACCTCGACCTTGATGTCCTGCAGCTCCACATCGCCTCCCACCTGGTCGGAGATCGCGTCGATGTTAATCTGCTTCGCAGGAATCGTGTAGGTCGCGCGGTCCGTCCTGATCTCCAGTACCGCCTCATGCGCTTCCATATTCTTCACCATCTGGCCGTTCAGTTCCCCGACGGCCACATCGGAGCCTGACGGGATCGGGATCGTCACGACCACGTTCCGGCCTTCCTCGGCCAGCTTCTCATTCAGCTGGTCGCCATCGACGATGACGGTCGTGACGGTCTGGTTGTTCCGCGTGCTCGTCGTGACCGTGCCGGCCTGTGCTTCCTTGCCGTTCACCAGCACGATCACACGGTTGTCCGCAGGACCGGTTTCGGTATGCCCGGGCTCCTCCTGCTCTTCCGGCTCCTGTTCAATCGGGCCAGGTTGGCCCCAATCGCCGCCATCATCCTGGGTCGGCGTCGTGTCCTTGATCGTGATCGTCAGCGTCTGATCCTCACCATCGCTGAACACGAACGTCAGCGTCAGGTTGCCGAGCTTCTGCTCCTCCAGGTACGACTTCAGGATCGTCACCGTGGCCGTGCCCGCTGCCTCATTGACTGTCAAGGTGTAGTCCGTGCCCTGATCCAGCAGCGTCCCGCCCTTCCACAGGCTCTCGAACGTATTGCCGTTCAGCGTCACGGTCACCACGATGTCCTGGTAGTCGTCCGATTCCTTGTACTTGTCGAAGGTGGCTGTCGTCGGCGTGATCTCGCTGTCCTGCTTTTCATCCTCGTCATCGCCTTGAACCGTGGCAAACTTCATGGCAGACAGCTTGCCGGAGGCAGATTGATCCTCAAAGACGACGTAAGGAATACCTGCCACAACCACCAGGGAAGGCGCATAGGCGTCGTATTTGGTCAACCCAGCCGACCCGATCGTCTTCCACTCGCCGTCCACATACTTTTTCACGGTCAGACGATCGCTGTTCTTCTCATCTCGATACGCGACAAACAGATCACCATCATCGGCTGTTGCGGCAAGCTCATAAACCTTGCCCGAGGAGAAGCTGGTTTGACCCAACTTGACCCATTCCAGGTTCCTGAAATCATAGCTCATCGCATGCGGCTTGTAATATTCATCCTTGTATACGAAATACAGCTCATTTCCGTCCGCAACGAGCGTGGCATCATTGGCAAAGTCGGACGTGAAACCGCGGTCGCCAACCAGCTCCCATTCACCTGACGATGGATTGAACCTCATCACCGTGCCGCCGAAGCCCGCCTCGTACAGATAATCCTGGAAGCCGGCATACAGCGTGCCATCCACTGCGGCCAAACTCGGGTGATAGATCTCATCGACGGAGAAGCTTTCCGTACCCACCGTTTCCCAGGTTCCGCTGCTTGTCAGCTTCTTCACTGTTATTTTCTTGGTCGGATCGCGATAGGCGACATACAGGGAACCATCGTGCATGAGAAGATACGGATCACTGACATTGGAACTATCCGCTGCCAGAGTGTCGCCTGCCAGCATCCAGTCTCCTTCGCCGTCCAGTTCATATTGCATGACCTGCACCGTGGAACCTGTTCCATAAGCCGCATACAGCTTGTCGTCCGTGACGATCAGCGAGCCTTCACCGATCTTGCCGGAGGGGAATCCTGCACTGCCGACCACTGACCACTGTGTCTCATCCGCTCCAAGCTTCATGACCGTCGCTTTGCCGCTGTGGGACTGGTCGCTGAACAGCACATACAACGTGCCATCCGTGCCAGCCTTCATCGCTGGCGTACTCCCCTTCCCTGCGGTGAATCCTTCTCCGATGGAGATCCAGCTGGCCTCGGGATCGATTGCCGTGACGAAGTTCCAGGTCATCGGATCGGCGATGCCGCCGTGCAGATCGGTCGCCGAATACTGGAACGCGTCGGCATCGATCAGAACATAATACTCCTTGAGCGAAAGCAATCTCTCCGGCAGCGTGATGGTCACAACTTCCGAAGCGATCTGCACATTGGGATCGGTTGTCCCGATCCTGGCGGCGACGGTTCCGCCCCCCGTCATCAGATAGAGGTATTTGCCCGGAGTTGCCTGGACCGCATCATTAAATGTCAGGACGAGCTTGGTATTCACCGCCACTTCATCGGCATCGTCTTCAGGCGACAGCGCGACAATCCTGATATACGGCTCTACCTCATTGTCAGCCGTGACCGAGTCAGATGCCAGACGATATCCCTTCTTGTCTGTGACCGGTGGCTCTCCGTCCGCATACGCCACCTCAACGTCCTGACGGTTCAGGATCGGGCTGGCCAGCGTGAGGATCAGCTCCTTGCCCTTCAATTGCGCTCCGGTCACTTGCACTTCTTCTCCATCCACCGTTACGGTGAAGCGTGCCAACGCTTCCTCTTCCGCAGCCATCTTCTCCGGGAAGAAGACAGATACCTGACCCGGCGCCTCATCCGATACTTTCGCGCCGCTCAAGACCGGAGCCAGATCATCCTGCCACAGCAGGATCGGCAGCTCTCTCCGATCGTCCAGTTGCCAGATCTCATCAAAATCCCAGTCATCGAAAGAGTCCTCTTTCGCCATATCCGTATGCTTGAGCGGAATACCCGATTCCGGTCCTGTATCGGACTGACCGGTCTTGCCCTGATCATAATAAGCGGAAGTAAAGGAGATATTCCCCTTCTTGCCAACCAGACCGCCGATTCCCCCGATGGATTCGTCACAGAAGTACGTGCATACGACTTTGCCTGCAGCGAATACATTCGTAAGGGTGGAGGATGCCGTGCTTCCGCCAACCAGACCGCCAACAATGGAAGATCCACGGACAGAGCTGGTCGAATAGCTGTCGTTGATCTCGGCATTGTGGATGAGACCCACCAGACCGCCAACATATTCACCAGTTCTTGTATCGCCTGTCGAACAGGATTGGTCAACCGTGGCGCTGTCCAGATATCCGACAAGACCGCCCACTTCTGTCTGATAGTCAATACCTGATACAGTAAGGTCGGTGCAGCTTGCCACGATGACGGCGCCGTTTATCGCTCTGCCGACCAGCCCTCCTGCAGTGTCAGACCCGCTGACGAATCCCCCGGATACAGTCACATTGCTTGCCTTTCCTTCCAACGTGGCCGCGAGGGCACCGGCGTTACCGAAATTGAAATTCAGAGAAACATTAACGTCTTCCAGGACCAGGTTTTGGACAACGCCCTCTGATCCGATTGTGTCAAACAAACCTGAAGCGGTGTTGGTTTTCACCCACAATCCCGAAATTGTATGGCCTCGCCCGTCGAGATGACCATTAAACGCAGCGATTGGAGTCCACTGCCCAAAGTAAGACAGATCAATGTCTTTGGTCAGCGCATAATACGCCTCAGGATCATCGCCCACCTCAGTCAACCGCTGCGCATTCCAGATCAGGTACGGATGATCCTCCGTGCCGTTGCCGCCCGGAACATCCGCGACCGGATCGGACAGTTCGCCCGTTCCATCCTCATTGGCTGCAGCCACCGCAAACACATATGTCGTGCCGTTCGTCAGCCCGGTTACGGTATACGTGGTCTCCGTGAGATCCGAAACGACGAGCTCCCAGTCTTCCGGATCTGTCGGAGCCTCTTCCCCTTGATACTTATATACCGAGTAACTGTCAGCCTCAGTTACGGCATCCCATTCCAGGATCACTTCACCGGCCCCCGCTGTACTGGTCAGATTCGTCGGTGCAGGTGGAGGGAATAACTCTTTCCATTGTGCATACAGAACCGTATCTGCACTCACGACAAACGATCCATCCGCCGCGGTGCCCGTTCCATCGGCTTCCGTATTCCAGCCGATGAATCTGTAGCCTGTCCGGGCAGGAGGTTCAGGCAGGAGGCCAAGTTCATCGCCCGGCAGCAGCGTCATGAATGCCGGGGTGGCCTTCGTATGACCGCCGTTGCTGTCGAAATGAACCGTGGAGCTGACAGGCAGCGTCCTGCGGGTCTGATATACGGCTCCATCCGTTCCGACTGCCAGGAAAGTGGCCTTGCCGCCAGCGACGGAAAGGAATTCGGTCGTGGCGACATCGGTCGCGATCGGGATCCACGATGTGTTGCCTTTCTTCAACACCCTGATGGTTCCGCCCGTGCCAACGATCACATAAGTTTGATCGTGATAAGCGATGCCGTTGTACGTCACACCGCTGATTCCGCTGCTCCTGTAAGCCCAGTCGTTTCCATTGGCAGAATAGTACAAATTGTACCGCTGATAATTCGGATTGTTGCCTGTACCTGCTGCGTAATACTCATCCTCGCCATAGGCAATACCGTTAAGAGAGACATCCACCGTGGTATATCTGCTCCAATTTACCCCGTCCGCAGACCAATAGGCCTTGCCATGATACGTGCCATACACGCCATGGCCTACGGCTACAAACAGCCCATTGCCATAGGTCACGTCACGGATATCCAGGATGTCTCCGGAATCCGCCTCTGCCCACGCGGTTCCATCCTCCGAATAGATCACGGTTCCGAAATCGCCTACAGCCACGAACTTGCCATCGCTATACACAATGCCGTAAAGAGGATTGGACGTCGGGCTCTCCTGTTCGGTCCAGCTGTAGAGATTGGTCGACGTGAGTACCGTGCCGTTATCACCAACCACCACATACAACCCCGCGCCATATGCGATGTCGCGTAGTATCACCGTACTGTCACTCAGCTTCTTCCAGACCGCTCCGCTGTTGGAGGAATAGACGCCTTTGCCCAAAGCCACATACTGGCCGTTTACGATGTTCACGCCATAAAAAGTTTCACTTTGATATTTGCTCCAATTCATGCCGTCATTTGACGTCACGATATCCAAAGGACCTACACTGACATACAAACCGTCGCCATAAGCGATTCCATTGCGAGCATTTATTAATTGTGTAGTGGCCTGAGACCACGAGCCTCCGTTTGAAGATTCATAGATGAATCCGCCCATTAGTCCTGACCCAACCACCAGAAACTTTCCGTTGGTGAATGTGACGTCTTTGACGTCTCCGGTAATGCCCCCTAAACTGAATGACCAGTTCACGAGGTCACTTGAAGTAAGGACTGTTCCGAGAAAACCGATCGCGACCACTTTGCCATTGCCCGCAGCGACACTGTACAGATCGAATAAGATCCCGCTTTCCTGTAACGTCCATTGCAGACCATCGGTCGATGTCAGGACCGTGCCATTGTTGCCTACAATGACGAATCCCCCATCCGCATAGGTGACAGCATTCAGTTGCCCCGAAGTGCCGCTGACCACAGGAATCCAATGGGATCCGTTCCTGGAAACGACGATGGTCCCATTGTCCCCTGCTGCCACGTACATATCGTTACCATAGGCTACTCCCCGAAGCGTCCTGGTCGTGCCGCTGGATCGTGGCAGCCAGTCCTCCCCATCGGTGGAGATCAGGATCGTGCCGTCCGCCCCAACGGCGATCAACCTGTCTCCTCCGCCTGTGATGTCATGCAGTTCCTTGGCAACACCGCTCATCTGTTTCGTCCAGACCGTGCCGTCGTAGGTGGCGGCGATCAAGCCGTTAGCCCCGACCCCGACAAATATGCCGTTCATGTATGCGACAGCGTTCATCGCCTGGGAGCTGGATACCTTCCGATTGATCCATGAAGTGTATGGATCGATCCATTTGGCATACAGGGTGACGTTCTCCGTGCCCATCGCAAACGTCTGACCGGGGAGATAATCCGTTCCCGTCCCGTCCTGCTTGGTATTCCAACCGTTGAATATGAAACCTTCTTTCTTCAGCCCCTTGCTGTTGTCATGGACGACGGCCAGGTCTCCGCTGCTGTACAGCGTAGGGTCCACCGGCACATCGCCGCTGTCTGCGCCGTTGCCATCGTAGGTCACCGCATAGCCGTTCTCATCAGGCGCCGCAGATACCGTTGGGAGGATCAGCCCCCCGGGCAACGTTCCGAAGACAACCGCAACCATCAACATGCAGAGGAACAGCTGTTTCAATCGCAATACTTTCATGAACTCCTCATACTCCCTCCTGGATTCGACAATTTCCTTAAAAATCATATAAAAACCGACCTTAAAAAAACCTTAAAGCCCCTCCAGCCAATCAAAAAAGGTTATCCCCGTCATGCCACTTGTGGCATGAACGGAGATAACCTTCAGGCGTAAACGTTGTGCACAGGTTGAGTCCGGTGTCACGCGGGCTGCGCCGGAATCCGCACCGTCACCTTCGTGCCCAGCCCCGGCGTGCTCTCCATCTGCAGGCCGGTGCCGTATTCATACTTCAGACGCTTGTTGATGTTGATCAGGCCGACGCCCTGGCGCTGGTTCGGCTTGGCGTGCGGCAGCTGCTGCAGCAGCTCGCTCCGGAAGCCAACCCCGTTGTCCTCGATGACAAACAGGTATTCACCATTCTCCTGATAGGCAGTCAGCTTGACCGTGCCCCCCTCGATCCGGTTGCCGATGCCATGCCGGATCGCGTTTTCGACCAGGGGCTGGATGAGCAGGGGCGGCAGGTTCACCTTGTGCATGCCGTCCGCGATGTCATACACGAAGCGCAAGCGGTCCTTGAAGCGCGCTTTCTCGATCTCCACATAGGTGCAGATCAGGCTGAACTCCTCCTCGAAGGGGATCCGCTTCTCCATGTGGCTGAAGCGGAAGCTGCCGCGCAGATAGTCGGCCAGATCGCTCGTCAGCTTGCGCGAGCGCTCCGCATCCGTATAGCTGGACGCCACGATGCTGTTCAGGACATTGTACAGGAAATGCGGCTTGATCTGCGATTGCAGGAACGCCACCTCCAGATCGACCGCCTTGGCAAGCGAATCCTTCAGCGCCAGCAGGCTGCCGATCCTCGCCTTCAGCTCCGCCACATCGAACGGCTTCGGCAAGAAATCGTTCGCCCCCGCCTCGAACGCCGCCACCTTGTCCTGCGAACCGATGGCCGCGGTCACCATCAACACGGGAAGCTCCGGCAGCGTGTACGTCTTGCGGATCTCCTGGCATACCTCGTAGCCCGACATGCCCGGCATCATCAGATCCAGGACGACCAGGTCGATCCTGTTCGGCTTGCTGATCTCCCCGATCGCCTCATACCCGTTCTTGACGGCGATGACATTATGGCCGAGCGGCTGGAGCGCCTCCATCAGCACCTTCAGATTCAGGAACTGGTCATCCACGATCAGGATCGTGTGCATGCCTCCCTGATTGAGATAATAGGGGGTTTCCAGCGTGTATTCCGGCGTCCTGACCGGGGGTACGAGCGACTGGTTCCCCCCGGATGCCGCGGCTACCGATTTCCCTCTGGACTTGCCGTCCGGCGCCACCGGAAGCGTGAAGGTGAAGGTCGTGCCGACACCTCTGGTCGACGATACCGTGATCTTGCCCTTCTGCAGCTCCACCAGCTGCTTCACGATCGGCAGCCCGAGCCCGAAGCCCCGATTCTCCTTCGCATCGTCGAAGGTCTGGAATGCCTCGAAGATATGCGGGAGATTATGCGCCTCGATACCTTCCCCCGTGTCGCTGACCGAGATCTCGATCATGCCCTCTTTCTCCGCCGCCGACACGACGATGCTTCCATCCTTCGTATGCTTGACCGCATTGTCCAGCAGGTTGCCGATGATCTGGCCGAATCGGCTCTCATCCGCCAGCGCGTACGGCAGGTGATCAGGCACCCGGTTCACCAGGCGGGTATTGCGATCTTCACCCAGAAACGAATAGATGCGCACCTGCATCTCGACCGCCGAACGAACATCCACCTGCTGCGGATCGATCTTCAGCTCTCCCTGCTTCAGCTTGGAGAAATCCAGGATATCGTAGACCAGCTGCGAGAGCCGTCCGGTGATGCTCGTGATGAGATGGAGCTTCTCCCGCTGTTCCTCCGTCGGTGGGTGACGGCTGTCCTCCAGCAGCGACCTGGAGATGTGCATGACGCCGTGCAGCGGCGACTTGAACTCATGGGAGGTTCTGGCGAGGAATTCGTCCTTCAGCTTGTCCGACTTCATGAGCTGGATGGACAGTTCCTCGATCTTCTTGAACGCGTTGGAGAACCGGAGCGACATGAGCAAGGCCAGTATCAACAGCAGCACGAACGGCTCGAACGGCGGCAGCGTGTCCAACGGAACGCCGAAGTACACATTGAGATTCTGCTCCAGCGCGTAGATGTTCAGCGTCACCGCGGCGAAGGCCAGATACACGCTTCCTTCCACCTTGTGGAAAGCCGCCACGATAAACACATAGATCGCATACAGCAGCGGGAAGGTCGCGTAGAATGTCACCAGCTGTCGGTACAGCGACTCGAACCAGGCGAAGAAGAACAGGATCCCGAAGGCGAGCACCGCACCGACGACCACGCCGCCGCGAATCAGCCATCTGGCGCAAAACGGCCGAAACGCCGCGTACAGGTACAGCAGGAACGAGAGCCCCACGCCCACCGCTGTCATCAACTGGACGCGAATAAACAGCCAGAAGGGCAAGTGCCCGAATGCTTCATACAACACCCGCTCACCGCGCGTGCTGGTAAAAAGGGCCGAACACACGAACACCATGCCCAGCATGAACAGGGACAGATCGTTCTTGCGCTGCGTATACAGACCGATGAAATACAGCCCCATGATCAGGAAAGCGGTGATGCTGACCCAGTCATGGCTGATCGACCTGTCGCGGAAGGCGGAGATATCCTCGGCGTATCCCAGATAGATCGACTCGGTCACGCCGCTGCTGGGCGGAAAATCATAATTGGCCACCTGCACGAGGATCTCGTTCCACCCGGGCTCCAGCTTGAAATAGCTGACATAGGGCTTGTTCTGCGATCGGTAGGTCGGCCCCTCATCGGGGTCTCCGCTCTGGCCCACGACCTGCCCGTTGATGAGGATGCGGTTGGCCATCTGGATCGATGAGGTTTTCAGCCCGTATATGGTCGCACCGTCGCTGATCCTGACCCTCAGGCGATAGGTGGCCTCCCCCAATGTATGCTGGTGCTTCGACCAGGAGCCAGGCACGTTGATCCATTCCGGTTCGCGCGCGGAGGCGAAATCTTCGGGGGGCGTGAGCTTGCCGGGATAGAACTCCCATTCCCCATCCAACGGAACGACGCCATCATCGGCGAAGTTCCATGCGGTCAGATCAAGGACGCCCTGTTCCGCGTGAGGCGCGGGCTTGATGATATGCGAGAAATAGAGGTAGAACAATCCGTACGTAATTGCCAATAAGGCCAGCGTTACCGCTGCCGCTGCCACTCTGTACCTCATGGAACTCAACCAGTCTTTCCTATTTTCTTGAACAGATTAACCGTCTCCTCTTCCAGCTCCACGCCGAGCTGTTCGCATATGACCTGCTCCAGCTGCCGATAGACGCGCAGCGCCTCGCTTCGATTCCCCGCATCCAGGTGCAGCTGGATCAGCTCCCGTCCATCCGACTCCGAATCCGGAGCGATGGCGAGCACGCGCTGCAGGCAGTCCTCCGCCAGCGCCAATCTCCCTTTCTGGCGGACATGCCGGAACATGCCGCGCAGCATGCGCAGATACTTGGCATTGATCGCCTCCTGCCGGAACACCGACCAGTGATAGTCGCAACCCTCCATGTAGGCTCCCTGGTACAGGGCGTTGATCCTGTCGTACAGCTCCTCATCCGGCTGCTCCGCACCCAGCATGCCATCCAGCAGGCTTTCCAGCTCGGTCACATCGACCGTCGCTCCATTGAGCCGGATGGCGAAGCCGAATCCCGATTTCTCCACCCTCATCGGGATGCCGTGCTCCACGAAGCTCTTGCGCAGGTAGGACAGGCAGGTGTACAGATACGTCTTCGCCTTGCCCAGATCATATTCGGGCCAGATCGATTCGATGATGAGCGCCGTGTCCACGTGCTTCTCCGCATGATGGATCAGGAACGCGCACAGTTCCTTCTCCTTGTTCGTCTTCCACGGGAGCTGCCGGCTGGCGTCATCCGGAAGAGGGATCGAGAAGCCGCCCATGCAACGAATATGAACCTCCGTACGGCTTGCGGCAGGGGATGCTGCCGGCTTGATGCGCGACAAGGCATGCTGCAGCCTGTTCGGCGCCAGCGGCTTCAGCAGATAGTCCGTTGACTGGATCTCAAACGCTTCCACCGCATATTCGGCATACGCCGTGGTGAACACGATGGGCACCCCCGGCTGGATCTCGCGCATTCGCCTGGCCGCTGTCATACCATTCATCAACGGCATCTCATTATCCAGGAAGATGGCGTCCACAGGCGCTTCACGCAAAGCCGCGATGGCCTGGACCGGATTCACATATCGCCCGACAATGTCCACATCCCCGACCTGTTTCAGCAGAATCTCCAGAAGATTCAATGCATCCTCTTCATCATCCACGAGCATCACGCGGATCATCCAGCTTGCCTCCCGAATCATTCGTTAATTAACAAAATCATAACACAAAAATGTCGATCCATATACAGTGATTTCCTGTTCACATCGACCGCCTGCGGTCAGCCTTCCTCATATGTCGAAGCGCCGTCTCTCCCGGTGGGATCGACGGCGCTTGCTTCATGCCTGTGGTACAGGTTCTGTCATCCGCCTTTCGTTCGGACGGGGGCGGTTCTATCCTCCATCCCTCAATTGGCGGAGCTGGTTCCGCCCCTTGCACGGGGCGGATCAGCGTCGGCTCGGATCCCGTTCCTGGGCCATGACAGAACGGTATCGCCTACGAGTTGATCAGATTCGCCGTCTGCAGAAGCCGCTGGAGCATGACCGCCGCCTCCGCCTTCGTCAGCTCCCGATGAGGAGCCAGCAAGCCGTATGCTCCGCGGATGATGCCGCTATCCGTTACCAACGCCGCGCCTTCACGGGCCCATGCCGCTACATCCGCAGCATCGGCGAACGGCGCCAGCACCGAATGCGGGTCCTCAGGACCTGCCAGCCCGGCCAGCTTCGCCGCGCGAGCCATGATCACCATCGCCTCCTGACGGGTGATCGTATCCTTCGGGCGGAACAGCCCATCCGATCCTCCCTTCACCAGGCCGTAGCGCTTCGCCGTTGCCACCGCACCGGCGAACCAGTCGTCCGGGCGCACCTCTCTCGCGAGCGGCTCGTTCGTCTCGAGGCCATCCAGTCCAAGCGCACGAACGGTCATGGCAGCGAATTCCGCCCGGGTAACGGCCCGATCGGGCTCGAACAGCCCGTTCGGCGCTCCCTTGACGATCAGACGGCTCGCCATGTCCTCCACCGACGCCTTCGCCCAATGTTCGGCCAGATCCGCGAAAGTGCGCTCGTTGTCGATGACCGTATACGCGCTGTTCGTCAGGCTGTTGATGATCGCCTCATACGATCCGTTCCGCTCCACGATCCGCGTCGGCACGTGGAACCATTCTCCGTTCGGCCCGATCCACACGCCGGTGGTGATGCGTCCGCGATCCACGCCCTGCGGTATCGTGATCGAGCGTTCCACATACGCCGTGAATCCGTCGATCTCCACGGTTCGGTCGCCGTATACCGCCGTGATCCGGAATTCGATGACCGGAGCCACATGGGCGATCGTCGCGCCGTCCTGCCCAGAGGGCTCCAGTGCCGGTACCTCGATCATCTCAACGTATACCAGGATGTCCTCCAGCTCAGACGCTTCGAGCTGTTCGGCGACGCGGACGATGTCGATCAGCTCGGCAGGGATGGATTGACCGAGCCGTCGCTGCCTGTCTCGACGACGGTGAAGTCCGCCGGATCGGCATCGTCCAGCCCAATCACTCCTTCGCTGAATTCCAGGATGATCTCCGTATCGCTGCTCCGTTCCGCACCCGCGATGAAAGGCGGCGTGATGTCTGTCAGCACGAACGATCCAAGCAGCGTCTCCGCCTCGATCGGAGTGCCCTCCTCATCGAAGATCGCCAGGCGATGCACCGGATAGATCGCGACCTCCTCCACCCCGGTCGGATCCCCGTCGATCGACAGGAACAGCCGCAGCGTCGTCTCCCCTCCGTCCGGCATGCTCGCCTCCTCCGGCGTTTCACCGTCAGGCTGGCGCACGTAAGACACGCGTGCCCCCTTCGCATTGCCGCCATTCTCCGAGAATTCGATCCGGAAATCGCCTGCCCACAGTCCGCTTGCTCCGTTCGGATTGCCATAGACGCCCTCGTCGAAGGTGACGTCGACATAGGCATTGGTCTCCTCCGCTTCGATCGACACCGGAGCAGGCGGCGTCGTGTCATCGTCTCTCCGCGCGTGCGCCAGCACATTGTTGCCGCCCGCGCTGAACTGCACGATCCGCTTGCCGGCGAACGCGGTGATCGGCGTTGGCGACGAGCGGTCGCCGTCGGTGTCATTGCCGATGCCGAGCTGGCCATTACCAGCCACGCCGCTGCCGTACACCTCATACCCGTCTTCTGATTCAACCGCGATAAACATCTGATAACCGGACATGGTGATGGTTCCGGCGACCGCACGCTTCCCGGCCAGCGCTTCGACGCGGGTCGGCGCGAGACGATGAGTCGTATCGCCAAGTCCGAGCTGGCCATGTTGGTTGTCCCCGAACACATAGACATCACCGGACGCGGTGATCACCATGGACGAGGTGCCGCCCGCGTGCACGGCGATCGCCGGATCATCGGCTGGCAATCCCTCGATCCACTTCGGTGCCCATTGATACTCCTCGTCGCCATGGCCCAGTCGCCCCTGTCCGCCATGACCGAATGAGTATACCTTGCCCTTGTCCGTCAGGATCAGCGCATAAGCGGAACCTTCCGAGATGGCGATCGGCCGCTCATCCTCAGGCCAGGTGCTCACGATCTTCTCCGGGGTTAGCTCCGGTATCCAGCCGAGTTTGTATACATCCCCTTCCTCTGACAGGACGAGCGAGTCTCCCCAACCTGCCGATACTTCCACGATCCTGACATCTTCCATGACGCGAACCGGCGTGTATACCCTGTCGTTCAGTGAAGGATCGCCGAGCTGGGCATTATTATTCCTGCCGAAAGCATACAGCTCACCGGAAGTCGTGACGGCGAGCGAATGAAAATCCCCGCCTGAAAGGGCCGCGATCCGGATCGATTCACCTGACAATACGGGATTTACGACCGGCGTGGTCTGGGGAGAATTATCGCCAAGTCCCAGCTGACCATGGGTTCCGGTGCCAAACACATACAGGTTGCCGTCACTGCCTGCGACCAGCGAATGACCCAACCCAGCGGCAAAGGCGACCGGTTCGGGCAATCCAGGGATCAGTTCCGGTATGCCGCGATTGGCGTAATCGCCGAATCCGAGCTGCCCGTTTCCGTTATCTCCCAGGGCGAACAGGCCATACCCCGGCACGGTGGGATGACCGGGCATCACCTTGATCGGCGGCGCGGACTCCTGGGACGTTCCCCTGGCATTCGTCGATTTGACCGTCACCTTGTATTCAACGGCGTTCATCAGATCTTCTATCGTGATCGGGGAGCTGGTCCCGGTGATCGTGCGCCGCACCTTGTCGTTCCACAGATTCACGGTGTACAGCGTGACCGGCGTTCCGCCGTCATACACCGGAGGGGTGAAGGACACAGTCAATTGCCGATGTCCCGGTGTGACCGTGATATTCGCGGGCGGATCCGGGTAGTCATACACGGAAGGACCCAGCGTCAGCAGGAGCGAGTGGAAGCGCTGCGCAGCGATTTTCGTGACCTGCACGCCCGCTGGCGTAATCTCCCTGGGCAGAGTCACATCGTCAGCCGTATTGATCCCTTGTCCGGTATAGGAGTCCTGGCCAAAAGAGTACACCTTGCGCGATTCCGTCAGCACCAGACTGAAGTTACTGGCTGCCTGGATCATCACGACCTTCTCGTCGCCGAACAAGGAGGCGGAGAGTTCCGTCGGAGGGAGGGTTTCCCAATCGATCTCCGCCGGATCCAGGCCCAACTGCCCGTATGACGTCTGTCCGAAAGCGTACACCCGACCGTTCGCCGTCAACACCAGGGAATGGGTAGACCCGGCTGAGGCGGAGACGACATATTCGTCCGAGAAATCCGTGACGAGCGTCGGTTCCACCCAGTATGCTGTGCCGCTGAGGGCCGGCACACTGCCTGCGGCGTACAGACTGCCATCATCCATGACGAAGAACGTATGTCTGGAACCGGTGGAGATCGACTTCACCGTGGCCTCCGGCGCGAACCCGGTGACCTTCTTGAACCCATAAATATTCTCATCGGTATCCTCCAGACCGAGCCCCAGCTTGCCGTACTGGTTGCGGCCGGTCGCATAGACCTCGCCATCCGTCGTCACCAGGAACGTCATGTAGTAGTTGGCCTCGATCGAAGCCATTTCCCCGTTGACTGGAAGCGGTGTCGGCAAGGTGACATTTTCGACTTCACTCGCGAAGCCAAGCTGTCCGTAGCTGTTGTCGCCGAACCCATACACCTTCCCGTTATCCGTCAGCAACAAGGTGTGAGTATCTCCTGCGTCGATCGCCACCACCTGGCCATCGACACCGCTCAGATCCACCATTACCGGTGTCGCACTAAACCCCGAATTCCTGATGGTCCCGTTTCCCAGCTGCCCTTTATTGTTCGCCCCGACCGCATACACCTCTCCATCTGCAGACAAGACTACGGAATGGGAGAGACCCACCGCGATGTCGAAGATGTGGAGGCCCGGGAACGCTGTCACCAGCTCTGGCGCCAGCTGGGTCGAACCACCGTTATCCAGCGCAAGCTCGCCCATACTGTTCCGCCCAAAGGCGTGCAGTTCCGGCAAACCGTCCTCCTCTTCGGTCGAGAGCGGTGCGAATCCAGGCTCGTCATCGTCCGCCTCCTCTCTGACCGTATCGTCCTCCGTCAGATCGTCGCCGTACACGGCGTCCGTGACACTGTCGCCTCCCATTGCGTCCGCAACATGGCTGTCCGTCCCGACGTCCTCCGAACCCGGGACTGGCTCCGCCCATGCGGCGAACCCGCTTTGCACGATGATCACAACGAAGCAGAGCAGCGTCATCGCGATCCTTCTCCGAGTCATGCCTCGCTTCATCTTCAACCTCCATTGCAGTCAGATCGTTCAATATATCCACGACGGATACTTTTGACTCACGACCAGCGTACTACAATGGACCTTAAAAAATGTCGATTCATGGAACCACCGTCCATTACGACCAGTTCGACAAGACCGGTGAATCTTGACCTTGATGACAGCCCCTTTTGGGATGCCGTTTCGAACATCTCGTTATGTCCGGAAGACGTTTGCTTCACGGCGGTCATATCCGGTCATCCCGGGAGGTGGGAGGATGGTCTCCATGCGTCTCGTCTCACCCTGGTGAAGCTCCCAAGGCATTCCGAACAAGTGATGTTCTATCATTTACCAATACTATTGCAGGCTTGTCTGAGATATAATAGGGAATTACTCTGATGAATTCCGTCACCTGTATGCAACTGAGGAGGATGTCATGTTTATCACCTATGTGCTCGCGGGGCTGGCTGTTGCCATGCCGGTGGGCGCCATCACCGTAGAGATGACCAAACAGTGCCTGAAAAATGGCTTCCTGCACGGCTGGGCGGTTGGGCTGGGCGGGATGACGATCGATCTCCTCATGGTCCTTGCTCTGCATCTCGGCCTGGCTCCGATCTTGCAGATCCCTTACATCCAGGTGCCCATGTGGCTGATCGGCGCGATCTTCCTGTGCATGATCGGCTATGACTCGATCCGGCATGCCGACAGGGACATTGCTCTGCCAGGCGAGACGACCACGAGATCGATCCTCGCATCCTATCGCAACGGGTTTCTGGTGGCGATCTCCCCCGGCAATCTGGTGTTCTGGCTCAGCGTGTTTGGCACCGTCATCACCAGCTCCTACGACAGCTCCAGACCAATGATGATTCTGGTGGTCGCGGCGGGAGTGCTGACAGGCATTCTGATTCACGACCTGGGCCTGCTGGCCATCCTGACTTTTGCCCGGAAGCTGATGAGCCGCCGCATGATCCGGGCAGCCTCCATCATCGCCGGCCTGGCATTGATCGGCTTTTCCGGTTACTTTCTTTGCGAGTTTATAGTTGGGGTCAAAGGTCTGATCCAGGCCCGTTAGTGATATCTCTCACGCTGTCTCGGCACGTCCGAGAGACGATTTTTTCTTCTCTCACGCCGCTTCGACCGGCCTCAATTCACCCGAGAGAAGATTTTTTCTTCTCTCACGCCGCTTCGACCGCCTTGGCACGCCTGAGAGAAGAAGTGGTCATCTTGTCAGATCAAGTCATCATCCGTCAGGTAGAGTCATTCGAAGGGCACATGGGAGTTGTTCGGAGCTGTTGCGTCTGGTGGTGGAAAACGGGGCTTCGATCGGGTTTCTGCCACCGTTGCAGCAATCGGAAGCCAGAGAGTAATATTCATGCTATGATGGAGATGCCGTGGAATCTGATACGCGGAGGTTGATGCACATGCCACTCGAGATCATCCAGGGAGATATTACGAAGGTTCACGTCGATGCCATCGTGAACGCGGCGAATCGGTCGCTGCTCGGCGGAGGAGGTGTGGACGGAGCCATCCACCGGGCGGCGGGGCCGGAGCTGCTCGAGGAATGCCGCAAGCTGGGCGGCTGCGAGACCGGACAGGCCAAGATCACCAGAGGATACCGGCTGCCCGCATCCCACGTGATCCATACCGTCGGCCCCATATGGCGAGGCGGAGGCTATAACGAGGAGCAGATGCTCGTTTCCTGCTACCGTCGTTCTCTGGAGCTGGCGCAGGAGCATCAGCTTCGCAGCATCGCCTTCCCGCTTATCTCATCAGGGGCGTACGGGTATCCGAAAGAGCAGGCTTTGCAGACGGCGGTAGCAACGATTCGCGAATTTCTGTCGCATCATGAGATGGACGTGTACCTCGTTCTATTCGACGATGAGTCATTCGCCCTGGCGAAGAAGCTGTTCCCCGCCGAGACCAGGGTTTAAAGACAGCCAAGCCGCCCCAACGGGCGGCTTGTTTCATCCCACATAGCGAACCAGCACCCGGTCCACCGACGGGCCGTACGATTCACCGAACAGGATCAGATGAACGAGCAAGTAATAGAGCTGATACAAGGGACGACGTTCTTCATAATCGGGCGGCAACGGGTACGCCTCTTCGTACGCGGCGTAGAACCGGGAGGAGAATCCGCCGAACAACTCGGTGAACGCCATCTCGTATTCCCGGTCGCCATAGGAAACGGCAGGATCGATGAGGTACGGCACCCCCTGGTCGCTGGCGAGCCAGTTCCCGTGCCACAGATCGCCGTGCAGCAAGGACGGTTCGATCCCCGCCGGTATCCAGCGCTCCAGCGATTCGACGAGCCGCATCAGCCGCCTCCTGCGCTCGGCAGGCATGCGCCCGCGTTTCTCCGCCAGCCGGAGCATGGGAAGCAGGCGCCGCTCGGCGTAGAATTCCCTCCACGTATCGCACCAGCCATTCGGTTGCGGGAGCAGGCCGATATAGTTGTCGTGATGAAGGCCGAAGCGCCCGCCGGGCGACCTCCTCCGGTGCAGCTCCGCCATTCCTCGCCCCAGCGCTTCTTCCGTGGTATGACGGGCAGGGCCGGACTCGATCCACTCCAGCACGATCATGCCGCCGCTTCTGTCCGGAATCCCGCCGGCATAGAACGTTTCCGGAACGGCCACCGCACCCGCTTCCTTCAGCAGTGCGAGCCCCTCGGCTTCCCGCTCAAATACGAGTCCATCCAGATCGGGCCGATACTTGACGAACCACTTCCGCTCCCGGGTCTCCGCCACATACGATCGGCCGATGTCCCCGCCTCTCACTTCCCTCAGCGCGATGATCTCTTCCTGCGGCTCAAGCGGCAGAACCCGCTTCAAGGCCTGTTTCAACCACTCCATGCTACGAATCCCCCCAGAATCCCCTATTCCAATGTTTGAGGATGATCTGTTCCCTCTATTGTACCACATTCATGATTCATGCCTGGAAGAGCAGCCTGAACCACTCCCATAATCGGTACAACTGTACACCCGCCAAACAGCAACAGACCGCCCCGACTTCGGGTTGCGGTCTGTTTGTCATCACAGGAGAGTAGCCCCTCCGGACCGAGTTATATGATTTTTCATACAAAATCATCTTGCTGTCTACCGGTTCGGACCGTTTTGTACGATCATTCGTACAAAAAGATCCTCTAACAACCATATTATCCTGATTTTGTACGATTTTTCATACAAAACGAGCCGATTTCAGCGGCGACTGCTTCGTTTTGTACGATTATTCATACAAGCGCAGCAGGCCGGCAATACGAGAGGCAAAACACCCCTCGTTGCGTTTCCGTATCTACCTTCCTCACAAGGCATTGCCCTGCGCGCTCAGCCCCCTCAGCTGTACAGCTTAAACAGCGCCTGTGTGCCGCTGTCCTGTTCGCCCAGGGAAGCCAGCTTCTCATACAGCGATCTGGCGAGCCGGACGCCTGGCATGTCGAAGCCCATCTCCTCCGCGGACTGCAGCGCGATGCCCAGATCCTTGATGAAGTGCTTGACATAGAATCCCGGCTCGAAATTGCCCGCCAGCATCCGCGGTCCCAGGTTGCTGAGCGACCAGCTTCCTGCCGCCCCGGTCTCGATGCTTCTCATGACCTGCTGCGGGTCCAGCCCCGCCTTCATCGCATAGCCGAGCGCCTCGCACACGCCCACCATGTTGGAAGCGATCGCGATCTGATTGCACATCTTGGTATTCTGCCCCGCACCGGCTGGACCCTGGTGCACGATGTTGTTGCCCATCGCCCTGAAGATCGGCAGCATCGCGTCAAATGCCGCCCGGTCGCCGCCGACCATGATCGACAGTCTCGCCTCCCGCGCCCCGATGTCGCCACCCGATACCGGCGCATCCAGCGCATGGCATCCCTTCGCGGCCGCTTCCCGCTCGATCCGCTCGGCAAGCCTTGGGCTGGAGGTGGTCATGTCGATCAGATACGTTCCCGGTCTGGCACTGGCGATGATCCCGTTCTCGCCCAGGTAGACTTCCTCCACGTCGTGCGGATATCCCACCATGGTGATGACCACCTCGACATACCGCGCCAGCTCTCCCGGGCTGTCGTGCCAGATCGCGCCCTGGGCGATCAGTCCCTCCGCCCTTGCCTTCGTCCGATTATACACATGCAACTCATGGCCCGCGGCCATCAGGTTGCGCGCCATGCTTCTTCCCATGACCCCCGTGCCAACAAATCCGATCTTCATTCCTATCATCCTCCTTCTATCTCTTCCATGATATCACATCGGGTTCAGACGCCGAAGGGCCGACAGGATCCCACGTTCCGTTAGCGTCAGGTCATCCGTGTCATCAGCAACAACCGATTGAAACACAGCCAAAAATAAAACACCCGTGAATTCCCTGCGGGGCAGGGATATCCCGAGTGTACGCAAGTTGATGAGTGATCCATCATGTGCTGAGCAGCTTCTCCAGGTGCTTGACCGTCGGGGTCAGATTGGCGAAGAAGTACGCCTCTCTCAGTCTCCGCGAAGCATCGCTGTACCTGAGATACGCGGCTCCTCCCTGATGCAGCATGCAGGTCTGGACCGCCTTCAGCGCCAGGTAGGCAGCGTCCAGCCTGACCCGCAGCAGCTCCTTCACCCGATCCGCCAGATCAGGAGAACCCGCCAGCTGATAGAACCGCTCGCGAAGCTCCCTGAACTCCTGCTCCAGCTCATCCGCCTGGACGCGCAGATAAGCGTTGCAGCCGAACTGTCTGTTGCGGGCATACTCGATGCCGCGGATCGATTCGCCGATGACGCCCAGGGCGAGCGGAACCTGATACAGGACGAAATAAGGCCTGATGCGCGGCACGAATCGGTCGGCATCCGAGGCGATGATCATCCGGTCAGGAATGAAGACCCCGTCAAACCGGCAGGAATAGGTGGCACTCCCGTTCAGCCCCAGAAACTCCGCCTTGGGGATCAGTTCGAGGCCGTCGGCGTTGCACGGCACAAACGCCATGATCCGCTGATCGTCCTCCGCCTGCGCGATGATCCCGAACCAGTGATCTTCACAAAGATTCGATACGGCGCCCAGCTGTCCGGTGATCAGATAGCCTCCGTCCGTGCGGGTCGCCTTCAGATGCAGCTTCTCCAGACCGGAGTAATATTTCATCGGATTCGACAGTCCGGTTGCGCCGAGGCAATGTCCGCCCTCCAGCAGCGGCAGCACTTCCTCGCGCAGATACCCGTTGTCCGTCATCCGCAGATAGGTCATGGAAGCGAGATGGCACCACAGATTGAAGGCGGTAGTCATACAGGTTCTGGCCGTTTCCTCGACGAGCCTCGCTCCGCCCAGCTGCAGCTCCACCTGTGACTTGTGAACGCCGCTCAACCATCCGTTCCTGCCGAGAGCGAGCAGATAATCCTTCGCATAATAAGCCTCGGCATCGATCTTTTTGACATAAGGTCGCAAATAGGCCTTGATCAGATCATCCAGCTGACCGGACTGAGGTGCACCGAACACCATAGACACCGCCTTCTCCCCCATACCATTGCAGAATCAGTCAGTTTGTCGCAATTTCCGTGATCGTATCGATCGGAGCCTTGACCGCCTGACGCGCTCTCTTGACCGCTTCCTCGTCCGGAGCGTCATAGAAGCACAGGCATTTGGTCATGTCTTCGCATACATAGGTTCTGGCAAAGGATACTTCCGGCACTTCGGCGTAATGGACGGAGTTCGTTTTCTTCCGATCCAGATAAGCCTCCATGGTCAGGTTCTCCGGCAGATTCCACTCCACCAGGTAGTTCACCTTGCCCGCCTGCTGCTTGACCGTCTCCAGATCCTGACCGACCAGGCGCACCGGCTTGATCAGCGTCACCGGAATGCCCTGTTCGCGCAGGCTCTCATTGACCAGTCCCCGATTCTCTCCTTCCACGATGAAGAAGGCTCTCGTAAAGTCCTTGGACACCTGTACTTCGATGAGGCTGGCATTTTTGGCGCCGAGAGCCGCTTGCAGCTCATTCGTCTTGGCGGTGAAGGCCTCCTTGCTCTTGATCGAACCATTCAGAACCGATTCTACCAGAAACAACGCCACCGTAAATCTCCCCTTTTCCTGAAATGTTCAGGGTTTGATCCCCTAGGTAATTTTATGATAGTAAGTTCAAAAAATCAACTTGGTATGTTTAACGCAAGAATGTGTTATGATAGGCCTATACTGGTTTGGAGGTTACGACATGAAGGCTACCTACTCACTGCCATGCAATATCGCCCAATCGCTCAACATTATCGGCGATCGCTGGACGCTCCTGATCGCCCATGAAATATTCGTCGGCCATACCACCTTCAATGAGATCAAGAAGGCGCTCGACGGCATCTCTTCCAATCTTCTGTCCGACCGGTTGAAATATCTCGAGGAGACCGGCCTGATCACGTCGCAGTTGTACTCGGACCACCCTCCGCGGTATGAATACACGCTGACCGAGAGCGGCCGGGATCTCGAGCACGTCTTCAACGCGCTGATCCAATGGGGACGGCTTCATCTTCCCAAGTGCTACAAGAAGCTGATCCACGCCGAATGCGGTCACGAGGTGCGGATGGCCTACTATTGCTCGCATTGCCAGACCAACACGACCGATCTGAAGGTCGCGGAAGTGTGAGGAAGCTTCCGGCTTCATTCATGTCCCCATTTCTTCTCCACCCAGCGTTCGAACAGGTGGATCAACCTGTCCAGCAGCATGCCGATCGCGCCGATGACGATGATCCCGACCAGCACATAGTCAAGCCTGAGCAGGTTGCGGCCGTCGACGATCAGATACCCCAGGCCCGAATGGGCGCCGATCATCTCGCCGGATACCAGGA
>ERZ777003.2287-NODE-2287-length-23118-cov-14.266748_pt1 | contig 23118 bp, 15 predicted proteins | sample MGYA00374956_ERZ777003 | MGnify/ENA primary metagenome ERZ777003 (study PRJEB29302, sample SAMN06268252) | bioreactor metagenome | isolation source: Joint BioEnergy Institute, California, USA | place: USA:Joint BioEnergy Institute, California, USA | collected... | reverse complement strand
CCCTCCACGCCTCCCCGCGGGCCGCGCCGCCGTCGCGCGGCCCGCTCCAACACAGCTTCTATGGCCGCCCGATACCTGCTGCTGCTCGTCGCCCTCGCGCTGCTGGCGCCCGTCGATCCCGCCGGCGCTCAGCCCGCTGCGCCGAGCGCCCTGGCGCCGCCCAACCCCGCGGCGGCCCGGCCGGCCGTGAAGCTGCGCGTGACCAGCCCGGGCCTGCAGCGCGTCACCGGCACGGCTCTCGCAGCCGCCGGCCTGGACCTGTCCACACTCGACCCCTCGCGGCTGTGGCTGCGCCTGCGTGGCGCGCCGGTCGCGATCGAGCTGCGCGGCGCCGAGGACGGCCGGCTCGACCCGCGCGACGAGCTGCGCTTCTACGCCCCGGCCCCGACCGACCGCTGGAACAGCGCCGACGTCTACTGGCTCGCCGCCGAGGGCCAGCCCGGCCCGCGCATCGAGACGCGGCCGCCGGACGGACAGGCGCCGGTGCGCACCACCGCGCTGGAGCGCGGCGTCGTCCGCGGCCTCGCGCGCTATGACTCCACCGCGCCCGGCCCAGACGGCGACCACTGGTTCCTCGCCGATCTGCGCGTCGGCCCCGAGCTGCCGCCCGCCAGCCTGGCGGTGCCGCTCACACCCACGCTGCCGCTCGCCGGCGGCGAGCTCAGGCTGCGGCTCACCGGCTCCGCCTATGTCCCCGGTGCGCACCGGCTGGAGGCCCGCGCCGGAGCGGCGACCGCGAGCGCGGCCTGGGGCGGGGCGGGGAACTGGCAGCAGACCATCGCCCTGGCGGCGAACGAGCCGCTCGTGACTCTGCAGCTCACCTCGGCCCAGGACGACGGCGTGCTGCTGGACAGCGTCGCCTGGGAGCGCGCCGTCGCCCTCAGCTTCGGCGGGCGGGGCGCGTTCTTCGACGTCCCGCAGGGCGCCGCCCGCTACCAGCTCTCCGGCCTCCCCGCCGGCGCCGAGCTGTACGACGTGCTGGACCCGCGCGCGCCGGTGCGGGTCGGCCTCGCCGCGGACGGCTCGTTCTTCGCCGAGGCCGGGGCGGGCGGGCGGCCCTTCCTGCTCGCCGGGCCGGGGACGATCCACGAGCCTGTGGCCCAGCCCCACGCGCCGGTCGACCTCGCCGCCCCGCTCGACGCCGACGTGCTCTACATCGGCCCGGCCGAGCTCCACCCCGCGCTCGAGCCGCTTGTCGAGCAGCGCAGAGCCCAGGGCTACACCCCGGCCGTGGTGGACGTGCAGGCGATCTACGATGCGTGGAGCTACGGGCACGTCTCCCCGGAGGCGATCCGCTCCTTCCTGCGCTACGCCGCCGCGACCTGGAGCCGGCCGCCGCTGGCGGTGACCCTGGTGGGCGATGGGACGAGCGACCCGCTCAACTACACCGAGCGCGGCCCGAGCAACGTCAACTTCGTGCCGCCGTACCTCGCCGACGTCGACCCGTGGCTGGGCGAGACCGCGTGCGAGACCTGCTACGCGCTGCTGGACAGCGACGACCCGCGCGACGACCTCCTGCCGGACCTGCTGATCGGCCGGCTGCCGGTCAAGAGCCCTGCCGAGCTGCAGACGGTGGTGGCCAAGATCATCGGCTACGAGCGCGCCCCGGGCGGCGAGGACTGGCAGCGCCGCCAGGTGTTCATCGCCGACAACTACCGCGAGGCGGACGGGACGCTCGACGCGGCCGGGGACTTCGCCGGCGTTGCCGAGCTCCTGGTCGCCCAGCTGCCCCCCGACGTCCCGGTCGAGCGGGTCTACTACGACCCGGCCGCCGGGCCGGATTCCCCCGCCTGGCATGTGCGGCGGGGCAGTGAGGCGCACGCCCGCGTGCAGGAGGCGCTCAACCAGGGCGCCGGGGTGGTGACCTACATCGGCCACAGCAGCACGTGGCAGTGGGCGTTCACCGAGGTCGAGTCGAACCCCCAGTACCTGCTCGGCCTGTACGACCCCGACGCGCTGACGAACGCGGATCGCCTGCCGGTGGTGTTGTCCATGACCTGCCTCAGCAGCGCGTTCCAGACCCCGGCGTTCAGCGGGACGACGATCGACGAGCGCCTGCTGCTCAGCCCGAGCGGCGGCGCGGTGGCCGTGTGGGGGCCAACCGGGCTCGGCGTGCTCCACGGCCACGACGCGCTCATGCGCGGCTTCTTCCGCGCCCTCGCCACCGGCCGCGGCACGAGCCAGCGGGCGCGCGACTGGCGTGCGGTCGGGGAGCTTGTGCACGCCGGCTACCGCGAGCTGAGCGCGACCGCGCCGTGCTGCCGCGCGGCCATGTTCACCTTCGCGCTGCTCGGGGACCCGCTCACCCCGCTGAAGGCCGGCGAGCAGCGCGTCTTCATCCCCTTCACCAGCCGCTGACTCACGCGGCGGCCGCGCCTCGCCAGAAGCCTCTCCCCGTCGCCCTGCGGCGCGGCCGTCCGCCGTCCGCGGGAGCGGAAGTACGAACGGAGGCTGATGCGCCGCCCTCGCACGCCGCCCTATGATTGGCGCCACGGAGAAATGAGCGCCGGAAAGTGCGTAACGCCGGCCTAAATCTTGATGATTTGCGAGACATAGTCGTACTAAAAAGAGTCGTACCTTCGTTTACCAGAAAAGACACAGCGGCGAGCATCTCCAGCAATCTGCGCGGAGCGCACGCAGCGGGCGTGGCGCCGGTCGCAAGGCGCGGCTCGAAGAATGAAGGTGAGGAGGCCAGTATGAGGAGTCGTTGGCGGATCTCCGGTATGCTCCTGGTCACCCTGATGGTCGTGTTTCTCACCGGGACGACGTTCCAGCAGGCTGCGGCTGCTCGCGAGCAGGCCGAGCTGATGGGCCTGCTGACTGAGCCGGCGCCGGTGGCCGCCGTCGCTGCTGCCGGGCCCGTGGTGCAGCAGGCGCAGGGGCCGCGCTGGAGCAGCTGGACCGGCCTCCAGGGCTTCACCACGTCCGCGCCGAGCGTCACCGCCGCCGGGCGCAACAATGTCTTCCTGTTCGCGCGCAGCGAGCGCGGGACGCTTGTGTGGAGCCGCTGGAACGGCAGCAGCTGGACCAGGATGGCCGAGCTCAGCAGCAGCCGGCTGGCGTCGGCGCCGTCGTGCGCGTCGTGGGGCAACAACACCGACATCCGCATCAGCTGCTTCGCCGTGCTCGAGGGCAGCAGCGCCGTCCACCACCTGTACTACGCCGGCGGCAGCTGGTACGGCTGGCAGAGCCTCGGCGGCGTGGCGACCAGCGCGCCCGGCGCGGTCTCCTGGGCGCCGGGGGTCGTCTCGGTGTTCGTCCGCGGCCAGGGCGACGGCCAGATGTACCAGAACTGGTGGGCCAGCGGCAGCGGCTGGAGCGGCTGGAGCCCGCTGGGCGGCCAGCTCACGTCGGCGCCGGCCTGCGCCTCGCTGCGCGAGCCGCCCGGCCGGGTGGACTGCGTGGTGCGCGGCAACGGCAACAACCTCTTCCTGAAGACCTGGCAGGGCGGGTCGGGCCAGGGCTGGCAGGCGGACTGGACCAACCTGGGCGGCGGCGCCAGCTCGGCGCCCACGATCGCGGCCTGGGGCGCGAACCGCCTGAGCGTCTTCTACCGCGGCGAGAACGGCAACATGCTCCACCGCTACTGGGACGGCACGCGCTGGGTCGGCCCGGAGGACCTCGGCGGCCCGATCTCCTCGTCGCCCGCGTGCACCTCGCCCGAGGTGAACCGCATCGAGTGCTACGCCCAGGGCATCGACGCGGAGTGGAACGCCGGCCCGTCGCTCCTGCAGCGGATCTGGACGGCGCAGTAGGCGCCCGCGCTCCTGAACCAGGGGAGCAGAGCGCTGCGGTGTAGCGCTCCGTTGGCTTCGCCGGCGGAGCGCCACACCGCAGTAGTGGTATAATGCGCCCCGGGCCCCGGCCGCTCGAAGGCCGCCCGCACGTGTTCAGGAGGCGGCGCAATGCCCTCGCTGGCGATCGTCATCGTCAACTACAACACCCGCGACCTGCTGCGCGACTGCCTGCGCTCGCTCGAGCAGGGCGCGGCGCACACCCCCGCGCAGGTCTGGGTCGTGGACAACGCCTCGCCCGACGGCAGCGCGGCCATGGTCCGCGCCGAGTTCCCCAGCGTGCGGCTGATCGAGAGCCGCCGCAACGGCGGCTTCGCCTACGCCAACAACCTCGCCCTGCGCGAGATCCTCGGCGCTCCCGCGGACGCGTCGCCGTCCTACGTGCTGCTCCTCAACCCCGACACCGTCGCGCCGCCCGGCTCGCTGGACGCGCTCGTCGCCTACATGGAGGCCCACCCGGACGTCGGCGCCTGCGGCCCGAAGCTGCTGCTCGGCGACGGCACGCTGGACCTGGCCTGCCGCCGCTCGTTCCCGACGCCGGCCGTCTCCTTCTACCGCATGACCGGCCTGTCGCGGCTCTTCCCCAACAGCCCGCGCTTCGCCCGCTACAATATGACCTACCTCGACCCGGATATCGAGACCGAGGTCGACTCGGTGGTCGGCGCATGCATGCTGGTGCGCGCCAGCGTGGCGCGCGAGGTCGGCCTGCTGGACGAGAGCTTCTTCATGTACGGCGAGGACCTGGACTGGGCCTACCGCATCAAGCAGTACGGCTGGCGCATCATGTACGTCCCGAGCGTCACCGTCTACCACTACAAGCGTTCCGCCAGCCGCCAGCGGCCGTTCGCGTCCATCCGGGCCTTCTACGACGCCATGCGGGTGTACCACCGCAAGCACTACGCGGCGTTCACGCCGGCGCCGCTCAACCTGCTGATCGAAGCGGGGATCACGCTGAAGGAGTGCATGGCCCTTGGCAGCAATTTCCTCCGCCCCCCGGCCGCGCGCCGAACCGAATAGGGCCGCCCGCCAGCGCCCGTGGGTCACGCGCTCGCTGCTGACCCTGGCGCTGCTTGCCTGCGACTCGCTCGCGGTCAACGCCGCCTTCGCCGGAGTCTACCGTTGGGGGCTCCGCAGCGACCCGGGCCTCGAGGCGGCCTACGTGGCGATAGCGGCGGTGAGCCCGCTCACCGCGCCGCTCATGCTGCTGATGCTCAACCTGGTGATGGCGGTCGCCTTCGCCGCGAGCGGGCTCTACACCCTCCCGCGCGGCATCTCGCGCATCGACGAGGCGTTCAAGGTCGTCGTCGCCGTCACGCTCGGCACGTTCGCGACGCTGATCGTCAACGCCCTGCAGCCCTCGTTCCAGCGCGAGTCGCTGCCGATCAACCAGCAGGTGCTGCTGCTCGGCTGGGCCGCCGCGGTCGTCACCGCCGCCCTGCTGCGCATCACCTACCGCGGCGTCGTCTCCGCCCTGCGCGCCCGCGGCGTCGATACCCGCCGGGTGCTGATCGTCGGCGCCCGCGACCCCGGCCGGGTGGTGCTGGAGCGCATGCGCCACATGCCCGAGCTCGGCTACCGCGTCCAGGGCTTCCTCTCCGACAGCACCCCCGTCGGCTCGCTGGTCGACGGCGTCCCGGTGCTCGGCCGCACCGCCGCGCTCGGCCGGGTCATCCGCGCCACCGGCGCCGACGAGGTGATCATCGCGCTCTCCGGCCGCACCTCGGCCGAGATCTTCGACATCGTCTCGCTCGCCGAGGACGAGTCGGTCGAGATCAAGCTCTACCCGGACTCGTTCCAGCTGATCACCAACAACGATATCTCGATCGGCGACGTCAGCGGCCTGCCGCTGATCAGCGTCAAGAACGTCGCGCTCGATAACCCGATCAACCAGGCGCTCAAGCGCGCCCTGGACCTCGCGGTCGCCGGGGTCGTGCTCACGTTCGCCTCGCCGCTGATGCTGCTGATCGCCGCGCTCATCCGCCTCGAGTCGCGCGGCCCGGTCTTCTTCGTCCAGGAGCGCGTCGGGCTGGACGGCAAGCCCTTCCCGACGATCAAGTACCGCACGATGCGCCCCGACGCGCCCAACCTCGGCAACTGGACCACCCGCGACGACCCGCGCGTCACGCCGCTCGGCCGCTTCCTGCGCCGCTACAGCCTGGACGAGCTGCCGCAGTTCATCAACGTCATCCGCGGCGAGATGAGCGTGGTCGGGCCGCGCCCCGAGCAGCCGGTGTGGGTCGAGCGCTTCAGCCAGAGCATCCCGCGCTACATGCGCCGCCACAAGCAGAAGGCCGGCATCACCGGCTGGGCCCAGGTCAACGGCCTGCGCGGCGACACCAGCATCGAGGAGCGCACCCGCTACGATCTGTACTACGTCGAGAACTGGTCGCTGCTGTTCGACATCAAGATCATCGTCAAGACGGTGATCGACATCCTCAGCGGCCGCAACCAGGGCCAGTAGGCGCCAGGGCGCATCGCTTCGCGCAAGCGATGCCGGCGGCGGCCCGCCCGCCCGCCGCAGTCCTCCGGCGCCGTGCTGGCCGGAGCCCCGCCCGTGGCAGCGTACCCCTGTGGGGCCCCACCGCGGCGGCGGGGCTCCCCGTTGTCGCCGAACTCGTGTACAATCACTGCTGCGCCGAAGACAGCTACAGCCAGATGAGAGATAGATAATGACCGAGCTGCACAACCTCACCATCTCCGCCGCGCGCGACCTGCTGGCCCGCCGCGAGGTGTCCGCGGTGGAGCTGACCCGCGCGCTGCTGGACCGCATCGCCGCCGTGGACGGGCGCGTCAGCGCCTTCCTCACCGTCGACACGGAGGGCGCGCTGGCCCAGGCCCAGGCCGCCGACGAGGGGCGCGTGGGCGACGGGTCGCCCCTGCGCGGCATCCCGCTCGGGATCAAAGACGTGATCTCCACCCGCGGCGTCCGCACCACCTGCGGCTCGCGCATGCTCGAGAACTTCGTGCCGCCCTACGACGCCACCTGCATCCGGCGGCTCAAGGAGGCCGGCGCGGTGCTGCTCGGCAAGCTCAACTGCGACGAGTTCGCGATGGGCTCCTCGACCGAGAACAGCGCCTTCGTACAGACGCGCAACCCGTGGGACCTGGAGCGGGTGCCCGGGGGCTCGAGCGGCGGATCGGCGGCGGCGGTCGCAGCCGGCGAGGCGCTCGGCACCCTCGGCACCGACACCGGCGGCTCGATTCGCCAGCCCGCCGCCTTCTGCGGCGTCACCGGGCTCAAGCCCACCTACGGGCGCGTCTCGCGCTACGGGCTGGTGGCCTTCGCCTCCTCGCTCGACCAGATCGGCCCGCTCGCCTGGACCGCGCGCGACTGCGCGATCCTGCTCGGCGCGCTCGCCGGGGCGGACCCGCAGGACAGCACCAGCGCCCCGCAGCCGGTGCCGGACTACGAGGCGGCGCTGACCGGCGACGTGCGCGGCCTGCGCATCGGCGTGCCGCGTGAGTTCTTCGTCGAGGGCATGCAGCCGGGGGTCGAGGCCGCCGTGCGCCGCGCGATCGACGAGCTGCGGGCGGCCGGCGCGGAGGTGCGCGAGGTGACGCTGCCGCACACCCGCTACGCGCTGCCGGTGTACTACCTGATCGCCCCCGCCGAGGCCAGCGCCAACCTCGCCCGCTACGACGGCGTCCGCTACGGCACGCGCGTGGACGACGAGAGCTACTGGGACTCGCTGGAGAAGACCCGCGGCGCGGGCTTCGGCCCCGAGGTGCGGCGCCGGATCATGCTCGGCACCTACGCCCTCTCCGCCGGCTACTACGACGCCTACTACCGGCGCGCCCAGCAGGTGCGGACGCTCATCCGGCGCGACTACCAGCAGGCGTTCGAGCAGGTGGACCTGCTGGCCACGCCGACCACTCCCTCGGTGGCCTTCCGGCTCGGCGAGCACAGCGACGATCCGCTGGCGATGTACCTCGAGGACGTCTGCACGCTGCCGGTCAACCTCGCCGGGCTGCCCGGCCTGGTGGTGCCCTGCGGCGAGAGCGGGGGCATGCCGGTGGGCCTGCAGCTGATCGGCCGGCCGTTCGACGAGGCCACGCTGCTGCGGGTCGGCGACGCCTACCAGCGCATGACCGACTGGCACACCCGCCGGCCGGCGCTCTAGGAGGCCGCGCGGCGCCCTACAGCCGCTCGCGCAGCCACGTCTGCACGTCAGCCAGGCACGCGGCGTTGATCTCGTGCGCCATGCCCGGGTACTCGCGGTAGGTCAGCGCCGCGCCGAGCCCCTCCAGCAGCTCGCGGCTCGCCCGCCCGTGCGCCACCGGCACCACGGTGTCGGCCGTGCCGTGGCCGACGAAGAAGGGCTTGCCGGCCAGCAGCTCGGGCTGCGGCGCGGCGTCGGTCAGCTCGGAGGGCACGATGCCGCTCAGCACCACCGCGCCCGCTACCAGGTCCGGCCGCGTCAGGGCGACGATCGCCGCCATCGAGCCCCCCTGGCTGAACCCGCCGACGAGCACCCGCTTCGGGTCGGCGCCGTAGGCGCGCACGGCCTCCTCGACGAACTCGGCCGCCGTCTTGCCGCTCAGCCGCGCCTGGTACGGGTCCACCGCGATCCCCTCGGCGGTGAAGGCGATCTCGAACCAGGCGTAGCTGCCGGGCATCAGCATCAGCGGGGCGCGCGCGCTGATCACCAGCAGCCGCTCGTCGAGGTACGGCGCCAGCGCGAACAGGTCCTCCTCGTTGCTGCCGTAGCCGTGGAACAGCACCAGCAGCGGCGGGTCGTCGCCGGGGGTGGCCCGCGGCCGGCGCGCGAGATGGGCCAGCGAAAGGTCGTGTGACGTCATGGGCTTCGTTCTCTTCTCAGCCTGCCTGCTCGGCCGCGAGGTGTGGAGGGCTGAGTCTCCCACCCGCCGCTGCGTCTATCGTAACAGAGGCTAGCCCACCTGCTCCTCACCCCGGCGCTCGGCGCCGCTGATGACCGCCCCGCGCGGGACCACGCGGGTGGTGAGCCGCAGGCGCAGCGCCAGCGCCGCGGCGATGTTCCACAGCAGCCGGATGCCCAGCGCCGGGTCGTCCTCGCACAGGGCCACCAGCCGCTCGCGCCGCAGCGAGAGCAGCGTCGCGCCCTCGGGGCCGGCCCGCAGCCCCATGCTGCGCCGCCCGCCGTCCAGCAGCGCCAGCTCGCCGGCGATCTGCCCCGCCCGCAGCGTCGTCACCGGCGGCTGCTCGCCCGGCTCGTCCGCGCCTGGGGCCGCCGTGCGCAGCACCTCCACGCTGCCCTCCTGCACCACGAACAGGTGCTGCCCCGGCTCGTCGGCCTGGACGATCTGCCGGCCGGGCGCGTAGTAGCGCAGGGTGAACTGCGCCGCCAGCCGGGCGAGCTGGGTGGCGTTCAGCCGGTTGCCGATGTCCGAGGAGCTTAGGAAGCGCGCCACCTCGTCCACCTGCTCCACCGTCTGGCCCAGCGTCGCGTCCAGGCGCGCGTCCCCCAGCGGCAGCCCGAGAAACGCCCCGACGTAGCGCCGGGTGATGTCCGGCGTCTCGAACTGCGGCCAGTGGCCCGCCTTGGGGATGATCCGCAGGTCGGCGTCCGGCCACTCGTCGGCGACCACCCCGGCGTCGCGCAGAGGCACCGTGTTGTCCTCCGCGCCCCACAGCACCAGGGCCGGCGCCTCGACATGCCCCAGCGCGCCGCGCAGGTCGTTGTCGCGCATGGCCCGGTAGCACTCGGCGCGGACCTTGCCCTGCCCCGGCCGCCGCGCGTCGGCCCGCAGCCGCCGGTAGTCGGCCTCGCTGATGCCGCTCCGCTCCGCGAACGACGCCGGCCGCATCAGCCGGTCGCTCAGCGAGACGAACTGCGACTCGATCGCCCGCGACAGGCGCTGCCCGAGCCGGAACTGCTCCAGCCACACCACCGGCGAGATCACGGTGTTGATAAAGCCCGAGAGCCGGCCGCTGATCGTCGGGCACACCAGGACCATGCGCTCCACCAGCTCCGGGTGGCGCAGCGCCAGCGTGACGCTGATCATGCCGCCCATCGAGTGGCCGATCAGCACCGCGCGCCCGTCGGTGTGCTGGCGGATCAGCTCCGCCAGCAGGTCGGCGTAGGCGGGGATGCTGGCCGGCTGCGCCAGCGGCGGCGAGCTCCCGTAGCCCGGCAGGTCCAGCGCCATGCAGCGGTAGCGCCGCGCCACCTGCTCGAGCAGCGGCGAGAGGGCATACCACGAGCTCGACCAGCCGTGGATCAGCAGCGCCAGCTGGCCCTCCGTCGGCCCCTCGGTGCGCGCGTAGATCCGCTGGCCGTTTACGGTGAACGTCGGCATTGCGGCTCCTCGCCTGTGGTACTATCACGCTATTATAGCAAGTGGTGCAATCGCATGAGCTCTGAGCGGCTGATCGCAGACCGGTACCTGCTCGGCGACCTGATCGGGCAGGGGGGCATGGGCGCGGTGTTCCGCGGCCGCGACACGCGCACGGGGGCGGACGTCGCGATCAAGGCGCTGCGCCCCGACGTGGCCGCCCTCGACCCGCAGCTGCTGGAGCGCTTCCGGCGCGAGGCGCTCGCCCTGCGCCGGCTCGACCACCCCGGCATCGTCAAGATGCTCGACGCCCTCGAGGAGGACGGCCGCCAGTACCTGGTCATGGAGTACGTGCCCGGCGGCTCGCTCGAGGCGCTGCTGCGCGCCCAGGGTCCGCTCCCGATCCGCCGCGCCCTGGAGATCGCGCTGGACCTGGCCGACGCCCTGGCGCGCGTCCACCGCCTGGATATCGTCCACCGCGACATCAAGCCCGCCAACGTGCTCCTGGCCGCGGACGGCGCCCCGCGGCTCACCGACTTCGGGGCCGCCTATATCGGCGCCGGCGCGCGCCTGACCGAGACCGGCGTGATGATCGGCACCTTCGCCTACCTTAGCCCGGAGGTCTGCGAGGGGGCGCCGCCCGACGCCCGCGCCGACATCTGGTCGTTCGGCGTGATGCTGTTCGAGATGCTCGCCGGGCGCCGCCCGTTCGAGGCCGGCCAGCCGGGCGCGCTGCTGTCCGCCATCCTCACCCGCCCCGCGCCGGACCTGCGCCGCCTGCGTCCGGATGTTCCGCCGGCCCTGGCGCGCCTCGTGTCCCAGATGCTGGAGAAGGACCGCGAGCGGCGCATCAGCGGCGCCCGCCAGGTGGGCGCCGCTCTGGAGCAGATCATGCGCGCCCAGGCGGCGGGGGCCGCGCCGGCTGTCACGCCGGAAGATATGCCCACCGCCTCTTCGCCTGTGCCGCACGACAGCGCGACGCTCGAGGCCCCGGCGCTGCTGGCGCAGCTGCTCGCCAGCCACGTGGAGCCGCCGGCGCGCGCCGGTGACACCCCGCTCGCCGCCGCGCCGATCACGGCCCCGGTTCCCCCCGAGCCTGCCCGCTCCCCGCCCAGGCGTCCGCGGGCGCGAGGCCTTCTCCTGCTGGCGGTGGTCGCGGTGCTCGCGCTCGGCGGCGGGCTGGCGCTGCGGTCCGGCCTGGGCGGGCTGCGCGCCACGATGGGTGCCCAGCCGGGCGCCCAGCAGGGGGCGCTCGCCCCGGAGCGCGTCGCGCCGGTGGCGCCCGGCGACTTCATGGTGCTGGTGGCGCGGCTCGAGGGCGATGAGGTGGACGCCGTCGCCGACGATCTGCGCCAGGCGCTCGAGGTGGAGGCGCCGTTCTCGCGCATTCGCGTGCGTGTCTACCCGCGCCCGGTCACCTCGGACGACGAGGCGCGCGCCGCCGCGGAGGCCAACCGCGCGGCGATCGTCGTGTGGGGCGAGGACCGGGGCGACCACCTGGAGGTGCACGTGCAGGTCGGCGCGCCGGAGGCCATGCCCGGCGTGCGGGTCGACCGCGCCTTCGTCGAGCAGGCGGCCAACGTGCGGCTGCGGATCAGCGACGCCCGGCGCGAGTCCGCGGCGCCCTACGTGCTCGGCGCGCTCAGCCTGCTCCAGAACGCCCAGGGCGACGTCTACGAGACGGTGCGGACGGTCGCGATCATGGGCCTGCGCCCGGTGACGCCGGCCGAGCCGATCGGCAGCTCGGTGGCGACCCACTACCACCGGGCGACCGCGCTGTTCGCCGATGACGCGATGGCCGCGGTTGCGGAGCTGAGCGAGGCGATCGCGCTCTCGGGCGGCAACCCGATCCTGTACACCAGCCGCGGGCTGGCGCGCCAGCGGGCCGGCCGGCTCGACGAGGCCCGGCTGGACATCGAGACGGCGCGCCGGATCGGGCCGGCGGACTGGGCCATCCCGCGCGCGATGCTAGCGAACGACGCGCTGCTGCGGGGCGACCTCGCGGCGGCGGTCGCCGAGTATGACCAGGTCGTGGCGCTGCGCCCGGACGACTGGTTCGGGCACACCTACCGCGGCGCGCTGCACTACCTCGGCGGCGATGAGGCCCGGGCGCGCGAGGATCTTGAGCGGGCGATCGCCCTGGGCCCCGACGCGAACTACCCCTACGTGCTCGCGGCGCTGATCGCGCTGCGCGAGGGGCGGCTGCCGGAGGCCGCGGCGCTCTCCGAGACGATCCTGCGCAGGTACCCCGACCCGGCGCTGGGGAACCTTCTCCTGCGCGGGACGTTCGGCGCCGGAGGGGCCGCCAACCCGCTCGGCCCGCTGCTGTCGTCGTTCACCGGCCTGGTGCTTGGCCAGCACGACCTGGCGGCGGCGGAGGCCGACGCGCTGCGGGCGGCGCTTCCCAGCCTGCCGGACGCATACCTGCTGCGCGGGCTGGCCGACTGCAACCTCGGGCGGCACGCCGAGGCCGAGGCGGCCTACTCCGAGGGGCTGGTGCGCGTCCCTAGCGATGGGCTGCTGCACCTGCTGCGGGCCGACGCGCGCAGGCGCCAGGGAGACGCCGCCGGCCTGGAGGAGGACATCCGCGCCCTCGCCGGGACGCCGCTGGCGCCCTACGCCGAGGAGGCGCGCACGGGGCAGCTGGCGTGCGAGACGCTGCTCAGCCAGCGGTGAGCCGTGTGGAGGTACGTCGGGCGTGATATTGAGGGTGGGGGGCGTCTCTACCGGCGCCCGCCCACGGCGGGCGCCGCGCCGCGCCCCACCAGGGCCGCCACCACGAGCGCAACGGCCAGCGCCCCAACCGCGAACAGGAACGTCTCCGCCACCACCTGCGCCGCGACGCCGATCAGGAAGCCGGCCGGGTCGCTGAGCGCGGCCGGGTCGTCGGCCGCAGCCCGCCGGAGCGCGTCCTGCCGCTGGACGCCCCACAGCGTCAGCGTCGAGACCCCGATTGTCATGCCGGTCAGGCGCAGCACGATCACCAGCGCCGCCGCCGCGCCGTGCCGCTCCTCGCCCCCCGCGTCGATCACCGCCGCGGCCACCGGCGAGAGGGTTAGCCCGAGGCCCGCGCCGGCCACCACGAGGCCCGCCACCATCGCCCCGTACCCGGTGTCCGCCCGCCAGCCGCTGAGCAGCACGTACCCGGCGACGCCCAGCGCCAGGCCGCCGAGCGTCGGCAGGCGGTTGCCGTAGCGCCCGGCCAGCCGCCCGCCCAGCGGCGCCAGGGCGGCCATCGTCAGCGTCAGCGCCGAGAGGACCAGCCCGCTCTCCCAGGCCCCGCGCCGCAGGATGTCCGCGTCCTCGGGGTGCTGCAGGCCGAGCCGCGTGTTGATGAACAGCGGCACGTTAGCGATCGCCATGGCCAGCCCGAAGCCGACCAGCGCGTTGACGGCGCACGCGGCCGCGGCGCCCCGGTCGCGGAACAGCCGCAGGTCCAGCAGCGGGTCGCGGGCGCGCCGCTCGGCCCACACGAAGGCCCCCAGCAGCGCGAGCGCCAGCAGCACCAGCGGCCCCGCGTAGGGCGGCGGCCCGGCCCGCTCGCCGTAGAAGTCGGCCTGCCCGAGCTCGGCGCCGGCCGCCAGGCCGACGTTCAGCGCCGTCAGGCTGCCGGCGATCAGCAGCGCCCCCGGCCAGTCGAACGCGCCAGGCGCCCGCGCGCCCGGCAGGTGCCGCAGCGCCAGCCACGTCAGCGCCAGCGCCGCCGCGCCGAGCGGCAGGTTGATCCAGAACAGCAGCCGCCAGTCGTCGAACAGGCGCATGAGCGCCCCGCCGTACAGGTGGCCGACCATCCACCCGGCGGTGTCGACCGCCGCGATGATGCCGAGGGCCGCGGCGCGCCGCCCCTGTGGAAACAGGTCCCCGGCGAGCGCCATCGCCACCGGGACCAGCGCCCCGGCGCCCAGCGCCTGCACCACGCGCCCCGCCACCACCATCTCGAGCGTCGGGGCGGCGGCCACCAGCGCTGAGCCGGCGATGAAGACCGCCAGGCAGATCAGGTAGGTCGGGCGCCGGCCGTACAGGTCCGAGAGGCGCCCGGCGAAAGTCATGCTGACGGTGTAGGCCAGCAGGTAGCCGGTGATCACCCAGGCCGCCCGCTGCAGCTCGGTGTCGATCGAGACCTGCAGGTCCAGCACGATCTTCGGCAGCACCGCGGTGACGATCGTCAGGTCCACGGCGCCGAGGAAGACGGCGGCGCTGAGCAGTGCGAGGGTCGTGTTCGGGCTGAACCGGGCGATTTCGCGAGATGGGGTCATGGCGTCGTGCGTGGTGCGCGGTGCGTGAGAGCCTCCGGCGTTAGCTTCGAGCCCGGCGCTGCGCGCGATGGATCAGCACTCCACCGGGTCCCTGACGTCCACCGGCTGGCCGTAGTCGCTGAAGCTCATCGTCCACGTCGTCGGCTCGGCGGGGTCGGTGGCGCTGTCCACCAGCGTCAGCCGCAGGGCGCGCAGCGTCTCCTTGTCGGCCCAGATCTCGGCCGCCACCGGGCCGGCGCCGATCATCCCGCCGCTGATCGCCGCGAGCTGATCGCCGTCGAGCGTGCCGCGCAGGTGGTAGCTTGCCCGGCCGCCCACCTCCTCCTCGCCGATCAGCGCGACATCCTGCAGGCCGCGCTGCAGCAGCGCCTCGATCCCCCGCTCCGGGTCGAAGAGCACGGCCGGGTCGAAGGCCATCCCCGGCGCCAGGCACTGCCAGGCGCGCGTCAGCGGGTTGGTGATGTACTGCCGGCCCTCGAGCGAGACGGTGCGGATCTCGGTCAGGCCGGCGGCGCTCTGCACGGTGAGCGTGGCGAGCACCCCCGCCGGCCGCTGCAGCCCGCCCTCCATCTCGCGGAGCGTGAACAGCCCCGAGCTGTCGATCGGCACCGGCCTGCCGGCCAGCGTCACGCTGAAGCGCAGGCTCTGGGCCTCCGCCGTGGCCCGCCCGACGCCGGCGGCGATCTCGGCCGGGGTGGGGGTTGGGGTGGGCGTGGGGCCGCCGATCCCGGCGCCGCAGGCGGCCAGCGCCAGGCTCACGAGCGCCAGCGCCAGAGCTCTGGAGAGGGATGAGACACGCATGGCAGTTCTCCGTGTGGCCGAACCGCCGCGCATTGTAGCACGCCTCCGGTCGCTCGCCGCTCCCCGCCGGCCCCGCGATCTGTCCCAAGGAACAGGTCCGCGCCCGATCGCAGGGCCGATTGCCCGGCGCCCCGAGGATGGTACACTGCCCGCGGGCTGCGGCCCATGTGCGCGTGCGCTCAGCAGAGGGATGTGGAGGAGCTCGCGATGACCGATAACCGCATTGGACGAAGCGCAGCCGCCGCTCCCGGGCTCGACCTCGATGCCTACTTCCGGCGGATCGGCTACGCCGGCCCGCGGGAGCCGACGCTGGGGCTGCTGCGGGAGATCGTGCTGCGGCACACCCAGACGATACCCTTCGAGAACCTCAACCCGTGGCTGCGCTGGCCGGTGTACCTGGACCTGCCGTCGCTCCAGCACAAGATCGTCCGCAGGGGCCGGGGCGGCTACTGCTTCGAGCAGAACGGCCTGCTGCGCCACGTGCTGCTGGCGCTCAGCTTCACCGTGACCCCGCTGGCTGCCCGCGTCCTGTGGATGCGCCCGCCGGACGCCGAGACGCCGCGCAGCCACATGCTCCTGCTGGTCACGGTCGAAGGCCAGCCCTACATCGTCGACGTCGGCTTCGGCGGCATGACGCCCACCGGGGTGCTGCGCCTGGAGCCGGAGGTCCCGCAGGCCACGCCGCACGAGCCGTACCGCCTGATGCGCGCCGGCGATAGCTTCGTGCTGCAGGCCGAGGTGCGAGGCGAGTGGGGGACGCTGTACCGCTTCGATCTCCACGAGCAGCTGCACGTCGACTACGAGGTGGCGAACTGGTACGTGTCCACGCACCCGCAGTCCCACTTCGTCACCGGCCTGAGCGCGGCCAGGGCGGCGCCGGACCGCCGCTACACGCTCAGCAACACCCGGCTCGCCGTTCACCACCGCGGCGGCCACACCGAGCAGCACCAGCTCACCAGCGTGGAGGAGCTGCGGGCGGCGCTCCAGGACACGTTCCTCCTGACGCTCCCCGAGGAGCCGGCGCTGGACATCGCGCTGCAGCGGCTGGTCGATCAGGCGCGGGAGGAGCTCAGGTGACAACCGGCAGCCGGTTGAAGGCGTAGGCGTCGTAGACCTCGCCGTGGCGCTTCTCCAGCAGCTCCTCGAACGCCTGCGGGCCGGCGGCCTTGATGTAGTTGAACTCGCTCAGGTAGATCGGGAAGACCCACAGCCACTGGATGAGCATGTCCGGCCGCTCCACCTGGCCGTAGGGCGCGCCCTCGTACAGCCGGCTGTCGTCCAGGTAGGGGTAGGTGAAGTAGAGGTACTCCATCCCCGAGCCGGGGCTGACCGGCTCGCCGATCGGGAGGACGTAGCCGGGGCCGATCTCGATGTTGTGGCGGTGCGGGTGCTCGGCGACGAGCGCCAGCAGCTCGCACACCTCGGCCTCGTGCTCGGGCGCGGCGTGGAAGAGGTACTCGTAGCGCACCCCGCGCGGGTCGCCGAAGCTGCGCGGGCTGTGCGGGATCACCCGGTAGCTGCCGCCGAGGGTGCCGTAGGTGGTGAAGAGCTGGTTCTGCGGGTACACCAGCACCGCGAAGTGCCGCGAGACGAGCTGCGGCCCGGCCTCGTCCTCCGGCGGCGCGACGCGGATCAGGTGCTCCGGCGGCCCCTTCCAGCGCAGGTAGTTGTCCAGCACCAGCGCCGCCGGGTCGCGCTCCTCGCGGAAGGCGGCCGCCAGCTGCGCCCGCAGGTCCGTGTCGTTTACTGTCATCGCAGTATCACCCCGTCGCGCGCCGGGACCACCAGCCGCAGCGTCCTCCCGTCGACCCGCGCCGCGGCTGTGGCGCCGAACAGCGGTCGCAGCTCCGCCCCCTCGGGCAGGTGCGCGCCGGCCGGGATCTGCACGGTGTGCGGCTGCTCGTCGGCGTTCACCGCCACTACGATCGTCTCGTCGTCGCCCACGCGCGCGAAGGCGTAGACGTGATCGTCGGCGTAGAGCCGCACGTAGGCGCCGGTGCGCAGCGCCACGTGCTCCTTGCGCAGGGCGATCAACTGCTTGTGGTAGCCCAGCACCTCCTGGTCCCAGGTCTCCGGGCGGTCCCACGGGATCGTCCGCCGGCAGTCCGGGTCCTGGCGCCCCTCCAGGCCGATCTCGTCGCCGTAGTACACCGAGGGCGCGCCGGGGAAGGTCATCAGCAAGATCGTCGCCAGCCGCATGCTCGCCCGGTCGCCGCCGGCGATGCTCACCAGCCGGGCGGTGTCGTGGCTGTTGATCAGGTTCAGCTGCGCCAGCGTGATCTCGCGGTCGTACAGGTTCAGCAGCCACTCGATCTTGTCGCCGTAGGCGGCGGCCGTGAGCGGCGGCATCGTGTCGTAGCTGCGCCCGATGACCTCCTCGGGCCGCACGCGCGGGCCGGCCACGTAGGCGATCGTCGGGCCGGCGAACAGGTAGTTCATCACGCCGTCGAACTGGTCGCCCTGCAGCCACTCGCGCGCGTCGCGCCAGACCTCGCCGACGATGTAGGCGTCGGGGTTGATCGCCTTGACGCGGGCGCGGAACTCGGCCCAGAACCCCGGCGTGGTGATCTCGAACGGCACGTCGAGCCGCCAGCCGTCGATGCCGAAGTGGATCCAGTACTCGGCCACGCGCATGATGAACTCGCGCACCTGCGGGTTATCGGTGTTGAGCTTTGGCAGCGCCCGGTTGCCGACCCAGGACCGGTAGTTGGCGGGCCTGGAGCCATCGTAGGGGCTGAGCGGCCAGCCCTCGATGATGAACCAGTCCAGCCAGGGCGAGTGCGGCCCGTTCTCGAGGATGTCGTTGAACTGAAAGAAGCCGCGGCTGGCGTGGTTGAAGACGCCGTCCAGCACGACGCGCATGCCGCGCCGGTGGCACTCGTCGATCAGCTCGCGCAGCGCGCCGTTGCCGCCGAGCAGCGGGTCCACCTGGTAGTAGTCGTGGGTGTGGTAGCGGTGGTTCGAGGCGCTCTGGAAGATCGGCGTGAAGTAGATCGCGGTCGCGCCGAGGCCCTGGATATGGTCGAGGTGCTCGACCACGCCGAGCAGGTCGCCGCCCTTGTAGCCCTGCGGAGTCGGCGGGCTGTCCCACGGCTCGAGGTTGCTCGGCTTCTCGACCCGGTCGCTCTTGGCGAAGCGGTCCGGGAAGATCTGGTAGAACACCGCGTGCTTGACCCAGTCGGGCGTGTGAATCTCGAGCATCACTCTCCTGCCCACTCCGGCCGGTAGTCGGAGCCGACCACGACGACGATGTCCACGCCGAACGCGGGCGGCGGCGAGTCCGGCCCCGGCGCATCGAGCACGAAGCGCCCGTCGATGCCGAGCGCCTGCGCGAGGGCCTGGCGCGTCGCCGGGCGGCCGGTGTAGTCGATGATCATCGTGTTCGGGTAGATGCGCGTCACCGTCTCCGGGTCGGCCAGCGCGAATCCGCGCGCCCGCAGGTACTCGGTGGTGCGCCCGGCGATCCCCTCGACGGCGGCGCCGTTGAGCACCTGCACCGTCGCGTCCTCGGCCGGCGCCATGGGGGTGGGCGCGAGCGCGGCGGCCGTCGGGGCGGCCGGCTCCGAGGTATCGCTGGGCGCGGCGTCCTCGGCTGTGGGCGCGGGCGGCCCGGCCTCCCAGCGCGCCACGAGCGCCGCGATGTCCGCGGCGTTCCAGTACAGGTCGGTGCCGTCCACGGCGTCCAGCGCCACGTCGTCGGGGTTGATGCTCAGCTGCAGGATGCGGCTCGGCTCGAGGTCCCGCGCGAGCGCCGCCATGCCGTTGATCATCCCGAGGTCGCGCAGCGGGAGCGTGGTGCGCACGTTCTCCTCCAGCACCTCGGCCCAGCGCGGCAGCAGCGCGGCGTTCTCCAGCAGGCCGCGCTCCCGTACCTGGTCGAGCAGCGCGCGCAGCACCTGCTGCTGCCTCCGGCTGCGGTCGAAGTCGCTGCTGGTGTGCCGGCTGCGGGCGTAGGCCAGCGCGGTGCGGCCGTCCATCACCTGCACGCCCGGCGCGATGTAGATCCGCTCCACGCCGTAGTTGTCGGTCGGGTACTCGGCGTCCAGCAGCGGGGCCGGCACGTCCACCACGATGCCGCCCACCGAGTCGACCAGGCGCTCGAAGCCGTGGAAGTCCACCTGGGCGATGTAGTCCACCCGCACGTTGAGGAAGCGCTCGACCGTCTCAGCCGCCAGCGCCCCCGCCGCCGCGTCCGGGTCGGTGCCGGGGCCGTAGAGCGCCTCGGCGTTGGCGAAGCCGTAGCTGTAGGCGTAGTTGATCTTGGCCAGCCCGACGTTCGGGATCTGCGCCATCGTGTCGCGCGGGATGGAGAGCATGCTGGCGGTGCGCGCCTGCGGGTTCACCCGCACCAGGATGAGCGTGTCGCTGCGCACCCCCTCGCCGGGGTTCGGTCGCCGGTCCACGCCGAGGAGCAGCACGCTGAAGGGCTGCTGGAGCGCCGCGGGCAGCTCGGCGGGCGCTGGAGCCGCAGTCGCGGCGGCTGTCGCCTCCGGCTCCGCTGTCCCGGCGGCGACCGTGGCCTGCGCGGTCGGGGCGGCTGGCGCGGCGGTGGGCGGCTGGCTCGCGGCGGCGACCTCCGCGGTGCGCCGCGGGTCGTCCTGCTGGATCGCGTCGAGCGCGCGGTTGGCGCGCTGCAGGGCTGTGCCGAGCGCGAGGGCCAGCAGCACGGCGACCAGGCCGATGCAGATGGCGAAGACGCGCCAGGAGCCAAGCGGGGAGGCGGCGCTGCGCCGCACCCTGCGCCGGGCCGCAACCCGCTCGCGGGCAGTCGTGTACTGCTGTGGTGCGCGCTGGCGTGGGTCGGGCACGGCGAAACTCACGGACCTGAAGACGTCGTCGCGCGATTATACCAGCGGCCGCGGCGTCTATCAAGCTGGAGCGCGCGCTAACGCCATCTTGACAATCTCGCGCGACTCAATTATAGTACCGGCAACAACTGAAGAGACGCAACTCTTATCCAGAGAGGCGGAGGGACCGGCCCGATGAAGCCTCGGCAACCCCCGGAGGGAGGGAACAGGCGAAGCAGTTCGCCTGCGCCTTCCGAAGGATGGTGCCAATTCCGGCAGAGTTTTTCTGGAAGATGAGAGGCGCGCTACGGCTGTTGTTCCTGTTGGACAACAACGGTCCGACGAGTGAGCCCTCATCATTCTGATGAGGGTTTTTCTATGCCCTCGTGACGCCGCTGCCGGCCCGCCGGTAGAGGAAGGAGAACCCGACCCCATGTCTGACGAGATCAAGTTCACCGGTTTCGAGACGCTCGCGCTGCACGCTGGCCAGCAGCCCGACCCGACTACCGGCGCACGGGCAGTGCCGATCTACCAGACGACGTCCTATCAGTTCAAGAACACCGAGCACGCCGCCAACCTCTTCGGGCTCAAAGAGTTCGGCAACATCTATACCCGCATCATGAACCCGACGACCGACGTGCTCGAGCAGCGCATCGCCGCGCTCGAGGGCGGCGTCGGAGCGCTGGCGCTGGCCTCCGGCCAGGCCGCCGAGACCCTCGGCATCCTGAACGTCGCTGGCGCGGGCGACAACATCGTCGCCTCGACCGACCTCTACGGCGGCACCTACAACCTGTTCCGGCACACCCTGTCCAAGATCGGCATCACGACGCGCTTCGTGGACGGGCGTGACCTCGAGGGCTTCCGCAAGGCGATCGACGACCGCACCAAGCTGGTGTTCCTCGAGCTGGTCGGCAACCCCAAGCTGGACATCCTGGACCTCGAGGCGATCGCCAAGATCGCCCACGAGCAGGGCGTCGCGGTGATGGTGGACTCGACCACCGCCACCCCCTACCTGTGCCGGCCGTTCGAGTGGGGCGCCGACATCGTCGTCCACTCGGCCACCAAGTACCTCGGCGGCCACGGCACCAGCATCGGCGGCCTGCTGGTGGACAGCGGTAAGTTCGACTGGACCAACGGCCGCTACCCCGAGTTCACCGAGCCGGACCCGTCCTACCACGGGCTGGTGTACAGCCAGACGTTCGGCCCGCTGGCCTACATCATCAAGGCCCGCGTCCAGGGCCTGCGCGATATCGGCGCGGCCATGAGCCCGTTCAACTCGTTCCTGTTCCTGCAGGGCATCGAGACGCTCGGCCTGCGCATGGAGCGGCACAGCCAGAACGCGCTGGCGGTGGCGCGCTACCTCAAGGAGCACAGCAAGGTCGACTGGGTGCTGTACCCGGGTCTGCCGGATCACCCGAGCTACGCGCTGGCGCAGAAGTACATGCCGAAGGGCCAGAGCGGCATCGTCGGCTTCGGCATCAAGGGCGGGCGCGAGGCCGGCCGGACCTTCATCGACAACCTGAAGCTGTTCTCGCACCTGGCGAACATCGGCGACGCCAAGAGCCTGGCGATCCACCCCGCCACCACCACCCACAGCCAGCTCACGCCCGAGGAGCAGGCGCTCACCGGCGTCACCGACGACTACGTGCGCCTGTCGATCGGCCTCGAGACCATCGACGACATCATCGCCGACCTTGACCAGGCGCTCGCGAAGGTCTAGCGTGGACGAACGGGCCGTGTAGAGGGTCTGGTCGGGTTCAGAAGAGAAGATCGCAGATGTACGGGCGAAGCGTTCGCGCCCATACTCGCGCAAGCGTTCAGCGATGGTGCGAGCGCTTCGCCCCTACACATTTATGGACCATAGACCGCCTATGACCGCAACTGCAACAACCCGCGAACCCGTGGGCGTGGGCATCGTCCAGACGCGCTACGCGACCTGGCTGGAGCCCCTCCCGCTCGACAGCGGCGCCACGCTCGCGCCGGTTACGCTGGCATACGAAACCTACGGGCAGCTCAGCCCCGCGCGCGATAACGCCATCCTGCTGCTGCACGCGCTCTCGGGGGACGCCCACGCGGCCGGGCGGCACTCCGCCACGGACCGCAAGCCGGGCTGGTGGGACGATATGGTCGGGCCGGGGCGCCCGTTCGACACCGACCGCTACTACGTGATCTGCTCGAACGTGCTCGGCGGCTGCCGCGGGAGCACCGGCCCCGCCAGCATCGACCCGGCGACCGGGCGGCCCTACGGCGCGCGCTTCCCGGTGGTCACGATCAGCGACATGGTGCGCGCCCAGGTGCGCCTGCTGGACTACCTCGGCATCGAGCGGCTGCTCGCCGTGGCCGGGGGCTCGATGGGCGGCTTCCAGGCCCTCGAGTGGGCCACCGCCTACCCCGAGCGGGTGCGCGGCGCCATCCTGCTCGCCACCACCGCGCGCCACTCGCCGCAGATGATCGCCTGGAACGCGATCGGCCGGCGGGCGATCATGAGCGACCCGCGCTGGCGCGGCGGCGACTACTACGACGGCGAGCTTCCCGCCGACGGGCAGGCGATCGCGCGCATGATCGGCCACATCACCTATCTCAGCGAGGCGTCGCTGGAGCGCAAGTTCTCGCGCGAGTTCCAGCGCGGCGCCGGCCCGGCCTACACCCTGGAGCAGGAGTTCGCGCTCGAGAGCTACCTCGAGTACCAGGGCGAGAGCTTCAACGCGCGCTTCGACCCGAACTCCTACCTGTACATCACCAAGGCGATGGACTACTGGGATCTGCCGGGGCGCTACGGGTCGCTCGATGCGGCGTTCGCCCGCAGCCGCGCCGAGTTCCTGGTGATCTCCTTCACCAGCGACTGGCTCTACCCCACCTCCGAGTCGCTCGCGATGGCCGAGTCGCTGCGGCGCGTCGGGCGCCCGGTGCGCCACGTCGAGATCGAGTCGACCGCCGGCCACGACGCCTTCCTGATCGATTACGAGCCGCAGGCGCCGCTGATCTCCGAGTTCCTCGCCGGCCTCGCCAGCTAGCGTGCGCGAACGCACGCTGCTCCCGCGGGCCCAAGTAAGCCCTCACGCGTCGTGTCTGGACCGGCGAAGTCGGCCCAGACACGACGCTCTCCCTTCATCCACCTGTTCGCGCTCTCCCGCGCCGGAAAGGGCTGTGCAGCCCTTTCCGAACCATCCCCGCAAATTGCAGTGCATCAGCCTGTGCGTGGGGCACGGGCATCGGTGGAGATGG
>ERZ777003.2284-NODE-2284-length-23163-cov-5.782932_pt1 | contig 23163 bp, 23 predicted proteins | sample MGYA00374956_ERZ777003 | MGnify/ENA primary metagenome ERZ777003 (study PRJEB29302, sample SAMN06268252) | bioreactor metagenome | isolation source: Joint BioEnergy Institute, California, USA | place: USA:Joint BioEnergy Institute, California, USA | collected... | reverse complement strand
CACCCCGCCGAAACTGCATTTGCCGTGGAGGTGATGCGGGATCTGGTGGGTGCGGACCGCGTCCTCACGCAGATCGTGCCTTCAATGGGCGCCGAAGATTTCGCGTACATGCTGGAGGAAGTGCCCGGGTGCTATGCATGGCTGGGCGCAGGCGATGGGGGGCACCGTGCAGAAGGGCACGGCGCAGGTCCGTGCATGCTGCACAACGATAGTTACGACTTCAACGACGACATCATTCCCCTGGGTGCCACTTACTGGGTGAAGCTGGCCGAACGCTGGCTGGGCGCGCAAGACGCGGAAGCGGGCGACGCACGGTCAACATCCTGAGCGTCTGGAGTACGCCGTGATGCCTGAACACGGACAAAGCGGTGTCACGGGCCGCGACAGGCGGCAGCGCGCCCGGGTCATGGCCTGTCGGGCGTGGCTGCCGGGGACTTCAGGTGAGCCGTGATGCGGGTTTTCAGGGCGCTGGCGATGGCCGGATTGCCCGCGATGATGTCGCCTGCCACTGGCCATGCATGCTGGCCGCGCAGATCTTGTGCGACGCCGCCCGCTTCGCGCACGATGATGGTGCCAGCGGCCACGTCCCATGGGGCAAGACCCATCTCCCAGTAGCCGTCATACCGTCCGCAGGCAACCCACGCCAGATCAAGCGCAGCCGACCCGAAACGGCGTACGCCCCGCGTCGCGTACATGGCGGTGCGCAGGGTAGGCAGGTACTCTTCGGCAAACGAGAAGTCGCGGAAAGGAAAGCCGGTTGCGAGCAGTGCGGCATCGAATGCAGCGGTACGCGATACGTGGACGCGGTGCCCATTCAGCCAGGCTCCGCCTCCTGCCACGGCAGTGAAGAGCTCTTCCCTGTTCGGATCGTAGATGACTCCAACGAGCGGAGCATCCTCCGCCAGGGGCGGTTCCAGCGGCAGCTGCGTGCCTGCACGCGCCACCAGGGCGATCGAGACCGCGTAATGGGGAATTGCGTGCACGAAATTGGTGGTGCCATCAAGCGGGTCGATATACCAGTTGAGCTGGGCACTGGCTTCGCCGCCTGTTTCTTCGGCCACAATGCCGCAGGCGGGCGTGCGTTCGCGCAAAACCTGCATAATGGCTTCTTCGGCCTCGCGATCGGCCTGTGAGACCAGTTCGTTGCGCCACTTTGAATCGATCACGAGTTCCGAGCGATCGCGAGCGTAGGTCTGGATGACGCTGGCGCCGGCGTGCGCGGCAGTAACCGCAGCATCGAGTGCGTCGGCCAGCGAGACGCGAGCGGGCTGAGTATCTGGCATGCTACGGTAACCCCAGTTGCCGGATCCGAAACGTTGTTCCGGTCGAATCAGTGTAAACGAGTCGGGCGCGGTGCGCGCTCGAGTGTGGTTTTTTGCGCAGTGCGAAGCACGGGCGACGCCTCCCTGCCATGAGGATCGCGACAGCCGATCATGGGCGAGCGGCCATCCTGACTCGCGCTTCGCGCAGCATTTCGTTGATGTGCTGACAACATGTATGAACCGTTGATTCCCGCGCAGGTGGAAGCCGGCCAGGCCCACGTCCCCTTCAGTCCCCGGTACGGTGATGTCTACCATTCTTCGGCAGGGGGGCTGGAGCAAAGCAGCCATGTATTCCTGCAGGGCAACGGTTTGCCCGGGCGCTGGCAGGGGCGCCACCAGTTCACGGTGCTGGAAACGGGTTTTGGCCTCGGCATCAACTTCCTGGCCCTGTGGCGTGCCTGGCGTGACGACCCCCGGCGCTGTGCCCGCCTGCACATGGTTTCGGTGGAGGCGCACCCGTTTACGCGCCCCGACCTGGCTCGGTGGCTGCGCAGGCTGCTGCCCGCGAGCTTCGAATACGAGATCTGCCAGCTCACTGGGCAATGGCCGCTGTTGCTGCCGGGCATCCACCGGCTCGAGTTTGAACGCAACGCTGTGACTCTTACGCTGGCGTTCGGACGAGCGGAACAGATCCTGCCGCGACTTGCCTGCCAGGCCGACGCCATCTTTCTTGACGGGTTCGCGCCACGCGCCAACCCCGACATGTGGTCGCCCGCCGTGCTGGCCGAGATCGCCCGGTGTGCGGCGCCCGATGCCACGGCTGCAACCTGGGCGGCCAGTGGAATGGTGCGGCGCAACCTGATGGCCGCGGGATTCTCCGTTGAGAAACGGCCGGGCTTTGCTGGCAAGCGTGAAATGACAGTGGCGCGGTTTGCCGGCAGATCGTCCGCCACTGTGTCCGGTACGACAAGCCGCCCGGGACGGGCGCTCGTCGTGGGCGGGGGGCCGGCCGGCGCGGCGGTGGCGTGGTCACTCGCGCGGCGCGGCTGGGAAACGACAGTGGTAGCGGACGACGCCGGTCCCGGCGGTGCCAGCCTGGGGCAGGACACAGGGCGTGGCACCTGCGCGGGCCATCTGGCCGCGGCGCTCACTCCGGTGGTCGACCGGCAAGACTCGCATCGCGCGCGCCTGAGTAGGGCGGGCGTATTGCGTACGCACTCCCTGTGGCGGCTGCTGGCGAGCGAGGGTGAATCGCCAGCAGAGCGGCACAAGGCGATGCGCGTTACGGGCACCGTGCAGGTCATGCGCCGAGCCCATGGCAGGGATGAAGCCTCCATGCGGGCCTGGTTGGAGGCATTCGCAGCGCTGCGGATGCCGCCGGAATGGATGGTGCCGCTTGATGTGGCGGATGCGTCGGCGCTGGCCGGGCAACGCGTAAGTCGCGGCGGGCTGTTCCTGCCGCAGGGTACGCTGGTTCGTCCTCCGCTCTGGTGCGCCACCCTGCTGGAACATCCCGGGGTCCGTCTCGTTCGCAGCGCTGGTGCGGGCCTGCGCCAGACAGGCTCATACTGGGATCTTGAGTGCCGGGATGGCAATGTTCTGAGGGGTTTCGACGTGGCCGTGGTGGCGGCGGGCGCCCGGTCTGCTTCCCTGCTGGCAGGCAGCCAGCTGCCGCAGCAGTACGGCTGGCTCGACGTGCTGCAGGTCGTAGGCGGGCAGATCACGCTGGTTCCCGCAGGGGAAATCGCCGGCAGTATCCCTGTCCGGATTGTTTCGGGGGATGGTTATGTGCTGCCCGAGGTGGACGGCTGGTGCACCATCGGCAGCACCTACGACCACGACAGCCCGCCCGGCCAGCCCATTCCCGTATCGGATGCCATGCATGGCTACAACCTGCAGCGTGCCCGGGCTTTGTTGCCGCAACTGGGCACGGCCGCGGTGCCGCCGGCGCGCTGCTCGGGATGGACGGGGTGGCGCGCGGTAGTGCCGGGCCGGCTGCCCTTCATTGGGGGCGTTCCGGGGTGCCCGGGCCTATGGCTGGCAACCGCCTATGCCTCGCGCGGTTTCAACTGGAGCATGCTCGCCGGCGAGATCATAGCTGGCGAACTGTCCGGCGAGCCCGCGCAGCTCGAAATCGACCTGCTGGCGGCAGTCGCGCCGGGGCGTTTGCTCGCGGTACCGGCTCTGGTGGGGTGACAACTGGCCAATCGGCGCGTGCACACCAGCGCCGCGCCCGATCACCGGGGGTCCGGTTTATTAAACGCGGCAAATCCGTCAAAATAAGGGTTTTGTAGGAAAATGGCGGCAATGCGCGATCTGACCACACTCCAGCAACCCCGCTATGAGGATTTGGGCGCCCTTGCCCAGGGCGAAGTTACGTCGACCTCTTTCCAGTTCAGCACCGACGAGGGTTCGACGCTGGTGGTCGAAACCTACGCGCCTGGTGTCTTTCGCGTAACGGTCACCCCGCAGGGCGGGCAGCGCCCCGATCGGGTGGCCGAGCTGGCAGGTCTCCTTGCCCGGCACGAACCGGTCAATGAAGGCACGATCAGTGCCATCGAAGGCGGCTGGCGCATCGTCCAGGGGGAGGACGCCCTGGAAATCCGCCCCTCGCCGCTACGGTTCGCCCTGTACCGGCAAGAGCGCCTGGTGCTGGCAGCCGGTTCCGAAGCCGTACCGGCCATTGCTCATGCCCCTGCCAGCGACGACGAGTCGGGTCCGGATGCAGCCGAGTGGGTGTTGCAATTCTCCCTGACCAGCGACGAAGGCGTGTACGGTCTTGGCGAGAACCCGTGGTCGCTCGACCGCCGGGGCGAGTGCATCCAGTCCGATGACCCGGCCGCAAACGCCTTGCCGCTCGCCTGGAGTCCCCGGGGATGGGGCATCCACGTCAACACCATCGGTCGGCAGCGTCATTTTGTCGATGCCCATCCGGACCTGCCCGGATATGTGATCGAGGTTACATCGCGCAAACTCGACCTTTTCCTGTGCCTGGGCGAGCCCGCTGACGTTCTCTACCAGTACAGCCAGGCCACCGGCCGGGCAGGTCAGCCCCCATTGTGGGCGGTGGGCGTCTGGCTGCGGCAAGCGCCGGGTGCCACGCCCCAACAGATGCTCGAGCTGGCCACTACCCTGAGGGGTGCAGGCATCGGTGTCGAGGCGGTCAGTTTCGACCCGCCCGCTGCATGGGAGGTGAAGGGGCGCCACGCCTTCGAGTGGGATGGCGAGCGCTTCCCTGACAGCCGCAATTTGCTGGCACAGTACAAGCAGGCCGACGTACGCTTCGTCGCTTGCGGTTTCCCCGGGGTGCCCAACGACAGCCCCGCCTTCGACGAACTGGAAGATCGTGGCTGGCTGTTTGCCGACGACGATGGCAACGCGCACCAGTTTCCCGGGCTGCCTGCCACGGGGGGCAAGCCCTTCGGGCTGCTCGACCTCACACACCGCGATGTCTACAACTTCTGGTGCGAACGGAACCGCCAGCTGTTCGACGACGGCGTCGATGCCATTGCCTGCGACGCACAGCTCGACATTCCCGATTCCGTGACCGCCCGGAACGGGGCGGCGGGGGCGCGGCTGCGCCAGCTATACCCATTGCTGACCGCGCGCAACCTGTTCGAGGCGGCATCCTGGGACAAGGTCCCTGCCGAAGGCGTGGTCTGGCACCGCGACGCGTTCCCTTCCGCACAACGCATTCCCTTCCGCGCGGGGCCTGCCGTCCCGAACTCCTGGGAAGGGCTGGAAGCCGCATTGCGGGCAGCGCTCAGCACGGGGGCCAGCGGTGTGCCCGTGCAGTCCATCGAGCTGGGTTCGCAAGAGTACCCCACCGATGAAATGACGCCCGAGCTTTATCTGCGCTGGCTTGCCGTAGGCGTGTTCAGCGCGCATTTCCGCTTCCAGGGCGTGCCGGCGTTGTTGCCGTCGGCCTTCGACGAAGCCACGCAGCAGCGCATCCGCACCTGGGTGCAGTGGCGGTATCGGCTCATCCCCTATGTGCTGGGTGCCATCGAAGATGCCGCACGCAACGGCCTGCCCGTGCAGCGGTCGATGGCCCTGGCGTTTCCCGATGATCCCGACGCGCATGCGTTCGAATCGCAGTACCTGCTTGGCCCGGCGTTGCTGGTCGCCCCGCTGCTGCAGTCCGGCGACGAGGTGACCGTCTACTTCCCCAAGGGGGAAGCCTGGTGGGATCTGTCCACCGGCTGGCGCTACGAGGGCGGCACGGCCTGGACGTTCCCCTGTCCCAATGGTTCGGTACCGGTGTTCGGACGCGAGGGGCATATCCTGTGTCTTGGCACCGGCGGCCTGCACACCGGTGAGTTCAATTCCGCCCGACTGCTCGAAGAGGTCTGGCTGTTCGGCATGCCCACGGTAAGCCCCACCGTCATGCGCAACAAGATCCGTGTCATGCAGATGCAGGGTTCGAGCTACATCAAGGGGCTGGAGGGGCTGCGCATCCTGCCGTCCGAAGGCCTTGAGGTGAAGCGCCGAGGGGCAGAAGTGCGTATCTCGCGAGCACGCTGAGGCAAATGGTCGCCAGTGAATAAACCGTTGCGTTTGCTGGTAACCGGGCACAGTGGGTTTGTCGGTCAATCCCTGCTGGCCTGGTTGCCCACTTCTCGGTGGGCGGGCTGCTTCGAGCTGATATTGCCCGCCGGACGCCCGGATATCCGTGTGCCTGCGGAAGTGCAGGCGTGGGTGGCACAGGCGCGGCCCGACTGTGTCCTGCATCTGGCCGCGCAAAGCTTCGTGCCCGAGTCGTTCCGCGATCCGGCCGGCACCCTGGGAGTCAATGTCATGGGTACGTTGAACCTGCTGCAGGCCTTGCAGGCCAGCGGGTTCGACGGACGTCTCGTGTACGTCAGCAGCGCTGACATCTACGGCGCAGTACCCGCCGGTGAGCTGCCCGTACATGAAGACCGTGTCCCCGCGCCGCGCAACCCTTACGCTGTCAGCAAGGTGGCGGCGGAGATGCTCTGCCGGCAGTGGCATTTCGCGCACGGGCTGGACGTATGCATTGCGCGGCCGTTCAACCACGTCGGCCCGGGCCAGGACGAGCGCTTTGTACTCTCGCGCTTTGCGCGGCTCATTGCACGCATTGCACTCGGACGCGCCGATGCCGAACTGGTTACCGGCAACATCGACGTCACGCGCGATTTTTCCGATGTGCGCGACGTGCTCGATGCCTACTGCGAGCTGATGCTGCACGGACAGCCTGGCGAGATCTACAACGTGTGTTCCGGTGCCGAGCGGCGCATTGGCGACCTGCTGCACACCATGCTCGACATGGCCGGTGTGAACGCCCAGGTACGCGTTGATCCCGCACTGCTGCGTCCCAACGAGCAGATACGCATGGTGGGTACATATTCAAAACTGAACCGGCATACCGGCTGGCAGCCGCGATGCCGTCTCGAAGAAACGCTCGCGGCCATGATCGACTGGTGGCGAGCCAAGGAATCCGAAACATGACGAAACGAGCATTAATTACTGGTATCAGTGGTCAGGATGGGGCATATCTCGCCCGTCTCCTGCTGGAGAAGGGTTACGAGGTTTACGGCTTTCAGCCCCGTCGTTCGACCGACAGCCTGTGGCGCCTTCGCGAGCTTCACGTGCTCGATCATGTGCGGATGCTGAACGGAGATCTGGCAGACCTCTCGTCGGTGGTGCGCGCGGTGGCGGCGTGCAAGCCCGACGAGGTCTACAACCTCGGTGCGCAAAGTTTTGTCGGAAGTTCCTGGGATCAGCCCGTGCTCACCGGCACCGTCACCGGACTGGGCGCCACGCATGTGCTCGAGGCGATTCGTCTCGTGCATCCCCAGGCGCGCTTCTACCAGGCCTCGACCAGCGAAATGTTCGGTCTGATCCAGGCCGAGCAACAGGACGAGAACACGCCGTTCTACCCGCGCAGCCCTTACGGCGTCGCCAAGCTGTATGCGCATTGGATGACGGTCAACTACCGTGAAAGTTTTGGCATGCACGCTTCCAGTGGCATCCTCTTCAACCATGAATCGCCATTGCGCGGCATCGAGTTCGTGACGCGCAAGATTACCGACGCGGTTGCGCGCATCAAGCTTGGGCTTCAGAAAGAACTGCGCCTGGGCAACCTTGATGCAAAACGCGACTGGGGATTTGCCGGCGACTATGTCGAGGCCATGTGGCTGATGCTGCAGCAGGACCAGCCCGACGACTATGTGGTGGCCACGGGCCGTACCACCAGTGTGCGCGAATTCTGTCAGCTCGCGTTCAGCCATGTCGGGCTCAATTACGAAGACTACGTCGTTGTTGATCCTGCTCTGTACCGGCCGGCCGAGGTCGACATCCTGCTCGGCAAACCCGCCAAGGCCCAGGAGCGCCTGGGTTGGCGGGCCAGAACCTCGCTTGAGGAGTTGGTCGTGATGATGGTGGAAGCCGATCTCGCCCGCGTATCGGCCGGCCAACGCAACTGAGGACGCTCCCGTGCTGGCTTACCTCACATCAGCTTCGTTTGCCATCATGATGGCTGCCTTTGTCATGGTGCTGGTTTCAGGCACCGTCGCGTTCTTTCTGCAATGGCGTCGCATCAACGAGGCATACAAGCACCCGCTGCTCCAGGTGCGCGACTTCAAGCAGTTTCCATTCTCACTGCAGGCGGCCATCTATCTCGACTACTTTTTCCGGCTGGCTTTTCCGTCAGTGCGCAAGGGCATGGTCGGGCATGCCAACGAGATGCTCAAGCATGTGAACCCGCGCAAGCTCGACTTTCAGGTTCGCTGGCCCATTGCAGGCCTGTATGGCGGATGCCTCATTGGCCTGGTCGCCATGATCTGTTTCTGGATCCTGCTGGCCTTGCAGGCAGTGTAGGCATAGATGCAGGCTTGAGCAAACGGCGCAAGGGTTGCGCCGTTTCTTGTTCAGGGCATCGGCAAGGGGGCTGCCTGGCGTGGGCCCAAGGCCCGGCCACGCGCGAGCGGGCCGGGCAACACCGGGTGTTTGTCAGTCTGCGTGCGTGGTCCCGCGCTCGTAAGCGATCTGCCCACCCACCAGTGTGAGCCGGACCTGACCCGGCAGTTCGACCCCGAGGAAGGGCGTGTGCTTCCCTTGGCTCAACAGCGACTCCGCACTGACGGTCCACATGGCGTCGAGATCGACCAGACAGAGGTCGGCAAGGCCGCCAACTTCGAGGCGTCCGCTCGTGGCGAGTACCCGGTCTCCCAGCACACGGGCCGGTTCGCTGGTGATGCGGGCGAAAGCCTGGGGCAGCGGTGTCCGGGTCTCCTGCGCCCATTTCAGCGTGAGCGAGAGCAGCAGTTCCAGGCCGGTGGCCCCGGGCTCTGCCTCGGCGAATGGCAGCAGCTTGCTGTCGTCGTCCACGGGCGTGTGGTCGGAACAGATGGCATCAATGGTGCCATCATGCAGGGCCGCACGGATGGCATCGCGGTCGCGCTGGCTGCGCAGTGGTGGATTGAGCCGACAATTCGAATCGAAATGCCCGATGTCGAGGTCGGTCAGGTGCAGGTGGTGGACCGAGACGTCGCAGGTGACCGCCAGCCCCTCGGCGCGCGCCTGGCGCACCAGTTCAAGACCAGCCGCGCTCGAGAGGCGGCACAGGTGTACCCGGGCTCCTGTGGCGCGCTGCAGCGCGAAGATGGTGTGCAGGGCAATGGTTTCGGCCTCAACGGGTATGCCCGACAGCCCCAGCCGCGAAGCGTAGGGGCCGCTGGCTGCGACGCCATCGCGCGCGAGCCACGGGTCCTGGGGACGCAGCCAGATGGCGTGGCCGAAGGTACTGGCGTACTGCATGGCCCGCAACAGCACCGACGTATCGGTAATGGGCTGGTCGGCTTGCGAGAAGGCAACGCAACCGGCATCGGTCAGCAGCCCCATCTCGGTGAGCTTTTCGCCTTTCAGCCCGACAGTGAGCGCGCCCAAAGGATAGACGCGTGCCAGGTTGAGCAGCCGTGCCCGATGTTTCAGCATTTCGATCAGACCCGGTTCATCGAGAACCGGATCGGTGTCGGGCGGCAGCACGAGACTGGTGACCCCGCCCGCAATGGCCGCATGGACTTCCGAGTCGAGCGTTGCTCGGTACTCGTACCCGGGTTCGCGCAGCCTGACAGCGAGATCGACGAGTCCGGGAAGGATGACCAGGCCGGAGGCATCGACCACCCGATCGGGCGTGAAGTCGGCCGGCGCGGCACCCATGGCCACGATGCGTCCACCGGCGATGTAGATGTCCTGGACGGTGTCGGTCGAGCTGGCTGGATTGATGACTCGACCGTTCTTGATGTGCAGCTTCATGTCGATCCCTAGGTATTGCTGGTGCCTGCCACGATGCTCATGACAGCCATGCGCACCGCGATCCCGAAAGTGACCTGGTTCAGGATGACTGCCTGTTTTCCGTCGGCCACGGGTGAGTCGATCTCCACGCCACGGTTCATGGGACCCGGGTGCATCACGATGGCATCGGGCTTGGCCAGGGCAAGTTTCTCGGGCGTGAGGCCGTAATACTTGAAGTACTCTTGCGCCGACGGCAGGAGAGCCCCACGCATGCGTTCGTTCTGCAGCCGGAGCATGATGATGACGTCGACGTCGCGCAAGCCTTCACGCATGTCGTGGAATACGCGCACGCCGAGGTGCTCAAGTCCGCCCGGAAGCAGTGTCTTGGGACCGATGACGCGCACCTCGGGTACTCCGAGCGTAGTCAGCGCCAGGATGTCGGAGCGCGCAACCCGCGAGTGCATGACGTCGCCCACGATTGCTACACGCAGCGAACTGAAGTCGCGTTTGTAATGGCGGATCGTGTACATGTCGAGCAGACCCTGCGTGGGGTGGGCGTGCCAGCCGTCACCGGCATTGATGACGTGCACATGGGGCGCCACGTGCCGGGCGATGAGATGGGGTGCGCCGCTGGCCGAGTGGCGTACCACGAACAGGTCGGCCTGCATGGCGGACAGGTTGCGAATGGTATCGAGCAGCGTTTCCCCCTTGGCCGTCGACGACACGTTGATGTTCAGGTTGTAGACGTCGGCGCTCAGCCGTTTGGCGGCAATCTCGAACGTGGTGCGCGTGCGGGTGGAGTTCTCGAAGAAGAGGTTGAACACGCTCTTGCCGCGCAACAGCGGTACTTTCTTGATTTCCCTCTCGGTCAGCGGCACGAAGGCCTCGGCCGTGTCGAGAATGTGCGTGATGATGTCGCGCGGAAGGCCGTCGAGCGTCAGCAGGTGGACCAGTTCGCCGTGCCGGTTGAGCTGGGGGTTACGCGCCATGGGCTTCCTCCAGTGTGATGGTGAAACGATCACCTTCCTGATTCAGGTTGATGGTGACGTGTTCGGGCACGTCCACGCGTGCCGCGCAGATGGAGGCAGCCACAGGCAGCTGGCGTCCGCCGCGGTCGATGAGCACCGCGAGCTGGATCGAGGCAGGGCGGCCGTAGTCGAAAATCTCGTTCATGGCGCCGCGGATGGTGCGTCCGGTGTACAGCACGTCGTCGACCAGAATGAGATGGCGGCCCTCTACCTCGAAGGGAATCTCGGTGGGTTGTACCTGATGATGCAGGCCGATGCGATCGAAATCGTCGCGATAGAAGCTGATGTTGAGGGCGCCGGGCCGGCCTTCGAGGTTCAGGTCGCGGTGCATCCGTTCGGCGAGCCAGGCGCCGCCCGAACGGATGCCTATGAGATGGACGCTTCCCTGGGGAAGCCGAGCGATCGCCTCAGCCACGAGTTTGCGCAGCTCGGCATAGAGCGATTCAGCGTCTGGGAGTGGTGTCATACGAATGGAACAAAAGGTAGGAGGCAGGCTACCCCGACTTATAACGCATCCAGGTAGCGCTGCAAAATGATGGCCGCAGCAAGCGCGTCATCGGGTTCGTTGCGTCGCTGCATGGCCTGCGCCTCGAGGCTGCTGCCGCGTTCGTCCTGCAGTTCCACGGGCAGACCGAAGCGGCCACGCAGCTGGTCGGCGAAGCGTCGGCAGCGTCCGGTATGGGGCTGCTCGCCGCCATCGAGGGTGAGCGCAAGGCCAACCACGAGGCGGTCGGGGCCCCATTCTTCGAGCAGTTGCTGGATGCGCGCGAAACGTGCCTTGACGGGTTCGGCGGGAATGATCTCGAGCGGCCGTGCGGTACGCGTGAGCGTGTTGCCCAGTGCGACGCCGATGCGGCGCACGCCGAAATCGAAACCCAGCAGGGTTTCGGGGGCAGGGGAAGGCGATGGTGCAGGATTCTCAGGCATGGCCGACGTCGTTGGCCAGCATGATGGGATCGATGCCCAGGAGTTTGAGGGCTGCCGGGTACCGCTCGGAGGCGGGAATGTCGAAAATGACAGACTTGTCGGCGGCTACGGTCAGCCAGGCATTATCGGCCAGTTCGGCCTCAAGCTGGCCAGCGCCCCAACCGGCATATCCCAGCGTGACCAGCATGTTACTGGGCCCGGAGCCTTCCGCGACAGCCTGCAGGACGTCGCGCGACGTGGTGAGGGTGAGGCCGCCCACTTGTATGCTGGAACTGTACGTACTGTCGGCATCGTGCAGGACGAAACCGCGGTCGGTCTGCACGGGTCCGCCGAAGTAGACCGGAGCATCCTTGATGGGAGCGATTTCCAGCTTGAGGTCGATGCGCTCGAACAGCGAACCGAGGGTGAGGTCGGTGGGTCGGTTGATCACCAGCCCAAGTGCGCCACGGGGAGTGTGCTCACAGATGTAAATCACCGTACCCTCAAAGCCGGTGTTCGCGAGTTTCGGCATCGCAATCAGGAACTGATTCGACAGGTCGAGCCGGTCGTCGTCGCCCGCTTTGGTCATGACTGCTCTCCGTGGTGAAACACACTGTTTCTTCAGATTTCCACCATTTCGAAGTCTTCCTTACGCGCGCCGCATTCGGGGCAGACCCAGTTGGGCGGAACGTCTTCCCAACGCGTTCCGGGGGGGATGCCTTCTTCGGGCAACCCGGCGGCCTCGTCGTAAGTCCAACCGCAAATCAGACACATCCAGGTGCGCATGGTTTCTCGCTTCTACAATTACACTAACTGGTACGGAGTGGTCGCAGTACCGCGTACATTTTCACATCACCGCAGAACCTGCGCCACCGCTTGTTCAACATCTTACTAAATCCTACGTTGACACCCGCAAAATCCCTTCCCGTTGTCTTGACCTTTGGCCCGTCGGATCCCAGCGGGGCAGGCGGCATACAGGCTGACCTGCTGACGGGGGCCAGTCTGGGCTGTCACGTGGTCACCGTCACCACTGCACTGCTCGTGCGCGACACCGCAAACACCGAGTCGGTGCAACCGGTTGCCGCAGAGTGTGTCGACGACCAGGCGCGCTGCCTGCTCGAAGACATGCCGGTGAAAGCCTTCAAGGTGAGCGGGCTTTACACCCCTGAAGCGGTCAGCGCGGTCGCGCAGGTGGTGGCCGATTACCCGGAGGTTCCACTGGTCCTGCACCTTGGCACCGATAGCCCGAAGACCACTGAAAGCGGTGACGAAGATACCGCCGAAGATGCGCTGCTCGCCCAGCTCGAGCTGCTTGGCCCGCAGGGGCATGTGGTGATGGTCGATCATCACCGGCTGGAGAGCTGGTACAGTGAAGGGCTGCTTGCCCGCGGCGACACCGAGAACGCGCTGCAGGCATTGCTCAACCTTGGGCCAAGGCACGTCTTTCTCACCAACGTCCCGCATGCGGGCGGAGCGCCGGTTAACGTGCTTGCCGAACAGGCGCCCCAGGCCGAGGCATGGGTATGGCAGACGCCGCCTGGCTCTTACCGGGGCGTGGGCAGTACGCTCTCGGCTGCCATTGCGGCCATGCTGGCGCGCGAGCGGCCATTGCGCGAGGCAGTGATAGACGCCCAGCGGTTCACGCGGCGTGCCATGGAAAGCGCCTACCAGCCCGGCATGGGACGCGAGGTCCTCGACCGGTTCTTCTGGGTGCGCAGCAGCGATGACGAGACGGGGGAAGGGCCGGACGCCAGCCCGACCACGAAGGACGGCAAATCCGGCTGACTTTCATGGGGCGGCATTCCAGGGTGGCGGCAGCGCGCCCGTGCAGGGTGACCCGTTCGTGTCGTCACGACCCTGATCGCGCGCGAACGGCGTCGGCCAGGGTGCTGCGCGGGCTGTCCCGGCATGTTAGATTGAACATTTGTGACGAATACCAGGCTAGTGATCCAGACTGACCATACAACCAGAGAGGGCGTGTCCTTCACGCCAGGAAATCGCCCGCCGCGCGTGCGGGGGATCGTGGGTCTATACGGGCTGACTCCAGAGTGGGACGACATCGACCGTCTGGAGAACGCCGTAGTACAGGCGGTGCGGGGCGGGCTGCAAGCCCTGCAGCTGCGGCGCAAGCTTGCCAGCGGCGCGCGACTCAGGGTCGAGGCTGAGCGGCTGCGCGACGTCTGCCGGCGCGAAGGCGTCATCTTCATCATCAATGACGACTGGCAGCTTGCCCTCGATATCGGTGCGGATGGCGTGCATGTGGGCCGTGACGATGCCAACGAGGCCACGGTGTCCCGTCTGGTTGCCGCGGGGCTGAACGTTGGCGTGTCGTGTTACAACGACCTCGAGCGCGTGCGTTGGGCGCTGGCGGCCGGGGCACAGAACGTCGCACTCGGGTCGGTCTACCCGTCGCCCACCAAGCCCGCTGCGGTCCGGGTCGGGCTGGAGACCATCCGTCAGGCACGCCGCCTGTGCGAGTCCATGGCGCAGGATGGCGCGCGCGCGTCGGTCATTGCCATCGGTGGCATCGAGCCGAACAACGCGGCGCCAGTTGCTGCAGCGGGTGCCGATGCGGTGGCGGTCATTAACGGATTGTTCGAGCAGCCTGATATCGAGCGTGCAGCGCGCACGCTGTGCGAAGCGATGGCGCCGCGCTGAATGCGCACGCATCAACGGCAGCAGGCTGCGCCGGGTTGCCGGCGTGCCAGTCGCAGTCGCAAGTATCGCCCGCAGCGACGTTGTGCCCGATGCGTCGGGTTTCGGGTACGGTCCGTGTGCCGCGCCCGCCAAGTTTATTGTGCAGGTGTTCCATGAGTCTCAATGCCGAGCTTTTCCAGCGAGCCAGCCGCACCATTCCCGGCGGGGTAAATTCCCCCGTGCGGGCGTTTCGTTCGGTGGGTGGCGTTCCACGCTTCATCCAGCGCGCCCAGGGGCCTTACGTCTGGGATGCCGAGGGAACCCGATACATCGATTATGTGGGTTCATGGGGTCCGGCCATCCTGGGCCATGCCCACCCCGAGGTGGTACGTGCGGTCCAGGAAGCAGCAGCGGGTGGCCTGTCGTTCGGTGCGCCCACCGAAGCTGAAGTGCTGCTGGCCGAATTGCTGGTCGAGCGCATTCCGTCAATGCAGCAGGTCAGGCTCGTAAGCTCGGGCACCGAGGCCACGATGAGTGCCATCCGGCTGGCGCGAGGGTTTACCGGGCGCAAGAAGATCATCAAGTTCGAGGGTTGCTATCACGGGCACGCCGACAGCCTGCTGGTCAAGGCAGGGTCGGGCCTGCTGACGTTTGGCAACCCCACGTCGGCCGGTGTACCGCCAGAGTTCGTCGAACACACCATCGTGCTCGATTTCAACGATCTGGCCGGGGTCGAGGCTGCGTTTGCGCGCATGGGCGAGGACATCGCATGTGTCATCGTAGAGCCGGTAGCGGGGAACATGAATCTTGTCAGGCCTGCCGAAGGCTTCCTGCAGGGTCTGCGCGACCTGTGCACCCGGCACGGTGCGCTGCTGATATTCGACGAGGTCATGACCGGTTTCCGGGTGGGACCGCAGGGGGCACAAGGCCTGTTCGGCATCACTCCCGACCTCACCACGCTGGCCAAGGTCATCGGTGGTGGCATGCCCATTGGCGCCTTCGGTGGCCGTCTCGACGTCATGGAATATGTGGCGCCGCTGGGGCCTGTGTACCAGGCGGGAACCCTGTCGGGCAATCCGGTGGCAGTGGCGGCCGGCCTGGCCACGCTGAAGCTTCTCGCCGAGCCGGACTTCTACGAACGTCTGGCGCGCCAGGCCGGCAGGCTGATACAGGGTTTGCGCGAATGTGCCAACAAGGCTGGCGTGCCGTTCACGGCCGACTCGGTCGGTGGCATGTTCGGCATCTATTTTCTCGAGGAACCTCCCCGAAGTCTTGCTGACGTGTCGCGCAGCGACATCGAGCGGTTCAAGGCTTTCTTCCACGCGTGCCTGGAACGCGGCGTGTATTTCGCGCCGTCGGCGTTTGAAGCGGGCTTCGTGTCCGCGGCCCACGACGATGCCGTCATCGATCAGACCCTGACGGTCGCGGCCCAGGCGCTGGAGCAGGTGAAACAAGCATAAGGACCAATATGGCTGTCAATTTGCACATTCCTGCCGATCATGAAATCTACCCCGTGGTAGGTGTGGAAATCGGGGTGGCCAGCGCCGGCATTCGCCAGCCCGGCCGCCGCGACCTGACCGTGTTCCGCCTGGCGGAAGGCAGCTCGGTGGCCGGCGTGTTCACGCGCAACCGTTTTCGGGCGGCGCCGGTCGTCGTGTGCGAAGAGCATCTGCAGCGTGCGGGCAACGGAGTGCGGGCGCTCGTCATCAACACGGGCAATGCCAACGCGGGCACTGGTGATGAAGGCATGGCCGCGGCGCGCGCTACCTGCAACGAGCTGGCGCAGCTGATGGGGCTGGAAGCGCAGCAGGTGCTGCCGTTCTCCACCGGCGTCATCATGGAGCCGTTGCCCATTGACCGCATCGTCGCAGGCCTGCCCGCCGCCATTGCCGACCTGAAGGCCGACAACTGGAAGAATGCTGCCTACGGCATCATGACCACGGACACCCAGCCGAAGATCGTCTCGCGCCGGGTGCAGATCGACAATGTCGAAGTCACCATCACCGGCATAAGCAAGGGCGCAGGCATGATCCGGCCCAACATGGCCACCATGCTGGGATTCGTCGCAACCGACGCCGGGATCGACCAGGCGCTGCTGCAACAGCTGGTTCGCGACATTGCCGACCGATCGTTCAACCGCATTACGGTTGACGGTGATACGTCCACCAACGATTCCTTCGTAACCATCGCCACCGGCAAGGGGGGATTGCAGGTGAGTGGCCCCACGCATCCGGGCTTCGTGCCGCTGCGCCGGGCGCTGGTAGAAGTGGCTGTTGAGCTTGCCCAGAAGATCGTCCGCGATGCCGAAGGCGCTACCAAGTTCGTCACCATCCATGTGGAAGACGCCGGCAGCACCGAGGAAGCGCTGATGGTGGCGTACGCCGTAGCGCATTCGCCGCTGGTGAAAACCGCGTTCTACGCCAGCGACCCCAATCTGGGCCGCATCCTCGCTGCCATCGGCTATGCCGGCATCAGCGATCTCGATGTCAGCCGCGTCAATCTCTGGCTCGACGATGTCCATGTGGCGGTGAATGGAGCGCGCAATCCTACCTATCGTGAAGAAGACGGCCAGCGTGTCATGTCCAGGGACGAGATTACGGTGCGCATCTCGCTGGGCCGTGGCAGCGCGCGTGAAACGGTTTACACCTCCGATCTCTCACACGAGTACGTCAGCATCAATGCCGATTATCGGTCGTAGCGGAAACACCCCATCGTGAACAGCAGTCATTCATCATCCGATCTGCAAGACCTCATCCAGCAGGCCAGGCGTGTGATGGCACAGCTCGAGGCGTGGCTGCCACCGGCGCCGCCGCCAGTCGACTGGGACGCGCACGCTTTCCGCTGGCGCCGTCGTGGCGCGCGCGGCTGGCTCGAGTCAGTGTCGAACATCGCGCGCATCCAGCTCGACGACCTGCAGCACATCGACCGCCAGAAGCACATCATCGAGCGTAATACGGTGCAGTTTCTACAGGGCAAGCCTGCCAACAACGTGCTCATGACCGGTGCGCGAGGTACTGGCAAGAGCTCGCTGGTCAAGGCGTTGCTGACCCGGTACGCGCCAGAAGGGCTGCGCCTGATCGAGGTCGACAAGGAGGACCTGGCCGATCTCCCCGACATCGTCGCGCAGGTGTCCGATCGCCCGGAACGCTTCATCATCTTCTGTGACGACCTGTCATTCGAGGAAGGCGAGGCCGGCTACAAGGCGTTGAAGTCCGTACTCGACGGGTCGGTGGCAGCTACCAGCGCCAACGTACTGATCTACGCCACGTCCAACCGCCGGCACCTCATGCCCGAATACATGCATGAGAATCTGCAGGTGAAGCACCAGAGCGACGGTGAAATCCACCCTGCCGAATCCATCGAGGAGAAGGTCTCGCTGTCCGAGCGGTTTGGTCTCTGGTTGTCGTTCTACCCGTTCCGGCAAGACGACTACCTCGACATCGTGGCCTACTGGCTCACACAGCTGGGATGCCCGGACGACGAGATCGACCGTGCCCGCACTGAAGCCCTGCAATGGACGCTCGAGCGCGGATCGCGTTCGGGAAGAGTGGCATGGCAGTTCGCGAAAGACTGGGCAGCGCGCCATGCCGCATGACCTTCCAAACACCAGCGAGCTTGCCGCATCCCCGGTTCCGCTCAAGCACCTGCGCGTGGCAGCGGGGCTGCTGTTGCGGCCCGATGGCAGCCTGCTGTTGGGACAGCGTCCGGAGGGCAAGAGTTACGCGGGATGGTGGGAGCTGCCAGGCGGCAAGCTCGAGCCAGGCGAAGAGCCCGTCCAGGCCCTGTGCCGTGAGCTCAAGGAAGAGCTGGGGATCACCGTTACCCGGGCTTACCCCTGGGTGAGCTACGTGCATGTGTACCCGCAGTCAGTCGTACGGTTGTGGTTCTACCGGGTCGTGGCCTGGGAAGGGGATCCAACCGGCATCGAAGGGCAACGCCTGAGCTGGGTGGACCCCCAGGCATCGGTTGCCGAAATCGAGGCGGGGCTTGGCAGCGGACACCTGCTGCCGGCCACGCTGCCACCGATCGCGTGGCTGAAGGTGCCTCCCGTCTATGTCATCGTGGCGCCCGACAGCTCGGTCGAGGCTGCAGCCATTCTGCGTCATGTGGCCCAGGCCATCGACAACGGCGGACGTCTGTTCCAGTTCCGTGCGCCGGATTGGCATGCCGGGCCTGCCGCGTCGTCGCTGTACGACCTGTTTTGCCAGGTCCTGCGGCTGGTGCATGAAGCAGGGGGGCGGCTCCTGGTGAACAGCGCGCACCCCGAGTCGTGGTGGGCCCAGGCTGATGGGGGTCATCTGCGCAGTACCGACCTCGAGCGCAAGCTGCCAAAGCTGGCAGAGCACGCCTGGGTAGCGGCATCAGCCCACTCCGAACAGGAACTGGAGCGGGCGCGCAATGCCGGCGCTCTGTTTGCCGTGCTGGGGCCGGTGTTGCCGACGGCCACGCACCCCGACGCCCAGCCCCTGGGCTGGGAGCGTTTCGCGCAGCTGGCGCAGACGGCAGGCATTCCGGTGTTTGCCCTGGGAGGGCAGTCGGAGAACACCCTCGAGACCGCCTGGCGTCATGGTGCGCACGGCATCGCCGGGATTCGCCAGGTGGCGGCCGCCTGCAGACTGCTCTAGGGGCAGCTGGCGGGCAGTACCGTCAGATGCTGGTGCACAGTGACATCTCGAACTCGACGTCATGCATGACGGGCTGGGGCTTGCCGCTGCCGTCTTGCTGGGCGAAACGGATCGAGATGGAGTACTTGTTGGCGCTGATCTCGGGGAAAATGCGGCTGCTGGCGGGCAGGTACACGCGCAGCAACTGATAAGGCTTCCCGTCGGGCGACGCCTGGTAAACGCCCTGCCGCGCTACCAGGCGCTGCGTGTGGCAGTTCCGGCGCAGCAGTTGCAGGGCCAGCACGAGACTTTCATACAAGGGCAGCATGGGCTGGCACCAGCGCTGCAGGTCTGCCTTGCGTTCTTCAGCAGGGCGATGTTGCCAGGCGTAGTACGACGGCATGTCGAATTCGCACACTCCGCCCGGGATAACGATACGGCTGCGCAGGCTTTGCAACCACTCGTTTTGCCGTATGGAATCGGCAGGTTTCACCTGGTTCGCCAAACCGTTGATGACGTCTTCCAGCCGGCGCAGGGTTTTGTCGAGCAGGGCGCGCTCGACTTCCGGATGCTCGCGTAGCGCGGTAAGTGCCTGGCGCTGGCGTTCCAGTTCCTGCAGCAGGTCTGTGCGCGCATCCGAGCGGCCGGTAAAGCGATTGACCGCCTCGGTAATTTCGAACAGCGTGATGAGAGCCGCGTGGTGCGCGCGAGGGTCGTCCTGCTGGGTGAAATAGAACAGTCGATCGAACTGATCTTCCAGCCGCAACAGGTTCCGGACACGCTCGTTGAAGGGATATTCGTATTCGATCACGCAGGGCATCAACGTTGAGGTTCAGTTTGCATTGTAGCGACCATCGACAATGGAAAAGGCAACAGATTCAGACAATGCGGCCATGGTCATGGCGTGGTGTCCGGGATGCTGCCTTCGGTGCGCTCACGCACGATCTTCATCCATCGTTCGTGCAGCACATGCACGCGGTGGCGCAGTTCGTCGCGGGTGGTGGTGCCGTCATTGACGAGGACGTCATCGGCCACGGCAAGACGTTGGGCCCGCGTAGCCTGCGCGGACAGGATGCGCAATACGGCGTCGCGGGTGAGGCCACTGCGTTGCATGACTCGTGCAATCTGCGTTTCCTCATCGCAGTCCACCACGCAGACGCGGTCCACCCGCGAAAGCCAGCGGCCCGATTCCACCAGCAGCGGCACTACGAACACCTGGTAAAGCCCTTCCGCCCGCGCGGCCAGCAACTGCACTTCCGCACCGATCATGGGGTGCAGCAGCGCTTCCAGGCGCGCGCGTGCCTGCGGTTCGCGGAAAACCAGCTCGCGCATGCGTGCGCGATCGAGGCCGCCTTCATGATTGATGACCTCCTCGCCGAACAGCGCCCTGATGGGAGCGATGGCAGGTCCGCCGGGCTGGGTGAGTGCGTGGGAGATGAGGTCGGTATCGATGATGGCTGCACCCAGCACGGCCAGCTGATCGGCAACGACGGATTTTCCGGAGCCGATTCCGCCGGTGAGGCCGATGCGTAACGGAGCATGCGGGTTGGGCCGCGGACGGGCATGCGGGTTGGTGTGAGACTCGCTGGGCATGGTGTTGAGGATGGAATCTTGTTTTTTGCCTGCGGAACGCGACGTGCCAGACGGACACCTGGGCCAGCTTTTAGTTTCACATGTTTGGGATGATACGCCAACAAACTGACAGGTCAGACGCCTACCAGGGTATGGCGGGCAAGAATCCGGGACAAAGCACGGCGATCGCGCCGCCCAGCGCCAGAAAACCGCCGAACGGGATGGGGTCGTCGTGGGCCAGGCGCTTCAGCGCGACCAGCACCAGGGCGACGGCTGCACCGGCCAGTGCAGCGACGAGGATGACGGCTGGCAGCGCCTGCCAGCCCAGCCAGGCGCCCAAGGCCGCCAGGAGTTTGAAATCTCCATGCCCCATGCCCACCTGGCGACGCAGCAAGCGGTAGCCTGTGCCAATCAGCCATAACACCAGGTAACCCGAGATGGCGCCGATGACGGCGTCATCAAGGCGGGCGAACCCGAACCCGGTCAGGTTGACGATGAATCCGGCCCACAGCAGTGGCTGGGTGATGGCATCGGGGAGCAACAGGGTGCGCAGGTCGATGGCAGACAGGGCCACCAGCGCCGCGAGCAGGATCATGCTGGATACGGCGGTGGGCGTGGGTCCGAAACGCCACGCAGCTGCCATGAACAGGATCGCGGTGGCCCCCTCTACCAGGGGATACATGGCCGAAATGCGCGTGTCGCAGTGGCGACAACGGCCGCGCAGCCAGATCCAGCTTAGGATGGGTATCAGCTCTGCCCAACCGAGTGGGTGCTGGCATGTGGGGCAGTGGGAGCGCGGAACAGCAAGATTGAACCGGGAAGCGTGCAGCTCTTGTGCCGGGTTGGTGGCGGCGTGCGGGGGGGCCAATGAAGTGGTCGGACCCATGGTTCGGGTAGCCGGGAGGTCTGGTGTGGCCGACATGCCGAGGTATTCGGCGCACTCCGCTTGCCAGGCACGGTCGATCATGCGGGGGAGGCGTACGATCACCACGTTAAGAAAGCTGCCAACGAGCATTCCTGCCAGGCAGGCGCACAGCAGGAGGACGGTTGGGGTGATGGCGAATGCATGCACGGAGTATGATTCCATGGCGTGAAGATACTACGGAGCTTCGGTCATGTCCGCGAGGGTGTGTCATTTATTCCGCGCTCAACGTCTGTTGGGCATTGCTGCAGTGGGTCTGTTGCTGGTGGGGTGTGAACATTACGCACCCAACGTACGTCCGGAGGCGGGCAGTACCGAAGCCATCGCGCTCGAGCAGGCGGGGCGCCTGTACTCGCAAGGGGCCAGCCGCGCTGCGGCGCCGTCGCAGCTACGCATCGTCACCAGCGGCCTTACCAGCAGCGCAGAAGATCGCCAGGCATGTGCGGACTGGCTGGACGCGTGCTGGGAAGCGCAGGGCATGACACCGGCGCAGGAGGTCCTGCCGGGTACGACGCGACCTGCGCCGGCGCAGACATTCCGTGGTCTGTTGCCATGTACCGGGCAATCAATGGGGTGCACGGTGCAGCACGCCACGCTCACCATGCTGGCTGACCGTAGCTGGTTCGTGCGCATTGTCTATCTCGACCAGCGCAACCAGCCGATCGGGGCCGAGGTCGATATGCGCGGCTGCTGGCAACGTGCGCCGGGCAACCTCCGTCAGTTCATGCTCACCCAGGAAAACGAGGCGCCCTTCGCTTCCTTCCTTGCTACCTCCAACAATACCCTGGCGTGGGATAACTCCGCCGGCGACAGCCGGCTGCACTACACGCTTACCCGTCAGCCCGAACTGGACTCCGAGGCGCTGCAGGCTACCCATGGCCTGCGCTGCAGCGCGTAACGGGGGGCCGGATTCGGTGCCGGGCAGGCAGGTCGAACGGACGTGCTGCGGGGGCGCGTGACTGCCCTACGCACCTTCCTCCAGGTGCAGCAGCCCGAGGCCGGTCAGCAACCCCGAATGATATGAACATTGGCGAACCTGTGGGTGGTCGAGTGCCGCCCGCATCGCAAGCCATACGATCATTTCTACGGATTCTGCACCACCTCGTTGCATGTAGTCATCGTGGTTCAGAGCGATGAGCTGTTGCGGGTCTTCAACCAGCAGGTGCAGGAAGTTTCTGTCCCAGTGCGGGTTGGTGTAACCGAAATTGGCGCCGTGCAGCTGGTGCGACAAGCCGCCCGTCGAAACCACGACGACCCGTTCGTCCTTCGCATATGAGCGCACGGCGCGTGCGATGGCCTGCCCGAGTTTCCAGCAGCGTGCGGGGGTGGGCAAGGGATGCTGGATGACGTTGACGGCCACGGGAATGATGCGTACGTCCCAGGGGGGATCGCACAGCAGCGGCATTACCGAGAAGAATCCGTGGTCGAGCATCATGCGCTGGCATACGGTTAAATCGAACTCCTCTCCGATGAGCGAGCGAACGATGTGCCAGGAGAAGGCAGGATCACCAGTCGGCGAAGGCAGAGGACGGCTGGTCTGGCGTTCCGGTGCGAGCTCATAGGAGTTCGCCACTCCTATGGCAAATGTAGGAACAATATCGAGATCGAACTGCCAGAAGTGATCGTTGTAGATGAAGATCATCACGTCTGGCCGTGACTCGGCCAGGCGCACCCGCAGACTCGCGGCTGAATCGAAGAAGGGGCGCCAGGCTGCGGTGTTTTCCTGGCGCTGATCGTACGCGAATGCGATGGACGGGGAATGCGAGGCTCCGACCCCGGCGATGATTCTAGCCATTTGCTGTGTCGTCTCTCAGAGAGTGGATGGGAAGCCTGTTCTTGAGCTCGGCAACCGTAATTCCGCGCATTCGGGCTCCTATCTCGAGAAGTGATGCGTTGAATGCGCGGGCGCCCTTGGCCAGAGTGTCAAGTGCAAAGTAAATTTGAGCCACAAAGTGCATGGGCGCGCATGTGAAATC
>ERZ777003.2283-NODE-2283-length-23166-cov-14.051491_pt1 | contig 23166 bp, 13 predicted proteins | sample MGYA00374956_ERZ777003 | MGnify/ENA primary metagenome ERZ777003 (study PRJEB29302, sample SAMN06268252) | bioreactor metagenome | isolation source: Joint BioEnergy Institute, California, USA | place: USA:Joint BioEnergy Institute, California, USA | collected... | reverse complement strand
CTGACAGAGGACTCGTTCGCTTTGGGGTGCAGGGGCAAGGCCCCTGCCGCGGGGGTGCTGGGGGCCGAGCAGGCCCCCGGCCCGGGGCGCGGGGCGGAGCGCCCGCATGAGCAACCATCTGCCAGCACGGCAACACTGGGGTCCGGGATCGACGCCGCCTCGTGGCGGCCAGGCGAAGGGGCAGGCCAGAGAGCGCCCGCACATAGGACGACAAGGAGCCACAATGCAGCTTCCGCACGATTACACCGAGCGCGTCTACGCCGGCGTGCTCGGCAAGATCATCGGCGTCTACCTCGGCCGGCCGTTCGAGGGCTGGACCTACGAGCGGATCATGGCCGAGCTGGGCGAGATCTGGTACTACGTCCACGAGCGGCGCGGCGTGCCGCTGATCGTCACCGACGACGATATCTCCGGCACCTTCACCTTCCTGCGCGCCCTGCCGGACCACGGCAACAGCCTGGACCTCAGCCCGGCCCAGATCGGCCAGACCTGGCTGAACTACATCATCGAGCGGCGCACCATCCTGTGGTGGGGCGGCATGGGCAACTCGACCGAGCACACCGCCTACCTGCGCCTCAAGCGCGGCATCCCCGCGCCCGAGAGCGGCTCGATCGCCCGCAACGGCAAGGTGGTGGCCGAGCAGATCGGCTCCCAGATCTTCATCGACGGCTGGGCCATGGTCGCGCCCGGCGACCCGGAGCTCGCCGCCGACCTCGCCCGCCGCGCCGCGTCGGTGAGCCACGACGGCGAGGCGATCTACGGCGCCCAGGTGCTCGCCGCGATGGAGGCGCTGGCGTTCGTCGAGCCGGACCTGCAGCGGCTGATCGACGCCGCGGTGCGCCTGATCCCGAGGGACTCGGTGATCTACTGCATGATCGACGACATCCGCGAGTGGCACGCCGAGTACCGCGACTGGCGCCACGCCCGCGAGCAGATCGCTGCCAACTACGGTTATGACAAGTACGGCGGCAACTGCCACATGGTGCCGAACCACGCGCTCATCCACCTCGCGCTGCTGTACGGCGAGGACGACTTCCAGAAGTCGCTGATGATCGCCAACACCTCCGGCTGGGACACCGACTGCAACTCGGGCAACGTCGGCTGCCTGATGGGGATCAAGAACGGCCTGGCGGGGATCGACGCCGGCCCGGACTGGCGCGGCCCGGTGGCCGACCGCCTGTACCTGCCGACGGCCGACGGCGGGCGGGCGATCACCGACGCGGTGCGCGAGACGTACCACGTGGTCAATATCGGCCGGGCGCTCGCCGGCGAGCCGCCGCTGGCGCCCAAGGGCGGCGCCCGCTACCACTTCGAGCTGCCGGGCAGCGTCCAGGGCTGGACCGCCGACCAGAGCGTCGACTCGAAGGGGACGCTGACGCTCGCGAACGTCGCCGGGCACAGCGCCCGCGGCTCGCGCAGCCTGGCCCTGCAGTGCCGCGGCCTGGCGCCCGGCCGGGTCGCGCGCGCCTCGACGCCGACGTTCGTCCCGCCCGAGGCGCGCGATATGCACGGCTACGGCCTGCTGGCCTCGCCGACGCTCTACCCCGGCCAGACGATCCGCGCCCGCGTCGAGGCCGACCCCGCGAACCCCGGCCCGCTCGCCGTGGGCCTCTACATCCAGTCGTACGGCGCCGAGGACGCCCTGAGCCGCACGGATGGCCCGGAGGTGCGGCTCGAGCCCGGCGACGAGCACACCTTCAGCTGGCGCGTGCCGGACATGGGCGGCCAGCCGATCGCCGCTGTCGGGCTGCAGGTTCGCCACGTCGACGACGAGCGGGTGCACCAGGGGACCGTCTACCTGGACGAGCTGACCTGGGACGGCCCGCCGGACGTCGCGCTCATCAGGCCCGCGGGCGGCGGGACCATGTGGCGGCACGCCTGGGTCAACGGCGTCGACCAGTACGACCGCGCGTGGCCCGAGACCTACCGCCTGGTCCAGAACGAGGGCACCGGGCTGCTCATCCAGGGCACGCGCGAGTGGACCGACTACCGCTTCGCGGCGACGGTGACGCCGCACATGGCCGAGTCGTGCGGCATCGCCGGGCGCGTGCAGGGCATGCGCCGCTATGTCGCGCTGACGCTGGGGCGTAACAGCGACGGGCGCAAGGAGCTGCGGCTCACGGCGCACATCGACGGCGAGGTGACGGGCAGCGCGATGCCGTTCGAATGGGAGCTGGGCCGATCCTACGAGCTGCGGCTCGAGCTCGCCGGGCAGCGGGCGCGCGGCTGGGTCGGCGGCCAGGGGCCGCTGGAGCTGCCCGATCTGCCCGCCCGTCTCGACGGCGGGGGCGTGGCGCTGGTGTGCGAGGAGGGCCGGGCCGCGTTCGATGATGTCTCCGTTCGTCCCCTTCAGTAGCGGCGGATGGCGTGCTGCTGCGGCGTAGCTGCGGCAGCACGCCTCGGCGTCCCGCTCCCATGAGGGGCGCCGAAAATACACCGCGAGAAGGTTGACATTCCGCCTCCGGTCGAGTACCATGCACGCCGCACACATTTGAAGGTGTGCGTGATTAGGTCTGTGGAACTGCCCATATCTGCCCCGGCCTCGCCGGGCAGGCGCCGCCATCAGTAGCTACGCCCCGTAGCTTTCCGGACAGCGCAGTCCTCAGCTGTTCGCCGTCGATCCCTGGAACCAGACAGTCTAGCGCGCCGCTGCGTATGCTCGACGCGACTGTCGGGCGGCAACGACGGCTTTTCACCACGACATTGCTATTTTCGGCTGAGATGAACGCCTCCGCCAGCGCGCAGCAGCGCCGGAGGCAGTCTCGGAATGCCTGGGAGGGCACTATGACTGGAACACAAGACCTGGCGCGCTGCGCCGAGGAACATACGCAGATCGCCGAGCAGGAGCACTTCAGCTACGTGCGCCTGGGGCCGCCGGCGCGCGGGAGCCCGCCCGAGCGGCGGGGGCTGCTCGCGCGCCTGAACGACGTGCTTCTCGCGTGGGGACGCTGGCTCGACGGGCGCGGGGAATCCACCGCTGACAGCGAGTGATCGATGTGCGCTACGCGGTCGGCCTGATAGGTCAGCCGCGTAACATTTTTGACACGATGTGCGCCGGGGTGGTGATGCGATGCCTGTCGCGGATCTTCCACGTTTTCTGCCGCTTTTGCGAGCCGGAAGGTGTGGTGTGGATGCGAGGCGGGGCGCTGCCTCCCTCGCGCTCCCCCGCTGGGAGGGCTCGCTGCCCTCCCAAGCCCACCCGCAAGAGAGGCCGCCTCATCCTGTCTGTCCGTTGTCATGCCTCGGCACACCGGCGCCGGCTGCTGCCAGCAAACCTAATCCACCTCTGGCCGCGTTTGGGGTGCAGAACGAAGCCCTGCTCGCCGTATGCCATCCGCCCGTTGTCATGCCTCGGCGCTGGCATGCGGGATGCCGGGGGCAACGTCTTCTAAAACTACCGTAACGTCTTCCAAAACTTCCGTGGAGAATGCCGCTCGCGCCGTGTTGGGGCGCCCGCGGCTCGTGCTACAATGATGCAGGAAAGTGCTTTAACAAAAGGCGGACCGATGACGCTCCAGCGCTACTTCGCCGGTGATGCGGTCTGGGAATCAGACGGCGACTCTGCTGCGCCGGTGTACCTCGCCGGCCCGTACATGTACTACATCACAACCGTCGGTGGGCAGGTATGCGCCTTTGGCGCTGAGCACCTGCACGGCAAGATGGGCGGCGCCTGGGCCCACCCGCTCCGCCTGCTGCACGGCTGGTCTCTGGCGCTCGAGATGGGCGCGGAGACAACCCCCCTCGAAGATGCCCCGCACTGCGACCTCTTCGCCTCACACGTCACGCGCCGCTTCGCCTGTGGCCCGCTCGCAGTCACGTGGACGGAGTTCGTCGCGGAGGACGCCGCGGCGCTAGTGGCGCTGGTGGAGGTGACGAACGGCGGCGCCGACCTCTGGGATGGCGCGCTGGTCGTCAGCGCCGAGATCGACCTGCGCGGCTGCTGGTTCGGCGGCTGGGAGAACGCGGTGCCGCAGTTCGAGCTGGGCGAGGTGCTGCTCGCCACCGCCCCCAACGGCCCCTACCTCGGCCGGGGCCTGGCGCTCGGGTCCTCACCCGCCGCCGTGTGGCGCATCGAGGGCGCGCACGCCACTGCGCGGCTGCCGATCAGCCTCGCGCCGGGTGAGACGCGCACGCTGGCGGTGTGCGCCGCGGCCGACCACACGGCCCCGCTGGCCGCCGCGGAGCTGGCCCGCCGCAGCGTCGAGTTCGCGCACGAGCTCCTGGCCGCCAAGATCGCCAGCTACGAGCAGCTCGACAGCGAGGTGACGCTGCGGACGCCCGATCCGGCGCTGGACCAGAGCTGGCTCGTCGCCCGCCGCAACACGCGGGCGCTCGCGGCCAGCTACCCGGACCTGCCGCCGTATCTGCTCGCCGGGCTGCCGGAGTACCCGCAGCTCTTCGGCTGCGACAATGAGTACAACGCCCCCGGCGCGCTGGCGGGCGGCTTCGCGCCGCTCGTCCGCAGCACGCTCGCGGGGCTCGCGGCCTACGGCCGGCGCGCCTGCGGGCGAATCCCGCACGAGGTCACCACCAACGGGCGCGTCTTCAACCCGGGGAACATCCAGGAGACGCCGCAGTTCGCCGTCGCCTGCTGGGACTACCTGCGCTGGAGCGGCGACACCGCGTTTCTGGAGCAGGTCTACCCGGTGTGCGTCGAGGGGCTCGAGCACTTCGGCTGGACGCTGGCGGGCGGGCCCTACCCCGTCGGGGATGGCGTGGTCGAGCGGCTGGGCATGGGCGCCTGCAAGCTCGACAGCGTCTGCTACCTGTACCAGGGGCTCGCGGCGCTGCGCGAGATGGCGCTGGCGCTCGGGCGCATCGATGAGGCCGAGCAGTTCGCCGGGCACGCCGAGCGCCTCGCCGCGCGCTTCGAGCGTGACTGGTGGCTGGCCGCCGAGGACCTGTACGCCGACTCGCTGCACCTCGACGGCCGGCCGCAGCTCGACGGCCACTGGACGGTGGTGATCCCGCTGCAGACCGGCCTGGCGAGCGAGGAGCGCGCCCGGCGCTCGCTGGCGCGCATCGAGGCCGAGTGGGTCAACGAGTGGGGCCTGGTCCACACCCGCGGCGTCGACGACCGGGTGTGGACGCTGCCGACCGGGCTGCTGGCGCTCGCGGCCTTCCGCTACGGCCGCCCGGAGCTCGGCGTCCGGCTGCTGCGCAACATCGGCGAGACGGCCCGGCGCGGCGGGCTGGGCATGCTCAAGGAGCTCATCCCGGCCGGGCTGTGCTTCGTCCAGCTCTGGTCGGCCGGGCTGTACATGCAGGGGATCGTCGAGGGGCTGCTGGGCGTCAGCCCGCTCGCCCACCGGCACGAGGTCACGGTGGCGCCGCAGCTCCCGGACGGCTGGAACGAGGTGCACCTGCGCGGGCTGCCCGTCGGCGAGCACCGGCTGGACCTGCGGGCGCGGCCGGACTCGCTGGAGGTGCGCCACGTGGCCGGGAGCGTCCCGCTGACCGTTCGCTACGCCGGCCAGCAGATCGCGCTGGAGCCGTTCGAGCAGGTGACGCTGACGTCGTGAGGCTGGGCGGCGCGGGCCAGCTTACTACAGTGGATCGCGAGCTATACCGTTCTGCTGCGCAGTTCGGGTATAGTCGTGATCCACTCTTAATGTTACAATGTTTTCATCCGCGGTGTCTCACGTAGCGGTGGTACCCGCTGCGGGCGAGACCAGGGCGCCGCGCAGTCGTAGACAGGCCGTCGGTCGTGAGCGAGCTGTTCACCGCGTATAGCGCGGTTCTGGATACCTGGCTTCCAGCGGCGCTGATTCGCACGCTGCGCCAAGCAGATCCGTCGCCGGAGGCCACGGCCGAGGCGATGGAGCGTCTGTCTGCAGCCGTGGCGCGCCTCGAGCCGTTCGCGCCCTCGCTGGTGATCGACCGGCTGGCGGAGTCGCCGCCGGCCTACACGCGCACCTGCGGCGCGTATGTGTTCGGCACCGTCGTGGTCGCCGAGGTCAGCGGGCTGGCCGCACTCTCGACGCGCCTGGCCTCCACCGGGCGCCGTGGCGACGAGCTGGCCGGCGCGATCGTCAACCGGCTGCTCGCGGCGCTGATCGGCGCGGTGCACGCCAACGGCGGCGGGGTGATCAAGGCCGCCGGGGACTCCCTGACGGCCTTCTTCGACGCGCGCCGGCTCGGGGAGAGCCACGCCGCGCACGCCGCCGAGGCGGCCCTCCTGATGCAGCGCCGCATGGCGGAGCTGCGCGCGCGCGAGGGCGAGCTGATGGCGCAGCTGCAGCTGCGGGTGGCCGCCCACAGCGGCCGCGTGCTGGTGGTGGAGGTGGGCGACCAGACGCACGCCGAGCTGCTGGTCACCGGCTACACCATCAGCCGGGTGTCGCGCGCGCTGCTCGGCGCCGCGCCGGGCGAGATCATCGTCACCGACAAGCTGCTGCAGCAGCTCGAGGGCGCGGACGCGCCGCTCAAGGTGGCCGGCCAGCACGTCCTGCGCGGGCTCGCGGAGCACCCGCCCGCGCCCCCGCCGACGCTCCACACGGCGCCGCCGCCCGACCCCCCGACGCTCCTCGAGCTGGCGCAGCGCGTCGCGGCGCTGATGCCGTACGCGCCGCACGGTATCGCCGGCCGCCTCGCCGGAGCCACCCTCGGCGGCGGCGACTTCCGGCCGGCCACGATCCTGCTCGCGAACTTCTGCGCCTTCAACCGCCTGCTCGACCTGCTCGAGCTGCCGGCGCTGATCGAGAGCGACCCGACGATCGTCGGGCACGTGCTCAACACCTACTACACGCGCATCCAGGCCGTGATCCAGCGCTACGGCGGCGTGGTCAGCCGGATCGACCTGGCGCCGTACGGCGACCGCTTCCTGGCGCTGTTCGGCGCGCCGACCGCGCACGAGGACGACGCGGCGCGCGCTGTGCAGACGGCGCTCACCATCCGCGCCGAGCTCAGCGAGACCAACCAGGCCATCACCGCTCTGCTGCGCGACTGGGCGGAGGCGCACCCGGACCAGCAGCGGCTGGTGTACCTGATGAGCATGACGCTGCGCCATCGCGTTGGCATCGCCAGCGGCCACGTCTTCGCCGGGATCGTCGGGGCGCCCGAGCGCCACGAGTACGCGGTGATCGGCCAGCCGATGCACGTGGCGGCCCGCCTGCTCGCCGGCGCGGAGGATAACGAGACGCTGCTGGCGGGCGAGACCTACCAGGCCGTGAGCCACCTGGTGGCGGTGCAGCCGCACCCCGAGGTGAAGGTCGAGGGCAGTGCCCGGTCGGTGGCGGTTTTTCGCGCCGTGCAGCCGCGCTTCGACGCGGCGCAGTCCAACCGCCAGCTCTCGCGCAGCGCGCCGCTGATCGGCCGCGCGTCCGAGCTCTCCCGCGCCATCGAGGTCGCCCAGCAGGCGCTCGGCCCGGCCGGCGGGCGGGTGCTCGCGTTCGTCGGCAGCCCCGGGGTCGGCAAGTCGCGGCTGGCGGACGAGATGCTGCGCGCCGTGCGCGGCCGGGTGCCCGCGGCGACGCTGGTGCACGAGGTGTGCCAGAGCTACGACGAGGCGGTTCCGTACGCGACGCTGGCCCGGCTGCTGCGCCGGCTGCTCTACATCCCGGCCGCGGCGGACCGCGCGGCCCAGGCGCGCGCCGTGTACGAACAGGTCGAGGATCTGGTCCCGGACTGGGCGCGCTTCGCCCCGCTGCTCGGGCCGCTGCTCGGCCTGCCGCTGGCCGACACCGACGCCACGCTCGCGCTGACCTCCGAGCAGCGCCGCGAGCGCCTGCACGAGCTGGTGCTCATGCTGTGCGTGGCGCTGGCGCGCCGCCAGCCGCTGGCGCTGGTGATGGATGACCTGCAGTGGGCCGATGCCTCGAGCCGCAGCGTGCTGCTGCGCGTCGCCGAGGAGCTCGCTGGCCACCCGATCCTGCTGCTGGTGATCTTCCGGCCCAGCCCGGAGCTGGCGGAGGCCTGGGAGAAGCTGCCGCGCGCCACGACCATCACGCTGCGCGACCTCCCGGCCCCCGAGAGCGAGGAGCTGCTGCGCGCCCTGCTGAACGGCCCGCTCCCGCCCGAGCTGCGGCCGCTGATCGAGCGCGCCCACGGCACGCCGCTGTTCGTCGAGGAGATGGTGCGCTACCTGCTGGACAGCGGCGTGCTCGAGCGCGATGCGAGCGGCGAGTGGAGCTGCGCGCGCCCGGTGGACCGCTCCGCGGTGCCAGCCCAGATCGAGCAGATCCTGGTGGCGCGGCTCGACCAGCTGGACGCCGCGACGCGCGCGGTCGTCGAGATCGCCGCGGTGATCGGCCAGCCCTTCTCCGAGCGGCTGCTCGCGGCCGTGGTGCAGGAGGGCGGCGGCGAGACCGCTGCGCTCCCGGAGATGCTCGACGCGCTGGTGCGCGCCGAGGTGCTCACGCTCGACGCGAGCGACATGGCCACGGCCTACGCCTTCCGCCACGCGCTCATCCGCGATGTGGCCTACGGCAGCATCCTGTTCGCGCGGCGCCACGAGCTGCACGCCCAGGTCGCGGCGGCGATCGAGCGCGCCTACGCCGACGAGCTGGACGAGCAGCGCGGCATCCTGGCCCAGCACTACCTGCACGCCGGCCGCAGCGACCTCGCGTTCCCGCACCTGGTGCAGGCCGCCCAACTCGCCCAGGCCCGCTACGCCGCGAGCGAGGCGCTCGCGCTGTACCGGCAGGCGCTGGCGATCGCGCCGCAGCACGACCAGGCGACCGAGCTGCTCGACGAGCAGATCGCCAGCCTCTACGAGAACCTCGGCGATATCCTGGCGCTCACCGGGGACTACGCCGCGGCGCGCGGCAACTACGAGTGGCTGCTGCGCGTGGGCGTCGCCGCGGACCCGCAGACCCGCGCGCTGCGCAAGGCCGCGCTGCAGCGCAAGGTCGGCGGGACCTATGAGCAGCAGGGCAGCCTCGACCACGCGCTGGTCTGGTGCGAGCGCGCCGCGGAGACGGTCGCGGGCATCGCGGGGTCGAGCGAGGCCGACCTGGAGCACGCCCGCATCCTGAGCGATATGGGCTGGATCAGCTACCGCCGCGGCGACATCGCCGAGGCCCAGCGCTACCTCGAGCAGGCGCTCGCGCTCGTGGAGCCGCACCAGTCGCACGCCGAGCTCGCCCGGCTCTACAATCGCCTGGGCGGGATCGCCTGGAGCCGCGGCGATGTCGAGGGCTCGCAGTATTATGTCGAGCTAAGCCTAGAGGCCTGCGAGCGCAGCAACGACGTCGCCGGGCAGGCGCATGCGCTCAACAACCTCGGCATCCTGACGGCGAGCCAGGGGCGCAGCGGCGACGCGGTGCGCTACGGGACGCAGGCCATGGCGCTCAACGAGCGCATCGGCAACCGGCGGCTGCTGGCGGTGAACTGCATCAACGTCGGCCACGCGCTGTACGACGCCGAGGACTACCTGCAGTCGATCGCCTACTTCTCGCAGGCGCTCGACCTGGCGATCCAGGTGCGCGACGTCTACAACCAGATGCGCGCCCACTTCGGGCTGGGCCTCGCGCACCTCGCGGCGCTCCAGCCGCAGCAGGCCGAGCAGGCCTTCCAGCGCGGCCAGTTCCTCGCCCTGCAGCTCCACATCCCCTCCGAGCAGCTCGAAGCCTACGCTGGGCTGGCCGAGGTCGCGCTGTTCAACGGCCAGATCGACCGGGCGCTCGAGTACTTCGCGCAGGCGAAGGAGCTGGAGATTGACCCGGAGAGCGAGGAGTACGGGCGCCTGCAGCGGCTCGAGGCGAAGCTGGCGCTGGCGCAGGGCGATCACGAGCGCGCGGTAGAGCTGCTGCAGCGCAGCGCCCATCTCTTCGCCCAGCTGCAGGACTTCCCCGAGGCGCGCCGGACGCACAACCTGCTCAGCGAGCTGCTCCCCGCCGAGCGTGAGAGGTGATTAGGTGACCGGGTGACCAGGTGACAAGGCGTTTCTATGGTGTCGCGCGAGTTTCTGGCGTCCAACGGTCACCCCGTCACCCCCTCACCCGGTCACCTGGTCACCCGGCACGGCCGCGTCACTCGCGTTCTGGCGCGTTGACACCCTGTGCGACTGCACCTATACTGGACGCGATGTCTCTCCCTCTCACTACCCGACGGCGTTCGGCCGCCTGCGCGCTCCTCGCTGCGCTCGCGGTCGCTTTGCTGATCGTCCCTGCCCCACGCGCAGCCGCGGCGGGCGAGAAGGTCGTGACCAACTGCACCGAGGCCGGGCTGCTGGCCGAGATCGGCGCGACGCCTGACGGCGGGAGCATTGTCTTCGACTGCGGCGGGCCGGCCACCATCCGCCTCAGCCGGACGATCCAGATCGCGCGGCCGCTGCGCATCGACGGCGACGGCGAGGTCACGCTGAGCGGCGGGCGGGCGGTGCGGATCTTCAACATTCTTCCGCAGGGCGCGCTCGAGCTGGCGAACCTGACGATCGCCGAGGGCGCGGGCGGCGAGTCCGGCGGCGCGATCCTCAACCAGGGCAGCCTCAGCGTCGAGAACGTGACCTTCATCGGCAACCGCGCGGCGGAGGGCGGGGCGATCTACAGCACCGGCAGCACCAGCAGCGTGGAGATCAGCGACAGCGCCTTCTACGACAACAGCGCGAGCGGCGACGGCGGCGCGATCTCGATGGCGCTCGGCAGCACGCTGACGCTCAGCGGCTCGACGCTGCGCGGCAACGTGGCCGGCGGCCGGGGCGGCGCGATCTACAACACCGGCGTGCTCACGGTGCGCGCCAGCCAGCTGATCGGCAACCGGGCCGCCTCCGGGGGCGCCGTCCACAGCACCTCCGCGGCGGCGAGCATCCTCGAGAGCGCGCTGCGCGGCAACCAGGCGCAGGCCGGCGGGGGCGGCGTGCGCAACGAGGGGACGCTGGCGCTCGGCGCGGTCGAGCTGAGCGAGAACAGCGCCGGCAGCGGCGGCGGGGTGGACAGCAGCGGCGAGCTGCGGCTCGCCAACAGCACCGTGAGCGGCAACCGCGCCTCGGGCAACGGCGGCGGCATCACCAGCCGCGGCACCCTGCTGCTCGGCAGCGTCACCGTCGCGGCGAACAGCGCCGCGGGCGACGGCGGCGGGGTGTACATCGCCGCGGGCACGGGCGTGCTCAGCGGCACGCTGCTGGCCGCGAACAGCGACGCCGGCGGCGACGCGCCGGACTGCAGCGGCCCGCTCACCTCGCAGGGCTACAATCTGATCGGGAACACCGCCGGCTGCACGATCGGCGGGGACACCACCGGGAACATCCTCGACACCGACCCGCGCATCGGACCGCTGGCCGACAACGGCGGGCCAACCAGAACCCACGCGCTGCTGCTCGATAGCCCGGCCATGAACAAGGTGCCGACCGGCACCTGCTTCCCGATCGGCCAGCGCGACCAGCGCGGGATCGGGCGGCCGGTTGGTAAGGACTGCGATATCGGCGCCTACGAGCAGGGCTTCGTCGTCAACACGCTGGCGGATGCGCATGACTATGGTACACGCGATGCGGAGTGCACGACTGACGAGACTGGACAGTTCTGCTCGCTGCGCGCGGCGATCGAGGCTGCGAACGGCCTCCCTGGCCCGGACGCGATCACCTTCGCCATCGAAGGGGTGTTCGTCCTGAGCGAGCTGACGCCACATCTGACCGACCCCGACGGCGGCGACCTGGATATCACCGACGACACGCTGCTGATCGGCCTGGGGAGCGACCGGACGATCATCGACGGCGGCGACAACGCGGCGCTCGGCGGCCTGCTGTACATCGCCCTCGGCGCGAACGTGACGATCACCGGCGTCACCCTGCGCAACGGCGCGACCCCCGATCGCGGCGGGGCCATCCACAACGACGGCGTGCTGACGCTGCTCGACAGCGAGATATCGAGCAGCAGCGCGGCCATGTTCGGCGGGGGGATCGCGAACGCCGGCCAGCTCACCGTGCTGCGCTCGACGATCCGCGACAACACGGCCGCGACCTTCGGCGGCGGGATCTACAACACCGGCACGCTGATCATGCGCGACAGCACCGTGAGCGGGAACGCCGCGCAGGGCTCGCTCGGCGGCGGCGGCGGCATCGACACCAGCGGCGTGGCGCTGCTCGAGAACGTGACCGTGAGCGACAACACGGCCGCCAACGGCGGCGGCGGCATCAACGTGAGCGGCGGCGGGCCGGAGGCGCTGCGCATGAACAACGTCACGATCGCCGGCAACGTCGCCGACGCGGACGCGGACGGGATCGGCGACGGCGGGGGGATCCGGCGGCAGATGAGCAGCGGGGCGGTGCGCTTCTCGAACACGCTGATCGCCGGCAACGAGGACCGCAGCAAGGAGACCGTGCACCACGACTGCTCGGGCGCGCTCGACTCGCTGGGCTACAACCTGATCGGCGTCAGCGCCGGGTGCGCGCCGGACACAGCGCCCGGCGACCGGCTGGGGGGCATCGTGCCGATCGACGCGCGCCTCGGCCCGCTGCGGGACAACGGCGGCCCGACGGAGACGCGGGCGCTGCTCCCTGGCAGCCCGGCGATCAACGCCGGCAGCCCGTCGCTCCCGGGCGGGCAGGGGAACGCGTGCGCCGCGAGCGACCAGCGCGGCCGGCCGCGCCCGGAGGGCGCAGTGTGCGACATCGGCGCGAGCGAGGCGCCCTTGGCCGACGTGCGGGTGCAGCAGGCGATGGCGCCGAGCGCGCTGATCGGCCACGATCTGCTGCTCACCACCACCGTGACCAACACCGGCCCCTCGCCGACCGACGGCGTCGTGGTGCGGATCACGCGCCCGCCGTACACGGCCCTGGTGTCGGCCAGCGCGGCCCGCGGCGGCTGCACCACGGAGGCGGGGATCACCACCTGCACCGTGGGCACGCTCGCGAGCGGCGCGTCGGTGACCGTCGAGCTGCTGCTGCGGCCGGTGAACGGCGGGCCGCTGACCAGCAGCGCGAGCGTGACCGCCGCTGAGGCCGATCCGGACCCGGAGAACAACAGCGCCACGGCGCTCGTGCGCGTCGCGTGGCCGCTCTACATACCGGCGGTGAGCCGCCCGCCCTCATGAGGAAGCCGCCGCGAGAGCCGGGGAGGTTCGGAGGCCGCTGGCCCGCCAGAACAATTCTTGCCAGGAGATGTGGAGGGCGGCACGTCCGCTACGGATATTTTTAGCGTCGGGAGGTGTGGAGGGCGTGCCGCCCTCCACGGACACTTTTTTCCGCCGCTCTGGGGCGACTGCGTCGCCCCAGAGCGGCGGAAGCCCTTAGCGCAGCACCATGCTAAGGGCGACCTCGTAGAGCGGCGGGTCGCGCTCGTCCGAGATCACCAGGTCCACGCCGGATGTGGCGGCCTCGATGTTCGTCACCGGGACCGAGCCGGACCAGACGCGCTTCCCGCCGGCCCACAGCGAGATCTCGCTCGTCCAATCCTCGGCCCAGGTCGAGCCGGACCAGACGCGCTTTCCGCCTGACCAGACGCGCTTCCCGCCCGACCAGACGCGCCTCCCGCCTGACCAGACGCGCCTCCCGCCCGACCAGACGCGCTTCCCGCCCGACCAGACCGAGAGCGGCTGGCCGTTCTCGTCCACGAGCGCCTCGCCGTTCTCATCCACGAGGCGGAACTCCCCCGGCGGTTCGACCCAGCCGGTGAAGCCCCAGTAGTGCTCGTTGGTGGCCAGGTCGCGGGTGATGTCCATGCCCTCGTTGGCGATGCCCAGCGCGCAGGCCTCGGCCGGCGCGCTGTCGCAGAGCACCGCCTGGCGCGCGTCGACCAGCCCGGCGCCCTGCTCCCAGATGCTGTAGGCCGGCTTGCCGGTGGCCTCGTCGACCGCCGGGCGCGCGGTCGCCATCAGGCGGTACTTCACCTGCTCGTTGGTCAGGCCCGGGTTGGCCTGCAGCATGAGCGCGACGATGCCCGAGACCTGGGCCGCGCCCATCGAGGTGCCGCTCAGCTGGTAGTAGGTGTGCCTGCGATCCGGGCGCCCGAGCGCGAAGTCGACGTCGGCGCGTTCGTGGATGCGCGCCTGCGGGATCTCCATCGCGACGATCGAGCTGTCCGGCACCGGCGCGATCGTGCGCGTCGAGGGCACCAGCACGTCCGGCTTGACGAACGCCGACTCGGTCGGCCCGCGGCTCGAGTAGTCGGCCAGCTCGTCCTCGCCGCTGGCGTTGTAGCGCCCGCTGCGCATGGCGCCGACGGTGATCACATACGGGACGTTGCCGGGCGCGGTGATCGTCCCGGCGTCGGGCCCGTCGTTGCCGGCCGCCACCACCACCACCAGCCCGCGCCGCCAGGCCTCCATCACCGCCTGGTTGAGCGGGTCGGACCAGTAAGGGCCGGTGACGGGCGCGTAGATCGAGAGGTTGAGGACGCGGATGTTGTAGCGCGCCTGGTTGTCCAGCACCCACTGGATCGCGGCGATCACGTCGTCGTACCTTCCGGCGCCCTGGCTGTTGAGCGCGCGGGCGATCACCAGGTTCACCTTCGGCGCCACGCCCACCGGCCCGCTGAGGTTCGGGCCGAGCCACGCGCGGCGGTTGTCGGCGATCGTCGAGATGACGTGCGTGCCGTGGCCGTTCTGGTCGGTGCTGTTGAACTGGCCCTGCTGGCCGACGTTCTCGTTCGCCGGGCTGCGCTCCAGGAAGTCGCGGTACAGGATGCAGCGCTTGCCGCCGCCCGGGCGCGCGTCGCCCTCGACGAACAGCGCGCCGGTGGCGGGGTCGTGGTCGTTCCAGCCGCTCTGGCTGCCCTGGCGGTTCTGGAAGCGCATGAAGCCGCTGTCGATCACCGCGACGGTCACGCCCCAGCCCATCAGCGGCAGGCTCTCGGCGGTGCCGCCGGAGGTGACCTGCCAGTTGGTGCAGGAGCCGGCGGTGGTGCTCACAGCCGTCGAGTGGAGCAGCGCCGCGCCGGTGGCGGTGGCGGGGTAGAGCAGGTACTCGCCGGTGTCGTTCTCGCTGCCCGAGCCGGGCGAGCGCACCTCCAGCTCGGCGGCGCGCACCACGCGGGAGAGGTGGAGCGTGACGCGCGGGTCGGCTTCGAGCCGGGCGAGCGCTGCGGGCGTCAGGTCGGCCGAGACGCCGTTGATGATGTCGAGCTGGCGGACGACCGCGCCCCCGGCGGACTGGACCGCGGCCGCGGCGGCGCCGGCCGAGGCCGACTGGACGATGTAGCGCGCCGGCTGAGGCTGCTGGGGCGGCTGCGTGGCGCCGGCGAGCGGCAGCAGCGCCGCGGCGAGCAGCACGATCATCAGGCGGCCCGACCCCCTTATCGAACCGTACATAGCTGGCCTCCAGTGCGCTCACCGCAGAGGTGCGGAGGGCGCAGACCCTCCGCGAGCCCTCGTCGGGGTGGAGCTTCGCCCCACCGCATCAGTCCCATTCGTAACACGAGCTACGCGGCCGCGCCGCCCGCCTTCACGAAGCAGGTGCGGCGGGCAGTTCGACAGGCTGAGGGCTGCGACGCAGGGCTGCGGAAGAGGGGATCTCCAGCGAGGCAGCGCCTCCCCAGATCCCCCAGGTGGTGCGAGGTCGAGGTTGCCGCGTAGGTCGTGCTAATGATACGCCAGCGCAGTGGCGCCGGCTACCGCCGGGATACGGCGCTGGATTACAAGTTGCTCACACTTGGCCGCTACGCCGCCCCTCGGCCGGCTTGTTGATCGGGAACTTGATCTTGCCGGTGCCGTTAGCCATCACCTTGCTCATGAGCGCCGAGTGCCCGGTGCTGATGTCCTGGTCGTGCGGAGCGCTTCGCCAGACAGACTCGGCGGCCCGGTGATGTGATGGTCCTGACCTTCGGCTGAGCCCCGTTGCGCCCGCCTGCGCCGCCCGGTAGAAGCAGTGGGAACGGCAATCGCTGGCGACAGGGGGTTGAAGCATATGCTGGCTAAGGTACACAGCTGCGCGGTGATCGGGCTGGACGGGGTGCTGGTGGAGGTCGAGGTGGATATCGCACAAGGCCTGCCGGCCTTCACGGTCGTCGGGCTGGGCGACGCCGCGGTGCAGGAGAGCCGCGAGCGAGTGCGGGCGGCGATCAAGAACGCCGGCTTCTCCTTCCCGATGAAGCGCATCACCGTCAACCTGGCGCCGGCGGACCTGCGCAAGGCCGGGCCGTCCTACGACCTGCCGATCGCGATCGGGCTGCTGATGGCCTCGGAGCAGCTGGCGGGCGGGATCGAGGGCGCGGCGTTCATCGGCGAGCTGGGGCTGGACGGCGCGCTGCGGCACGTGGACGGGGTGCTGCCGATGGTGGCGGTGGCGCGCGAGCACGGCACGCAGACGATCTACGTGCCGGCCGAGGACGCGGCCGAGGCGGCGCTGGTGGAGGGGCCGACGATCGTGCCGGTGCGGACGCTGGCGGAGCTGGCGGCGCACCTCGCCGGCGAGCGGCCGCTCCAGCCCTACCTGGCCGGCGCGCAGCAGGAGGGCGGCGAGGTGCCCTACCCGGTGGACCTGGCGCACATCCGCGGGCAGGAGCACGTGAAGCGCGCGCTGGAGGTGGCGGCCGCCGGCGGCCACAACCTGATCATGACCGGCAGCCCCGGCGCCGGCAAGACGCTCATGGCGCGGGCGCTGGTCTCCATCCTGCCCCCAATGACCCTCGACGAGGCGCTCGAGGTGACCAAGATCTACAGCGTCGGCGGGCAGCTCCCCCGCGACACCCCGCTCGTGCGCCATCGCCCGTTCTGCGCGCCACACCACACCACCTCGCTCGCCGGGCTGGTGGGCGGCGGGGCCGCGCGCGTCCGGCCGGGGATGGTGTCGCTCGCCCACCGCGGCGTGCTGTTCCTCGACGAGCTGCCGGAGTTCGGCGGCAAGCTCGATGTGCTGCGCCAGCCGCTCGAGGACCGGGTGGTGACGATCAGCAGGGCGGCCGGCAGCGTCACCTACCCGGCATCGTTCATGCTGGTGGCGGCGCAGAACCCGTGCGTGTGCGGCTGGTACGGCGACGCGGAGCGCAGCTGCACCTGCACGCCGGCGGCGGTGGCGCGCTACCAGCGGCGCGTCTCCGGGCCGCTGCTGGACCGGATCGACATCCACGTCGAGGTGCCGCGCGTGCAGTACGAGAAGATCAGCGCCGAGCGCCCCGGCGAGCCGTCGCAGGTGGTGCGCGAGCGGGTCTGCGCGGCGCGCGAGCGCCAGGAGCGCCGCTTCCGCGGCACGCGCACCGCCTGCAACAGCGAGATGAGCGCGGCGGATATCCCGCGCCACTGCGCGCTCGACGGCGCCGGGCAGCGGCTGATGCAGGCGGCGATGCGCCAGCTGCAGCTCTCGGCGCGCGGCTACCACCGGGTGCTGAAGCTGGCGCGCACGATCGCCGACCTGGCCGGCAGCGATGTGATCGGCGCGGCCCACCTGGCCGAGGCGCTGCAGTACCGCCCGCGGCGGCTCGAGTAGCGCGGGGTCACGCGGCCTTCCAGCCGGCATCCGCGGGGATGATGGCGCCGTTGATGTAGCGCGACGCGTCCGAGGCGAGGAAGAGCGCCAGCGCGGCGATATCGGTCGGCTCCAGGGTCGCCGGGATGAGGGCGGCGAAGGCGCCCGTGCGCTCGAGACCGGCCGGGTCCAGCCGATCCGGCGCCATCGTCTCGCCGATGTTGGTCCTCGTCCCACCCGGGCAGATGGCGTTGCAGCGGATCCCCCGCTTCGCGTACATCCAGGCCGTGTTGCGGGTGAGGCCGACGAGCCCGTGCTTGGAGACGGTGTACGCCGCCCCCGCCGCCGCGCCGCTGATCCCGGCGGTCGAGGCGATGTTGATGATCGAGCCGCCGCCCTGGCGGAGCATGTGCGGGATGGCGCGCCGGCTGGTGAACATCGGGCCGTCGAGATTGATGCCCAGCACCCGCCGCCAGACGTCGTCCTCCAGCTCGCCTACCCCCTGCATGTAGTCCATCACGCCCGCGTTGTTACAGAGGATGTCGATGCGGCCGTACGCGCTCACCGCGTGGTCGACCAACTGCTCGGCGACGGCCTTGTCCGCTATGTTCCCCTGCAGGCCGACGATCGTCCCGCCGCTGCTCTGGATCGCGGCGACCGCCGCGTCGAGCCGCTGCTGGTTCCAGTCGCCCGCGACGATCTTGGCGCCCTCAGCGGCGAACAGGGTGGCGATCGCCAGGCCCATGCCTGACGCGGCGCCTGTGACTACGGCGACCTTGCCCTCGAGTTGCATCGCTGCCTCCTTCTCACGACACCATCGGTAGGCGGCCTAGTATACAGCGCGGGGCAGTGTGGCGTATGCGCGCCGCTTTTCAGACCTTCTTGAGGCCCCGCCGCTATCCTCTTCCGCCGGGAGGTGTGGAGGGCCGCAGGCTCTCCCCAGACCCCTCCAGCGAGTGCAGGGTCACCGCGTAAGCCCTATCAATCATGCAGCCAGGGGAAGCCATCGGGGTTGCGGGCGGCGCGCTCGCTGATGACCTGCGGGTCGTGCGAGCGGACGTGCTCGAGGAAGGGGAAGTCGGCGGGCTCGACCGCGATCGACGCGAGCGGGCGCACGGCTTCGCGGCTGGCCCACTGCGCCACGTCGATCGTCGCGCCGCGGCGCTGCAGCGGAGGCTGCGGCACGAAGGTGTCGCGCGGCAGGATGTAGATCGTGCCGGGCCGCCAGGGCCGGTCGCACGTCGCGTTGATCGAGAAGAAGTAGTGCGGCGTGCCGGGCCGCCCGTCGGCGCCGCGCACGCGGACGCACGCGTTGAGCAGCGACCGGACACACTCCTCGCGGTTGGCGAGCGCGAAGAAGAGCGGCCAGATGCCGTCCGCCGCGGCGTAGATGGCGCGCTGGTTGCCAAACTCGGCGATGTCCGACGACTGGCGCGGCTCGAACTCCACGATATCCGGCGAGCCGGACCCGTGCAGCAGCACATCGCGGGTGTCCGTCAGGTAGCAGAGGAACTTCCACTTCGGGACGGGGAGCGTGTAGTCGATCCGCGCGCCGGGGCCGGCGGCGAGCGCGTCTGCGAAGAGCGCGTCGAACGCCGCCGTGACATCGGGGGTCAGGTCCAGCGGCGGGCGCGGGAGGAAGTAGTCCGGGAGTGTCATCGTGAGCCTCCTTGCGTGCGATACGCCCCTGCGATGGGCGGCGGGCCGGCCGAGGTGCCGTGCCTCAGGCGCTGCGAAAGGCGCAGAGCCTGTTCACATTGTCCCAGCCTAGGTCGGCGCTCTGCAGCCAGGACTGCTGCGCCACCTGCTGCGTGCAGGGCCCGTAGCTGAAGAGCCTGATCGCGCGCCCGCGCGTGTCGCGCCGGAGCTTCTCCAGGGCGGCCTCCAGCATGGCGCCGCGGAAGGGCGTGTACATGAAGAAGACCGTCCCCTCGGAGTAGTCCGCGGCGCGCGCGTCGGCGCGTATGAATGTGACGCCCGGCAGGCCGAGCTCTGTTGCACGCGCCCGCGCATAGTCGCAGAGCGCCGGATCGATCTCAACGCCTCTGGCCGGGGCGCCGCTGAGGAGGTTCACCAGGATGGGGACGTGGCCCAGCCCGGACCCCAGGTCGTAGAAGATATCGTCCCCCGCTAGCGCGGCCCGCTCTACCAGCTCGAGGATGATCCGCGCCGGCGTCTGCTGGTACGGCACCATCTCCGGGTCGCTCGCGGCGATCTCGGTCGGAAGGGCCTGGGTGAGCAGCAGCCCGTTGACGAACGCGTCGAGGCTGTCGTAGCCGGGCTCATCTGGCCGCCGGCGCGCGTTCGCATCGCGGCCGACGTGGCGGTCGATCAGCGCCGCGAGCGCCGCGCCCCTGAGCGCGCCGGAGCGAATATCGGCGCGGAGCCGGCGAAACAGGCGCTCGTCGACGGCCTCTAGCTGGCGCTTGACGTCCTCCGCGCGCCGCTTCAGCGCGAGCAGCTCCTCCGCCGGGCCGAGCGCCTGAAGCGCGCCGTCGATCCGGTCGATGACGTGGAACTCGAGGTCGTCGATCGCCTCCAGCCGGGCGCTGAAGTTCGGCTCGTCGTAGAGCGCGGCGTCGCGCTCGATGGCCCGGATGGCCGACTGTACTGCGTCGGTGATCACGTGCAGGCTCCGCTGGCGAAGAGGCCGCTCGAGCGTAGTATAGCAGGCCGGCCACGCCCCCGGCGGCTGTCGGGTTGGCAGAGCGCCGGGCATCGCGTATGCTATGCGCGATTGGCAAGCATGTCAGATGAGGGTTCCCACGATGTCAGCTTCGCTCAGCGCCAGCGCGCAGCGAGTTCAGGACGCACTGGCGGCGCTCGGCCTGCCGCACCGGGTGGTCGAGCTGCCGGCGAGCACCCGCACCGCCCAGGAGGCCGCCGACGCGCTCGGCTGCACGGTCGGCCAGATCGTCAAGTCGCTGGTCTTCCGCGCTACGCAGACCGACACGCCGATCCTGGTGCTCGCGAGCGGCGCCAACCGGGTGAACGAGGCGCGCCTCGGCGAGCTGGTCGGCGAGCCGGTCGCCAAGGCCGACGCCGCGTTCGTGCGCGCGCACACCGGCTTCGCGATCGGCGGCGTCGCGCCGCTCGGCCACCCCGCGCCGCTGCGGACGTTCATCGACGCCGACCTGATGCAGTACGACACGATCTGGGCGGCGGCCGGAACGCCGAACGCCGTCTTCGCGCTCGCGCCATCCGACCTCGAGGTCATGACCCGCGGGCAGATCGTCGCAGTCGGCTGACGGCAGGGCGGCCCGCGCGTCTGCTATAATGCGCGGGCCGCCGCTGCGGCTGCTCCCCACGCTCTTCCCGCCCCACAGCGCTGCATGTCCAGATGAGGAGAACGCAGACCATGAAGGTGCTGGTCTACGACGCCCACTCCTACGATCAGACTTTCTTCAACCGCGCCAACGCGGGCCGCCACGAGCTCAGCTACATCGCGGTCCAGCTCGACGCGCAGACCGCCGCGCTCGCCGACGGGTACGACGCCGTCTGCCTGTTCGTCAACGACCGCGCCAGCCGCGAGGCGCTCGAGCGCCTGCGCGCGGGGGGCGTGCGCCTGATCGCCCAGCGCTCGACCGGCTACAACAACATCGACCTCGACGCCGCGGCCGAGCTCGGCATCGCCGTGATGCGCGTCGCCTTCTACTCGCCCTACTCGGTGGCCGAGCACGCCGTCGCGCTGCTCATGACGCTCAACCGGCGCATCCACCGCGCGTTCAACCGCACCCGCGAGTTCAACTTCCGGCTCGCCGGGCTGATGGGGCGCGACATCCACGGCAGCACCGTCGGGGTGGTGGGCACCGGCAAGATCGGCGCGGTCTTCGCCACGATTATGAAGGGCTTCGGCTGCGAGCTGCTCGGCTACGACGTGCGCGAGAACCCCGACTGCCTGGCGCTGGGGATGCGCTACGTCGGGCTCGAGGAGCTGCTCGAGCGCTCGGATATCGTGAGCCTGCACGTGCCGCTCACCGAGCAGACCTACCACATGATCAACGCCCGGACGCTGGCGCTGATGAAGCCGACCGCCTTCCTGATCAACACCAGCCGCGGCGCGCTGGTGGACACCGAGGCGCTGGTCGAGGCGGTGGAGAACCACCGGCTGAGCGGCGTCGGGCTCGACGTGTACGAGGAGGAGGAGGGCAAGTTCTTCCGCGACCTCTCGGACCGGCCGATGGCCGACGCGCGGCTGGCGCGGCTGATGACCTTCCCGAACGTGCTCGTGACCGGCCACCAGGCGTTCTTCACCGAAGAGGCGTACACGACGATCGCCGAGACGACGATCCGCAACCTGGACGACTTCGCGGCCGGGCGCACGAACGAGAACACGCTGGTGCCGCCCCCCGCGTAACCCGGCCGGCCCGCCGAGCGTCACCACAATCAGTGCTAGCACAGGGCGTGAAGCGGCGCCGAAGCCCGCCCCACGCCGGAGCCCGAACCGTGACCGAGACCGCGCTCGAACGCATCCCGCTGTTCGCCACGCTGCCGCCCGCCGAGGCTGCGGCGCTGGCGGCCTCGTTCCGCCCGCAGTCCTACCCCGCCGGCACCACGCTGTTCCACGAGGGCGAGCCGGGCGACCGGATGTACATCGTCCTGTCCGGCGAGATCGCGATCTTCAAGGAGGTCGACGAGGGCGAGGAGCGGGTGCTGGCGGTGCGCGGGGCGGGCGAGTTCGTCGGCGAGATGAGCTTCCTCAGCGTCGCCGGGCGGCGCAGCGCCGGCGCGCGGGTGACGGCCGACACGCACATGCTCGAGCTCACGCGCGCCGAGTTCGAGCTGATGCTGCAGCGCCAGCCAGCCCTGGCCTACGAGATGCTGCGCGTGGTGAGCGACCGGCTGCGCGAGTCGAACGAGGCCTCGGTGCGCGACCTGCGCGAGAAGAACCGCGAGCTGGCGCGGGCCTACGCGGAGCTGCAGGCGGCTCAGGCGCAGCTGGTGGAGCAGGAGCGGCTGGCGCACGAGATGCGCCTGGCGCGCGACATCCAGCGGAGCATGCACCCAGCGGCGCTGCCGCACCTGCCCGGCTTCGATATCGGCGCGCGGATCGTGCCGGCGCGCGAGATCGCCGGCGACTTCTTCGATGTGTTCCGGGTGGACGGCGACACGCTCGGGGTGCTGGTGGGCGACGTGTGCGGTAAGGGCGTGCCGGCGGCGCTCTACATGGCGCAGGCGCGCAGCCTGATCCGGGTCGAGGCCGGGCGCGGCGGGCGGCCCGACGAGGTGCTGCGGCGGGTCAACCAGCACCTGATCGACCTGACGGCGGGCGGCAGCCTGTTCGTCACCGCGCTGTACGGCCTCCTGCGCGGCGGGGCGCGCGAGTTCGTCTACGCCCGCGCCGGGCACGAGCTCCCGCTCGTCTGGCGCGCCGGCGGCGAGCCCGTCGTCGTGCCGCAGGGCATCGGGCACCCGCTGGGCATGCTGCCGGACCCGGCGCTCGACCTGCAGGCGATCCGCCTGCCGCCGGGCGCGTCGCTGCTGCTGTACACCGATGGCGCGACCGAGGCGGCCGCGCCATCCGGCGAGTTCTTCGGCAGGGAGCGGCTGCTGGCGGCCGTGGCCGGCGCGCCGCGGGGAGGCCAGGCGCTCTGCGACGCGCTCGCGTCCACGCTGGCGGCCTTCCGCGGCAGCGCGCCCCAGGCCGACGACATCACTCTGGTGGCGCTGCGTAGCGCCGCCTAGAGCACGTACCCCTGCGCGAGCTCGGTGTAGCTGCGCACCTGCTCCGCCTGCCACGCCTCGTCGAAGCCGAGCTCCTCGGCGAGCGCCGCCGCCACCGCCGGCGCGGCCTCGATGCTGGCGCGCGCGTCGAGCAGCAGGGCGCGGGTGCGCCGCGCCAGCACATCCTCGACCGTGCGGGCCAGCTCGTAGCGCGCGGCCCAGACGGC
>ERZ777003.2282-NODE-2282-length-23177-cov-7.338120_pt1 | contig 23177 bp, 21 predicted proteins | sample MGYA00374956_ERZ777003 | MGnify/ENA primary metagenome ERZ777003 (study PRJEB29302, sample SAMN06268252) | bioreactor metagenome | isolation source: Joint BioEnergy Institute, California, USA | place: USA:Joint BioEnergy Institute, California, USA | collected... | reverse complement strand
GGCGCTCCTGGAGCTTCTCCCGGTCGAAGTCGGAGTCGGTGTTCTCGATCTCCTGACGGATCTGGTTGATCCGGCCCTCGATCGCCTTCTTGTCACCGGCGCCGTCGATGATCGTCGTCGTGTCCTTCGAGACCACGACGCGGCGGGCGTGGCCGAGCTGCGAGAGCTGCGTGTTCTCGAGCTTGAGGCCCATCTCCTCGGTGATCACCTCGCCGCCCGTGAGGATCGCGATGTCCTCGAGCATGCGCTTGCGGCGATCGCCGAAGCCCGGGGCCTTGACCGCGACGCCGGTGAACGTGCCGCGCAGCTTGTTGACGACGAGCGTGGCGAGCGACTCGCCCTCGACGTCCTCGGCGACGATCAGCAGCGGCTTGCCCGACTGCATGACCTGCTCGAGCACCGGCAGCAGCTCGCGCACGTTCCCGATCTTCTGGTTCGCGATCAGGATGTAGGGCTCGTCGAGGACGGCCTCCATGCGCTCCTGGTCGGTGACCATGTAGGGCGAGATGTAGCCCTTGTCGAACTGCATGCCCTCGGTGAACTCGAGCTCCATCCCGAAGGTCTGGCCCTCCTCGACGTTCACCACGCCGTCCTTGCCGACCTTCTCGATGGCGTCGGCGATGACGTTGCCGATCTCCTCGTCGGCGGCCGAAATCGCGGCGACGCGGGCGATCTGCTCCTTGCCACCGACCTCCTTCGACTGCTTCTCGCGGAGGTTCTCGACCACCTGGTTGACCGCGGCCTCGATGCCACGACGCAGCGCCAGCGGGTTCGCGCCGGCGGCGACGTTCTTGAGGCCGTGACGGACGATCGTCTGCGCGAGCAGCGTCGCGGTCGTGGTGCCGTCACCGGCGACGTCGTTGGTCGCGGTGGCGACCTCACGCACGAGCTGCGCGCCCTGGTTCTCGAAAACGTCTTCGATCTCGATCTCGCGGGCGATCGTGACGCCGTCGTTGGTGATCGTCGGGGCGCCGAACTTCTTGTCCAGCACCACGTAGCGGCCCTTGGGACCGAGGGTCACCTTGACCGCGTTCGCGACCGCGTCGACGCCGGCCTGAAGTGCCGCGCGCGCCTCCGCGTCGTACTTGAGCTCCTTGTGAGCCATTTCGGTTACTGCCTCCTAAGTCGTTTGGGGGGTGATCAGACGACCTTCGCGAGGACGTCGGACTCGCGCAGGACCAGCAGGTCCTCGCCGTTGACCTTGACCTCGGTGCCGCCGTACTTGCTGTAGAGGACCTCGTCGCCCTCCTTCACGTCGAGCGGGATGCGCTTCTCGCCGTCCTCGTCCCAAGCACCGTCACCGACGGCGATGACCTTGCCCTTCTGGGGCTTCTCCTTGGCGGTGTCCGGAAGGACGATGCCGCTCGCGGTCGTCTCTTCCTCCTCGATCGCCTGCACGATCAGCCTGTCGCCAAGCGGCTTCAGGTTCATTCCTTCGTACCTCCGTGGGGTTGCGTTGGATGAAGTCTTGGCCCTTGTTTGGCACTCTCGAGGGGAGAGTGCCAAGCGCCGACCCGCAGTGTAGCGAGTCGCCGGTCTCGGTCAAGGATCTAAGTCAGGACGACTTAGATGAACGGAGATGGGTCGGAGGTGGGGCGGCGGAGCCTCAGCGACAACCGTCGAGCGGCATCCGCGAGCTGCGGCCCGTGGCCGGGTCCTTGAACACCGCGAGCGTGTAGGTGCGGTGGCCGCGGCACTTGCCCTTCGGGCGCTTCAGCGTGACGGCGGCGCGGACCGGGCCGGTCATGTTGACGACCTGCTTGCCCTTCGCCTTGGCGCGCCGGCCACCCCACCCGGACCAGCGCATGCCGATCATGTCGACCGTGTTGTAGCCGAACGGGTCCTCGCCGCGGACGACGAAGGTGCACTTGCGCGGCTTCGACTTGAGCACGAACCGCCCCTGGCCGCCCCCGCCCCAGCTCACGCAGACGACCCGGGCGCTCTTGGCGCGCTCCGCCTTGGCTCCGGCAGGCGTCGAGCCGGCCGACGACGCGAACACCGCGGCTACGAACGCCCCCAGGATGCACAGCTTCCTCATTGCCTCACTTCCGATCGGCCCGTGGCGGAGGTACCCGCGGGCCCGCGGACTAATCGCCCGCGAGCAGCCGGCAACCCAGGAGCGCGGCGAGGCCGCGGCCGCCGTTCGCCATCACCCTGTCGTGGTTCCACTCGAAGATCGCGCGGGCGAAGGGCGCGATCGCGTTCATCCACGCCTTCGTCGTGCGCACGTTCCACTCGTAGAGGACGGCGGTCACTCCGTCCTCCTCGAACAGCCGCCAGCGCCCGGTGCCCTCGAGCCCGCCGGTGGCCGCGCCCTCGAGCAGATGGGGGCGCTCGACACGGGTCGTGGTGATCTCGAACTCGACCGCGTAGGGGATCGTGCTGCGCCAGACGTAGCGGCCCCGCTGGCCGATCCCGTGCTCGTCACCCTGCGCAAGGCGCTCTGCGACCTTGACCCCGCGCCACCAGGAGGGCCATCTCTCGGAGTCGTAGATCGCGTCCCAGACGCGCTCGCGCTCGCACTCGAGGAGCCAGGTGGTGAGGAACCGGTACTCCGCCACCCCGGCTGCGCCCGGGCCTAGTTCCGTGACGGCGTCTCGCCGTTGCCGTACTGGCTCGGCGGGCGCTCGACCACCTGCGAGAAGCGGACGACGGTGACCGTTTCGTCGGGCGAGATCTCACGCCCGTAGATCTGGCGCATGAACCCGAGCGTCTCGTCGAGGCGGCGGAACTCCGGGTTGTCGTGCTCGATGTCGCGCGGCGAGAGGTCGCGGGCGCGCTTCACCTCGACGTCGTCGATGACCGCGGTGAAGATCTTCTCGCGCGGGCTGTGCTGGTGGCCGACGGTCACCCAGACGATCTGGCCGCGCTCGTACTTGTTCGACTTGTCGCCAAGGCGGATCGTCGCCGTCTTGCGACCCCGCTTCAACTGGTCGATGAAGGCGGGCGAGAAGAAGTTGAGCGCAAAGAGGCCGCGCGACATGTCGGCGCCAGACTATCTGAGGAAAGCGTGCCTATCCGGGCTCGTACCCCTCGTCACCCACCAACGGGACGAACCTGCACGGCGCGATCCGGCGCTGCGAGAGGCCGTCGGCACGCCGCGTGATCACGGTGAGCATGTCGACCCCGGGCTCCGCGAGCGGGATCACGAGGCGCCCGCCGACACGGAGCTGGTCGAGCAGGCTCTGCGGGGGCGCCGGCGCGGTGGCGTGCACGGCGATGCCGTCGAACGGGGCGCGGTCGGGCGCGCCCCGTGACCCGTCGCCCACCCGGATCTCGACGTTGCGGATGCCGAGCTCGCGCAGCCGCTCCTCGGCGCCGGCGGCGAGCTCCGCGTGGCGCTCGATCGAGATGACCTCGCCGGCGAGGCGCGCGAGGACGGCCGTCGAGTACCCGGTGCCGGTGCCAACCTCGAGCACGCGCTCCCCGCCGCGCAGCTCGAGCGCCATCGTGATCGCGGCGACGATCCAGGGCTGCGAGATCGTCTGCCCCGCGCTCGTCGGCAGCGCCCCGTCGGCGTAGGCGCGGCCGCGCAGCCGCTCCTCCACGAAGCGCTCGCGCGGGACCTCCCCCATCGCCGCCAGCACCCGCTCGTCGGTGATGCCGCGGCGCCGCAGCTGGCGCTCCACCATCCGCTCGCGCTGGCCGGCGTAGTCCGCCACGCAAGTGACGGTACCCCGCGGCGGGACCGGGTCGCTAGAAGATGTAGGCGCGCAGGCGCCGTGGCTCGAGCACGGTGACGCGCCCGCGGCCCACCGAGACGACACCCGCGCGCTCGAGCGTCGCGAGGAAGCGGCTGACGCTCTCGCGGGAGGTGCCGGCGAGCTGGGCGAGGTCCGCCTGGGTCATCCGCACGGTGATCCCGCCCTCGCTCTCCATCTCCTCCGCGATCAACTGTGAGAGCACGCCCGCCACCCGACTCGGGACGGTCTGGAAGGACTGGCGCGCGACCCGCTCGTTCGTCTCGCGCAGGCGGCGGGTGATCGCGACGATCAGCTTCGCCGCGATGTCGCCGTGCGTGGCAATCACGCGGCGGACGTCGGAGGCCGGCAGGCCGAGCAGCTCCGCGTCGGTCAGGGTCTCGACGCTCGCGGAGCGCGTGCCGCCGTCGAGCATCGCGAGCTCGCCGAAGAAGTCACCCGGCCCGAGCCGTGCGAGCGCGATCGCGCGGCCGTCGGAGTGCTCGCGCGTGACCCGCAGGTCGCCCTCGCGCACGATGTAGCAGGCGTCCGAGGTGTCGCCCTCGTGGAAGACGCGCACGCCCTTCGGGAACGAGCGGGGAATCGCGACATCGGCGATGCGCCGCAGCTCGTCCTCCGAGAGCTCGGCGAACAAAGGCACCCTGCCCAGTAGTTCCAGGGCCTCCTCTCCCATTGCTCGATTATCGCTGACAACCGGGGCACCAGTAGGTCGAACGGTTCGCATCGCCCTGGCGGCGCACCTCGATCCGCGTGCCGCAGCGCGGGCAGTTGCCCCGGTTGCCGCGGTAGATCCAGTGGGGCCGGCGGCCGCTTTCGACCGATACGCGCATGATCCGCACGGTCTCCTCGAGGAGCGCGGTGGCCTCCTCGGCGGTGAGCGAGTCCGTGGAGCGGTTCGGATCGATCCGGGCCCGGAAGAAGGCCTCGCTCTTGATCGCGTTGCCGACGCCGGCCACGATCGACTGGTCCATGATCGCGTCCCCCGCCTCGCGGCCCGTGCCCATGCGCCGCAGGCGCTCGGCGGCCTCCTCGGGATCGAACCCGGCGCGCAGCGGGTCGGGGCCGAGCTGGGCGAGCGCCGGATCGTTGCGGGCGCGCGAGCGGCTGACGATCCGGAGGAGCTTGCCGCCCGTCTGCGCCGCCACCCGCTCGCCCGAGCCGAACGCCAACCACGCCCGTTTCAGGACCAGGTCGCCGTCGATGCTCACGCGCCAGCGGCCGTTCATCCCGAGGTGGCTGTGGACGACCACCCCTCCCGAGAACTCCACAAGCAGGTGTTTGCCGTACGCCTCGGCCCGTTCCAGCGTGCGCCCGGCGAGCTCGTCCGCCCGATGATGGACCGGCGAGCGGGGGTTGGGCGCCTGCGCGAGGTCGAGCTCGCGCCCGGCGAGCGCGTAGTTGATCCGGCGCGCGGCCCGGTGGATCGTGTCGCCCTCGGGCATCGCTACGCGGAAGCGACGAGCCGCCGCGGCTGGCGGCTGAAGCCCGCCGCGATGATCTGCTCCTCGAAGCCGGAGCCGATCACCGGCTCGCCGTCGAGCCGCTCGATCCCCAGCTTCGGGATCAGGCCCTCGCGGGCGGCGTTCGCCACCTCGGCGATCGCCTCGGTCAGCTCCTCGCCCTCGAGCTCGACGAGCCGCACGAGGCCCTTGCCGCCGCGCTCGACGTAGAGGACCGGGTTGCCGTCGCGCAACAGGACGTAGGCACCCGGCGTCCGCGCCGGGCGGCGCCCCTCCGCCCGCTTCGGCCAGGGCAGGGCGGCGCCATAGGGCTGGGCGGGGTCGGTCGCGGCGAGCACGATGTACTCGCCCTCCGCGCGCGGCAGGGAGCGGATGCGCTCAACCGCGCCGGCGAGCGCGAACTGGGCACCGCCGAGGCCCTCGACGAAGTAGCCGCGGCGAGCAGTCCCGAGCATCTCCAGGTTCGAGAGCTCGGAGTAGAGCGTGGAGAAGCCGCCGGGCACGCCCTCGGCGAGCACGGTCTCGCGCGTGACGATCCCGTAGCGCTCGAGCATCAGCTCGGCCTGCGCGCGCAGGCGCGGGCCGGCGGGCGGCGCGTCGCGGAAGAGCGCCTCGGTGAGCGACCAACGCCCCTGGATGGCCTGGTTGGACTGCACGCGCCGCGAGGAGAAGCGGCGGGTCGGGCGCCGGGTCGCGGGATTGACCGCGCGCAGCGTGGGCGCGCGCAGCGGGGCGAAGGCGTCGTTCGTGACCTCGCCCGCCCAGACGAGGTCCCACAGGGCGGCGTGGAGCTCCTCGGGCTCGACGTCGAGCTCCGCGACCAGGTCGAGCCAGAAGGAGGGCGCCAGCGCGAGCCGCTCGCGGATCGCGTCGTGGACCTCGCCCTCGGGCCGCTCGAGCTTCGCGTTCGAGGGCGGCGGCCCGGCCAGGTGAACGTCCTCGCGGAAGTAGAAGGCGACCTTGCCCGTGCGCCCGAGAGCGCCCGCCCCGATCCACACGACCTCGCCGCTCGTGGTCAGCTCGTCGAGCCAGGTGGGGCTGTAGGCACCGAGCCTGCGCGGCAGGACGTCGCGCTCCCAGACCTCGGGCGTGAGCGTCACGCCCTGCAGGGGCACGAGCGCCTCGCGCAGGCGGTCGGTGCCCGCGCCGCCCGGCTTGTGCGCGTCGACGTTTTGCCACGACGGCAGGAAGCGGCCGAGCTCGGCCGGGTCGACGGCTTCGGCCTCCTGGCGCAGCGCGGCGACGCTCGCGCGGCGCAGGCGGCGCAGGACGTCCGAGTCGCACCACTCGCGCTCGGTGCCGCCGGGGAGGAGCTCGCCTCGAACCAGGGTCCCGCCGCGCTCGAGCTCGCGCAGGGCCGAGGAGACGTCGACGCCGAAGCGGGCGTTGATCTGGGCGGTCGGGAACGGCCCGTGCGTGCGCGCGTAGCGGCGCACGAGGGCCAGCATCGCGTCCGGCACTTCCTCGAGGAACGAGTCGGGCAGGCCGCCCGGCGGGGGCACGCCGAGGGCGTCGCGATAGAGGCCGGCGTCCTCGGCCGCGATCCACCGCTCCTCGCCGGCGATCCGCACCTTGGCAGCGCGGCGCTCGCGCTCGAGCTTGCTCAGCATCGACTCGGCGGAGAAGCCCTCGGCGGTGCGCTCCCGGGCTTCCTCCAGCGTCAGGTCGCCGAGCCGGCGCAGCACCTGCTGGAGCGCGTCGCGGTCCTTCGCGAGCGCGTCCGGGTGGAGGAGCTGGAGCGAGCGCTCGACCTCCTCGAGCGCCTCCGGATCGATCAGCTCGCGCAGCTCGTCGGCGCCGAGGAGCTCGGAGAGGAGCTCGCGGTCGAGGGCCAGGGCCGCCGCGCGCCGCTCGGCGTTCGGCGTGTCGCCCTCGTACATGTAGGTGGCGACGTAGTCGAAGAGCAGCGACGAGGCGAACGGCGACGCCGTCTGCGTCTCGACCTCGACCAGCGTGATCTTGCGGGTCTGCAGGTCGCGCAGGATCTCGGTGAGACCCGGCAGGTCGAGCACGTCGCGCAGGCACTCGCGATAGGTCTCGAGGATCACCGGGAAGCGCGGGAAGTCCTTTGCGACCTCGAGCAGGCTCTGCGCCTTCAGGCGCTGCTGCCACAGCGGCGTGCGCTTGCCGGGATAGGCGCGCGGGATCAGGAGCGAGCGCGCCGCGTTCTCGCGGAAGCGAGCGCCGAACAGCGCCGAGGAGCCGAGCTCGCGCACGACCAGGTCCTCGACCTCGTCGGGCTCGATCAGGATGTGGTCGGCGGGCGGGGGCTCATCCGCATCGGGCAGGTGGATGACGATCCCGTCGTCCGACCAGATCGCGTCGGCCTCCAGGTCGAGCTCGTCGCGGATCTTCGCCGAGAGGGCGAGGCCCCACGCAGCGTGGACGCGGCCGCCGTACGGGCTCAGCACGCACAGGCGCCAGTCGCCGATCTCGTCGCGGAAGCGCTCGACCACCAGGGTCTCGTCGGAGGGGACGACGCGGGTCGCCTGCTGCTGCTCGCGCAGGTACTGGACGAGGTTGCGGGCCGCCCACTCGTCGAGGTCGTACTCGCGCGCGAGCTCGGCCGGGTCCGCGGAGACGGCCTCGCGGGCGAACTCGCCGATCGCGCGGCCGAGCTCGGATGGCCGGCCCACGCCGTCGCCGCGCCAGAACGGCACCGCGCCCGGCGTTCCGGGGGCGGGGGTGACGATCACGCGGTCGCGGGTGATGTCCTCGATCCGCCAGGTGGTTGCGCCGAGCAGGAAGGTCTGGCCCGGGCGGGCCTCGTAGACCATCTCCTCGTCGAGCTCGCCGACGCGGCGGCCGTCCGGCAGGTGCACGCCGTAGAGCCCGCGATCGGGGATCGTCCCGGCGTTCGTGACCGCGAGCTGGCGGGCGCCCTTGCGGCCGCGGACCGTGCCGGCGGTCCGGTCCCACACGAGCCGGGGGCGCAGCTCGGCGAACTTCTCGGACGGGTAGCGGCCGTCGAGCATGTCGAGCACGTTCTCGAGCTGCTCGCGCGAGAGCTCCTTGAAGGGCTCGGTCGCCTTCACCACCCGTTCGATGTCGTCGATGGCCCATTCCTCGTCGGCGACCATCGAGACGATGTGCTGAGCGAGGACGTCCAGCGGGTTGCGCGGGATCACGGTCTCCTCGATCTCGCCGCTGCGCATCCGCTTCGCGACCACGGCGCACTCGAGCAGGTCGGCGCGGAACTTGGGAAAGATCCGGCCCTTGGAGACCTCGCCGAGCTGGTGGCCGGCACGCCCGACGCGCTGCATGCCGCGGGCGACCGACTTCGGCGATTCCACCTGGATCACCAGGTCGACCGCGCCCATGTCGATCCCGAGCTCGAGCGAGGAGGTCGCGACGAGGCACGGCAGCTTGCCTGACTTGAGCATCTCCTCGACGACGAGGCGCTCCTCGTGTGCGAGCGACCCGTGGTGGGCTCTCGCAATCTCCTCGAAGGTTTCCGGCGCGCCGTGTCCGGCGTGCTCGGTCGCCGGCAACTCCGTGACCTCAGCCGACCCGGCCGCCCCCCGACGCGAAGCGGACGATGGGGGCGGAGCGTTTGTGCTCTCCTCGTTGTGGAGCTCGTTCAGGCGCTTCGCGAGCCGCTCCGCGCCGCGCCGGTTGTTGACGAAGATGATCGTCGAGTTGTGGCGGCGAACGAGCTCGAGCAGCTTCGGGTAGATCGCCGGCCAGATCGAGCGCGGGTTGGAGGCGGGGTCGAGGGAGGGTTCGATCGGGCCTGGGTCGATCCGGTCGGCGGACACCTCGCCCGTACCTGCGCCCGACCCGGTCGCCCCCGGGCGCGAAGCGGAGGAGGCGGACGACCCTGGTTCGGTCATGTCTTCCACGGGGACGACGATCTCCAGGTCGAGCTCCTTGCGCGTGCCCGCGTTGACGATCTCCGCCTCGCGGTTCGGGCCGACGAGGAACTCGGCGATGCGCTCGAGCGGGCGCTGCGTCGCGGAGAGGCCGATGCGCTGCGGGTCCTTGCCGCCCTCGTCGGTGACCAGGCGGGAGAGCCGCTCGAGCGTGAGCGCCAGGTGGGCGCCGCGCTTGGACTGGGCGACCGCGTGGATCTCGTCGACGATGATCGCCTCGACGCCGGTGAGGATCTCGCGCGCCTGCGAGGTGATCATCAGGTAGAGCGACTCCGGCGTCGTGATCAGGATGTCCGGCGGGTTGCGCCGCATCGCCTGGCGGTCCTTCTGGGGCGTGTCGCCCGTACGCAGGCCGACGGAGACGTCGGCGCCGACGCCCTTGAGCGGCGCGCGGAGGTTCCGCTCGACGTCGTAGGAGAGGGCCTTCAGGGGCGAGACGTAGACGATCCGAACCCCGGAACCGAGCTCGTCCGGGCGCCTGGCCAGGGAATCGATCCCCCACAGGAATGCGCTCAACGTCTTGCCCGAGCCCGTTGGCGCGCAGATCAGCGTGTTGGCCCCGCTCGCGATCTTCGGCCAGCCCGCAGCCTGCGCGGGAGTGGGCGATTCGAACGACGCCTCGAACCAGCGCCGGGTGCTCTCGCTGAAGGGCGTCAGTGCCTGTTTCGCGTCAGTGCGTACTTCGGCCATGGGTAACCGATCCAGCTTAGGGACTCAACCGAATGGCCACCCCGGGGCCCTCCGTTTGAGTCCCCTGGACCGGCGCCGATCCGGGGGACATGAGTCGAAAGCTCCTGATCGCTCTGGTCGGCGTACTGGCCCTCACCGCGGTCGCCGTGCCCGCCGCGAGCGCCAAGAAGAAGAAGGAAGGGCGTCAGTACTACCTCGCCCACCACGCGCCGACCGCGGCGCCGAAGCCGGGCAACGTGATCACCGTCCACGGCGGGGGCTGGGCAGGGGACCTCGGAGCGCGCGCCGACGAGGTGATGGAGTCCTACATCGCCGACACCAGGGCCTGGGGCTACGACACCTACAACGTTGGCTATCGCTCCGGCCGCAACTCGCTCCGCGACGTGGTCGACGCGGTCCGACGGGTCGTGAAGAAGAACCCGGGCGAGCCGCTTTGCCTCGTCGGGGGGTCGGCCGGCGCGCACCTTGCGTTGATCGCGGCGATCCGGAAGCGCCGCGACATCGATTGCGTCGTGGATATCGGCGGGCCTCCCGATCTCGTCAACCCGGACAACCGCCCGCTCTCCACCCTCGTCCGCGACCTGGCGGGCGCCGCCTTCGGCACGCTCTCGCGCCTGCTGCGCCTGAGCCCGATCAACCGGGCGAACGAGATCCGCCAGCCCGTACTCGTCGTCGCCCCGGACTGCGACAGCTTCACGTCCTTCGAGCGCCAGGCCGCGTTCGCGGCGGCGCTGCGCCGGGGCGAGCTCGTGCGAGTGGCCGGTAAGAAGCGGAATGTCATCTCGGATCTGCTCGAGCGCCTCGGCCTCAGCTTCTTCGACTTCGGCTTCGGCTCGGAGCCCGGCGTCGACACCGGTCACTGCGAGGTCACGCGCCGCTCGTTCGACGAGTTCCGCATGGCCGAGCGCGCATTCCTGGCGCGCCACCTCGGCTGATACATCACCTACATCCCAACCCCTAACCTTCCCCGCGGAATGTGGGGACGGGTTAGGGCCGTCATCATCGGCGCAGTCATTCTCGGGCTCTTGGCGGCATCGGCCGCCGAGGCGCGCAAGCCGTACTACCTGAGCTACCACGCGCCGCAGGTCGCGCCGGCGAAGAAGGGCGTCGTGCTCGTGATCTCCGGCGGCGGTTGGCGCAGCTACAGCGGTCCCGAGGCGGACCGGATCATGACGCTGTTCCTCGGCGACTTCACCGCCGCCGGGTACCGCACGTTCAACCTCGCCTTCCGCCAGGGGAAGGTGCTCGAGGACACGCTCGCGGCCGTCGAGCACCTGAAGAAGCGCTTCCCGAGCCGCCCGTTGTGCGTGTTCGGCGGCTCCTCTGGCGGGCACCTGGCGCTGATGTCCGCGATCGAGCGCCGCGACCTGGTCGATTGCGCGATCGACGTGGGCGGCCCGATCGACTTCTTGAGGCCCGAGCCCGATCGCCTGTATTGGCCGCAGATCCGCGACCGCGCCATCGAGATCTTCGGCGCGGAGAACCTGCGCAAGGTCAGCCCGATCTACCGCGCCCACAAGATCAAGGCCGCCACGCTCGTGATCAGCGCGGAGTGCGACATCTACACCTCGATCCAGCGCAATCAGGAGCTGGTGAGCAAGCTAAAGCGGGGCAAGCTGATGCCCCTGCGCCCGGATCCGCTCGGCTTCAACCTCGGCGGTCACTGCGGGATCGCCAACGAGGACTTCGCCGCGATGCGCGGCGCCGAGATCCAGTGGCTCAACCGCTTTGCCAACAAGAAGGTGAAGCGCAAGCCGCGGGGCAATCGCGGGCACCGGGGCAGCAAGGGCCGGTAGCGCTCCCAACGCGCGGCGCGCGGTATAAGTCCCCGACAGAACCAGTTTGGGGGCCATGGGGGCGTCATGCGAGTTTCTGCGATGAGTCCTGCCCGGGCGGGGCGCTTCTTCGCGCTGGCGTGTGCGGCGGCCGTGGCCGTTGCGCTGCCTGCGCCGGCGAGTGGGTTCGCCCCGCCGGCGCCGCCGGCTTGCACGGCGAAGGCGCAGACCGCGCTCAACCCGACCCCGCTCTCGCTCGCCGACAACGCCGTGACGAGCTCGACCCTCGTCGTCTCCGGGGCCGGCCCCTGGCTCGCCGACGTGGACGTGTTCACCGACATCCCGCACGTATGGTCGGCCGACATCGACATGACCCTCACCTCCCCGGCCGGGACGATCGTGACCCTGACCACCGACAACGGTTGGGAGCACGACAACGTATTCGGCGACGGGGCGGGCAACGGGACGCTCTGGGACGACGACGCGAACCCGGGTGGGCAGTTGCCGTACGGCACCAACCCGGGACTCGCCACGGACCACCCCTACGCGAACGACGTCGTTCCCTCCCCGCTCGTCCCCGAGGAGGCGCTCGCGGCCTTCATCGGCGAGGACCCGAACGGATCGTGGACGCTGACGGTCAGCGACGACAGCGGGGGCGGCACCGGCACCCTGGACTCCTGGCGCCTCGACCTCGAGACCACTTCCGGGTGCCCGGCACCGCCGCCGGCCCCCGACACGACTGCTCCGAAGCTGACCGTGACCGGGAAGAAGCGCCAGCGGGCCGGCAAACCGATCAAGATCAAGGTCACGACGGACGAGAACGCCGCGGTCGCGGCCGGCGGCAAGGTGAAGGCCGGCAAGGCCGGCTTCAAGCTCCGCGGCGTGTCCGATCGGGCCGCCGCGGGCGAAGCCGTGAAGCTGAAGCTGAAGCCACGCCGGGCGAAGAAGCTGAAGAAGCTCGTCGCCGAGGGCCAGAAGGCCACGGCGACGATCCAGGTCACCGCAACCGACGCGTCGGGCAACTCCTCCTCGGCGAAGCTGAAGGTCCGGCTGCGCTAGCGGCGGCTAGAGCCGGAACGGCAGCTCGTCGGCGATCTCGGCGAGGCGCGGCGCCGTGCGGTCGCGCTCCGAGGTCTGGGGATCGGTGATCGGCCACTCGATGGCGACGTCGGGGTCGTCCCAGGCGATCCCGGCCTCGGTCTCGGGGTCGTAGAGGCTCGAGAGCTTGTAGTGGACGTCGGCGACGTCGCTCAGCACGCAGAAGCCGTGGCCGAAGCCGACGGGCACGAAGAGCTGGCGATGGCGCTCGTCGTCGAGCTCGTAGCCCTCCCACTGCCCGTAGGTCGGTGAGTCGCGCCGCAGGTCGACGGCGACGTCCCAGATCTTCCCGCGGACGCAGCGCACGAGCTTCGCCTGACCCGGGTGGGTCTGGAAGTGGATGCCGCGCAGGATCCCGGCGCGCGAGCGCGAGTGGTTGTCCTGGACGAACTCGACGTCGACCCCGGCCTCACGCCACGCGGGCTCGCTGAACGTCTCGACGAGGAAGCCGCGTTCGTCGCCGTGGACCGTCGGCTCGAGCAGGACGACCCCGTCGAGCTTCGTGGGAAGGACGCGGGGCACCTACCCCGCAGCCTCCGTGGGCGACGGCGCGAGCTCCTGCCCGTACTGGCGCGCGTAGTACTCGCGGTACTCGCCGGAGCGGATCGGCGCCCACCACTCCTCGTTGGCGCGATACCAGGCGACCACCCGCTCGATCCCCTCGTCGAAGGTGACCGCGGCGCGCCACCCGAGCGCCTCGGTCTTCGCCGAGGAGAGCGAGTAGCGCCGGTCGTGGCCGGGGCGGTCCTTCACGTACTCGATCAGGGACTCGTCGCGGCCCGTGAGCTCGAGAATCCGGCGGACGACCTCGATGTTGGCCTTCTCGTCGGGCCCGCCCACGTTGTAGACCTCGCCGGCCTCGCCGCGCTGGAGCACGACGTCGATCGCCGAGGCGAAGTCCTCGACCCAAAGCCAGTTGCGCACCTGCTGCCCGTCGCCGTAGACCGGCAGCGGGTCGCCCGCCAGCGCGTTGAGCGTGCAGAGCGGGATCAGCTTCTCCGGGTACTGGCGCGGGCCGTAGTTGTTCGAAGCGCGGACGATGAGCGCGTCGGCCCCGTAGGTGTGCTGGAACGCGCTCACGAGCAGGTCGCCCCCGGCCTTCGAGGCCGAATAGGGCGAGGATGGATCGAGCGGGGACTCCTCGGTGAACGAGCCCTCCTCGATCGACCCGTAGACCTCGTCCGTGGACACTTGCAGGTGGCGAATACCGGCGTCGCGCGCGGCCTCGAGCAGGACGTAGGTGCCGTAGACGTCCGTCTGGATGAACTCGCCGGGCGCCTCGATCGAGCGGTCGACGTGCGTCTCGGCGGCGAAGTTCACGATCGCCTGGCAGCCGTCGACCGCAGCGCGCACCGCGTCGCGGTCGGCGATGTCGGCGACGACGAGCTCGACGCCGTCGAGCCCCTCGAGGTTCTCGCGCCGACCCGCGTAGGTCAGCTTGTCGAGCACCCGCACCTCCGAGCCCGGGTGGGCCGCGAGGCGGTGGCGCACGTACGCCGAGCCGATGAAGCCGGCGCCGCCGGTGACCAGGATTCGTTCGCTCATGCGCCCACCTTTGCACGCCGCTGGGCGAGGTACTCCGAGAGGCCGGTGCGCCAGTGCGGCAGCACGATCGGGTCGGGCCGCTCGCTGCCGAGCACCGAGTACGCCGGCCGTGGAGCAGGCCTGGCGAGCATCTCGGTGGTACCGGCCATCACCCGGCACTCGACCGCGGCCTGGTCGAAGATCTCCTGCGCGAACTCGTACCAGGAGCAGGATCCCGAGGCGGCGATGTGGTGGATGCCGTACTCCTGCGATTCGGCCAGGAGGACGAGGCCCTGGGCGAGGTGGCGCGTGTAGGTGGGAGCGCCGACCTGGTCGGTGACCACCACGACCTCGGATTGCTCGTCGGCCAGGCGCAGCATCGTCTCGACGAAGTTGGGGCCGTTGACCCCGAACAGCCACGAAGTGCGGACGATGTAGTGGCGCGGGTTCGCGACCGCCACCGAGGTCTCGCCCGCCTGCTTCGAGCGCCCGTAGGCGGAGAGTGGCCCGGTCACGTCGGACTCGACGTAGGGCTGGCGCTTCTCGCCGCTGAAGACGTAATCGCTCGAGGGGTAGACGACCGCGGCGCCGTAGGACGCGGCGACCGAGGCGACGAGCGCGGCGCCGGCGTCGTTCACCGCCATCGCCGCGTCCTCCTCTTCCTCCGCCCCGTCGACGTTCGTGTAGGCGGCGCAGTTGAAGACGACATCCGGCCGCAGGTCGGCGATGACCTCCTCGACGTCCGCGTGACGGGTGATGTCGAGATCGGCGCGCGCGTACCCGACCGCCTCGTGGCCGCGCGCGGCGAGCACGTCGAGGACGTCGGAGCCGAGCATCCCGGCGCCGCCGGTCACCAGCGCACGCAGAACGGGGCGCTCGGCCTCGCTGCGCTTGCGCCTGGCGTCGCCCCACCTCATGGGATCGTGATCTCCGAGCGGTCGCCCACGATCATCTGCAGGGTCTTCGGCAGGCCCTCGCCGCGACGCAGCTTCGCGTTGCGACCGAGGAGGCTCGCCTCGACCCGGGTCGAGAGGTTGTGCAAACCGGCGCCCGCGAGCAGGATCGAGTGCTCGACCTCCGAGCCGATCACCTCCACGTCGGCGCCGATCGAGGTGTACGGGCCGACGTAGGAGTCGACGATGCGCGCGCCCGCGTCGATGATCGCCGGGCCGCGAACAACCGAGCGCTCGATCACCGCGCCGGCCTCGACGGCCACCCTGCCCTCGACGGTCGCGTCAGTGAGCTCGCCGTCCAGGCGGCGCTCGAGGTCCTCGAGCACCAGCCGGTTTGCCTCGAGCATGTCGGCGAGCTGGCCGGTGTCCTTCCACCACCCGCTGACGGTGTGGCTCTCGACCCGCCGGCCGCCGTCGATCAGGTGCTGGATCGCGTCGGTGATCTCGAGCTCGCCGCGGGCGGACGGCTCGATCGCGCGGGCGGCCTCGAAGATCGAGGGGGTGAACATGTAGACGCCGACGAGCGCCATGTCGCTCGGCGGGTCCTTGGGCTTCTCGACGAGCCGCACCACGCTTCCGCCGTTGAGCTCGGCGACCCCGTAGTGCCAGGGATCCGGGACCTTGGTGAGCAGGATCAGGGCGTCGGGCTCGTGCTCGCGAAAGGCTGTGACGAGGTCGTTGATCCCATCGCGCAGGAGGTTGTCACCCAGGTACATCACGAAGGGCGAGCCGGCGATGAAGTCTTCGGCGGTGAGCACCGCGTGGGCGAGGCCGAGCGGCGCCTCCTGCTCGATGTAGGTCACGCTCGCACCAAGGGCCGAGCCGTCACCGACGGCCTCGCGGATCTCGTCGCCGGTCTGCGGCGCGATCACGATGCCGATCTCCGTGATCCCGGCGTCCACGAGCGCCTCGATTCCGTAGAAGAGCACGGGCTTGTTGGCGACCGGCACGAGCTGCTTGGCCGACGTGTGCGTGATCGGCCGCAGCCGGGTGCCCGCGCCCCCGGAAAGGATCAGGCCCTTCAAGGCTTCCATGGGCCGTCAGGCTAGCCGCCCGGCCATTGTTTGACCCGCGCTGCAACTCCGCACACGGGTTCGTTGCATACCCCGGGAGGGTATGTTAGTCTGCGCCGCGTAAACCCCACGGGGGTATCGACGAAAGGAGAGCTCATGAACCGTTCGATGCTGCGCTTCGCCCTTCACTACGCCGAGATGGTCCTCGCCATGTTCGCGGGGATGGGCGTCTACTTCGTGATCGCCCTCGCCGCCTCCGCCGCCGCCGGCTCGGGTTACGGCGAGTTTCGGGAGAGCGCGCCGGGCCTGGTTCTGTTCGGCATGGGGCTCGGGATGACCGCCGCGATGGTCATCTGGATGCGCTACCGCGGCCACTCCTGGCCTGCGAACCGGGCGATGGCGCTGTCGATGGTCATCCCGACCGCGCTCGTGCTCGCGCTACTCGGGTCGGGCCTGGAAACCAACGTCGACACGCTGGTCGCCCTCGAGCACGTCGTGATGTTCCCGGCGATGCTCGTCGCGATGCTCGCCTACCGCGGCGAGTTCGCCCACCACGAGCACGCGCACGCCTAAGGCGTCAGTAAGTCCCGCCGAGCTTGCGGTGGTCCCAGGTCGCGATGCGGCGCGGCTGGAAGCGCAGCACGACCCGTTTCGCGGCCTGGGCCTGCAGCGCCGCCGCGGCGTCGCCCTCGATCGAGTCGATGCCGTCGGCGTAGCGGATCGTGAGCTCCTTGCCGAACTCGAAGACGGTGTCCGGGTCGCGGATCAGCTCGACCTCCGCTTCCATCGAGAGGCCCCGCAGCTCCGTGTACTCGACGCCGGTCTCGACCAGGAGCGTCGCGCGCGGATCGCGCTCCAGGTTCCGCGCCTTCTGCGACTTGGCGTAGGTCCACATCCAGACCTCCTTCGGCGGCCCGTCAGGCAGGACCTCGCCGCGCGGGTCGCGCAGCGTGAACCACATCGGCATAGAGTGCGGCCATCCGCGCGGGCCGAGCGTCGAGACGATCGCGACGCGCTCGGACTCAAGCAGCTCGAGCTGCTCGTCCGGGCTCAGCTTGATCAGGTCGCGCCTGCTAGCCATGGACCGGGAGTAGTTCTAGGGAATCCCACGGCCCCTCGCCCTTCATCGGCTGCATCTCCCCGCGCGCCCAGCGACGCTGCAGGTCGTCGTAATGGGGGCTCGCGACGTGCCCGGATTCGCCGGTGAACGCCTGCCACTGGGAGCGGTCGGGGTCGGCGGGGTCGGCCACCATCCGCCAGGCCGGCGCCCAGATCGCCTTGTAGGGGTCGTTCGGGTCCCAGCCGACCTGCGCGACCGTCTCCTGGCCACCCCCGACCTCGAGCGTGCGGTTGAAGATGCGCGCGAGGATCGGGCTGGCCCCGCCCAGGGCGTGCGGGAACTCGAGCGCGTGGACGCGCCCCCACCGCCACTCGCTCCAGTCCTGGCCGAAGCGGTCCTCGAGGTCGTCGAGCGCGGCCCGCAGCGCGTCCAGCGCGAGGCTCTCCCAATCGCGGCCGACCAGCTCCTCATCGCCCCCCTCCCACAGCGCGAGCAGGTGCGACTGCCAGCGCCAGGGCGAGGTCACGTGCGCCATGAAGCCGTTGTCGGCGCGGTCGAGCCAGCGCTCCGCGAGGTCGCGGTCGCCGATCACGCAGCGCGCGACCAGGCGGCCGAAGTGCAGGGTGAAGGACTGGTAGATCGTCGCCTCGACCGAGTCCGGCTCCATCCGCCCGTGCCAGGAGCGCAGGCGCTCGATCGCCGCGGTCTCGCGCTGGTCGCGGGGGCGTAGCCGGGCGAGGCGGCGGGCGGTCTCGATGCCCGGCAGCGAGAGCATGTCGAGCTGCATCCGCCGGAAGTCGTCGAGGTCGTAGGCCTCGGACTCGCCGAGCATCTCCTCGATCCGCTTCGCGCGGTAGCCGTCGAACCAATCGCTCGAGATGTGGTGCGGATAGCCCTCGGGCGTGATCCGGTTGTTGGCGGTGACGACGAAGCCTGCCTCGGGATCGACGACCTCCGGTAGCTCCTCGTAGGGGATCCACCCCTCCCACTCGTGCTCGCCCGTCCACCCCGGCTTCGGCAGGTCGGGGCAGTCGCCGCGGCGCACCGGGATCCGGCCGACGCACTTGAACCCGATCGAGCCGCCCGAGTCCGCCCAGACCAGGCTCGACACGGGTGCGTTGTGGGGCTCGAGCGACTCCACCAGCTCGGCGCCGCTCGACACCTCGAGGACCCCGAGGCTCGCCTCGGTCACGCACGGCTCGGTGCGCGCCGCCCACGACAGCGCGAGCGGCTCGGTCTCGTCGGCGCCGAGGGCCTCGTTCACGATCGGGCCGTGGTGCGTCTCGCGCACCGTCAGCCGGTCGGGCTCCGAGCGGCCGCGCACCTTGATCTCCTCCTCGTGGAAGGTGAGCGGGCGCCACTCGCCCTGGAACTCGTAGTGCTCGCCGACGACGCGCTCGACGAACAGGTCCATCGTGTCCGCGATCGCGTTCGTGAACGACCAGGCGACGTCGTTGTTCTGCCCGAAGGCGATGCCGATGCGGCCCGGGAACGAGGCGCCGCGGCAGAAGCGGTCGCGCACGTAGATCCCCACCTGGTAGGTGATCCCGGGCATGCTCGGCGAGAGGTGCGGGTCACCCGCCATGAGCGCCCCGCCCGTTGCCGACCGGGACGGGCTCACCGCCCAATTGTTCGAGCCGGTCGCGTCCGTGGCGAACCCGAGCGCCCTCCGCACGAGGCCGATCTGCTCGGCGAGCTCGCTGCCGCCGCCGTCCCACCCGACCCCGGGCTCGAGCACGACCGGGTTGCCGCGCGGGTAGCCGGGGTCGAGGGCGGCGGCGCGCTCCTCGCCGAGCAGGCGGACGAGGTCCGCGCGCAAGAGCTCGCGCTCCCAGTTCGCCGACAGCCCGAGCGCGAGGAGCTTCGTCATCGTGAGCGTGTCGGCGGGGCGCCAGGGCTCGAACTCGAGCCGCAGGATCTGGAGCTCGAGGGGGCGGGTCTCGCGAGCAGCCGCGGCGTTCACGCCGGCGGCGTAGGCCTCCATCGCGATGCGCAGCTTCTCGCTCAGCTCCGCCTCCTCGCGCACGGCCTCGCGGCGCAGCCCGAGCGTGCGGACGAAGCGGTCGGTCTTGAGGGCCTCCTCGCCCGCGATCTCCGCGAGCCGCCCGGAGGCGAAGCGCCGGTAGAGGTCGAGCTGCCAGAGCCGGTCCTGGGCGTGGCAATAGCCCTGCGCGAACCAGGCGTCCTCGGGAGTCGAGGCGAAGATGTGGGGCACGCCCCAGCGATCGCGGCGGATCTCAACCGGCGCGGTGATCCCGTTGACGACGACGGTGCCCTCCGTCTGCGGCAGGGGGCGGCGGAAGAGCTGGTGGTAGATGGCCGCGCCGGCGGCTCCGGCCAGCGCCCCGACCAGCCCCAACCTCTTGATCGCAGTCGCGGCGAACACCCCGGCGAACTCTAGCCGGGGGCCATCGGGGGCCCGAACCGCTGCCTCAGGGCGTGAGCTCGCCGGCGGCGAGGAGGCCGTCGGCCTCGAGCTTTTCGATGTGCGCCTGCATCGCCACCGCGGCGGCGGGGCGCAGGATCTCCGGCACGTCGTTCCACACCTCCGCCAGCAGCGCGGCGCGCGAGCGCTCCCCCCGCTCGAGCGCCGCCACGAGGTGCCGCTCGCGCAGGCGGCGGTGCTCCGCGTACTCCTCGATCTTCGCCGCCGGATCGGTGATCCACGGGCCGTGCCCGGGGGCGAGCAGATCGGGCTCGAGCTCCGCGAGGCGCTCGAGCGAGTTCATGTACTCGGCGAGCGAGCCGCCGCCCGACGCCGGGGGCACGATCGACGAGCCGTGGCCGAGGATCAGGTCGCCGCAGAAGCAGACGCGCCCCCAGGAATAGGCGACGTGGTCGGCGGCGTGCCCGGGCGTCGCCACGACGGCGAACGGCCCGATCCGCGAGGGCGGCTCGGGCGGCGTCGGCGGTCCCGGCGCGTCGCCGCCCGAAGCGGCGAACGCCGCGGCCTCGTCGCCCTCGCTCACCCGGCCCCACAGCAGCGGGGCACCGAGCGCCTCGACCCCCGCGGAGTGATCCGCGTGCGAGTGCGTCAGCAGGACGCCTGCGATGCCGCCGTGGGCCTCCGCCGTGGCGCGCACGGCCTCGATGTGCCCCGCGTCGTCGGGCCCGGGGTCGATCACGTAGGCGCCCTCGGCCGCCGCGACCACGTAGGTGTTGGTGCCCTCGAGCGTCATCGGCCCGGGGTTCGGGGCGACGAGCAGCTCGATCTCGGGGTGCCCGGGCGCGGGCGTCGGCATCGGCGTCGCGGCCGCGGGCTCAGCCCGACCCGGCCGCCTTCAGCACGGCCTCGCGGGCCTCGTCCGGCTCGAGCACGACGAGGTCGCCGACTCCCTTCAGGACCTCGCGGGCGAGCCACTCCTGTGAGCCGTAGGGAAGCTCGACGACGACGGCGCCGTCCTTCAGCTCCTCGACCACCGTGCGCTCCTCGCGCAGCCAGCGGGCGCGCTCGGGCGAGACCCACACGCGCGCGACCCCGGCGGTGTCCACCTCGCCGTGCACGAGCCACTCCTGCTCGGCGAGCATCTCCTCGACGCCCTCGCGTGGCTCGAACTTCTCGTCCGTGATCGTCGCCTCCTTCATCCGGTCGAGGCGGAAGTGACGGGTGTCCGAGCGGGCGAGGTCGAAGCAGCCGAGGTACCAGCCCTCCGGCCCGTTCACGAGGTTGTACGGCTCGACCCGGCGCTTGGAGAACTCGTCCTCGTTCTCCTTGTAGTACTGCAGCTCGAGGACCCGGCGCTTGCGGATCGCCTCGTTCACCGTGCGCACGACCTCGGAGTCGTCGCGGCCCGGCGCGATCTCGAGCCCCTCCTCCGAAGGATCGTGCCCGAGCGCCTTCACGATCTTCTTGCGCGCGCTCTGCAGGCCGGCCTGCGGCAGGTGGTCGCCGAACAGGTCGATCGCGGCGACGAGCGCCTTCGCCTCCAGCGGCAGCAGGCGGGCAGGGCGAGCGAAGTTGTCGCCGTAGGTGTCCGCGTCGACCTCGATCACGTCGCCCGCGATCTCGGCGTAGAGGACGTAGGTGCCGCCGCCGAAGTTGACGACGTTGAGGACGTCGAGGTCCTCGCGCAGCTCGTCCTCGGTGATGTTCAGCTCCTCGAGTACCCGCCGGGTCGGCAGGCTGCCCTGGTCGCGCGCGGCGCCGATCAGCAGGCCGGCGAGGGTGACGAGCCTCGCGAAGCGCTCCGGGCGGATCACCGACTCCGAGCGGCCGTTCGAGCTGCGCGGGCGCCCGTTGCCCTCGGCGAGCGGGCGGCGCACGGTCTCCGCGACCCGGAACTCCTTGCGGTGGCGGTCGCGGAGCAGCGCGAGGCGCTCCTCGGCCTCCTTGGCGAGCTCGGGCGGGTCGAGGACGCGGGCGTTGTCGCGCCACGAGAGCACCCAGGAGATGAGCTGGCGCGCCGACGCGTACTTCGTCTCGAAGACGGAGCCCTTGCCGCCCTCGCCCTTCTTCGCCTTGCGGAACTTGCCGTACTTGCCGAAGTCACGCTCGACGAGCCAGGCGATCCGCTCGCGCAGGAAGATCGACGCGGTCCCCTCGATCTTGCCCATCTGCCAGTCGGCGCGCTGGGCGTAGTCGCGGCGGTCGAAGTCCTCGGGCGGGTTGAAGTCGTGCTCGGCCTTGGTCGCGTAGGAGACCTTGCCGCGGATGCGCGAGAGACGGAACACCCGCACCTCCTCGCGCTCGTGCGAGTAGCCGATCAAATAGAACTGGCCGTCGCGGAAGACGAGGTGGTAGGGATCGACCTTGCGGTCGGAGACCTCGTCGCGCTGCAGCGAGTAGTAGGAGAACTCGATCGTCTTGCGGCGCGAGATCGCGGTCTCGATCTTCGCCAGGCGCTGGGAGAGCTCGCGCCCCTGGCCGGCGTTCGAGAGCTTCACGTCGATCGGCGCCTCGGCCTCCTCGGTGAGCGGACTCGGCCGGCCCCACGAGACCTGCTGGAGCGCCAGGCGCAGCGGCTCGGCGTAGGCGAACTCGCCGTCGAGCAGCCCGAGCGCAGTGCGCAGGGCCGCGAGCTCGCCGTCGGTGAACTCGATCGCGGGCAGGTAGTAGTTCTCGGGCGGAAGCGCGTAGAGCTCGGCCTCGAAGAAGCCCTCGGCCGGCTTGTCCACCTGCAGCGAGATCCCGAGGCTCTCGAGCTCCGCGCGGTCCGCGTAGAAGCGCCGCGCGAACGCGTCCTCGTTCATCGACGAGTAGCCCTCGACCTCCCGCTTGATCTCCAGCGCGGACACGGGCCGGCGGTTCGCCATCAGAAACGAAATCAGCGAAAGCTGGCGGATGAGCTTCTCGGTGTCCTTTGCCATCGGCGCACGAGGATATTGCCGCCGGGGAGCCCGCTCGCCGTACGGCCGCGCAAAGTGCGCGATTTGCGAGGACGAAGGAGTGATGTATCCGCCTTCGCGGTGGATTAGGCTTGCCGGCGGGGAATTCCTCTTGCTCGGCGCCGGCACCGTCATCAACCCGATCCTGAAGATCGTGACCACGGTCGCGGTGCTCGCGGCGACGTACATCTTCATCGTCAAGCCGGTCCTCGATACGACCGAGTCGGCACTCGACTCGGCGGGCAACTTCGCCAGCGAGACGAGCGACACGATCAATCAGAACATCAGCTCGGCGCGGATCGAGGCGATGCGGACCTCCCTTGCGTCGCAGATGTCGGCCCTGTCGACGAACTGGCCCCAGGCCGGGCGCGAGCTGCGCCAGTGCGTGAAGAAGGCCGGCCGCGACGGCCCGGCGCTGGCGGACTGCGAGCGCTTCGCCGACCGCGTCAGGGGCATGCAGTCCGACCGGAACTTCGCGACGAGCTACGCGACCTCGCTGCGCGCCCAGGGCGATACCGGCAGTGCGGCGCGCGTGGATCAGTGCGTCAAGAACGCCGGATTCAAGCCCGCGGCGATGAAAAAGTGCCGCGACCTCGCGGACCAGCTGCTGTTCGGCTGAGCGACCCGGGCTAGGCCGCGCGCTTGCCGAAGTAGGCGGCGGAGTCGATCCCGCGGTCGAAGCGCGACCACGACTCGCCGTCGGGGA
>ERZ777003.2275-NODE-2275-length-23221-cov-4.650522_pt1 | contig 23221 bp, 19 predicted proteins | sample MGYA00374956_ERZ777003 | MGnify/ENA primary metagenome ERZ777003 (study PRJEB29302, sample SAMN06268252) | bioreactor metagenome | isolation source: Joint BioEnergy Institute, California, USA | place: USA:Joint BioEnergy Institute, California, USA | collected... | reverse complement strand
TCCGCCTGACGCGCCAGCGAAGGGATAGCCTTTCGCAAGGCTGGCGGCAACATCAACGGCGGGTCGAGCGAGGGATGTGGCGATCGACCTTGCCCGTCTGTGCGGTGCGCTGGTCCGGTGCCGACTCGGGAACCCGCGCAACTGCCGCATGTTGGACGCGCTGGCGGCCTCTGCGGGAGGCGGCCTGCCGGCGGACTTCGCGCGCGTCGCGCCCTATTTCACGGTCGGTTCGCCCGCCCGACCGGCGCCAGGGTCCCGTGGACCGATGCGGCCCCTGCTGCGCCGGCGGCGGGCTGCCGGACGCCGTTCCGTCGGTGTCCGGGGACCGTGGACAGTGGACAGTGGACAGTGGCCACAGCCAAGGAGGAATGGCGATGGAGACTCCCGTCGAGATCGTGTTCCACGACCTGGAGCGGTCGGAGGCCGTCGAGGCCCGGATCCGCGAGCGCGTGAGCCGGCTGGAGCGCTTTCATCCGCGGATCACGAGCTGTCACGTGTTCGTCGAGGCGGCTCACCGCAACGCCCAGCGCCGCAGCCCGGAATACCAGGTGCGGCTGGAGGTCCGCGTGCCGGGCGCCGAGCTGGCGGTGAGGAGCAAGCCCGGCGACGTCGCCGCCCACCACGACATCTACGTCGCGATCCGGGACGCCTTCGAGGCGATGGAACGGCAGCTCAAGCGCCATCGCCGCCAGCGCACCGGCGAGGTGAAGACGCACGTGCCGCCGCTGCAGGGCATGGTCTCGGAGCTTCACCCCGACCGCGGCCACGGCCAGATCGCGACCACCGACGGGCGGCTGGTCTACTTCCACCGCAACGCCGTGGTGAACGGCGGCTTCGACGAGCTGGGCGAGGGCACGCCGGTGGAGCTGACCATCCAGGGCGACGAAAGCGACAAGGGTCCCAGGGCCAGCACCGTGCGGCGGATCGGGCCGATGCGGTTCGTCGGCCCGGCGCGCTGAACGCTGACCCGCCGCCGGCCGGCGGCGGGTCACCAGCGGAAGCGGTCGAGCAGGAAGTTTGGCGCCGCGTGCGCCGCCATGGCGGCGGCGAGTGCCGCGGGCGTGTCGCCGGCGTGGATGCCGGTGGTGACGAGGGCGGCGGCGAAGCCGGCGCGCCTTGCCCCGGCGACGTCGTGGGCGAGACTGTCGCCGATGCCGATGATGCGCTCCGGCGGCGGCAGGGGGCGCAGGCGGGCTGCCTCCTCCAGGGCGAAGCGGTAGATCTCCGGGTGCGGCTTGCCGATCCAGGTCACCGGCCCGCCGAGTGCGGCGTAGAGCGCGGCGATCCGGCCGGCGCCATAGGCGGTGCCGTCCGGCAGCACCATGACCGTGTCGGGGTTGGCGCAGAGGCAGGGCAGCCGGCGCTCGGCCGCCGGGGCGAGCAGGGCGCGGTAGTGCTGCAGCGGCAGCCGGTCGCCGTCGCTCCCGGTGATCAGTACGAAATCGGCCTCTGATCCCGTCTCGACCAGCGTCAGCGGCAGGCCGGCCACCGCCGATTCGTCGCCCCGCCGGTTCACCAGCAGGCAGTGCAGCGGCCTCCCCGCCGCGGCGACGGGCAGTTCGCCGCGCGCAATGCGGGCCCAGACCACCTCGCCGGAGCTGACGAAGCCGTGGTAGCTGCTGCGGGGAAAGCCGATCGCCGCCAGCCGCGCCTCGTTGTCGGCGGTCCGGCGGCCGGAGTTGGAGACGAGGATCACCGCCCTGCCGGCCGCGACGAGCCGTTCCAGCGCCTCGACCGCGCCGGGGAAGGCGCGCTCGCCGTCGTGCAGCACGCCATACTGGTCCACGAGGAACAGGTCGAAGCGGTCCGCCAGCGCAGCCACGCCGGAGACCGAGGGGATTGCCGCCGTCATCGCGCCCCCGGTCGGGCGGCACCCGATACCCTCAGCACGGGTTGAGCGGCGGCTCGCCGGCGAGATGGCGGCGGACTTCTTCCGCCGTCTGCTCGGCGGTGTAGGTCACCGTGCCGACCGATGCGCCGGCGATGTGCGGGGTCAGCGTCACGTTCGGCAGCTTCAGGAGCGGCCAGTCCGCCGGCGGCGGCTCCATGGCGAAGGTGTCCAGCATCGCCCCGGCGAGGTGGTTGCTTGCGAGTGCGTCGTGAAGCGCGTCATAGTCCACCAGCGGCCCGCGCGCGGTGTTGATGAAGATTGCGCCCGGCTTCATCGCGGCGAAGGCGGCGGCGTCGATGAAGCGGGTGGTCTCCGGCGTCACCCGGGCGTGCAGCGTCACCACGTCCGAGCGCGCGAGCAGCTCGGCGCGCTCCACGTGCTCGACGCCTGCCCGTGCGTCCTCGGCGCTCAGCTGGACATAGGGGTCGGCGACCAGGATGCGGCAGCCGAAGGCGCGCAGCAGCCGCACCACCCGGGAGCCGACCGCGCCGTAGCCGACGACGCCGACCGTGAGTTCGCCCAGCTCTCGGCCGGTGCGGTCGGTGCGGTAGAGGTCACCGCGCCACACGCCCGCGCGCAGCGCCTCGTGCCCGGCGCGGATCAGCCGCGTCTCGGCCAGGATGGCGCCGATGGTGAACTCTGCCACCGCGCTCGCGTTGCGGCCCGGCACGTTGACCACGCGGATGCCGCGGGCGCGTGCCGCCGCGGTGTCGACGTTGACCGGTCCGCCGCGCGAAACGGCGACCAGCCGCAGGTTGGGCAGCCGCGCCATCATCCCGTCCGACAGCGGCGACAGGTGGGTGACGAAGATCTCGGCGTCAGCGACGAACGCCACCACCTCGTCGGGGTCGCCCAGATATTCCTTCAGCCCGTCGAGCCCCGGCCGCGCATAGCCGTGCTCCATCGCCACGTCCGGCCACGGCAGCTCCAGCGTGCGGATGCGGTGGCCGGGGCCGCAGGCGGCCTCGATCGCGCTGGCGAAGGCATCGGCCAGCATGAAACGGTCGCCGATGATGGCGATGTGCGCGGCCATCAGGAGGCCGCGCGCGCCTCGGCCAGCCGCTGCCAGACGGGCAGCATCGCCTGCTGCGCCTCGACATAGGCGGGGTAGAGGCGGTCGTAGACGGCGACGAGCGCCGGGTCCGGCGATTCGAGGTCGCCGAGCCAGGGGTTCACCCATTCGCGGACGCAGGCGGCCATGTCGGGGTAGGCGCCCAGGCAAACCGCCGCCATCATCGCGGCGCCGGCGGCCCCGGCTTCCTCGCGGCCCCCGAGCCGGATGCCGGCGCCGAGCGCGGCGCCGATGATCCGCCGCAGCGCGACGCTGCGGGCGGCGCCGCCGGAGATGCGCACCTCCGCCGGTACCGGCCCTATGGCGAGGTAGCAGTTGCGCGCGGCCAGCGCGAGGCCGTCGAACACCGCCCGCACCAGGTCGCGGTAGCGGTGGCCGCTGTCCAGCCCGATGAAGCCGGCGCGCGCGTTCGGGTCCACGAACGGCCCGCGTTCGCCCGCGTCCGAGATGTGCGGCTGGTAGAGGATGCGGCCGGCCGGGGCGGCGAGCACGATCTCGTCGAGCCGCGCCAGCAGGTCGGCGCGGCTGCGGCTGACCCCTTCGGCCGCCAGCACGTCCAGCGCGAGGTCGAGGACCCAGTCGATGTTCAGCGTCGCTGCCATGTTCGACTGCAACTGGGCGTAGCAGCCCGGCACCGGGAACTTCATGGTCCACCCGGTGCTGCCGGGGTTCATCCGCACGTTGTCGGCGCCTTCGACCAGCAGCATGTGCAGCCCGGTCGAGCCGATGATGGTCAGCCCCGTCGATCGCCCGGGGTCGTAGAGCCCCCCGCCGACCGAGGTGCACAGCGCATCGACATAGGCCAGCACCACCGGCGTGCCCGCCGGGAAGCCGATCTCGGCCGCGGCCCGCTCGGCCAGCGGGTCCCAGCGCTCCGTCCCGTCCACGATCTCCGGCAGCAGGTGGCGGCGGTGGGTGAGGCCGAGCAGCCGCAGGACGTCGTCGCTGTAGCTGAGGGTGCGATAGGAGCCGAAGGTGAACAGGCCCTCGGTCGGGTCGGTGGCCCGTCGCCCGGTCATCAGGAAGTAGAGCCAGTCCTTGCAGTGGAACGCGGTCGCCGCCCGGTCCAGCAGCGCCGGCATCTCCTGGTCCATGTAGGCGAGTTGCGCGCCCATCTGGCAGGCGGCGAAGCCGGTGCCGGTGATCAGGAACCGTTCGCGGTCCTGGGGCAGGGCGCGGCGCTGGTCGGCCAGCGCGCCGGCCCGTGCATCCAGCCACAGCCAGCCGGGCGCCACCGGGTTGCCCTCGGCATCGATCAGCCAGGTGCCGTCGCCCTGGCCGGTGACGGCGATGGCGAGGATTCGCTCCCGGATGCCGGGAACCGTCTCGGCGAGGCGGCGCAGCACCTTCGCCGTCGTCGTCCACGTCTCGGCCGGATCCTGCTCGCACCCGCCGTCACCCACGCGGGTGTAGCGGTTGGGTTGGGAGGCGATGGCAAGCTGGGAACCGTCGGCGGCGAAGGCGACCGCCTTGATCACGGAAGTGCCGGCGTCGACGCCAACGATGATGTCCTTCATGCGGCTCGCGCCCTCCCCAGTGCCCCGGCCCGCCGGTCAACGGCGGCAAGATGTGCCCTGCCGCTGCCGGTCACGCAAGTCCCGGGAGGCGCCGATCCGTGTCCGGTGCGCGCATCTGGGGGGCGGTCCGGCCGCACGCGCGCGCCTGCCGGCGGGGCAGGGGAGGCGGACGGCCGGATCGGGAAAGGCGCCCCGGCGGAAGCCAGGGCGCCGGATCGGATCAGAGAGCCCGCAGGTTGCCGGCGGAGACGCGCCCCTTCTTCGGGTCGTGCTCGAGCTCGTAGCTCACCTTCTGGCCTTCGGTCGGCGTGGCCATGCCGGAGCGCTCGACCGCGCTGATGTGCACGAAGACGTCATTGCCGCCCTCGTCCGGCTGGATGAACCCGTAGCCCTTCATCGAGTTGAACCACTTCACTGTTCCAGTCGGCATCTCAATTACTCCTCTTTGAGTGATTGCCGTTTCGGATTGTTTGAGCAACTGATCGCCTGCTCGGCTCCCGAGCCCCCGCGGATGCGGAGCGTTGCCTTGCCCGGGCTTGCCTGCGGTCAGGCTGCCGCCTGAAATCGTCTCCGTTGACCGTTGCGGGCCCTCCGGCTCTTCGGCTGGCCCTGCTGCTCCCTGTGATTGTTGTCCGGCTGGGGTCGGCCCCTGCCGTTCCGGCCTTTTGCGGCCGGGTGATCCTTGCTCGTCCGTTCCACCGGCGGAGTACCGCCGACGACGGACAGCCGCGATCCGGTATGCCGCTCGATCTGGCGCAGCATGCCGGCCTCGCTCGCGTCACAGAAGCTGATCGCCACGCCGGATGCGCCGGCGCGCGCGGTCCGCCCGATGCGGTGGACATAGCTTTCCGCCACGTCGGGCAGGTCGAAGTTGATGACATGGGTGACGTTGCTGACGTCGATCCCGCGGGCAGCGATGTCGGTCGCCACCAGCACGCGGGCGCGCCCCTGCCGGAACCGGTCGAGCGACCGCTGGCGGGCGGCCTGGCTCTTGTTGCCGTGCAGCGCCTCCGCCTCGGTGCCGTCCCTGGCCAGATGCTCGGCGACGCGGTTGGCGCCATGCTTGGTGCGGGTGAACACGATCACCCGGGCCAGCGCTTCGTCCTCGAGGATGCGGTTGAGCAGCGCGCGCTTCTCGTGCCCGGGCACGAAATAGACCTGCTGATCGATCTGCGCCGGCGTCACCGCATCGCGCGAGACCTCGACCCGCACCGGGTCGCGGAGCAGCGCCTCGGCCAGGTGCACGACGTCGTGCGGCATGGTCGCCGAGAACAGGAGCGTGTGCCGCTCGCGCGGCACTGCCGCGGCGATGCGCCGGATGTCGCGGGCGAAGCCCAGGTCGAGCATGCGGTCGGCCTCATCGAGCACGAAATGGCTGACCTGGCCGAGCTTCACCTCGTCGGTGGACATCAGGTCCACGATACGGCCGGGTGTGCCGACCACGATGTCCATGCCGCGCGCGAGCTTCGTCGCCTGCGGCCGGCGGGCGACGCCGCCGACGATGGCGCAGGTGGCAAGCCCGAGCCCCCTGGCCCAGCGATAAAGATTGGCTTCGATCTGCAGCGCGAGCTCACGCGTCGGTGCGAGGATCAGGGCGCGCGTGCAGCGGCGGAAGGCGACCTTGCGCTCCGCGGCCAGCAGTTGCAGTAGCGGCAACCCGAAGGCCGCGGTCTTGCCGGTCCCGGTCTGGGCGATGCCCATGACGTCCTTGCCGGCGAGGATGAGGGGAATCGTGTCGGACTGGATCGGGGTGGGGGTGGTGAGGTTCTGCGCGTCGAGGGCGCGCAACAGGGGCTCGGACAAGCCGAGGTCCCGGAACGAACGATTGGTCAAGCGGAATTGTCCTTATGCGCCGCGGAGCGTCCGGGTTGCGGACGCAGCATCTCGGCGCGTGCGATCGCCTGCCATGCGCGACGATGGGCGGGCGAAGTTGTTGAGAAGGCCTTGCATGGGATTTACTCGGGACGGCAGCACTTTAACTCCAACGGCTACCGTTCGCGCCTTCGCGAGTTAATGAAACCAGCTTGTCTCACATCCGGGGTAATCAGTCAAGAGCCCAGTCGCTGACCCGTCAGTATCGCTCGATCTCGATGGCTGCGGAGGCCGCTCGCGGTTATATTGCCACCAGCGATTTCAACGCGAGCGCCGGCCGTCGCCGGCCCCACGGAGGCGCCATGAAGATCATCATCGGAGCCGACCACCTCGGGCTCCAGCTCAAGAACGCGCTGGCGGACCACCTGCGCGCCGCCGGCTGGGAGGTGGACGACATCGGCGTCCACAGCGAGGATCCGGTGGACTATCCGGACATCGCGGTCGCGGTCGCCGAGAAGATCGCCGCCGGCGCCTACCCGCGCGGCGTCCTCGTCTGCGGCACCGGCGCCGGCATGGCGATCACGGCGAACAAGGTGCCGGGCGTACGGGCGGTCGCGGTCAACGACCCCTACACCGCCGAACGCGCCATCGCCTCCAACAACGCGCAGATCATCACCTTCGGCCAGCGCGTCACCGGCGAGTACGCCGCGAAGATGTACCTCGACATCTGGCTCGCCAACGAATTCCAGGCCGAGCGCTCGGGCAAGAAGGTGGCGAAGATCGACGCCGTCGAGCAGCAGTTCCGCCCCGCCGCGGAATAGCCGTCACGACCCACGGGGGCGAGGCGGCGTACCTGATCGGGCGGAATGGCGCCGCCTGCGGACGCAACCGGCGGGATGGCCCCGCGGCGCGACCGCGGAAACACCATCCGGCCAGGCGCGCTGCTCCTGCGCCGTGGATCGGCGGGTCTGGCCGTGAAGCGTCTGCCGGTATGCGCTACGCCACGTGCGCCGGCTCGTAGGTGAAGGGGCGGTCGTCGAGGATCGAGGCGATGAGCGCGCAGGTCATCGGCAGCTCGGCGGCGTTGAGGGTGCCGGCGCTGATCGCCGCCATCAGTCCCGGCGCCAGCGCGCGGCCGGTGTCCACGCCTTCCACCGTCTCGCCGGCCAGCGGGCCGGCGCAGGCCTCGCGGATGGTCATCCCCTTGCCGAGATAGCGTCCCAGCCGGCTGTTGCGGCCGCCGCCGACCGTCACGTGCAGGTCGCCCATGCCGGCGAGCCCGGTTGCGGTCTCGTCCCGGCCGCCGAGCCAGGCGACCAGCCGCCTCAGCTCTTCCTGCGCCTGGGTGAAGGCGAAGGAGGCGGCGTTGAGCGACCAGCCGTCCTCGCCGGCGCCGTGCCGGGCGGCAATGGCCGAGACCGCGATCGCCATGAAGTTCTTCAGCGGCGCCGCGGCCTCGACGCCGGTGATGTCGTCGCTGAGGTGCACGCGGTAGTACGGGGTCTGCATCAGCGCCCGCGCATGGGCGAGCGCCTCCGGATCGGTTCCGCCGTAGATCACGGCCGTCAGCCGGCGCAGGCTCAGCTCGCGGGCGATGCAGGGGCCACCGATGCCGATCAGCGGCGACTCCGCAGCACCGGCGGACAGCGCCTCGCGGACGGCTTCCGGCATGATCCGCGGCACCTCCTTCTCGCCGCGCTCGTCCAGCCCCTTGGTCATCAGGGCGATCGTCCGCGGCACGGTCAGGAGCTCGCCGAGCAGGCGCCGCGCCCAGGGGACGCCGGGGCTGCTCACCGCCACCATCACCAGGTCGGCCGCGGCGAGGTCGGCCGGCGACAGCGCCTCGCCATCCACGGGCTCCACCGTGCCGGGAAGGGCGGTGCCCAGCCGGGGATGGTCGCGGCCGTGGCGCAGAGCCGCGATGATCTCGCGGTCGAGGGGTGTGCCTGCGAGGATGACGCGGTGGCCGTTGTCAGCGGCAGGCACGCTGGCCGCGCTGCCCATGACGCCCGCGCCGATGATGACGATGTTTGCCATGATTCGCCCTGTTGTGCGCGCGCCCTACTGCGCGGTCTCGGCGAACGCGTCAAGCTGTCCGGCAGCGGCCGCAAGGTCGAGGATCGAGAAGCGGTCGCGGGTGAACCGGGCGTCGCGGATGTCCTCGCGGTAGAAGGCGACGTCGAGTCCGAGCTCGGCCGCCGTCCGCGGCGCGCCGGCGCGGGTCATCGGCTCCCACAGCCGCTCGAACGGCAGCATCGCCGCGCGCAGCGGGGCGACGAACTCCTGCCAGCCGTTCGCCCAGCGCCGGTTGAGCGCATCGATCGCCGCGGCGTCCAGCGCCTTGGCCTCCACCTGCCGCGCCATCTCGTCGGCCATCGCAGTTCCGTAGCGGGCCGCCAGCCGGTCGTGCGGCACCGGCACCGGCTCCAGCACCGGCGGCGTGTCCGCGCCCAGGATCAGGTTCTGCAGCTTCGACACGGTGAGCGTGGTGACGCCGACCTGCTCGCCGTGGGAGCTGCCCGGGTGGCGGTCGCCGGCGAACATGTCGATGTAGTGGGACATCATGTGCTCGGCCATGCTGCCGCTGTGCGTGGTCCCGGTGAAGCTGGTGCCGAGGCCCATGATCGCGGCGATGCGGGTGAGCACCGCCAGCGCCTCCACGCTGCCGGCGGTGAACTCGCCGGCCCGGTCCAGCATCGTTGCCTCGTCGTAGGCAAGCAGCTGGTAGGCGGTATCGTCGTAACGGGTGCCGAGCACGAGGTGGGAGAGCAGCCAGTCCACCTGGCTGGTGGTCCGGCAGATCACGTCGGCGAAGGCGGCGGTGATCAGCCGCGGCGGGCACTGGGCAAGGACCGAGAGGTCGAAGAACACCCCGCGCGCCGCATGGGCGGTTACCGACCGCTTGAACCCGCCGAACGACACCGAGGCGGTGGGCGTGGTGTAGGCGTTCATCGGCGAGGTCGCGAACACCGAATAGGACTTGCCGTCGAGGAAGCTCGCGTACTTCACGCTGTCGCTGACCGTGCCGGAGCCGACGGCGACCAGCGCCTCCGCGTTGCGGGTGAGCTCGCGCAGCTCGGCGACGCCCTCGTCGCTGCAGCGCGGGTTCTCCCAGACCAGCGCCTCGACGGGTCCGAGTGCCCGCAGCCGGTCGCGCACGCGCCTCCCGAGCACGTCCCAGGTGAAGCGGTCGGCGACCACCGTCAGCGCCTGGCCCCGGTGCAGCGGCGCGATCAGGTCGGGCTCTGCCCCGTCCAGCGCCTCCGCGATGACGATGTTGTCAATCGGGATGCGCGCCCGCTCGCCCGTGCGGGGGTGGCGCCAGGTGCCCGCAACCAGTTCGTCGATGACGCCGCCGTGGCTGCGGGCGATGCGGGCCGGAGCGCTCACTGCGTGCCCCGCGTCGCCGCCTGGCGGGCGAAGGTGACCAGGCGGTGGTTGATTCCGGCAGTAGCCGCGTAGAGATCGCGGTGGATCGCCAGCAGCTCCCGGTAGAGGTCGAGCTTCGCCGGATCCGGCATCACCGGCGTGGTCGCGCTCTGCATCCCGTGCGCGGCCTCCGTGATCGAGGGATACCATCCGGCGCCCGCGGCCGCGGTCATCGCCGCGCCCAGCGCCGAAGCTTCAAGCGTCGCCCCGATCAGCACCGGCAGGCCGCTCGCATCGGCGAACATCTGGCGCCACAGCGCGCTGCCGGCGCCGCCGCCGATCAGCACATACTCCCGGATCCGGGTGCCGGCCTGCGCCTCCACCTCGGCCAGCGCGGCGACCTGGTGGAGGGTCAGCGCCTCCAGCAGCGCCCGGTAGAGGTGGCCGACATGGTGGTTGCCGCCGAGCCCGAAGAAGCAGCCGCGCGCGTCCGCGTCCCAGTGCGGGTCCATGCAGCCCGACCAGTAGGGCAGGGCCATCACGCCTTCGCAGCCGATGGGAACGCTCGCCGCCCGCGCCTCCAGCTCGGCCAGGGTCGCCCGCCGGTCCTTCGAGCCGAGCAGCTGGTCGGTGAACCAGTTGATCAGGAAGGCGCCGGAGCGCACGCAGGTCTCGAAGATGTAGCCCTCGCCCTGCGCCGCCTGCTCCGTCCGCCACGCCGGGTGGCAGACGTAGTCGGGCGACCAGATGCCGCCGACCAGTGCAGTGCCGGTGTTGACATAGGCGCGGTCGGAGCGCGTGCAGCCCGCGCCGAGCCCTGCGCACTGGCCGTCGCCGCCCGCGGCGAAGATCGGCGTTCCCTCGATCAGGCCGGTCGCGGCTGCCGCCTCGGCGGTCACCCGGCCGAGCAGGCTCCCCGGCCGCAGCGCCTCCGGCAGCCGGTCCTCGGTGAGGCCGAGATAGTCGAGCAGCGGCCGCGACCAGCGCTTCTCCTCCATGTCGAACAGGCCGAACGGATCGGCGCTCGTCCAGCCGGTCCGGCGCTCTCCGGTGAGCCGCATCACCAGGTAGCCCTGGACGTCGATGAACAGCGCGGTGCGGGCGAACGCCTCCGGCTCGTGGTCGCGCATCCACGCCAGCCGGAACAGCACCGGGATCACGTCTGGCGGCCGTCCGGTGATGCGGTGCAGCCTGTCGTGGCCGAAGTGGGCGGCGATCGGCGCCACATAGTCACGCGCCCGCTCGTCCAGCCAGATCATCGCCGGCCGCACCGACCGGCCTTGCGCGTCGAGGAAGGCCACCGTCTCGCGCTGGTTGGAGATGGCGAGCCCGGCGACCCGCCTGGGGTCGATCTGGGCGAACAGGCTCTGCAGCGCGGCGACGCAGGTGGTCCACCAGTCCTCGGCGTCCTGCTCGAAGCAGAACATCGCCGGGTTGTGCAGCTCTATCGGCGCCCGTCCCTGGGCGACCTCCACGCCGTCACGGGTCCAGGCGATGGCCTTGGTGCTCTGGGTGCTGCTGTCCAGGCCGATGACAAGGTCGGACATGGTCGTTCCGCACTCGTAGACGTTGCGGCCCGTGCGGGGACCGCCTATGGAAAGTACGCACGGCACGGGTAGAAGGCTGCCTGACCGGTTGTCCGCGGCGGCTTCGCCACAGGCCTGATCCGGTCATCCCCAGGCGATGATCGCTCCGTCATCGTCGGACGTGCAGTCGCTCCTCCCGTCAGGCAAACGATTGCATGACATTCGTATCGTGACAAGAACATGTGTCATAGTGGAGGCCGCGTTCCGCAACCGGGCGCTCCAGGCTCAACGACAATAGGCAACAAAACGCCATGACCAGCCCGAACCGACGCAATCTCGAGCGCCGCGAGTCGGCCGTGACGGGAGAATGGCCGGAACAGCTCGCGGTGAAGATCTGCTGGTACTACTACATGCTCGGCCTGACGCAGCAGGAGGTGGCCGACCGCGTCGGCACCAACCGCGTCCGGGTCAACCGGCTGCTCGCCGAAGCCCGCCAGCGCGGCCTGGTGCAGGTCAGCATTACCTCGCCGCTCGCGGCCAACGTGGCGCTGGAGCAGCGGCTGATCGACCGCTACGGCCTCCAGTCGGCGACCGTGGTGCTGCCGGCGGAGCCGAACGACCCCGATCCCAGCGAGACGCTCGGCCGCTGCGCCGCCGCGTCCGTCGCCACCCTCTACCACAACGGCATGACCGTCGGCATCGCCTGGGGCGTCACCCTGAAGGCGATGGCGCGGGCGACCCCGCTGCTGGCGCTGAAGGATGTGGCGGTGGTGTCGATGCTGGGCTCGCTCTCGCGCCGCTCCTCGGTGGACGCCTTCGAGGCGACGACCGACCTCGCCACCCGGCTCAACGCCGAGTGCTACTACCTGCCGGGGCCGATCATCTGCGACAGCGAGGCCAGCCGCGACACCCTCGTCCACCAGCCGATGGTGCAGGAGGTCTACGCCAAATGCCTGTCCGCCGACCTCGGCATCGTCTCGGTCGGCGGAATGGACAGCGCCACCGTGCGCCGGATGCGGGTGGTGACGGAGGAGGAGTTCCGCAGCGCCGCCGCAGCGGGGGCCATCGGCAACTTCCTCGGCTCGTTCATCGACGCCGACGCCCGGGCGATCGACCACCCGGTCAACCGGCGGGTGTTCGGCGTCAGCCCGCAGGATTTCCTGCGCATTCCCCGGCGGATGATGATCTCCGGCGGCCCGCCGAAGGTGCCCGCGATCCGGGCCCTGCTGCGTGCCGGCTACCTCACCGACATCGTCACCGACTCGACCACCGCGGAAGCGCTCTGCGACGACTAGGAGCCACGGTGGCGTGACGGCCGGCGCTGGCCTGGCGTGCGCCGGCGAATGCCCTCACGTCCGGCGGCCTGATCGTGCTACGGTCATCCTGCCCCGGAGGCGGCAGGGCGGGCGGCGTCAGGCCGCTGCGGGGATCGTGGCGTCGGGAGAGCAGCCATGGCTTCCCGAGACCGCTCTGCACCCTGCATCGGCCGGCGCGCGGTTCTCGCTGCCGGCGCAACCCTTGTCGCGACGCCCGTCCTTGCCCAGCCGGACTGCACGCTGGGCGTGCCCGAGCACGAGCGCGGCCCGACCGTGTTCGGCGACTACGACCAGGTCGAGCTCGACGTAGCCTACGACCAGGACTTCTACCAGGCGCACATCGACCGGACGAACCAGCGGCTGAATGCGCTCAGCTACCTGGCGCGGACGCGCCTCGGCGACCCGGAGCGGGCGGCCTACGGCGAGGCGCAGTGGGAGGGCATGGACATCTACCGGACGTCGGGAAGCGGCCGCCCGGTCTTCGTGTTCATTCATGGCGGCACCTGGCGCTACCTGAACGCGGCGATCGCGGGCTTTGCGGCGGAGATGTTCGTCGACGCCGGCGCCCACTACGTGGCGCTCGACTTCGCCGACGTGCGGGCGATGGATGGCGACCTCGGCGCGCTGGCCGCCCAGGTCCGCAACGGTATCGCCTGGGTGGCGCACAATGCGGAGAGCTTCGGCGGCGATCCGGCGCGGATCTACGTCGGCGGCCATTCCTCCGGCGGCCATCTTTGTGCCGTGGCGCTGGTCACCGACTGGGAGCAGGACCACGGCCTGCCGGCCGACGTGATCAAGGGCGGGCTGTGCATGAGCGGGATCTACGATCTGGCGCCGGTGCGGCTGTCCTGGCGCCGGTCCTACATCGCCTTCACCGACGCGATGGAGGCGGCGCTGAGCCCGCAGCGCCATGTCGCGCGAGTGCGGGCGCCCCTTGTCGTTTCCTGCGGGAGTTACGAGACACCGGAATTCCAGCGCCAGGCGCGGGAGTTCGTTGCAGCGGCGACGGCAGCCGGCAAGGCGGTCACGCTCGTCCAGGCGCCGAACTTCCACCACCAGGACATGTGGGAGTCGCTCGGCAACCCCTACGGCCCGAACGGCCGCGCCGCACTGGCGATGATGGGCCTGGGGAAGGGCGGATCGTCCGGCTGAACGGTCTCAGCCGGGGACGGTCGGGTCGGCCCACCGGGTGTTCGGCACCATCGAGAACCAGCCCGGCCGCGCGGGGTCGCGGTCGTAGGGGTAACCGCCGAGCTCGCGGTAGAGCTCCGCATACTGCGCGAGCTTGTCGCGGTCCAGGGTCACGCCCAGTCCCGGCGCGGTCGGCACCGCGATCCGGCCGTCGCGATAGGTCATCTTGCCGCCGGCGATGATGTCGTCGGCGAGGTGGTGGTAGTGCGCGTCGGCGGCCAGCGCGAGGTTCGGGATCACCGCGCCCAGGTGCAGCATCGTCGCGAGCTGGATGCCGAGCTCCCCCGACGAATGGACGGCGACGCTGGTCTGGAAGGTCTCGCAGACGCCTGCTGCCTTCACGCAGGCCCGGATGCCGCCCCAGAAGGTGGTGTCGAGCAGGATGACGTCTACCGCGGGGTCGAGCGTGTTGGCGGCGAGCTGCTCGAAGTTCACCACCACCGTGTTCGTCGCCAGCGGAATGCGCACCGCCTCGCGCACCCGGCGCATGCCATTGAGGCCCCAGGTCGGGTCCTCGTAGTAGTCGTTGCGCAGGTCCTCGATCGCCCGCCCGAAGCGGATCGCCTCCTCCACCGAAAAGGCGGCGTTCGGATCGAAGCGGACGCCGTCGCCGGGGAATTCGTTGGCGAGCGCGCGGAACAGCTCCAGCTCGTAGTCGGGCGGAAACACGCCGCTCTTCAGCTTGTGGGTGCGGAAGCCGTGCGCCTGCTTCAGCGCCCGGGCATGGGCGAGAAGCTGCTCGCAGGTCCGGACCTCGCCCTCGCCCGTCGTCTCGTTCGGCAGCCGGAAGAACAGGTAGCTCGCGAACTCGACCTCGTCGCGCAGCTTGCCGCCCAGCAGGTCGTACACCGGCACCCCGAGGAACTGGCCGACGATGTCGAGGCAGGCGAACTCGATCGCGGCGTGGAGCTGGGTGCGGTTGTTGTAGAGGCTGGCGGTCGGGTTGCAGATCTTGAACCGCAGCGCCTCCAGCTCGAACGGGTCGTGCCCGACGAGGTACGGCTCGAGCCCGCGGAACGCGGCCTCGGCCGACGCTCCGCCGCCGCCCATCTCGCCCAGCCCGACCAGGCCGACGTCGGTTTCGACCTCGATCACCGTGCGGACGAAGCGGCCCCAGTGGGCACCGTTGGAATGGCGCAGCGGCGCCTCCAGCGGTACGGTGACGGTGGTTGGCTTGATGGCGGTGATCTTCGGACGCTGCATCGGGACCCTTCCTCCGCGTTGGCGGGGCCGCATCCTGCGGCGGCGGCCGCGCGATGTCGAGCGATCCGCGTGCCCGCGCGTCATCGCGTCATGGTGGCGAAAGGCCGCCGCACGGAGCATTATGCGCGCGAGCGCGGACGCTGGGGCGGTGCGTTCCATGCTGTCGGGGGGACGAACACCGATGCCGGATCTGTCGCAGCCCGTCATGGGCGCGGGGGTGATGTTTCATCCCGTGCTGTTCGAGCACCATCCACTGCCGATGTGGGTGTGCGATCCGAACACGCTGCGCATCGTTGCCGTCAACGACAGCGCCGTCGAGCGCTACGGCTACCGCCGCGAAGAGTTTCTCGCCCTGACTGCCGCCGATCTCGGCGAGCCTGGGGACCTGCCCGCGTTGCGGCGTGCGATGGCCGCAGCATCGGCCGGGCCGTCCCGCTCCGGCCCCTGGCGCCACGTCCGCAAGGGCGGCGACGCCATCATGATGCGGCTCACCGCGTCGCCGCTGGACTACGACGGCCGCCCGGCGCGGCTGGTCATGGCCCAGGAGGTGGCCGCCTCCGCCGAGGCCGAGGAGCGGGCACGTCAGGCGGAAAGCCTGCAGCACCACACTGCCCGGATGGCCCGGCTCGGGAGCTGGACGGTCGACCTGGTCCACGACCGCATCGGCCTCTCCGACGAGGTGTGCGCCATTCTCGAGGTTCCGCCCGGCACGGTGCTGACCATGGCGGAGGCGATGCACTTCTATCCGCGGGACTGGCGCCAGCACCTCGACCGTATCCTCAAGGCCTGCATCCGCGAGGCGCAGCCCTACGACGAGGAGCTGGAGATCGTCACCGCCAAGGGACGACGGATCTGGGTGCGCACGATCGGCGAACCGGTCCTCGGTCCGGCGGGTGATGTGATCCGCATCAACGGGGCCCTGCAGGACATCAGCGACCGGTCGCGATCGCATCAGTCCCTGGTCAGCAGCGACCAGCGGTTCCGGCGCCTCGCGGACTCGGTCCCGCAGATCGTGTGGACGGCCGATCCGGACGGGAGCATCGACTTCCTCAGCCGCGCCTTCTTCGACTACGTCGGGCAGGCGCGCGACGCGATGGAGGCGTGGACGGCCGCGTTCCACCCCGACGACAGGGCGGCCAGCACCGCGGCCTGGAACCTTGCGCTGATGACGGGCGACGACTTCGTTTCCGAGTTCCGCCTGCGCCGCGCCTCCGACGGCATGTACCGCTGGCACCTGTCGCAGGCGCGGCCGGTGCGCGACGACGCCGGCCGGATCGTCAAGTGGTACGGGTCCAGCATCGACGTGCACGACCGGCGCGAGGCGGAGGAGGCTGCACGCCGCCTCGCCGCCCGGCTGAACAACACGCTGGAGAGCATCAGCGACGGCTTCTACATGCTGGACCGCGACTGGCGGTACACCTTCGTCAACCGCGAAGCCGAGCGGCTGCTGCGGCGCCCGCGCGACGAGCTGCTGGGCAGCACGATCTGGGAGGCGTGGCCGGAGGCGGCCGCGAGCGAACTCGGCGAGCGCTACCGCGCCGCGATGGAGAGCGGCCAGCCTGCAAGTTTCGAGACCTGGTACGAAGGCCTGCAGGGCTGGTTCGACGTGAACGTCTATCCCTCCGACGACGGCCTTGCGGTCTATTTCCGCGACATTACCGAGCGCCGCCGGACCGAGGCGCGCATCCGCGACTTCCAGGCGCGGTTCGAGACGCTGGTGGACAAGGCGATCATCGGCATCCTGGTCCACGTCGACCTGAAGCTGGTGTTCGTCAACCGCGCGCTGGTGCAGATGCTGGGATACGACCGGGCGGAGGAGGTGCTGGCGCTACCCAGCGCCCTTGACCTGTTCGCCGAGGACGAGCGCGAACGGCTGGTCCGCTATGCCACCGATCGCAAGGCTGGCCACAGCGCGCCGGACACCTATTCGCTGCTTGGCCTGCGCCGCGACGGCACGGTGATCGAGATGGAGAACCGGGCCTTCCCCATCGAATGGGCCGGCCAGCTCGGCATCTGCTCGACCCTGGTCGACGTCACAGAGCAGCGGGCGATGGAAGCGCAGCTCCGGCAGGCGCAGCGGCTGGAGGCGGTCGGCCGGCTCACCGGCGGCCTGGCGCATGACTTCAACAACCTGCTGACGGTGATTCTCGGCAATGCCGAGATGCTGGCCGAGGGCGTTGCCCATGACCCGGAGCTGGTGCAGCTCGCCGAACTGATCCAGAAGGCGGCCAACCGCGGCGCCGATCTCAACAGCCGTCTGCTTGCCTTCGCCCGCCGCCAGACGCTCGACCCGAAGGCGATCGACGTCGGTGCGCTGATCGGGGGGATGGAAGGGCTGCTCCGGCATTCGCTCGGTGCCCAGATCGAGATCGAGACGGTGACGCCACCGGGCCTGTGGGACGCGCTCGCCGACGCTGCCCAGCTCGAGAGCGCGCTCCTGAACCTCTGTCTCAACGCGCGGGACGCGATGCCGGATGGCGGCCGGCTCACGGTCGAGGTGGCCAACGTCACGCTGGACCGTTCCTACGCCGACTGGGACGAGGACCTGACGCCGGGCGACTACGTCCTCGTCGCCGTCTCCGACACCGGCACCGGCATGCCGCCGGAGGTGGTCACCCGCGCCTTCGACCCGTTCTTCACGACCAAGGAGGTGGGGGCGGGCAGCGGGCTCGGCCTCAGCATGGTGTTCGGCTTCGTCAAGCAGTCCCGCGGCCACGTCCAGATCTATTCGGAGGTGGGCCACGGTACCACGGTCAAGCTCTACCTGCCGCGCGCCGGCCACGACGAGGAACGGGCGGAGGCGGAGTCGGGGGGGCCCGCGGAGACGCCGGGCGGCAGCGAGTGCATCCTGCTGGTCGAGGACGACCCGCTGGTGCGGGAGCATGTCGTGAGCCTTCTGCGCTCCCTCGGCTACCGGGTGGTCGCGGCGGAGAACGGCCCGGAAGCGCTGGGGGTGCTGGCCGGCGCGGGCCGCTTCGACCTGCTGTTCACCGACATGGTGATGCCGGGCGGCATGAACGGCCGCCGGCTGGCGGAGGAGGCGACGCGCCTGCGGCCGGGTCTGCGGGTGCTGTTCACCTCCGGCTACACCGACGACGCCATGATTCGCCAGGGCCGTCTCGACCGCGGCGTGCACTTCCTCGACAAGCCCTACCGCCGCGAGGAGCTGGCGGCGAAGCTGCGCCAGGTACTGGCGCCGTCGTGACACCGGGGAAGCGCGCTGCCGCCGGTGCGGCGGGCAGCGCGGCTCAGCGGCGGCGGGTGGGCGCTACGGCTCGATGACGACGTAGGTCCGCAGCTCGATGCTTTCCCGCGGCGGGGCGTCGGCCGGCGTCTCGGGGAGCTGGAACGCGCCGTGGGGGGTGAAGCGGGCCCGCGTCGGGTCGCTGTCCCAGCCCTTGATCAGCAGCACCTCGTCCGGCGTCATCTCCGGCGCGTAGTACCAGCGCTGATCCGGGTGATGGCGCAGGTGATAGATCTCGCCGACCCGGTCGGGGAAGATCTGGTCGGTGGCGACCAGGTCCGCCGGCCGCACGCTGGAGGCGTCGGCGAGCGCGAGCGGCGAGCGGCGCACGGGCCCGCTGACCGGCCGCCACACGTTCACCTGCAGGATGCGGGCGCCGGAGGCGAACAGGCGGTGGGCCTCCGCGTCGCCCACCAGGTCGCGCAGCCGCCGCGGGCCGCTCGTCTCGGTATAGTCCACGTGGACCCGGGTGGCCGGCCCGCGAAGGCCGTCGGGGTTGACGGCGCCGCCGCCGGCATCGGACCGCCGGGTGGTGTCGAAGACGATCACCCGGCTCGCGCCGAGCTCCCGGCGCAGCAGGGCCTCGATCTCCGCGTGGTAGCGGTCGCGGACGGCGTCGTCATCGTAGAAGTCGGCGACGCTGGTGCGGTGACGCCGCAGCACGAAGCCCTCGCGGTCCAGCGACAGCAATCCGGCCCGGGGCCTGAGGTCGCGGATCTCGACCTCGTGCGTCTCCGTCGGGAACAGGGCTTCCGGCCCGCGCCCGGTGTAGGCGGAGCTGTGGAACACCGGCTTGCCCTCGGTCCTGCCGATGAAGGTGAGGGCGGCGCGGACCGCGGCCTTGCGGGGCGCTGGACGTTCGAGGATGGCGGCTGCCTGGCTCATCGGGTCGGCTCCTCCGTGTGGAACGCTGCCGGCAAGGTGGTGGCGTCGCCACGGTCGGACCAACGAGTTCGGTTCACTACCGCATGAACGGTATTCAAGTGGTTGCCGCCAGCCCGTGGAGCCAGCGTTCCAGCCTGCGCGCCGCCGCCGTCAGCGGCGCCCCCGCCTGGGTGCAGAGGTAGTAGGCCGCGCCGGTCGGGTCGCCGTCGCCGAAGGGCGCGATCAGGGTTCCCCGCGCCAGGCGGCCGTCCACGACCGGCCTGCGGCCCATGGCAAGCCCGTGGCCGCCCTCCGCGACCCGCAGCGCCTGCTCCATGTCCTCGAGCTGGATGGCGGCGGCGAGCGGGGGCGGGGGGAGGCCGCGGGCGCGCGCCCATTCCTCCCACTCGTCGGGGGAACGCGCGTTGACGATCAGCCGCGCCGTCGCCAGCGCCGCGCCCGGGTCCGCCCCTGGCGGCAGGTAGCCGGGTGCGCACACCGGCAGCGCCGATTCGCCGAACAGGAAGCGCGCCTCAAGCCCCGGCCAGGCGCCCTTGCCGTGGCGGATGGCGAGATCGACCTGGTCGCGGCGCAGGTCGAGCACGCGCGTGGTCGGAACGAGCTGCAGCTCGATGTCGGGATGCGCGCGCTCGAACGCGCCGAGCTGGGGGATCAGCCAGTTGGCGGCAAGCGACGGCGGCAGCGTGAGGCGGGCCACCGCCCGGCCGGTCGGCCGCAGCATTGCCTCCGTCGCCGCCTGGATCTGGGCGATGGCCGGTCCGATCTGCTCCAGATAGCGCCGGCCGGCCGGGGTCAGCCGGACGCCGGCTCCGGCGCGGTCGAACAGCGCGACCCGCAGGAAGTCCTCCAGCCGCCGGACCTGATGGCTGATCGCGGACTCCGTCACCCCCAGGCTCTTCGCCGCGTCGCGGAAGCGCGGGTGGGTGGCGGCGGCGTGGAAGGCGCGCAGGGCAGGAAAGGGCGGCAGGACCGGGCGCGACGGGGTCATGGCCTCAGGCTAGGGTCGACATGAGCGCGATTCAAGTCCGCGTTCCGGTTGCCGCAGCTCCTTCTTTTGCGGCCGGCGAAAGGAGAGCGCATTCCCTGTTGTTCTTGTGCGTTTCGTGGTGTTTTCTCCGGACCCTGGGGAGAGCAAACATGCACGACTTCGGCGCGGCCTTCGGGGAAGCGTTCAGGCTGGTGCTGACGGCGGATCCGGCGCTGGTCGAGATCGTCCTGCTGTCGCTGCGGGTAACGCTGACGGCGGTGGCGAGCGCATGCCTCGTGGGGCTGCCGCTGGGCGCCTTCCTCGCCGTGGTCCGCTTTCCGGGGCGGATGGCGGTGGTGGTGGTGCTGAACGCCCTGATGGGGCTGCCGCCGGTGGTGGTGGGCCTGCTGGTCTACCTGCTGCTGTCGAGCTCCGGCCCGCTCGGCGTGCTCGGGCTGCTCTACACCCCGACCGCGATGATCATCGCCCAGGCCGTGCTGGTGACGCCCATCGTCGCCGCCCTGTCGCGACAGGCGATCGAGGACCTGCACCGGGAATATGACGAGCAGCTGCGGGCGATGGGGATGGGTCCGTTCGCCCAGGCGCTGACGCTCCTGTGGGACGGGCGCTACTCGCTGCTGACCGCCGCGCTGGCGGGCTTCGGCCGCGCGATCGCCGAGGTCGGCGCCGTGATCATCGTCGGCGGCAACATCAATCACGTGACCCGGGTGATGACCACGACGATCGCGCTGGAGACGTCGAAAGGCAACCTCGGTCTCGCCGTCGGGCTCGGCGTGGTGCTGATCCTGATCTCCGTGATGGTCACCGGCGCCGTGATGGCGCTGCGCGGCACCGCGGTCAGGCTCGCCCATGTCTGAAGCCGCACTGGCCACCGTCTCCCTGCCCGAAGCCGCCGCCGGGGCGGGCAGACTGCTGCCGGTCCGGCTCGAGGACGTCGGCTATGCGGTCGCGGGCAAGCGGCTGATCGACGGGCTGACGCTGGAGCTGGACGCCGTGTGTCGGACGGTCGTGCTCGGCCCCAACGGTGCAGGCAAGAGCCTCACCCTGCGCCTGCTGCAGGGGCTGATCGCGCCCACCTCCGGGCGCATCCGCTGGGCGGGGACGGGCCGGCCCCGCGCGGCCGGCCTTGCGGTGGCGACCGTGTTCCAGCGCCCGGTGCTGCTGCGGCGCTCGGTGGCGGCCAACCTGAACCATGCGCTCAGGGTTTACGGTGTCCCGTCGCGGCTGAGGCCGGGCCGGATCGACGCGCTGCTCGGCCTTGCCGGCCTCTCCCACCTGCGGCGGCGGGCGGCGCGGGTGCTGTCCGGCGGGGAGCAGCAGCGGCTGGCGGTGGTGCGCGCCATCGCGGCGGAGCCGGAACTGCTGCTGCTCGATGAGCCGACGTCGAGCCTCGACCCGCATTCCACCGCCGCAATCGAGGAACTGATCCTGACCGCGGCCCGGCAGGGGGTGAAGGTCGTGCTGGTGACCCACGACGTTGCCCAGGCCCGTCGCATCGCCGACGACGTCGTGTTCCTGCACCGCGGTCGCGTCGCCGAGCACGCCCCGGCGGACCGCTTCTTCGCTGCGCCGTCCTCTGCGGCCGCCCGGGCCTATCTGGACGGCAAGCTCTGCATCTGAGGGGAAAACCGATGCGCTACCTGCACGGACTGATCGCGGCCGCGGTGATGGCGGGGGGCCTCGCCGCACCACTGCACGCCCAGGACTTCATCATCGTCCAGTCCACCACCTCGACCGAGAACTCCGGCCTGTTCGGCCACCTGCTGCCCCGGTTCACCGAGGAGACAGGGATCGAGGTCCGCGTGGTGGCGGTGGGGACCGGCCAGGCGATCCAGAACGCCGTCAACGGCGACGGCGACGTGCTGTTCGTCCACTCGAAGCCGGAGGAGGAGGCGTTCGTCACCCAGGGTTACGGCGTCGAGCGCTTTGACGTGATGTACAACGACTATGTGATCGTCGGTCCTGCGAACGATCCGGCCGGCGTGGCCGGCAGCGACGACGCCGTGGCCGCGCTGGCGGCGATTGCGGAGGTCGAGGCCGTCTTCGTCTCCCGCGGTGACGACTCCGGCACCCACAAGGCGGAACTGCGGCTGTGGGAGGAAGCGGGGATCGACCCGACCGCTGCCAGCGGCGGCTGGTACCGCGAGGCCGGCGCCGGCATGGGCGCCACCCTCAACCTCGCCACCGAGATGAGGGGCTATGCGCTCACCGACCGCGGGACCTGGATCAGCTTCGGGAACAAGGGCGACCAGCAGGTGGTCGTGGAGGGCGACCCGCGACTGTTCAACCAGTACGGCGTGATCCTGGTGAATCCGGAGGTGCACCCGCACGTGAAGGCGGAACTGGGCCAGCGGTTCATCGACTGGCTGCTGTCCCCCGCCGGGCAGCAGGCGATCGCGGACTTTCGCATCGACGGCCAGCAGCTGTTCTTCCCCAACGCCGGCGGCGGCGCGTAGAGGCCGGGCCGGCTACGGCCCGTTCCAGTGGACGGTGCCGAAGCCGGAGATGTCGTAGCCGCCCAGCATCCGCGCCCGCTCGGCGAAGGCCGGGGTGCGGCAGAAGGCGAGCAGCGCCTGCAGCGGCGGCTCGAACCATGCGCGCCGGTCCACCAGCAGGTCGTAACGCTCCTCGATCAGCGGGTGGAAGGCGAGCCGGAACTGCCGCGCCATCGCCTCCAGGCCCAGCGTGGCATCGGCGTCGCCGCTGGCGACCGCGGCCGCGGCCTCGCTCTCGGTGCGCGCCGCGCCGGGCACGACCGCGATGTGGTCGAGGGTGAGCCCGCTCTGCGCCAGCAGGTGGTCGAACAGCACCCGGGCGCCGGCCGTCGGCTGGCGCAGGGCGACCCGCCGCCCGCGCAGGTCCGGCATGGCGGTGAGAGGCGCGCCTGAGGAAATCAGGCCCTGCCGCCGTCGCGCCCATTCCACCAGCACCACCGGCGCATTCGCAAACCGGGCGGCGACGTGGCCCACGTTCCAGCCGGCGCGCTCCGGCTCGTGCACATGCAGCCCGCAGGCGATGGCGCCGCCGCGGCCGAAGCGGTCCAGCCCGTCGAGGCTGCCGTCGAAGAAGGCGGCGATCCCGCTTCCCGACTCGCGCAGGGCCCACTCCAGCAGCGGATCGTGGCTGCCGACCAGCACGTCCGGCCGCGCCGGCGCGGTGCGGGCAGCGCCACCCGCCTTCCCGGCGAGCAGCGCCTCGCTCTCCGCC
>ERZ777003.2274-NODE-2274-length-23225-cov-5.419724_pt1 | contig 23225 bp, 18 predicted proteins | sample MGYA00374956_ERZ777003 | MGnify/ENA primary metagenome ERZ777003 (study PRJEB29302, sample SAMN06268252) | bioreactor metagenome | isolation source: Joint BioEnergy Institute, California, USA | place: USA:Joint BioEnergy Institute, California, USA | collected... | reverse complement strand
TGGGCCGCCGGGCACGCCCGCGGCGAGATCACCCTGGTCGTGGGGGGAGCGCCGAAGCAGGCCGCGCCGGCCGCCCCCGCCGACCTGGCGGCGGCCGTGGCCGCCCTGGAGGAGCGGGGCGTCCCCCGCAAGACGGCCATCCAGCAGGTCGCCCGCGAGCACGGCCGGCCCAAACGCGAGGTCTACGACGCGGTGCACCGCGGCTGACCGCCGGAACGCCGACGGGGGCGCGGCCCCGCGGACCGCGCCCCCGCCCCGGAAGAGCCGGACGAGGACGGCTACACGACCGCCCCGTCGGTCTTCTCCCGGGCGACCCGCAGCTCCTTGCGCTGCTTGGTCTTGCGCTCCTTGACCACGTGCGGCGGCGGCGTCCGGTCGAACCGCTGAAGCCAGATCGCCAGCGGCACCGCCACGAACACCGTGGAGAACATGCCGGAGACCAGGCCCACCAGCATCGCGACCGAGAAGTCGGTGAGCGAGGACCCGCCCAGCACCGCCAGCGCGGCCAGGATGAACAGGCCGCCGATACCGGAGTTCACGGTACGCGGCAGCGTGTGCAGGATCGCCGTGTTCGCGATCTCGCGGAACGGCTTCTTCGGGCTGTGCGCCCACTCGTCCCGCACCCGGTCGAACACCACCACCGAGTCGTTCACCGAGAAGCCGATGATGCTCAGCACCGCGGCGAGGAACACGCCGTCGATCGGCTTGCCCAGCCACGCGAACAGGCCCACCACCAGCACGATGTCGAAGGCCAGCGCCAGCATCGTGGACAGGCCGAACGACCAGCGGAACCGCCACGCCAGGTACGCCATCTGCAACACCAGCGCCGCGATCAGCGCGATCAGCGCCTTGTTGCGCAGCTCGTCGCCCATGCTCGGGCCGATCTTCTCGTCGCTGACCCGCTGGACGTCGCCGCCCTGCTCGGAGATCGCCTCCTCGATCTGGGTGGCCTCCTCGTCGGAGATCTGCCCGGTGCGCACCGAGATGTCGCCGTCGTCGACCGTCTGGACGACCGCGCCCGGGTAGCCGGCGTCCGCGACGATCTCCCGCGCCTGGTCGGCGTTGAGCTCCTCGGTGACCGAGAAGGTCATCACCCGGCCGCCGGTGAACTCCACGCCGAAGTTCGGCGAGCGCACGAACACGCCGAGGATCGCCAGCAGCGTGATGGCGCCGGTGATGCCCAGCCACAGCGTGCTGCGCTTCATCAGGTCCGGGTTGTGCTCCACCAGCCACCTGCGGACCACGCTGATGTGGGCGATGCCGCTGCTGGCCGGGAACTTCTGCACGATGAGCGGGATGACCGCCACCGACACCGCCAGCACGGCCAGCGCGCCGGCGACCAGCAGCAGCCAGTTGTCCAGGCTGAACCCGTCGGACAGCACCGCCACCAGGCCCACGACCAGCGCCGCCGCGCCGATGAGCCACAGCCGCCGCGCCGGGGTGGCGCGGGAGACCGCCCACTCCATCAGCACCCGGGCGATGAGCAGCGCCGAGATCATCGACGCGATCGTGCCCAGGCCCAGCGTCACGCCGAAGCCCTGCACGGTGCCGGACGCCAGGAAGAACAGCAGGGCCGCCGCGATGAGCGTGGTGACGTTGGTGTCCAGCACCGCGCTCCACGCCTTCTGCGAACCGACGGTGAACGCCTTGAGCAGGTTCGGCGGGATCGCGCGCCGCCGACGCCGGGTCAGCACGCCGGCCGCGGCCTCCGCCTGCTCCTTCTCGGTGGCGTCCGCCATGCCCGCGGACTTGTTGGCCTGGTAGACCTTCTCCTGCCGCTGGTACTCCTCCCGCGTCCGCTCGAAGATCAGCACGTTGGCGTCGATCGCCATACCGATGGCCAGCACGAAACCGGCCAGACCCGGCAGGGTGAGCGTCGCGCCCAGCGCCACCAGCGCCGCGTAGGAGATGACGGCGTAGCACAGCAGCGCGATGGAGGCGAGGAAGCCCGCGAAGCGGTAGGTGACGCTGATGTAGACGGCGGTCAGCGCGACACCGATGAGGCCGGCGATGAAGCTGGCCTCGATGGCCTCGGCGCCCAGGGTCGGGCCGACCGTCTGGCGCTGCACCTCCTCGACGGGCAGCGGCAGCGAACCACCCTCGATCAGCAGGGCCAGCTCGTTGGCGGCCTCGCTGTCGAAGCTGCCGGTGATCGAGGTGCGGCCGCCGGACATGCCGACGTCGCAGGCCACGTCGGCGACGACCTCCGGCGAGGAGATGACCTCGTTGTCCAGCACGATCGCGATGCGCCGCTTCGGGTCGCCGGACGGGTTGCAGGCGGCGTCGCCGGTCAGCTCCTTCCAGGCGTCGCGGCCGTCGCCCCGGAACTCGACGTTGACCATCCACTCGGTCTGCATCTCGTTGAGCGCGGCCTCGGCGCTGGCGACCTGCTCGCCGGTGAGCGCGGCCTTGCCCAGCATCAGCATGGTGCCGGACTCGTCGGGCAGCGTCAGCGCGACGTCGTTCGGGTCGACGGGCTCGGCGGCCGGGGCCTCCTGTGCGGGGGCCTCCTCGGTCGAGGAGTCCTCCGCGGTGCTGTCGGCGGGGGCCTTCGCCTCGTCGGCGGGCGCGTTGCCGAAGTCGCCGAACATCCCGTTGGTGGAGCCGATGCTCTGGTCCACGCCCAGTACCGGGTGGATGGTCAGCTGGGCGGTCTGGCCGAGCACCTCGGCGGCCTCGGTGGGGTCCTGCACGCCGGGGAGCTCGACGATGATCCGGTTCTCCCCGGAGCGGGACAGCGTGGCCTCGCTGACACCGAGGGAGTCGATGCGGTTGCGCAGCACCTCCACGACCCGGTCGGTGTTCTCGGCGTTGGCCTCGGTCCCGTCGTCGGCGTCGCGGGTCTCCAGGACGATCTGGGTGCCGCCGCTGAGGTCGAGGCCCAGCGTCGGCTTCATGAACCAGCCGGCGGCGAACGCGCCGACCATGATGAGCAGGGATATGAGCGCGCGCAGCCAGCGCGCTCCGGATCCCGGTGAACTGGTCAAGACGGACTACCTCTCACGACTACGAAGGGGGTGGGGGAACACGGCGGCACGGGACTGCGTGCGCCGTCGGAGTGCTCAGCCGCCGGACGGGGGTCGACTGAGCGCCGTGAGCGGCGGAGCCCGTCCCCGGGGCAGGGCCAGGTGCGCCTCGGGCAGCAGGCCGGGGCCGCCGGTGCGCGGCGAGAGCCGCCGCAGGCCGGTCGGCGCCGGGAGGGCCGCCGGGGGCGGCACGTACCCGTCCGGCAGGTCGCGCGGGTACGCGCTCGGCTTGCCCTGCCCCTGGGCCAGCGCCAGGGAGATCGTGGTGGAGTCCGAGGCGGGCTTGACCACCACGTGCGGCCACGGCTTGACCACGGCCACGGCGGTGGACGGCGCGGTGCCGCGCACTGCCCGCTGCTCCGGCCCCGAGGGGGACTGGCCGAACGCCAGCAGCACGGACAGCAGCGCGGCCAGGACACGGGAGACCGTGGTGACCACCTTCCTCCGGTGCGTGACGAACGGACAGTGAAGTTACGGACACACACCCTATCCGGGGGACAGAAGAAAAGAGACGGGCAGTCGAGTACCGATTTCCTGACGTTTCACCGGGGAAGAGCGGAATCTGCCGCCCTCCCGGGGCGGGGAGTCGGATGAAGCGCGGCCCGCTTGGCTCTAGGCTTGAGTCATGTCGTCGAAACGCCACATTCTGACTGCGGTGGCCTGGCCCTACGCCAACGGCCCCCGCCACATCGGGCATGTTTCCGGGTTCGGAGTCCCCTCCGACGTCTTCGCTCGTTTCCAGCGAATGTCCGGCAACAACGTGCTGATGGTCAGTGGCACCGACGAGCACGGGACACCGATCCAGGTGCTGGCCGACCAGGAGGGCGTGAGCGCCCGGGAGCTGGTCGACCGCTACAACCGGATCATCGCCGAAGACCTCGTTGCGCTCGGCCTCTCCTACGACCTGTTCACCCGGACCACCACCGCCAACCACTACGCGGTGGTGCAGGAGCTGTTCACCGGCCTGCACCGCAACGGCTACATCTTCAGCAAGACCACCAAGGGCGCGATCTCGCCGTCCACCGGCCGCACCCTGCCCGACCGCTACGTCGAGGGCACCTGCCCCATCTGCGGCTACGACGGTGCGCGCGGCGACCAGTGCGACAACTGCGGCAACCAGCTCGACCCGATCGACCTGATCAACCCCAGGTCGAAGATCAACGGCGAGACGCCGGAGTTCGTCGACACCGAGCACTTCATGCTCGACCTGCCCGCGTTCGCCGAGCTCCTGGGCGACTGGCTGAAGAGCAAGCAGGGCCAGTGGCGGCCCAACGTGCTGAAGTTCTCGCTGAACCTGCTCGACGAGCTCCAGCCCCGGGCGATCACCCGCGACCTCGACTGGGGCGTGCCGATCCCGCTGGAGGGATGGCGCGACCAGCCCAACAAGCGCCTCTACGTCTGGTTCGACGCGGTCATCGGCTACCTGTCCGCCTCCATCGAGTGGGCCAAGCGCAGCGGCGACCCCGAGGCGTGGCGGAAGTGGTGGCAGAACGGCGAGGCCGAGGCCTTCTACTTCATGGGCAAGGACAACATCGTCTTCCACTCCGAGATCTGGCCTGCCATGCTGCTCGGCTACAGCGGGCAAGGCGCTCGGGGCGGCGAACCGGGCTCGCTGGGTGCGCTGAACCTGCCCACCGAGGTGGTCTCCAGCGAGTTCCTGACGATGGAGGGCCGCAAGTTCTCCTCGTCCCGCCGCGTCGTCATCTACGTGCGCGACTTCCTGGAGCGCTACGACGCCGACGCGCTGCGCTACTACATCGTCGCGGCCGGGCCCGAGACCCAGGACACCGACTTCACCTGGGCCGAGTTCGTCCGCCGCAACAACGACGAGCTGGTGGCGGCCTGGGGCAACCTGGTCAACCGGTCCATCTCCATGGCGGCCAAGAACATCGGCCACATCCCGGAGGCCGGGGAGCTCACCGACGTCGACCGCGCGGTGCTGGACGCCTCGAAGGCCGCGTTCACGACCGTCGGGGAGCGGCTGAACCGGGCGCAGTTCAAGGCCGCCCTCCAGGAGGCCATGCGCACCGTCGCCGAGGCCAACAAGTACATCTCCGACCAGGCCCCCTGGCAGTTGAAGAAGACCGACCCGAAGCGCATGGCGACCGTCCTGCACGTCGCCCTGCAACTGGTGAGCGACGCCAAGACGCTGCTCACCCCGTTCCTGCCCGCCTCGTCGAACAAGGTGTACGAGATGCTCGGCGGCCAGGGCACGTGGACGGGGATGCCGCGCCTGGAGGAGGTCACCGACTCCATCGGCGGTGAGGACGGCGTGTCCACCTACCCGGTGATCACCGGCGACTACGCGGACAACGAGGCGCGCTGGGAGTCGATCCCGATCGTGCCCGGCACCCCGCTGAAGCCGCCGACGCCGCTGTTCCGCAAGCTCGACCAGTCCGTGGTCGACGAGGAGCTGGCCCGCCTGGAGGAGGCGGCCGGGTAGGCCCGACCGGCAGAAGCGACGAGGGCGGTCCCGCGCGGGACCGCCCTCGGTGCTGTCCGGGGATGCTCCGGACCACAGGCGACACGCTGAGGCGTGCTCTGAGAGGAGCTGTGCCCCCGGGGAGCGTGCGAGCGGAGACTCCGCCGGGGTCCACGGCGTACAGGCTACCTCCGCCGCGGCGGGCGTGTGGGGTGTTTCACCGAACTGCTCCGTGCGCGTCGGCGGTGCGGGCACCCGCGCGGGGTGCTTCAGCCCAGGAGCGCGGTGCCCAGCAGGGCGGACAGGCAGCCGGCGGCGAAGGCGAGCGCGGGCGAGGCCACGGGCGCGGCGGCGCGCACGGCGTCGGACAGGCGGCGGCGCAGCGGGGTGCGGAGCTTGCGGGCGTAGTAGTCCCGGGTGGCGTGGGCGGGCCAGTACTGGCCGGGCCGGTGGGTGCCGCAGGCCACGGCGCGCAGGTAGGCGATGCGGTCGAGGGTCTCCGGATCGACCGGGTAGTGGCGGGCTTTGCGCAGGGGGCGCTCGGCGGGCCGGGGCGCGGGACGCGGGGGCGGCGCGACCGGGGCGAGGATGTCGGGGCGCACCCCGGCGAGCTGGCGGATCAGGGCCGCCAGCCGGGCGTCCTGGGTCCGGTCGGTGTCGGTTGGGTTGCTGAGGGTGAAGGTCGCGGGCATGGCAGTGCGGTGCCTTTCCGTACGTACGGGGAGGGGCCGGGCGTGCGGGCCGCGGCGCGGACGGCGGACGGTCTCAGGTGCGGGCGACGAACGCGGGCAGGCCGGGCGGGACCTGCGCCGGGTCGAGTGCGAAGTCGGCCCAGACCACCAGGCCCAGGTTGGCCCGGGGGTGTGACACGACCGGGCGGTGCCCCCAGTCCAGGGCGAGCGCGGAGACCAGCAGCAGTCCGCGGTGGCGCTCGACGGTGAACCATTCGGTGCAGTCCAGGTCGGGGATGCGGGGCCGGTGCGGGGTCAGGCCGCCGTCGGTGACCGCGAGGCGCAGCCGGTCGGGCGCGGGAAGCGACAGGGAGCACACGACCTCGCCGCCGGGCGCGCCGGAGGCCGTGTGGACCACCGCGTTGGCGAACAGCTCGCTGGCGCACAACTGCACGTCGTCCACCAGCCCGGAGGGGAACCCGTCCAGATCGCGGCACACGTGCGAACGCACCCGGCCCGCCAGGGCCAGCGAGCCGGGATAGACCCGCGGCTCCCACCGGACCAACGGGACGGGCGGAGCCGAGGGCGGTTGGGCAGCAGTCATGAGGCACCCCACAGAAAAGCAGGCCGTTCCAGCACGGCAGCAGGACATCTGATGCACAGATTAAATGAGGCGGCCTCAAAAGTTGAGTGCCTTCTAACTATGTGTAGCAAAGTCGCATATGTGAGTTTCGAGGCGGCTTTAAGATGGGTGAGCTGACGACTCGGCCCGGGAGGTGCGATGGCTGCGAGAATGCCAGTCCGGAGACGGCACTTGGTGATTCAGTTGAAGCGGCTCCGGCGTGAGGCCGGACTCTCCCAGGACGAGGTGTGGAAGGCACTGGGATGGAGCCGGGCCAAACTCCAACGTCTCGAAGCCGGAGATTTCCAGAGGCTCCGTGCGGGAGACATCATGGCGCTGTGCCAGATCTACAAGGCTGACGAGGCCGTGGCGCAGGAGCTCATTCAGATCGCCCGAGATTCCCGCACGGAAAAGCCCTGGTGGACGCAGTACAAGGATGTGCTTCCAGGGGCCTTCCTGGGTCTTGAGACAGAAGCCACGCTGATCCAGGAGTACAACATCGCCCTTGTACCCGGGTTGCTCCAGACTCGCGACTACACCGCTGCCCTGATGCGCACCTCGGTAGACATCCATGGAGAGGAAGAGATCCGACGTCGTCTGGAGATACGAGCCGAACGGCAGAGGGCAGTGCTCGACCGCGATAATCCTCCGATGGTCATGGCGGTCATCGACGAAGCCGCGGTACGCCGTCAGATTGGCGGGGGCGAGACGATGAAGTCCCAGGTCAGACACTTGATCGAACTCTCTGAACGGCCTCGGGTTGACATCCAGGTACTTCCGTTCGCCGCAGGAGCGCACGCAGCAGCCGGAATCCCCTTCACCATCCTCGGCTTTGACGGCACTGATGCTGCTGGCAGTGTCGTTTATCTGGAAACCCACAAAGATGGGTACTACTTGGACACTGATGAGGAGATTGCCAGGTATAGGCTGATTTTCGGTCGTACTCAGGGAAGCGCCATGTCTGTCGAGGACTCGCGTGACTTCCTGGAACGGTTGCTCGTCTGACGACTTGGACTGGTGGAGGGGAGACGTGGACCTGACTGTCGCCAGGTGGAAGAAGTCCAGTTACAGCAACCCCAGCAGCAACAACTGTGTCGAGGTTGCCACTGCTCCGCGTTCTTCCGCTGTCCGTGACACGCAGCACCGGCACCTGGGCCACCTGGAGTTTCCCGCTGCCGAGTGGGCGGCGCTCCTGGCCGCTGCCAAGCACGGCGAGCTCTGAGAGGTAGTCCCTGTTTTCCGACTGCTCTCAACCTACGACCAGAAGTCCAGTTCTGGATCGTCCAGTGCTTCGAGCACATCGGGACCGCCCAGGACAACCGCCGCGCCGGGAAGATGGCGGTAGCGCAGCATCGCCGAGAGCACGTCTGCGAAGGGCTGGAAACGTAGCGACTCGGTGATCTCGGCAGCCTCTGTAGGGTTGCCTTCCTGGACGAGGCGCTGTCGGTCACGTAGCAACGACCGCATTGTTATGAACGCGACGGCGCGGCCCCGGGTGAGGACGGTGCGGTTGAGTCCGAAGACCTTGATGGTTGCCTCGCCCCGTTCAGACAGCGCCTCGTACTCCCCGATGCTCAGCAGCAGCCTCAAGTGTTCGTAGGGGTCTTCGGCGGTTGGATCGACCAGCAGCGGGGTCCCGTTGGCAGCACGGGGGAAGAGATCACGCTTCTGGTGGCTGTTGCAGTGGGAACAGGCGAGGAAATGGTTGTGCCAGTCGAAGGTGCGCAGTGGAGCTTGAGCGATCGGCTCGAAGTGGTCGATGGCATCACCCTGGTTGTCGCCGCAGTACATGCACCGCTTGATACCGGTCGGTGGCCATCGTGGCGAGCAGTTCTCGCACCGACCGGCGGACGTTATCCGCCCTCTTCCACTCGTTTCGCGCCTCCCCGGGGCCAGCTTCAGAGGCGCGGAGTTCTTCAGTTTTCCTGGCCAACTGGTGACGTAACGGTTCGGGCAGCTTCGCCCGGCGAATACGAATCACGTCAAGCCCGGTGTATCCGTCCCGCAACCTCGTCCACCCGTGCGGTGAACGAACTGGTCAGAGTCCTTTGCAGGTCCTCGTATTCACTCACCTCTTCGGGAGTGGCCGTTCCGCGCAGTACGGCAGACTCCAGACGTGCCAGTCGCCGACGTTTCTCCTCGGCACGTTCCGAGTAGGGCGAGTCGATTCCGAACAGCTCGGTAAGCAGTGCATCGTCACCGCTGCCGTACACCACCCGCTCGTACAGCTCCTCGGAGACCACACGGGGAGCCTCGTCCTCGTCCACGCCGGGCAACCTGATCAAGCCTCCCGGATCGGCGCTTTGGCAGATGTAGGGGCTGTGCGAGGTCACGATGAACTGGATGCGGGGGAAGTGCCGCTTCAGCCAGTCACCGATCACCTTCTGCCAGCTCACGTGCAGGTGAGCGTCGATCTCGTCGATCAGTACCACTCCGGGACAGACCACGGTCGGAACGGAGTCCCGCTCGCCGAGAGCCTCAGTGCCGAAAGCGTCGAAGGCGTGGCGAACCAGATCCAGTACCAGGGCGGTGACCGTGCGGTAGCCGTCGCTCATCTCCCGCAACGGGATCTCCCCGCCGTCACGGACCACCCACAGACCTTCGCTGTCCACCCGCAGCACCCGGAACCCGTCGGGCAGCAAGCCGTCGTTGAGCAGGGAGAATACGAACTCCAGGAGTTCTGCGGCTCCCTCCCGCTCCTCCAGACGCCTCAGATGCAGGCTGATCAGCCACTGGACACTTTCTGTCAGGGATGCGTCCTCGTTGAAGAGAGTGGCGAGCCTGGAGACCGGCCCCGTGGCGAGCATCAACCGCTGAGCCTCTGACGACCCTCGGCCCAAGCGTCGGAAAGGCCCGTATCCTGCGACGAACCAGCCCCGAGGATTATCCGACCAAGGACCGCGGTGAAGGGGAAGGTCTGACGGAACGTCGACGATGAGCGTTGACCGGGCGCTGTTCCCGGGACGATCGTCGCCGAGGTTCTCCCACGTCAGCACAGTGTTGAACGGCTCTCGGAGGGGAGAGCCGTTGTTCAGGAGGTCCCATTCCGGGTCGGGATGGACCAAGGCGTTGATCTGCCCCCGCGAACTGCCGGAGGACAGCCACCCCTGGAAGTCGGGGACTAGGCGGCGTCCGGTCAGGTGGCCGACCAGTGCCAGAGCCAGGGACCGTAGCAGCGTGGTCTTTCCGGAGCCGTTGCGTCCGGCGAGCACGGTCCATCCTGCGTGTTCACCACCGGGGCGAGTGAATCGCAGGTCGACACCGCGTGTGCCATGGAACCCGCGGATGTCAGAGATCGCCAGTTTCGCGACGTACAAGGAACGCTCCGAGCGTGGACGGCCAAGACAAGTGCAAGCCCGAGATCCTTACCGGGTCATCCTGCTGCATGCTCGCCTCAACAGAAGACAGGTGCGCTGTGGAGCAGGCCGGAAAGGCTGTGCCCCGGAGCTTGACGAGCGGAGGCTACGCCGGGGCTTACGAGGCACACTCTACTGCAGTACTGCAGTCCGTAGCGGCTGCCGGTAGGGCAGAAGCCCGACGCGCTCCCGACGATCATGGTGCTGGGACCATAGAGGCCGCCCGTCATGGCCCTGGGGCCATGATCGCCGGGTCAGGAGGCGAGCTCCTGGGACTCGGAGACCACGTAGGGCGCCTCCTCCCGGCCCGCGGCGGGCAGGAGGACCAGGCCCCCGGGGTCGGCGCTCCGGCAGATGTAGGGGCTGTGCGTGGTCACCACGAACTGGATGCGGGGGAAGTGCCGCGTCAGCCAGTCGCCGATGGTCTGCTGCCAGCCCGCGTGCAGGTGCGCCTCGACCTCGTCGATCAGGACCACGCCGGGGCAGACCACGGCCGGGGCGCCCGCGTGCTCGCCGAGCGCCGCGGTGCCGAACACCTCGAAGGCGTGCCGCACCAGGTCCACCACCAGCGCCACGACCATCCGGTGACCGTCGCTCAGCTCCGCGAGCAGGAACTCCTCGCCGCCGTGGGCCACCCACAGGCCGTCGTCGTCCAGCCGCACCACCCGGAACCCGCCGGGCAGCAGCCCGTCGTCGAGCAGCGACAGCACGAACCGCGGCAGCCTGGCGGAGCCCTCCCGCCAGCCCAGGTGGACACCGGTCAGCCAGCGCAGCGCCTCGGAGAGGGACGTGTCCTCGCCGAACAGGTTGGCCAGCCGGGACACCGCGCCCGGCACCGGCACCGGCCGCCCCGTGGACCGCGCCCCGACCAGGCGGCGGAACGGACCGTAGCCGACCACGAACCAGCCCTTGGGCTCCCCCGTCCACGGGCCGTTCTCCAACAGCACCGTGCGGTCCGGCTCGATGAGGAACTGCGGCCGGCCCCCGCCGAAGTCGCTCCAGTACAGCTCCGCCTCGAACGGCTCCCGCAGCACGTCGCGCCCCCGGGGCGTGCGGTCCCACTTCGGGTCCGGGTGGACCCGCACGCGCACCCGGCCGTCCGTCTCCCCCCGGGACAGCCAGCCCCGGAAGTCCGTCATCAGGTTGCGGCTCACCGACGGCCCCACCAGCGCCAGCGCCAGCGCGCGCAGCAGCGTGCTCTTGCCCGCGCCGTTGGGCCCCGCGAGCACGGTCCAGCCCGCGTGGGTGCCGTCGGGCCGGGTGAGGCCCAGATCGGCGCCGCGCGCGCCGCGGAATCCGCGGATTCCGGAGACCGTCAACTCTGCGACGTACAAGAAACGCTCCGAGTACGGAGAAAGAGGGGTACCCCGCCAGGATAGGCGCGTCCCGCACCGGTCCCGCTGTCCATGCCGCGAACCGGGCGGTCCGCGCTCCCCTAGACTTGCCTTCCGTGAGCAAGAGCAAGCGCCAGCGGGAGAACCGGGACCGGGCCCGCACCGAGCCGCCGCCGCTGCCCGAACCGCTGCGGGTGGCGGTGCCCGACTGCCACACCCACATGGACATGCAGGGCGGCGACGTCGCGGCGATCGTGGCCAAGGCCGCCTCGGTCGGGGTGACCCCGCTGATCCAGGTCGGCTGCGACCTGGCCGGGTCGCGCTGGGCGGTCCGGGCGGCCACCGAGCACGACACGGTGTGGGCGGCCGTGGCGCTGCACCCCAACGAGGCCCCGCGCATCGTCTACGGCGTCACCGCCGAGGAGGCCACCCAGTGGGACCCGGAGCGTCCCGCCGGAGGGGAGGCCGCCCTGGACGAGGCGCTCGCCGAGATCGACGCGCTCGCCGCCCACGAGCGGGTGCGCGCCGTCGGCGAGACCGGGCTCGACCACTACCGCACCACCGCCGAGCGGTGGGCCGTCCAGGAGCGGTCGTTCCGCGCGCACATCGCCATCGCCAAGCGGCACGGCAAGGCGCTGATGATCCACGACCGCGACGCCCACGACGACGTGCTGCGCGTCCTCGACGAGGAGGGCGCCCCCGAGCGGGTGGTGTTCCACTGCTTCTCCGGCGGCGCCGAGCTGGCCAAGGCCTGCGCCGATCGCGGCTACTACATGAGCTTCGCGGGCAACGTCACCTTCGGCACCGCCCAGCACCTGCGCGACGCCGCCGCCGTCGCCCCGCCGGAGCTGCTGCTGGTCGAGACCGACGCGCCCTTCCTCACCCCGCGGCCGCACCGGGGCCGCCCCAACGCCCCCTACCTGGTCCCGCACACCCTGCGCGCGCTCGCCGAGGTCAGGGGCGTCGCCGAGGACGAACTGGCCGAGACGGTCGCGGCCAACGCCCGGCGCGCCTTCGACCTGCCCTGACCGGCGCCGGGACACTGCCGCCGGCGGGGCTCAGCGGTCCACGCCCCACTCCTTCAGGGTCTCCTCCAGGCCGGGCGTCGGCGCGCCCGGCGCGCGCGTGTTGCGGCCCGGGGTGCGGCTGAACCGCGGCGCGGGACCCGGGTAGACGACGTCGCCGTCGCGCACCACCGTGCCCCGGGCGCGGATGTGCGGGTGGTCGGCGGCCTCGGCCATGCTCAGCACCGGGGACACGCAGGCGTCGGAGTCGGCGAAGACCTCCGCCCACTCGTCGCGGGTCCGCGTGCGCAGCACGGCCGCGAACCGCTCCCGCAGCACCGGCCAGCCCGACCGGTCCCACTGCTCGGGCAGCTCGGCGGCGTCCAGGCCGGTCCGCTCCAGGAACAGCGCGTAGAACCGCGGCTCCAGGCAGGCCACCGCCAGGTAGCGGCCGTCGGCGCACTCGTAGACGTCGTAGAACGGGGCGCCCGAGTCCAGGTAGTTGACGCCCCGCTCGTCGCTCCACAGGCCCTGGACGCGGTCCTCGTACATCATCGACATCAGCAGGGCGCTGCCGTCCACCATGGCCGCGTCCACCACCTGGCCGCGCCCCGAACGGCCGCGCTCCAGTAGGGCGGCGAGGATGCCGGTGACCACGAACATGGTCCCGCCGCCGAAGTCGCCGACCAGGTTGACCGGCGGCACGGGCGCCTGCCCCCGGCGGCCCACGCTGTGCAGCGCCCCGGTCAGCGAGATGTAGTTCATGTCGTGCCCGGCGCGCAGCGCCAGCGGGCCGTCCTGCCCCCACCCGGTCATCCGCGCGTACACCAGTCCCGGGTTGGCCGCCAGGCACTCCTCGGGGCCCAGGCCGAGCCGTTCCATCACCCCGGGCCGGAACCCCTCCAGCAGGACGTCCGCGGCGTCGACCACGGCGCGCACCCGGGCGAGGTCCTCCGGCGACTTCAGGTCCGCCTCCAGCACCGGGCGGCCCGCGCTCATCTGGGGCCACTTCGCCCCCGGGGCGAGCGTGGGGGAGCCGGGCCGGTCCACCCGGATCACGCTGGCCCCCAGGTCGGCCAGGAGCATGGCGGCCATCGGCCCCGGGCCGATTCCGGCGAACTCCACGACGCGGATTCCGTTGAGGGGTCCCATGAGCAGCCTCCGAGGTGAGACGACAGACCAGGCGACAGGGGCGCGGTCCCATTGTGCTCTTCCCGGATCGGGCGCTGTCGCGCAGGACCGGGAAGTGCCCGGTGCGTTCCGAGAGGTCGCGGGCCTTTCCGGGGCTGCTCTCGAAGAGATCTGTCCGTGAATAACTGGTGTGGGTAGCATTGCCGAAAAAGCAGAATTTCCGTTGGAGGGGATCCGTTTCCGGGAAACGGGAGTCCTACGGTCGATTTCTTCTGGCAACCCGCGTTCGTGCAGAAAGAGACAGCCGCTGTGCCTGTTCCCCCCGCTGCGCCGCTTTCCCCCGACTGGCAGTTGCGAGTCCGCACGCTCGACGGGGGCACAGCGGGAGCCGGAGTCCTCGTCTCTCCGCGGCATCTGCTCACCTGCGCCCACGTGGTCTGCGCCGCCCTGGGGGTCTTCTGGGAGGAGGAGGCCACGCCGCGCCCGGAGGAGCCGGTCCTGCTGGACGCGCCCCGCGGCGGCGGCACCTGGCAGGCCCGGGCGACCGTCCTCGAGGACGGCTGGTTCGTCGACCGCTCCCCGTGGGACGCGGCAGTCCTCCTGCTCGACCGCCCCGCACCGGCCGCGCCGCCCGAGATCCGGCGCTGCGGTCCGGTCGACCGGCCGGGGCGGACGGTGAGCATGGTGGGCTTCACCCACGACACGGCTCCGGCCGGGGTGTGGTCCCGGGCGACCCTGGTCGGCCAGGGCGGTGGGCGCCGCTTCGAGTACGTGCAGCTCGACCTCGAGTCCTCGACCGCGGCGCGGGTGGTCTACGGCTTCAGTGGCAGCGGCGTCCGGGAGGACCCCGGCGGGGCGCTGATCGGCATTGTCTGCCAGGCCGACCACGACGAGACGGGCCTGGGGGTGCGCGGCTGGATGATCCCGGTCGAGGCCGTCCCCGACGTGTGGGGCCGCCGGGCCGCGCCGCTGTCCGGTGCCTCCCGGCGCGATCCCGGTCCTCGCGCGGTGCACGGCCTCGCCGTCGCGGTGGCCCGCACGTCCACGATCGCCGAGCCGGAGGCCCGCAGAGCGTTCTACGCCCTGCTCGACGCCAGGTTCCGGCAGCGGCTGAACGCCGATGCGGCGCCGCTGTTCTTCGCGGACCGCCTGGTCAGGCTCGCCCTGGAACACGAGCAGTTGGAGGAGGTGCTCGAGACGCTCGAGATGCTCGAGGAGGGGAGCCTGTCGATGCGCCGGGTACGGGAGGCGGCCGAAGCGCTGTGGGGGCAGTGACGGAGGTCAGGCGCGCCCACCACGAGGTGGCGAGCGCGCTGTGGCAGGTCAGGTCCGTGTACGAGGAGGACGCCCGCCAGCAGTTCTGGCACTGCCTCCCGACGGGGGTGCGGTCCAAGCTCAGGCTGTCGATGGACCCGCAGGGGTTCGCGTTCTCCCTGGTGGTCCAGTGCTGCAGGCAGGGGCAGCTAGGGGTGATGCTGCGCTGGCTGCGCTGGCTGGAGGACGACTCCAGGCCCGTGGTGCAGGTGTGCGAACTGGCCGAGGGTCTGCTGGTGCAGGAGGAGTGGGAGATCAGCGGCTCGGGCCGCGACCGGGCCGTGTGGGAGCGGCTGCGCAGGACGCTGCGCGACGTGGCCTACGACGAGCGGGTGGACCGGGCCTACCGCGCTGTGGAGCACCGGTCGGCGGAGGAGATCGCGGTGCCGGTCCCCCGTACTGCCTGGGAGGCGTTCCTCGACCTCAAGGAGATCCCGTTGGGACCCTCGGGGGAGGAGCCGGGGGAGCGCTTCCTGCACCTCCTCGCCGCTCAGCCGGGCCGGGAGGAGGTCGCCCGGGCGGTGGCGGAGTGGAACGCCGGGCAGGGGCGCCCCGGAGCAGAGGTGCGGCGTACCGAGGTGCGGGAACCGCAGCCTCCGCTGCGCCTCCCGCCGCGGCTCATCATCAAGGTGGAGCACGACCTGGGCAACGTGGAGCGGCTGTGGGTCGCCTACCGGCTGGCCACGCACCCCGAGGACGACTGGATGGACGTCTGCGAGGCCGAGGCGCTGACCGAGGTCGCCGCGGAGGAGCTGCCCCGTAGGGTGTCCGAGCTGATCGCCTGGGCGGAGGGGCAGCAGGCCGACAATCATGAAAAGATTCGACTGGAATTCATATTTCCGTTTTCGCTACTTTTCAGGTTTGTTGTCCAGAATTGGCCGCTTGAACTGCACCGGGACGCCCCGGCTGCGCGTCTGGGATCCCAGTACGAGATCCTCATCAGGAGCGAGGAATTCGCGCGCGATCCCAGGGCACAGCGGGCATGCCTGCGCCGCTGGCAGAAGCTGCACGAGGGGAAGGGGCGCGTGGGGACCTCGTCCGAGGTGCTCGAAGAGGGCTGGGAGAACGCCGCCGACTACCTCGGAAACGAGGCGATCGCAGCTTTTGTGGCCTATGCCCTTCCCGGTGTTGAATGGCGTCGGCAGGTGTATGCCGCCGTCGTCTGCGGGGTTCCCGTGGTGGCCTGGCGCCGGTCGGAGCAAAACGGCGATCCCAAGGCCCATTTCTGGTCCATCCTCCGAGGTGAGGAGGATAGTCTGACCGAAGACCGAGAGATGAACGCGCTGGAGGAGGGTATCAAGAGCCTTACCAGGAACCTCTATCTCTCGCGGGTGGACAGAAGTACGCCGGAGAGGAAGCTCAGGTCCAGGCAGAGTTACGACCTGTCGGTCATCTACCACGACTACCAGCGGCAACCTCGGGAGCAGGGACAGAGACTCTCCGGCGGCAACATCAGGTAGACCTGGAGACCAGGACAAGGGGCACAACAAATGGCCGCGTCGCAAATCCCCCCTTCTGGAACTCTCTCCCCCTCAGGAGAAGAGACGGAAGCGCCACGCTGGTGGATCTTCCACGGAACCGGCAAACCGCGGCCCCACCTCGACCTCGCGGCGGTCCTGCCGCCCCCGCCGCCGTGGCGCAGCCACCGCGGCGGCTTCCCGGACGACCTTCCGGACGCTCCTCCCTACGATGACGACGAGGCGGGAAGAGTACTGGGAGCCGCTCCGGAGTTCTGCGCGCGGTGGAGCCCGCTCACCCAGAGCAGGCAGGAACGGCTGTCCAAGATCAACGCGGCACTCTACCTGCGCCGCCCCCTGCTGGTCACCGGCCCCCCAGGAGTGGGCAAGTCCGTCCTGGCCGACCAGATCGCCCGGGAGCTCAACCTGGGACGGGTGCTCCGCTGGACCGTCAGCAGCCGCAGCACGCTCCGCTCCGGCCTCTACGACTACGACCCGCTGTCCCAGATCCACGACCTGAACCTGGAGAACCTCCAGCGACCCCCGAGCCCTGACGGCTCCTCCGATCCCGGGGAGGCCGCGCTGCGCAGCAGCGCCCAGCGGATCGGGAACTACCTGCGTATCGGTCCGCTCGGAACCGCGTTCCTGCCCCACCGGCTGCCTCGAGTCCTGCTCGTCGACGAACTCGACAAGGCCGACCACGACCTCGTCGGAGACCTGCTCGCCCTGCTGGAGCACGGCCGCTACACCATTCCCGAGCTGTACCGGCTGCGCTCCGCCGCGCCCCGGATCACCGTCCCGACCGACGACCCGGGCCGTACCACTGTGGTCGCGGACGGCGAGGTCCGCTGCGCGGAGTTCCCGATCGTGGTCATCACCGCCAACGACGAGCGGCCCTTCCCGCCCGAGTTCCTGCGCAGGTGCATCCCGCTGCGACTCGCCCTGCCCTCGTCCGAGGAGCTTGCCGGGATCGTGGCGGCCCACTTCTCCGGAAGCCTGCCCGGCGCCGCGCACTCCGTCATCGCCGACTTCGTCCGCCGCAGCGCGGAGGGCTCCCCGCTGGCCATCGACCAGTTGCTCAACGCCGTCCACATGGCCACGGTCATCGAGCCCGGGGCGGCCGAGCCCGGCCCCGAGTTCCTCCAGGAACTCTCCGCGATGCTGTGGCACCGACTCGCGGAACCCCTCGGATGAACGCCTACCACGGCCGCACTCCGGGGCCGGGGAGCCGTGACGCACCCCTGTCCCTGACCGGGTGGGAACTGGCCGACGCGATCTACCTCGCGGCATGGCAGGCGTACCGCGAACGGCAGGAACCGGCTGCTCCGCCCGGCGACAGTCGGCCGCGGCCCGAAACGGCCACGGACGGGGAGAAGCGGTCACCGCGGCCCGCCCACGCGGAACCCGCCACGCCGCCGCCCCTCCCGGCGCTGGAGGAGGCTCCCCCGGGGGCGCTGGAGGACACCGCCGGGCTCCGGACGCACTCCCGGCTGCCGCCCCAGGAGGGGGAGGCAGCGGCGGCCGAGACGGACGCCGACAGTGCTCCGGAGGAAGAGGCGTTCCCGGCGCTGCCCGACCGCCAGCGGCTGCTCCGGGCGCTGGCCCCGTTCCACCTGCGGCTCCCCGACCCACGGGAGCAGCGGTGCGACCTGGAGGAGACGGCACGCGACTACGCCCGCAGCCTGCTGGCCGCTCCGGTCCCGGTGCGGGGGCGGCGCCAGACCGTGATCACCCCCAGAACGGCCCCGCTGCTCCGTCCCGCGGTGCACGTGACCGCTCTCGTCGACGAGAGCGTCTCCATGCTCTTCCAGCAGCGGAAGGCCAGGGACCTCGTCGGGCTGCTGCGCTCCTCGGGGGTGTTCCGCTCGGTGCGGGTGCGCCGCTTCCACTCCGGGGCGGACGTCCGCCTCCGGGACACCGGCACGGACCCCCTCGGCACCTGGGGCAGGGACGGAATCCACGTGGCGGTGGTGCTCAGCGACGGCATCGGCGAGGCGTGGGAAACGGGACGCGTGCAGAGCTGGCTGGCAGACCTGGCCCGGCAGTTCCCCGTCGCCGTCCTCCCCCTCCTCGACCCCCGCCAGTGGCGCCGGACCGGGATCCGTCCCGAGGCGATGGAGATCGCCGTCGCCGCGGCCGCCGGGCGCGCTCCGGCCAACCTCCGCTACACCGCGCGCCCGTTCCAGTGGCCGGAGGAGATCCCCCTGCCCGACGAGGAGGTCCAACGGGCGGCGGCCTCTGTCGTGCTCCCCGTGCTGCCGCCGCGGCCCGACGCGGTCCGCGCCTGGGCGGAGTTCGTCGTCGGCCGGGACCGGCGGGTCCTCAACGCCGGGGCGCTGCGCGTGGTTCCCGGCGATCCGGCGGCGAATGCGGTCGCGCCGCAGCGCACCGCTCCCGAGACCCCCGACGCCATGGTGCGGCGCTTCCGGCGTACCTCCTCCGACACGGCGTTCCAGTTGGCGGTGGACCTGGCGGCGGTGCCGCTGACCCAGCCCGCCGTCGACGCGGTCTGCCGCCTGCTCGCGGGCAGTCCGAAGATCCCCGAGCTCGTCGAGGTGCTCTTCAGCGGGCTGATGCGCGAGGTCGACTCCGCCGTGGTCACTCCGGCCAGGCGGATCCGGTGGGAGTACCGCAGGGGCGTCCGTGAGGCGCTGCTGTCCCAGGGCGGACGGCGCTCCCGGATCCGGCGCACCCTGGCGGCGGTCGCCGCCGAGTTCGAGGACCAGGACCCCTGGTTCTCCGTGCTGCGCAGACTCCTCGACGACCACGGCGCGGTCCCGGAGCCGGAACTCGACGAGACCTCCCTGCGGCTCGCCGAGGACACCCTTCCGGCCCTGGAGAGCATCGGGGTGGCCGACCTCCACTACGGCCTGGTGCGCCGGATCAAGGAGCAGACGCTGGCCCGACAGGACACCCCCTCCGCCCTTCTGCCCGCCCCGGTCCGGGGCGGGCGGCACGCCGTACAGGACTCCGACTCTGCCGTCCGTACACCGCACCCGACCGACACGCCTCCGATATTCACAGGTGAGAGCAGCATGATGTCCCAGAGGCCCGTTTCGATGTCCGACAACCTCGCGGGTGGCTCCGCAGCGGCGCAGGCCGGTCCGGAGCCGGGCGTTTCGTACTCCGCCGCCTGGGGCGGGGACATCCCCCCGCGCAACGCGCTGTTCACCGGACGCGACGACCTCATCCTCCGGCTGCGGGACCAACTGCGTTCGGCCACCGAGCAGGGGCGGATGACCCCCACCGTGCTCAAGGGCATGCCCGGCATCGGCAAGACGCAACTGGCGACGGAGTACCTGTACCGCTTCCGGGACGAGTACGACCTCATCTGGTGGGTGCGGGCCGGGCAGGTGCACCAGATCCACGAGGCGTACCTGCTGCTCGCCCAGGAGCTGGGGGTGCTCCGCGGCGACACCTCGATCACCAGCATGGTCCACTTCGTGCGCGAGGCGCTGCGCCAGGGGAGGCCCAGGAGCCGGTGGCTGCTCGTCTTCGACGACGTGCAACGGCCCGACGACATCATGCGCTACCTGCCGGTCGCCGGAAACGGGCACATCATCATCACCACGCGCAACCTCTCCTGGCCGGAGGGCGGCTACTACAACGGGATCACCGTCGACGTGTTCAGCCTGCGCGAGAGCGTCGCGCTGCTGCGCCGGTGCGGACTGGAGGACTTCACCGAGCAGGAGGCCGCGGAGCTCGCTGAGGAGCTCGGCCACATGCCGATCGCGCTGCGGCAGGCCGCGGCGTGGATGAACGACAGCGCCACCTCCATCTTCGAGTACCTGGCGTCCTACCGGACCAAGCGGGCCGAGCTGCTCCCCATGTTCGCGCCCGCCGACCCCGACTACCCGGACACGGTGATCACCGCGCTGAACGTCTCCCTGGACCGGCTCGCCGTGACCAATCCCGCGGCGCTGCAACTGCTCCAGGTCTGCGCGTTCTACTCCACCGCGCCCATCCCCCGCTTCCTGTTCCGGCAGGTCCAGGACGTGGCGGCGCCCCCGGAGCTGGAGACCGCGCTGCGGGACCCCACCAAGCTGAACCGTGCCTTCAGCGACGTCAGCCGCTACGGACTGGCGCTGCTCAACCACCGGACGCGTACCGTCCAGTTGCACCGGCTGGTCCAACTGGCCGTCCACTTCCCGCTGGACGACCGGGAGCGGGAGCAGTTGCGGCACTGCGCCCACCTGCTGCTGGCCAAGAACGACCCGCGTGACATCTCCTCGCAGGAGGCGCGCAGGCGCTACGCCCAGCTCTTCCCCCACGTGTGGGCCACCGAGGCCTGGAACTGCACCGACCCCTGGGTGCGCGAGCTCGTCCTCCAGGAGATCTACGTCGCCGACCTGAACGGGGAGCACGCCGACAGCCAGCGGCTCGCGGAGGAGGCGCTCCGGGTGTGGCGGGAGAAGCTGGGGGACACCGCCGCAGAGACCCTGCGCGCCGAGCTCTACCTGGTGCGCACCCTGCGCGACCAGGGAGAGCGGCAGCGGGCCTACGAGCTGTGCGAGCGGGTGGTGCGCGTCCTCACCGAGCAGTACGGACCGGACTCGGAGGAGACGCTGCGGGCCAGCATCGAGTTCGTGCGCAGCCTGCAGGACGCGGGGCGGTTCGCCGAGTCCCGGGAGCTCGCCCGGGACATCCGCAACCGCTACCGGCGACTGCTGGGACCGGACGACCCCGACACCACCCGTGCCTCCCACAGCTACGCCTACGCCCTGCTCCTGGCCGGGGACCACCGCAAGGCCGCTGAACTGTTCTGGGAGGTCTACCAGACCAACGAGATGATGCTGGGGCCCAACAACCCCCCCACGCTCGCGGCCGTCAACGGCTACGCCGAGGCGCTGATGGAAAGCGGCGACTACTTCAGGGCACTGCGCTACCAGGAGGAGAACACCGAGCGGATTCGGGAGCTCTTTGGCGTCGACCACTGGGGCACGCTGAGCAACATGGCCACGCTCGCGGCCGTGCTGCGCCGGACCGGGAACCTGGCCAGGGCGGTCGAGATCTCCGAGACCGTCTACCGGGAGGCCAGCGACCGCTTCGGCGAGGACAGCCCCATCACGGTGGTCGCGGCGGCCAACCACGCCACGACCCTGCGGTCCGCCAACCGCCACAACGAGGCCCTGGACCTCGCGGAGCAGGCGAGCCGCCACTACGTCGAACTCTTCGGAGAGGACCACCCCCACGTCGCCGCGGCCGAGGTCAACCGGGCAGCGGTCCTGCGCCAGTTGGGACGGGCGGCCGAGGCCCGCGAGGTCGACGAACGGGCGCTGCGGGTCCTCGCCGAGCGGCTCGGCGAGGACCACACCAGCACCCTCTCCTGCCGACTCAACCTGGCGAGCGACCACTTCGCCCTCGGCGACACCGCAGAGGCGCTGCGGCGCGACACGGAGAACCTGGAGCGCTGCCGCAGCGTGCTCTCCGAGAGACACCCGCTCACCCTGCTGGCCCGGCGCAACCTCGCCCTCGGCCGCCAGGCCGCGGGCGAGGACGTCGCCGCGGAGCTCGCCACGGTCGAGCGGCTGTACGCCGAGGTCATGGGGGATCAGCACCCCGCGACGGCGTCGATGCGCCGCAGACAGCGGGGGAACGCCGATATCTACCTCAGCATGCCGTGACGGGCGCGGGACGGGAGCACGGAATCGCTGCCGCGCGGGCTCAGAGGCTGTTCTGCTTCACCTGGCGGATGAAGAGGATCCACGCCCTGGCGGAGACGGCGAGCACCGGCCCGCCGGGGTGGACGGAATCGCGGATCTCCATGCTTCGGGAATAGGCAAACCGCACCTCGACGCACGTAGTTCCCTTGCCCGTATCGGAATAGCTCGATTTCCGCCAGGAGGTCGCACCGTGGAGGGCAGCGGCGCGGGCAGGCGGGAATCCGGCGTCCGTGTGTTCGGTGATCACGGTGCGACCGGGACTCGTGTGACTTTCCGCTGCCGGTGTCCCCTGGGGCCATTCCGGATCCGCAGCAGCGCCAGTGCGGTGCACGGTCCTCCCCTGCCTCGCAAAAATCCTGTCATTCGGCAATCAAAGGGGTATATCCCCAATGGCAGGAACCTTCATGTCTTCCCGGAAGCTGAAGAATCCCGGAAAACCCCCGGGGTTCTGCTGTTTCCCCCGAGCCCGGTAGAGGAGTGCAGGTGGGAGAACTCGTCAGTCTCACCGTTGACGACAACGGGACGGAAATCCTCATCGAGCCCGCCGGGGCGCGCAGCGGCCCCGTCAATGTGGCCAAAAGCGGGGACAAGCGGGTGCAGAAACACCTCGACCAGGTTCTCGGCCAGGTCCGGCAGATCGCCGCGACCGTCGCCGAAAGAATCCGCGACCTTCCCGGGCGGCCCGACCAGGTGGCCGTGGAACTCGGCGTCGGGTTCACCACCACCGCCGACGTGTTCATCGCCCAGTCCACCGCGAACGCCGCGCTCAAGGTGACGCTCACCTGGAAGGCCTCCGGCCCGCAGGAGTGAGCTCCCCTCCGGCCCGCCTGCCACAATGGGCGGGTGACCGAATCCGACAGCGCCGACGTCCGCCTGCTCACCCCCGCCGACGTGCGGCGGCTCGCCGAACGGCTGGGGGTGCGCCCCACCAAGACCCTCGGCCAGAACTTCGTCATCGACCCCGGGACGGTGCGCCGGATCGTCCGTACCGCGCAGGTCGGCCCCGACGACGTGGTCGTCGAGGTCGGCCCCGGACTCGGCTCGCTCACCCTGGCGCTGCTGCCGCACGTGCGCCACGTCACCGCGGTGGAGATCGATCCGCGGCTCGCCGAGGCGCTGCCCGGCACGGTCGCCGAGCACGCCCCCGGCCACGCCGACCGCCTGCGGGTGGTCACCGCCGACGCCCTGCGGATCACGGAACTCCCCGACCCGCAGCCCACCGCGC
>ERZ777003.2255-NODE-2255-length-23356-cov-24.242393_pt1 | contig 23356 bp, 15 predicted proteins | sample MGYA00374956_ERZ777003 | MGnify/ENA primary metagenome ERZ777003 (study PRJEB29302, sample SAMN06268252) | bioreactor metagenome | isolation source: Joint BioEnergy Institute, California, USA | place: USA:Joint BioEnergy Institute, California, USA | collected... | reverse complement strand
CCGCTCGACACACGCCAGTCTCGCCGGCACCGGCGCGATGCGGCTGTGGAACTCCGCCTCCACCTCCAGCGTCAGGGCTGCTGCCCCCAGAAGATGAACGTCCCGAACTTCGTCGACGTGACGATGTCGATCCGCCCGTCCCCATTGAGGTCGCCCGCCCAGGCATCAGACCCGACGCCGGACTGGTTGTGAATCAGCTCCGGGACGAACTCGGCTCCGCCCGGCGCGGAAGGGTTACGGACGGTGCGGTACCAGTAGATCACCGGCGGGCCGTAGGGGTCCGGATCGATCTGCGTATCCTGGTGCGACCAGTACCGCTTGCCGACGATGAAGTCGGGAATGCCGTCGCCGTCGACGTCGGCCACGGCCGTGCCATGCAGCTGCGAGAACGCCACGCCACCCGCATTGTCCGGCCAGTTGTGGTCGTCCATGATCATGTGCTGCTCGAACGAAATCGAGCCGTCCTCGCGGCGTTTCTGCTCGTACCACGCCAGTCCCCACCCATGTGCCGCCAGCGACGTGACAACGTCGTTGAGGCCATCGCCGTTCACGTCGTAGACGGCCATGACGCTGCCGCCGGCGCTGGCACGACCGATGTTCCGCCCGAACGCCTGTGGATGGTATTTCCACGGCCCCGTCGCCGTTCGATCCGCCGGCTGCTCCCACCATCCATAGGCATTGAGGATGTCGATGCGGCCGTCGCCGTTGATGTCCCCTGCTCCCACGCCGTGCGCGGTCGCATAACCCGTCTCGGAGACGGTGCGGACAATCCACGGTCCCGTCGGGTCCGCCGGATCCGGAGTCGCATAGTGCATCGCACCGTCGGCGCCGTAGACCAGGTCGAGACGTCCGTCGGCGTCGACATCCGTGAGAACGGCAATCTCCGTCTGCTGTGCAGTCGTCACGCGGTAGCTGTCCCATCGCCGCGACTCGCCGCGCGGATTGACGTACAGCGTCGCGCCGGCGTTGGGCCCCGAAAAGGCAGCGTTGAGGACATCGGGCCATCCGTCGCCGGTGAAGTCCGCCGCGAACTGCATCCAGGCGTGACCGGCAAACTCCGTCGACGGATTGACGGTCGTCGCCAGGTACACCTCGCGGCTCCGCGTGTAGTCCGGGCCGAAGTAGATGTGCGGTCCGGCGACGACGTCCATGACGCCGTCGCGGTTGAAGTCGGCTGCGGCGGCGCCGAACGAGTAGTAGAACGGGCTGATCTGCTGCACGCGGAAGCGCGGCGACACCTGTTCGATCGGCCGCGTCCGGATCGCGAGGTCCTTGAACGCGATGTTCCGGAAGCGGACCGAACCGGTGCCGGCCACGTGCAGAGCCACGGGACCGTACCGTCCCACCTCCTCGTCGGCCACGCCGCTCGGGCCCTGATTGTTGACGAAGACACGAACGATGTTGGCATCGACGAGGATTTCGACATCGTTCCACTCGCCCGGATGCAGGCCGGTCCGCGGCTGTGCGATGGGCAGATCAGGGGGCGGCGCCCCGCGCCCGCGGCCGCCTGCGGGCGCGGCGCCGCCGGCGGGCGCGTCCGGCGGTGGAGGCGGTGCGATGCGTACCTGGCCTCCGGTCGGCGGACGCAGCCGCGTGCGTGATGTCTCGCGGCCGGCCGCATCCAGCGTCACGGCATAGGTCGCCACGTCGCCATCGTCGAGCGACACGTAGACGCCCTTCATGCCATCGGCCGTTTTCTCGGCGCGCAGCAGCACGCCCGTCCGGCACCCCGCGTCGCAACGAAAGGTGGCGAAGAAGCCCGTGTCCTGCCACGACGTGTCGAACACCAGCCAGCCTCCGGCCTCCGCCGACGGCGTCCCGACGATCTCGCCGTTGTCGGCTGTCCACGTCGCCTGTCCGAGCGGCGTCCAGCGGTCGAGGGTCGAACCGTCGACTCTCAGGTCGGGAACGAACGACGGCCCGGCGCCGTGCACCGGCGCAAGGAACGCCGCGGCGGCGGCCGCAGCCGCCGCAAGAACGAGGCGTGTGGTGTGCATAGGCTCAACCCCTGATACGGAAGCGCGCCGGAACGACGAAGCGTCGTCCCGGCGCAGTCGATGCACAGCGCGCGCTGCCCTAGAACGTCAGACGGGCCGCGAGCTGCACGAGCCTCGGCTGATTTCGCTGCGTTGTCACCTGCCCGAACGTGCTGGTGGCCGACGTGCTCACCTGCGTGTTGGGCATGCCGAACTGCACGCGGTTGAACAGGTTGAACGCTTCGGCACGGAGCGTCAGGTTCACACCGTTGCTGAGCGGCGTCGTCTTCGAGACGGCGAGGTTCCAGTTGTGGACGCCGTGCCCGCGCAGATCGGGGTCTGTGCGTGGTGCATTGCCGAGCTGCCAGCGCAGGCGCGGATCGCTGTTCGATCCGAGATGTGGCACGCTGAAGCAGTCCGTGTTGAACCACCGATCGAGCCGATCCTTTGCCGAACCGCTCACCTTCTTGTTGCAGGTCGGATCGACGTTGGGCCGCAGCCCGTACCCGTTGCCGATCAGATTCGGCGTGGCCGTGAAGGCCAGCGGGAATCCGCTCTGCAGTGTCACCACGCCGTGCACGCTCCACCCGCTGACCAGGTAGTCGAGCACACCGCTCGCGTTGCCGAGGAACCGCCGCCCGGCCCCGAACGGCAGATCGAGCGTGTAGTTGAGCACGAAGCGGTGCCGCACGTCGAAGCTGCTGAGCGACCACTCCTTCTCGAGGTCGTTCGTCTGGTAGCCGGCCGATGGCGTTCCGGCGCCGGCCTCGAGCCACCCGGTCGTCGACTCGGTGTTGCTCATGTTCTTCGCGAACGTGTAGTTGGCGCTCACGCTCGCTCCGGCGCTGAACCGCTTGTCGGCCCGGAGCTGCAGCGCGTGATACCGGCTCTCGCCGAAGTAGCCCGGCCGCCCGGCACTGTTGTAGTGCGGATGGGCGACGAGCAGGCGCGCCCGCTGAATCGTCTCCGTCGACAGCGGACCGGCGGTGATGATGCCGTAGAAGGGATTCGGCACCTGCTGACGCAGATAGGCGCCGTAGCACGTGTCGGCCTGGCTGGCCACGAAGCCCGGCTCGCCCTGCGGGATGATCTGGTTGCCGCTCAGGCTGCACACCGTGGGGTCGCTGGCCGCCCGCTCGATGTGCTCGAGGCCGAGCTGGTTCATGTTGAGGGAAGTCGGCAGGTGGTTGCCGTCCAGACCCGTATAGCCGACTTCCACCGAGAAGTCGTTGCGGAACTGGTGCTGCACCACCGCGTTCCACTGGTAGGTATAGCCGGGATAGCCTTCCTCATCGCGGTAGAAGTGGCTTGCCGTACCGCCGAGCAGGTCCCGCTGGAAGCTCTCATCGCGACCGGGGAAGTTGCGCACGCCCGATGGGAACGGGTTGCTGATGTCAGTGAAGAACGTCTGGTTGTCGTCGACGCTCGTCACGACGGTGTTTGTCAGCTGGATGAGCGGACCATTCACCCCGTCCTGGAAGCGGACGGTCGACGGCGTGATGAAACGGCCGGCGCCGCCGCGAAGGACCGTGCTGTCGGTAAGCCGATACGCGAACCCGAAGCGCGGCGCGAAGCGATTGACACTGTTGCGCAGCCCTCGATCAGGTACCGCGTCACTGTTGACGAGCTCGAACGCGCCGAGGAAGGGCTGGCCGGTCACCGGATTGACCGTCCCCTCGAGCACCGGGTTCACCGCCGTTGGGTTGAAGCTGACGATGTTGTCGTTGCGCTCGGTGTAGACACCGGGGAACTCCCAGCGCAGGCCTGGCGTGATCGTCAGTCGTGAGTTGATCCGCCACGTATCGTCGATGAAGTACGCCTGGTACGACGTGCCGTTGTAGGTGAAGCCGGATGACTGGTAGGTCCCGCCGGTGGGGATCCCCAGCAGGAACGACGCAAACCCGTCGCCCGTCGAGCCCGGATTGGCGCCGTTGAGCGCCGTCGGTGCGGCCGAGAATGTGAGCGTGCCGCCGGGCGAGTTGTTCTGGAAGTAGTCGCCGCGGGCCACCATCAGGTTCGCGCCGATCTTGAGCGTGTGGCCGCCCACCAGCTTCGTCAGCGTCGGCGTGAACTCGTACGACTTGTCGTCGGCCAGCAGCAGGCCGGTGTTGATCACGTTGTTCGAGCCCGCGCCGATGCTCGGGATCGTCTCCATCCCGGGAATGCCGCTGCGCGCCGAAATCTCGCCGTAGGGCACCTGCGGAAAGCCGAATGTCCCCACCAGATCGATGCCGAGGTTGCCGGGCGTCCGGTCGTAGTCCCACCGCAGGAAGCCGAAGCGCAGGTCGAGCACCGTGCTGGGATTGAGCGTGTGGGTGCTGGCGACCATCACCTGCGTCGTGATGAAGTGCTCGGGCGAGTACGGGTCGCCGTTCCGCTGGCCGTTGCCGTAGACGTCGACCGGCAGGTTCGTCGACTCGAACCGCGTGTAGCGTCCGAGCAGGCGATGATTCTGGCTGAGGTTGTAGTCAAGGCGGACGTTGACCTGCGAGTTGTCGCCGCCGACCTGGGCGTTGCGGTTGAAGTTCTGTGTCTTCCACGGACCCGGTTCGGTCGGGTCCGCATAGATCGGAAAGTTGAGCAGCGCCTTTGCAATCGGGTTGATGCGATCGGCCGGAATGATGTTGCCCGGGAACTGCAGGCGGTTCGGCACCGTGCCGCAGTCGCCGTTGTAAAGGCCCGTACCGGGATTGACGGTGCCGCACTGGGTCCACGGGTCGTAGATCGGCACGACCTCGCCCGTCTGCAGGTTCCTGAAGTCCGAGAAGTCGCCGTTCCGCATGGCCGGAGTCGGCACGGTCCGGCGGAAGAGCACGCCCTCGCGGTTGCGGTACCGCTCGTAGTTGGTGAAGAAGAACAGCCGATCGCGCACGAGCGGGCCGCCGAGCATGCCGCCGAAGTTGTGCTGCTCGAACGGTGGCTTGTCGAGGCCGGCCCGCTCACCGAAGAACGTGTTCGAGTTCAGCGCCCGGTTCCGGTAGTACTCGAACAGCCCCCCGTGGATCACGTTCGTGCCCGAGCGTGATGCCATGTTGATCACGCCGCCGGTGAAGCGGCCGAACTCGGCGCTGCTTGCGTTCGTCTGCACACGGAACTCGGCCACGGCGTCCGGACTCGGTGTCAGGACCACGATGTTGCCGTAGGCCGCATCCTGCACCGTCACGCCGTCGAAGAACGTCGCGCTCTGGTTCGCCACGCCTCCGCCGATCTGATAGTTGCCGCCGGCGAACACGTTCTTGCCGGTCAGGCTGCCCTCGGTGCCGCCCTGCGGCACGACCGACGGCGCCATCGTGATCAGGTTCATGACGTTCCGACCATCGAGCGGCAGCGTCTGAACCGATCGGCTGCTGACAATGGCGCCGAGCGAGCCGCTTTCGGTCTGCAGCAGCGGCGCCTCACTCGTCACCTCGACGGTTTCCGTCAGCGCGCCAAGCTCGAGCGTCGCCTCGATGCGGGGCGACGCCTGGACGTTGACCTCGATCCGGTCGCGCACGTACCGCTGGAAGCCGGCGAGCTCGACTTCGAGGCGGTACGTACCGGGCACGAGGTTGACGAACTGGTACGTGCCGTCGCTGCCGCTGACGCCCTGCCGGGTCTCGTTCGTCCCGGTGTTGACCAGCGTAATGGTGGCGCCGGGCACGACGTCTCCCGAGGCATCTCTGACCACGCTCACGAGCGAGCCGTAGAAGCTCTGCCCGTGTACCGGTGCGGCCATTGTCAGCAGCAGCAGCGGCACCAGCAGGAGCGCGGTCGGTCTCCACCTCCACCCCACGTGTCTCCTCGACATACCTGCCTCCTGAGGGGCCGGGGGTCCCGGCCCACCCCGACGGCGTGGACCACGAACGGATCGGGGCCCGCGGCCGGGATCACCTCGTCTACGGGAATCGGCTTCGAACGATGGACAAAAGATAATCGATTATCGGTAGGCCTTGTCAAGGCACCCGTGCGGCGGGCAGCCGGCCAAGGGCCGCAGCCGCCGCTGCCCGCACGCCGGCATCGCCGCCCGACGCAGCCGTTTCGAGGTGCTGGCGCGCCTCGGCCATCCGCCCCGCCCGGGCGAGCAGCTCACCCAGGGCCAGATGTGCATCGAACTCAGCCGGATCGACTTCGATCGCGCGCTCGTACGCCCGTACGGCTTCGTCAGTCCGGCCGGCGGCGGCCAGCACTGCACCGAGATCGGTGTGCACGGCGGCCCGTCCCGGCGCCAGCTGTGCGGCCGTCCGCAGTGCATCGATCGCCTCCGTGTAGGCGCCCGTCATGGCCGCCACGATGCCGAAGCTGTGATGCGCCTCGACGGAGTCGGGCGCATGCCTGGTCGCCAGCAGGAAGTGATGGCGCGCTTCGTCGTACGCCCGGCGGCCGGCCAGCAGATTGCCCAGGTTGTTGTGCGCTTCGGCCAGGTCGGGCTGGCTCCGAATCGCCGCGCGGAAGTACTGCTCGGCTGCGTCCGCGTGACCGGCGTGCAGACTGGCCAGTCCCATCGCGTTGTTTGCCTGCGGCAAGTCGGGATCGAGCGCCAGAGCCCTCTGCAGGGTCGCGCTGGCTTCCGCCACTCTCTCCTGCCGCAGATACACCTGCCCCAGCGCGGCCAGTGCGTCGACGTCGTCGGGCTGCAGTTGCGACGCCCTCGCAAGCGCCTGTACGGCGCGGGCGAAATCGCCGGTTTCCACAGCCGCGTCGGCCAGCTGCTTCAGCGCCGGCGCGAACGTCGGATCGCGCCGCAGCGCCTCGTCGCACCAGCGGATCGCCGCCTGGAAGTCTCCGTGGCGCGCGTACGCACGGCCGAGCTCGTAGTAGAACTCGGGACGTTCGGGCGCGTGCATTTCGATGGCACGCTCCAGCCGTTCGATACCCGCCTCCAGGTTGGACGCCTGTACGACCTGGGCGAGCGCCAGATACAGCGTCGTCTCGGGCGCCGACGGCAGCGACGTCGGGTAGTACAGGACGACCTCGCCCCGGTAGCTGCCCTTCTCGAAGTTGTCGGCTTCCTGACGGGGCGCCAGCAGGTCGCCAGCCGGTCGGTGCCGCTGAATCAGGTGATCGGTCATCACCACGTGGACGGCGTCCTCGACACGCCGCTTCGGCATGTGACAGTCGAGGCACGTGCCGGGTGCACCAGCCGCACCGGGCCCCTCCGTCGCGGTCGACGGGCCGGCGGCTGTCGTAGCGGGGTGCGGCGATGCGTGGCAGCCGGTGCAGACCTCGACGTAATGCGCGACGGCGGCCTCACCGCGCGGAATGTCGTGCGGGTCATGGCACGTGGTGCAGGTCATCGCGGTGCGCTGGAAGCAGGCCGACTGGCGGAGCCGGTACGTCGCGCTGCCGACGATCTCGAACTTGTCCTCACGTCCGCTGCCCGGTGCGTGATCGAAGTGAATGAAATAGTCGCCGAGGGACGTTCCGGGCACGTAGGAGAACGGCGGCCGATCGAAGCGGCGGATCTGGAATGGCAGCGGACTGCTGGTCGTTTCGAGGTGGCACTGGAGACACACCTCGATCTGCCGATCGCGCCCGAGCCGGGCCGGATTGACGATGGCGCGACGCGCCGCCTCACGGTCACGGGCCCGGGCCGCGTCGATGTGATCCTGGCCGGGGCCGTGACACCGCTGACAGTCGATGCCCTCGGGGAGCGGCTCCGGAAACCGCGGTCCGCTGCCCGTGTCGACAACCGGCCCGCGGGGATAGCCGTTGTGGCACGACATGCAGTCCGTCGAAATCACCCGACGGAAGTCGAGGTGTGCCGGGCGGTCGTAGCCGGGGCTCATCGCCCAGTACCCGCCTCGGTCGGCGTACCAGCTCACCGGCAGCTCCCGGAGCCGGCCGTCGGCCTCGCGGTGGAGGAACGTGCGCGCGTGATTGCCCGATCCGATTACGTAGTCGGCCGATCGCTCGACAACGTCGGCCGGATTGCCGTCAGGGCCGAGCGTGTGCCGCCGGAGGAAGAGGCGACCGTCGCGAACGGTCATGGTGTAGTGGCGGCCCGATGCGGCGTGGACGAGGCCGGTCCCGGTGTCGATCTCTGCGAGCACCGGCGTGCCGGCCTGCACCCTGGCGAACGAACGCGCCATGCCGGTCAGGCTGTACGAGCGCGCGATCGATCGGTGGCAGGAGGCGCACGCGTCGGGGCTGGCGTAGCGTCGTCCGGCGGCGTCAGCGGCGCCGGTCTGCGGAGGGACTTCGGCCGCCCCCGGCCACCGCCAGGCGAAGACGCCGGCGACGATCAGAACCACGGCGGCGGTCGACATCCATCGCGGCAGCGGGCGCGCGAGGGGGCTCTGCATGGCTGTGGCCTCTGAGGAATCGATACTCGAGAATCGTGACGACCGTGTCAAGCCGGCTGCCCGACGCGTCACACGATAATCGATTATCTAGCAAACATGCGCTACAATACCGCCATCCCACGCCAGCGGCCTTCTCCCTGCGGCTGGGCCGGAGTACGCATGCAGAACTACATCCACGGCGCCTGGCGCCCGTCGTCGGCCACCGATTTCCTGACCGTCGTCAATCCGGCGACGGGCGAAGAGCTCACGCGCACCCCCATGTCGACGCCGGCGGAGGTCGACGAGGCCGTTCGTGCGGCAGCAGCAGCCTTTCCGGCATGGCGGCGCGTGCCGGTCACCGACCGGGTCCAGTACCTGTTTCAGCTGAAGACATGCCTCGAGGAGGCTTTCGAGGAACTGGCGCGCACGATTACGCTCGAGTGCGGAAAGACGCTCGCCGAATCGCGTGGCGAGCTCCGTCGTGCCATCGAGAACGTCGAGGTCGCGTGCGGCGCGCCCACCCTCATGCAGGGGTACAACTCCGAAGACATCGCGCGCGGTATCGACGAAATCATGATCCGCCAGCCGCTCGGCGTCTGCGCGATCATCGCACCGTTCAACTTTCCCGCGATGATCCCGTTCTGGTTCCTGCCCTACGCCATCGCGACCGGCAACACCGTCGTCGTCAAGCCGTCGGAGCGCGTCCCGATGACGATGCAGAAGGTGTTCGGGCTGCTCGAGAGCCTGGACCTGCCGCCAGGGGTCGTCAACCTGATCAACGGCGGTCCCGACGTCGTCAACGCACTCTGCGACCACCCGACGGTACGCGCCGTCAGCTTCGTCGGATCGAGCACCGTGGCGCGCCACGTCTATGCGAGGGCGGCGGCCAGCGGCAAGCGCGTTCAGTGCCAGGGTGGCGCCAAGAATCCCGTGGTCATCCTGCCCGATGCCGATCTTGCGGCCGCCGCGGAGATCGTCGCCGACAGCGCCTTCGGCTGCGCCGGCCAGCGGTGCCTGGCTGCGGCGATGGCGATTACTGTCGGCGAGGCGGGCGCGGCCTTCACGGATGCGATCAGTCAGAAGGCCGCGGCTCGCGTCACCGGTGACGGCCTGGACGAGCGCGTCCAGATGGGGCCGGTGATCACGCCCGAGAGCCGGCAGCGGGTCGAACGCCTGATCGACCGTGCCATTGCGGACGGCGCGAGGCCAATCGTGGACGGCCGCAACCCCGCGATGCCCGAGCGGCTGCGCGGCAACTTCATCAGGCCGACCGTCATCAGCGGCCTGCCCTTCGAGAGCGAGGTGGCACGCACGGAGATCTTCGGCCCGGTGCTGTCACTCCACCACGTCGACGACATCGACGCGGCGATTGCAATCGTCAACGGAGGCGAATATGGCAATCAGGCGTCGCTGTTCACCACGAGCGGGGCGAGCGCACGCCGCTTCCGCTACGAAGCCGAGGTCGGCAACGTCGGCATCAACGTCGGCGTCGCGGCGCCCATGGCGTTCTTTCCCTTCAGCGGCGCCCGCGGCAGCTTCTTCGGCGACCTGCACGGACAGGGTCGCGACGCGTTCGAGTTCTTCACGCAGCAGAAGGTAGTCGTCGAGCGGTGGCCGAGCCACTGGTCGCGCAGGTTCTGAGCCTCGCTGAACAGACGCCCCCTGGGGTCGCAGTTACAAGGAGTGAGCCATGAAGATGGACCGTCGAACGTTCGGGAAGGCGCTGACGGCCGGTTTCGGGATGCTGGCGCTGCCCGCATGGGCACAGGGACGGAAGAACCTCAGGCTCGGTCACACGGGCATCACCTGGCCGTGGGGCGAGATCCGCACCGGGACGCGCGGCGGTCCGCGAGACGTCGACCCGGTCGCGGTCGAAGCCGTATTCCGCGACGTATCCGAGGTCGGCTTCCACAGCCTCGAAATCTTCGCCTGGCAGGTCGACGCCATGGAGGCGCACGGGGGCATCGGCCGACTCATCGACAAGTACGAGTTGCCTCTGATGTCCGTCTACGGCGGGCCGAACCTCACCAACCGCGATCAGCGGCGCGAATCGTTCGAGCGCATGGTCGCCAACGCCAAACTCGTGAAGAAGTACGGCGGCAAGGTCATCGTGTTCGGACCGAACGGCGTCGACCGACGGACGTTCAACTTCGCCGAGCACCGCGCCAACATCGTGGAGACGCTCAACGAGGCGGCAAAGATGATCGTCGACCTCGGCCTGACGCCGGCACTGCATCCACACACCGACACGTGTATCGAGACACGCGACGAAACCTACGCGGTCATGGAGAGCGCCGATACGCGCTACCTCAAGTTCGGCCCCGACGTCGGCCAGCTGGCCAAGGGCGGCGCTGACCCGGTGCCGATCGTCCGCGACTTCCTCGAGGTCGTGCATCACGTGCACCTCAAGGACTTCGACGGCGGCAACGCCTACCTGGGATACGCCCCGCTCGGTCGCGGCCATGTCAACATCCCCGCCATCCTCGACCTGTGCGAAGGGCGGCAGATGGACGGCATGGTGATGGTCGAGCTCGACAGCAGCGATCAGATGCCGATTCCGCCGCGAGGAACGGCCGAGATCGCGCGCGAGTACCTCGAAGCGCGCGGACACGTGTTCCGGGGCTGACCGACGACCGGGCGATGGATTACCGACTGAACGGCGCCCGTGCCCTCGTGGCCGCCGGTGCACACGGTATCGGTCGAGCCACGGCGGATCTGCTCGCCGCCGAGGGGGCCCGCGTGATCGTGGCCGACGTCGATGCCGACGCACTGTCGGCCGGCGGCGATCGCTGGCACGGAACGATCGCGGCCGATCTGGCGACGGCTGCGGGCGTCGATACGGCTGTCGGCTTCGTGCTCGACGCGTTCGGCGGGCCGCCGTCGATCCTGATCAACAACCTCGGTGTCGGCAACGCCGCGCCATTCGTCGACATCGACGACGAGCGGTGGCTGGCATCGTTCAACGTCAACCTGATGGGAACAGTCCGGCTGTGCCGCGCGCTCGTACCGCTGATGGCCGACGGCCCCGGCGGTGTCGTTGTCAACACCGGATCCGACCTGGCGAAGCAGCCGGAGCCGGCCTTTGTCGACTACGGGTCGTTCAAGGCGGCCCTGCTCTACCTCACCAAGGCCCTGGCGCGCCAGTACGCTCCGCGCGTCCGCGTCAACGCGGTCCTGCCCGGACCGATCTGGTCGCGGATGTGGACCCGTCCGGGCGGCATCGTCGATCAGCTCGTCGAACAGTACGGAACGAGCGATCGTGACGAGGCCGTGGCCCGCTTTCTGTACGACAGGCAGATGCCGATGGGAATCGGGGAGCCCGTCGACGTGGCGCATGCGGCCGTCTTCCTGGCATCGCCGCTCGCGCGCTTCATCACGGGCGCCGCACTCGATATCGGCGGCACCATACGAGGACTGATCTGATGAGCGACTTCTCCTGCTTCGGACTCACCGACAAGATCGCAATCGTGACCGGCGCCTCCCAGGGCATCGGCAGGGCCATCGCCCTTGGCCTGGCTCAGGCCGGTGCGCACCTCGTGCTTGGCAAGTACCCGCGCGGCGGGGAACAGGAGATCCAGTCCGTCAGGAGCGAGATCGAGGCGCTCGGTCGGCGCGCCATCATCGTGCCGGCCGACGTGTCGATCAAGGCGGACGTCGACAACCTGATGGAGAAGGCCGTCGCCGAATTCGGACGGATCGACATTCTGGTCAACAACGCGAGCTGGACCGGCACGACACCCGCGCTCGAGGTTACCGAAGAGGAATATGACAAGACGATGGCCGCCTCGCTCAAGAGCGTGTTCTTTGCGTGTCAGGCGGCAGCGAAGGTCATGATCCCGAACGGCGGCGGCAAGATCATCAACATCGGCTCGAACTTCGGCGTCGTGGCCTTCGACAAGCGATCGGTCTACGCGGCAGCCAAGGCCGGCGTGCACCATCTCTCACGGGCGCTGTCGCTCGAGTGGGCACGACAGGGCGTCACGGTCAACGTCGTGGCCCCGTGCATCACCGAAACCGAGTCACGCCGGAACATTTTCGAGCGACCGGGCTACCGGGAATGGGCGACGACTCAGATGCTGCCGATCGGTCGCTGGAACCAGCCGGGTGACCTCGTCGGCGCGGTCCTGTTTCTGTCGAGCCATCTGTCCGACATGGTCGTCGGGCACGTCCTGATGGTCGACGGCGGGTGGACGATCCACTGACGGGCGTCGACCGTCATCCCCTGTCAGCGGCAGGACATCGCGCTGTCCTGCCGCTCGACATCAGCGTTTCGGCAGCGCGAACGCGACGTAGGCACGCTCGCCCTTCAGCTGGCCGCCCACCGGCGCGCCGCCGCGCGCCGGGTTCGGCGACTGCGTCGCGTTGACGACGAGGAACTGCCGGCCGTCGGCTTCGTACATCGCGGGAATACCGATCGAGCCGGCCGGCAGCTCGCCGGTCCACAGGACCTTGCCGGTCTCCGCGTCGTACGCGCGAATTCTGCCATCGAGCCCGGCCTGGAACAGCAGTCCCGTTACCGTGGTGATGATGCCGGTCCGCAGCCGGGGATACCCCGTGTCCGTTGCCCCTTCGGCCACGGCCCGGGGATCGTCGCCGCCGGCCGGAATCTGCCACTTGATCGTGCCGGTGTTCAGGTCGTAGGCCGTGAGCGTCGAGTAGGGTGGCTTCACGAGGCTCGCCTGCATGCCGTAGTCGGTGTAGTAGCGCACCGACGGCACAGGCAGCCCCTCGGGGTACGGTGGACCGACCATGCCGCCCCGTGCGACGTAGCCGCCGGCGCGCGCGCCGGGCGCTCCTCCCGAAGCCACCACCGGCCCGCGGCTGTACTCTTCCCGCTCGGCCGAGGGTTCCGGTACCGCGGAAGGATTCGGACTCGCGAGGAAGGCCAGCAGCGAGGCCATGTCGTCCGCCGACAGTGGTGTCGGCGGCATCGACAGGCGGCCGCTGGCAATGATGTCGCGCAGCGTCTCGGGCCCGAGCCGCATCGAGACGTCGACGAGCGACGGGAACGTTCCGGTCCCGCGCAGATCCGGACCGTGACACGACATGCAGCGGACCTGATAGATGGCGCGCCCGGCGTCCACGTCGCCGCCAACGATCGCGGTGGTTGGCGCCGCACCCGGGGCGGCCGGTCGCCCTGGCGGCTCGAGACTGAGCCGGTAGATCGACGGCACGGTAATGCCGAGCACGTAGAACGTACCGTTGGTCGGGTGCGCCGCGGTAGAGCCCCAGTTCGCGCCCCCCTGTGCGCCGGGAATCGACACCGTGTCGATGCCGACCGCCGGGGGCGTAAACAGCCCCAGGTTGCGCGCCTTCGCAATCCGGTCGCGCCATTCGTCGCGCTCCTCGGGGGTCAGGACGTACGGATTGATGTCGTCGACCGAAAGGGTCTGGGGTGTGAACGGCGGAGGATTGGTCGGGAACGGCTGTGTCGGCCAGGCCTGTTCTCCCGGAACGTCGCTCGGCGGGACCGGGCGCTCCTCGATGGGCCAGATCGGCTCGCCCGTATCGCGGTCGAAGACGTACAGGAACCCCGTCTTCCCTGCCTGCACGACCACGTCCCGTGTCCGCCCGTTGTGCCGGATGGTCGTCAACTGCGGCGCGGCAGCGTTGTCGTAGTCCCAGAGATCGTGGTGGACCATCTGAAAGTGCCAGATGCGCTCACCGGTGCGCGCGTTCAGAGCGAGCAGCGACGTACCGAAGAGGTTGGCACCGTGGCGATCGGCGCCGTAGTAGTCGTACGTGGGCGAACCGGTCGGTACGAACGCGATGCCGCGCTCGACGTCGATCGTGATTTCGCCCCAGGCATTGGCCCCACCCGCGTACTTGTACGCGTCGGGCGGCCACGTCTCGTAGCCGAACTCACCGGGCAGCGGGATCGTGTGAAACTGCCAGACGAGTTCGCCCGTGCGCACGTCAAAAGCGCGGATATCGCCCGGCGTTGCGACGTAGTTCTCGCCGGTGGCCGAGCCGAGAATCAGCAGATTCTCGAAGATCTTTCCGGGATTCGAGGACTGGACGCGGCCGACGGTCGCCACGTCGCGCCGCAGGCCCTCACGGAGGTTGACGGCACCTTCCTTGCCGAACGACAGGATCGGCAAACCGGTGCGCGCATCGAGCGCTTCGAGGTAGTGGTACCGCTGGTACAGAAGCCGCCGATCGCTGCCGTCCTCGCTCTCCCAGTAGTTGATGCCGCGCGGCGCGATCCCCTGCAGGCCCTCGTGGATCCAGATCTCCTCGCCGGTCGCCGCATCGAGCGCCACGAGCGAGAAGTCGCGTGCCAGCACGTACATCACGCCGTTGGCCACGATCGGTCCCCAGACGTACGAGACATTGTCGGACGTCGGGTACGTCCAGGCGACCTCGAGCTGGGAGACGTTCTCCTTCGTGATCTGGTCGAGCGTCGAAAAGCGGGCGTTGTCCGGTCCGCCGCCATAGTCACTCCAGGTGCGCCGGTCGATCGCGGGTTCTTGCCGGCCGCACGCCGGCAGGAGGAGCGTACCGGCCAGAACAACACAGAGGGCGCTGACGCGGCTGCGCCGCTGGTACCTCGAAACGTGCTCTTGCATATCCGATTACCTGATGCCGGATGTCCTCACTCAGGGAGGGCGAACGCGACGTAGCCAAGCGGCCCTGCTTCGGGCGCCGTCGGCGCAGGCTGGTTACCGGCCTGCAGCCGGTTACCCGCCGCGGGAATCAGCAGGTACTGGCGGCCGTCGACCGCGTACATGACCGGCGAGCCGCGGAACGTCCCGGCAAAGTCGGCCGCCCACAGCACCGATCCGTCTCTCGTGTCGTAGGCGCGGATCTTGTTGTCGCCGCCGGCCGCGAAATACAGTCCCGTGTCGGTGACGACCGCGCCGTTGCGCATCTGCGGCATGCCGGTCCCCTTCATGCCGAGCGCGGCCAGCTCCGGGTGATCGCCGAAGCCCACCTGCCAGACGATGGCCGGAATGTTCAGGTCGTACTTCGTGATGGTGGTGTACGGCGGCTTCATGTGGATGCCGATGGTCCCGTAACTGTCGATCACGTAGCGCGGCGTGTCGGGTACGCCGTCCGGATACGGGATGAACGTGCCGCGTGCCGGTCCCGGACCGGTCCGCTGCCTGGCTCCACCCGAGCCCACGACCGGACCGGGAGGGAACGTCGTGGCCGGTCCGGCTGCCCGTCCGCGTCCGCCGCCCGCGGCCGGAGGCGTCCGCAGAAACGCAAGGATGTCGTCGATTTCGGCGTCGGTCAGGTGTGGGAACGGATCCATCCGCCCCATTCCTTCGCGAATCGTCGTCCGGATCTCGGCCTCGTCGAGCAGGTCGGTGATCCCGATGAGCGTCGGCGCCTCCTGTGTGCCGCGTCGGTCGGCGCCGTGACACTGCTGGCACTCGCGCTGGTAGATCGCCTGGCCCGGCGTCAGGCCGCCAGGTCCACCACGTCCCTCTTCCGGTCGGAGGAGCCGCAGAATGCCGGGATTGTCCTGACCGATCACGTAGACAATGCCGCTGTCGGGCTCGGCGGCCGTCGTGCCGAACAGCGCACCACCGTTGCTGCCGGGGATGTGTATCGTGTCGACGAAGTCGATCGGCGTGAACAGCCCGAAGTTGCGCGCGCCACGGACCCGTTCCCGGAACGCCGCGCGCTCCTCGGGTGACAGGTTCGGATAGGGGTTGATGTCGTCTTCCGAGAACGTCTGGCGACTGAACGGCGGCGGGTTGGTCGGAAACGGCTGCGTCGGCCAGCTTCGTTCACCGGGCACGCCGCTGACCGGCACGGGACGCTCTTCGATGGGCCAGATCGGCTCACCCGTGTCGCGGTCGAACACGTAGAGGAACCCGGTCTTGCCGGCGACCGCGACAACGTCCCGCCTCACGCCGTTGTGCCGGATCGTGGTGAGCTGAGGCGCCGCACTCGTGTCGAAGTCCCAGAGATCGTGGTGAACGAGCTGAAAGTGCCAGACACGCTCCCCGGTGCGTGCGTTCAGGGCCAGGATGCTCGTACCGAAGAGGTTGGCGCCGTGGCGATCCGCGCCATAGTAGTCATAGGTGGGTGAGCCGGTCGGCACGAACACCAGGGCGCGTTCCGGATCGACCGTCAGTTCTCCCCAGGCATTGGCGCCACCCACGTACTTGTAGGCCTCGGGCGGCCAGGTGTCGTAGCCGAACTCGCCGGGATGCGGGATCGTGTGGAACTGCCAGACCTTGCGGCCGGTGATCACGTCGAATGCGCGGATGTCACCCGGCGGCGACAGGTACCCTTCGCCGGTGGCCGAGCCGAGGATGATCAGGTTCTCAAAGACCTGACCCGGCGTGCCTGACTGGATGCGCCCGATGCTGGCCGGGTCGCGCCCGAGCCCTTCCCGCAGATCCACGGCGCCGTCGTCGCCGAAGCTGCGGATGATCTCGCCGGTGCGCGCGTCGATCGCCTGCAGGTAATCCTGCATGGCGAACAGCAGCCGTCGGTCGCCGCCGTCCTCGCTTTCCCAGTAGTTCAGGCCGCGCACGGTCATGCCCTGCATGTCCTCGCGGACCCAGATTTCGGCGCCCGTCTTGGCGTCGAGTGCGACGAGTGCACCGTTCCGCCCCCGGCCGTAGACCACGCCGTGGGCGACGACCGGCGTAAAGCCGGTGTCGCTGTACGGATAGGTCCAGGCCACCTCCAGCCGCGAGACGTTCTCGCGGGTGATCTGGCTGTTCGGAAAGAAGCGTGAACTGTCGACCGTGCCTGAAAAGCCGATCCACGGGCGATCGGGCACGGCCGTGCGCGACGGCGGCAGTCGGCCGGCGGCGACGACGGCCATCAGGCCGACGGCACCGGCCAGGGTAGCGACGAACGGATGTCGGAGCCGGATCATGCAGCGTCTCCTGAGGGAAGAGGTGTCCGGAACGGTGCGGGGCGTGCGGCCGTCAGCGACGCGTGGCGAGCCAGACGCCGGCCAGCATGACGAGCGCTCCAAGCACGTTGACCGGTGTGACGGGCTGGACGGGGGAGCCGAGCCAGCCGTAGTGCGACAGCAGCATGCCGCCCACGATCTGCCCGGCAATCAGGCCCAGCATGACGGGGCCGGCACCGATCTGCGGAATCAGCCAGGCGATACCGAAGACGAGGCAGGCGCCGATGGCGCCGGCGGTGAGCAGCAGCGGGTGGACCTGACGCAGGCCGCCGAGCGCGCCGGCCTGCCACCCGGTGGCGCCGATGATGGCGGCCATGACGGCTCCGATGATCCAGAACAGCGCGTTGCCGACGCGCGGGTTGCCGAGCGCGGCGCCGACGGCGCCGTTCATGGCGAGGTGGACGGCGAGCACGACACCGAGCAGCAGAGTCAACGCGTAGAGTGGCAGCCTCATGATCGCTCCCCGAAACGGGCCCGGCTGGCGCAGGGGCCGCCCGCCGGCCGCCGGCCGCGCACGGCGCGGCCAAAACTCTTGGACTATCGATAATCGATATTGTATACTCGATATTGCCGATCCACGGCAAGCTCCACGCCCGGATCACAGCTGGAGTCAACCTGTGAGAGCACGCCCGACCGCCGCCAACCCGATCCTCGACTTCGGTATCGACAGAAGCACCCTGCAGTACGTCGGGTCGAACCTGCAGCGCCCCGAATGCATCCTCGCCGAGCGCGACGGCACGCTCTGGGCAGCCGATGCCCGCGGCGGCGTCGTCCGGCTCGACCCGGACGGCACGCAGACCCTGGTGACGCAGAACGTTTCCGATCACTTCGATCGTGCCGACAGGGACGCCACCCGCTACCTGCAGGGCACGCTGCCCAACGGCCTCGCGTTCGCGCGCAACGGCGACTTTCTGATTGCCAATTTCGGCACCGACCGGCTGGAGCGGATGACCCGTGACGGCCGCTCGGAGGTCCTGGCCGATCAATGCGACGGTCGCGAGGTCGGCAAGGTCAATTTCGTGCTGCGCGACTCGAAGGATCGGATCTGGGTCACCGTGTCGACCCGGGTGAAGAACTGGATGCACGCGCTCCGCACCGACCTGGCCGACGGCTACGTCGCCCGCTACGAGAATGGCCGCCTGCACGTCGTAGCCGACGGCTTCCGCTTCACCAACGAGATCCGGTTCGACGCCAACGAGGAGTGGCTCTACGTGGTCGAAACGACGGGCGGCTGCATCACCCGTCTGCGCATCGACGAGCGCGGCGAGGTGGCCGAGCGCGAGATCTTCGGGCCGTCGAGTCTCGGCCCCGGCGCCTGGCCCGACGGGATCGCCTTCGACTCAATCGGCAACCTCTGGGGCACGCTCGTCTACTCCGACAAGCTGTTCGTCCTGACGCCGTCCGGTGATCTGCGCATCCTGCTCGACGAGGGCGATCCGCAGAAGGTGGCCGCGCTCGAGGCCCAGTTCCGGCAGAACCACGTCACCGAGGACGTGCTCTTCGCCACCGGCCGGGGCGTGGCACCGTGGATGGCGAGCGTGACGTTCGGCGGGCCCGATCTCCGCACGGTCTACATCGGATCGCTCAAGGGCAGCCGCATTCCCTACTTCCGCGCGCCGGTGCCCGGTCTGCCGATGGTGCACTGGCACGACCGGACGTGACATCGGACGACACGCCCCGGTGCGGGCGGGCGGGGAGCGCAGCGCTCCCCGCCCCCCGGTCCTACTTCCCCTGCCAGCCGCCGTCGACGTGGAACGACTGGCCCGTCAGGTAGCTCGCCTCGTCGGACGCCACGAACGCGACGACATGGCCGACCTCGCGCGGCTGCCCGGCCCGTCCCATCGAAATCTGCGCAAGCACCTGCGGCAGGATCTCGGGATCCTTCATCACCCACTGGGTCATGTCGGTCTCAATCAGGCCCGGGTGGACGCAGTTGACGCGAATACCCAGCGGCGTCATCTCGGCCGACATGTTCCGCGTGAGGGCCTCCAGACCGAGCTTCGTCGGCGCGTAGTGCGTCCGGCCGGGCAGCACCTTTGCCGCCTGAATCGATCCGATGTTCACAATGCTGCCCTTGCGCTGTTCGGCGACCAGGCGACGGCAGACCACCTGAGCGCAGAGCCAGTTGCCGCGCAGGTTGATGTCGGTCAGCCGCGTCCACTGCTCGTCGGTGAGCTCGAGGAACGGCACGATGGTCTCGATGCCCGCGTTGTTGACGAGGATGTCGATGGGACCGAGCTCCTTCCACACGCGGTCGACCATGGCCTCGACGTCGGCCCGGCGCGAGACGTCGCCCTGCACGGTGATCGCCCGGCGGCCGCGGCTCCGGACGTAGGCAGCGGTTTCCTCGGCCTTCGCGGCCTGGCCGACGTAGTTGACGGCGACGTCGGCGCCCTCCTCGGCGAAGACCTCGGCGATGCCGCGGCCGATGCCGCGGCTGCCGCCGGTGATGAGCGCAACCTTGTTCTCGAGTCTCACGGTGATGCCTCCCCCGCCCGCCGGCCGCCGAGCAGCCTGCCGAGCGCACGATTATCGATTATCCAGAACAGGGATTATAGGCTGCCCCGATACCGGAACAAGAGGGGTGGCATCGCTGCAGATCGGCACGCCGGGCGGTCGGGCTTCCCTGCTACCATAAGCGTGTGGCTCGGCGGTCCGATACCCCTCTCACCGCGCCGTCACTGACGGCACGACACATGGCTCCCCACCCGCCGGCGCCTTCGGGACGGCTCCCCGAACGCCGTGTTCTCCGTGAAGAAATCCGCGACAGGCTCATCGAGGAGATCCTCAGCGGACGCCTCGTACCTGGCGATCGTCTCGTCGAAACCCGCATCGCCCAGAGCTACGGCGTCAGCCAGGCCCCGGTGCGTGAAGCGCTCCGCGACCTCGAACTGCTCGGGTTCGTCGTCAGTGCCCCGTTCCGCGGGTCGGTCGTGCGCGAGGTATCGACGAGTGATCTGCTGCAGATCTATCCCATTCGCGCGGTCCTCGAAGGGCTCGCGGCGCGCGAGGCCGCCACACGGCTCGACACGGCAGGCCTGAAGAAGCTCGAAGGTCTGATCGCGTCGATGCGCAAGGCCGCCGCCCGCGGCGACGTACGTGCGACGATTGCCGATGATTTCGCCTTCCACCTGACAATCGTGGAAGCCTCCGGCAACTGGCTGCTGAAGCAGTTCTGGGAGCGGCTGCGGCTGGCGATTACCACGTTTCTCACCGTTTCACAGTCGCACCATTCGCTGATCGAAATTGCGGAACGTCACGCCCCCGTCCTGAGGGCCCTGAAGGCACGCGATCCCGAAGCCGCCGAGCGTGCGATGCGCCGGCACATCGAAGAGCCGGGCGAGTGGATGGCCCAGGCGCTGGGCGCCGATGGTGCACCGGTTCTGCAGGCACCTCCGCCACCGGTGACCCGTCAGCAGACGGCCGTCGCCCGGCGCCGGACGAATCAGACGAAGCGCCGGTAGCGGCACCGGTCGCCGCACCCGGATACGGGCCGGTGCGGTATCACATATAATCGATACTCGATTCCTTGAGCCGCTCCGCCCGGCTTTCTGCCGGGCCTCGACCCGGGGGTGTCCAGATGTCGTTTTCTCCCGCCACCGGCGCCGCGCGCCGCCTGCCGCTCCGGCCGCCCGCGGCGTCCGGTCACTACGAGCTCCGCCAGGGCGTCCTGCAGCTGCTCGCCATCAAGGACTCCGACATCCGCCGGCTGACGCTCGAACAGTGCCGCGATGCCGTCGACCAGAGCCTGCACGCCGGCGGCGCGTTCTCGGCCGTCATCCCGCTCGTCGCGCTCTACTACGGCGGCTTTATCGACGTCGACGTGGTCGACCCGACGCGCCGCGGGCAGGACATGTTCGTGCTGAGCAAGGGACACGCCGTGGCAGCGATGGCGTCGATCTTCGCGGAGTTCGGCTACTTCGATCGATCCGTTCTGCGCAACTCCCGCTCGTACTCGAGCATCCTGAACGGCCATCCCGGCCCGATCCTGCCGGGCGTCCACATTGCGACCGGCCCGATGGGCCAGGGACTCGGCGTCGCGCAGGGCTTCGCGATCGCGGGACGACGATCACCGCGGTTCGATACGTACGCCGTCTGTGGCGACGGTGAACTGCAGGAAGGACCGATCTGGGAAGCGGTCATGTACGCGGGCCAGGCGCACCTCGACAACCTGTGCGTGCTCGTCGACCGGAACAACGGCCAGCTCGATCTGTCGAGCCGCATGGTCTTCCCGATGCCCGACCTCGAGCCGGTCTTCCGCGCCTTCGGCTGGCGGGTCGAGAGCGTCGACGCAACGCAGTACGAACCCGTGTACGCCGCGCTCGAGCGGTTCCGCTTCGGGCCCCGGACCGGACGGCCCACGGCCATCATCTGCAACACCACGAAGGGCTACGGTGCGCTGTCGGACTTTCTCAACAGACACAAGGTGACGGTACCGCGGGCCACCATCGAACAGGAGCTGGAGCTGCAGGCGCGCCGCCGCGCAGCGCGCGTCGACGAGTTCCGGGCGTTCGAGCGGAGACTCCTCGAGCGTCCGGACGGTCCCGAGCTGCATCGCGTGCTGACCGAAATCGCAGCCGGGATGTTTCTCGACACCACGCGCACGGGCGACGGCCTCCTGCTCGAGCCGCTCGAAATCCCGGTGCGGACCCGACGGGTCCCGCCGCGCAAGAAGCGCGTGCAGTACGACCCCGCCGCACTGCCAGTGCTCGATCCGACCCGCCAGTATGCCGCCAGCGACATCGTGACCGCGGCCATGAAGGTGTTCGCGCGCGACCCGGCCGTCATTTCGATCGACTCGGACCTGGCGAGTACGAGCGGCCTCGAGGCCGGCGTCGCCGCCGTCGATCAGCAGCGTGCCCTCAACGTCGGGGTGGCCGAGGCCAACATGATGTGCCTCGGCGAAGCGTTCGCGGCGCTCGGGCATCAGACGTGGATCAGCACGTTCTGCCCGTTCTTCGACTGGAAGGTGATGCGCCGCATCGCTGTGGGCCATCAGGAGCGGCTCGAGGCGATCGCCGCACCCGACGGCTGGCTCAGCGAGGGTCACGGCCTCGATCTCGTGATGCTGGCGACAGCCGCCAACTTCGAGACACGCACGAACGGCGCCACGCACATGGCCAACGACGACAACACGATCTTCGACGGCATGGCCCACCTCAAGATCGTGGACATCTCGTGCCCCCAGCAGATGCTCGCCTTCATGCGCTGGTGCATGGAGGGCAACCGCGGCCTCGTGTATGTCCGTGTGATGCGCACACCATCGGCCGTACTGTACGGAAGCGACTACACGTTCGAGTTCGGGCGGGGAACCATCCTCCGCGAAAGCGCAGCCGATCGCGCGGTCATCATCAGCAGCGGGCGTGGCGTGCACGAGGCCCTGGCCGCCGCCGACCTCTGCAGTGAGGCAGGGGTCCCCGTCGGGGTCGTCGACATGCCGTCAATCGACGAAGAACTGCTGCTTGCGCTCTACGATTCGGGCCGGCTCCTGTGCCTCGCCGAGCAGAACAACGGCTACATCCTTCAGAACCTGCTCCGGCTCGTCCACCGTCATCGGGCCTCCGCCGGCCACGGACTCGCGAACGTCATGCCGATCAACACGCTGCGGCCGGACGGCCGGCCGCAGTTCATTCACTCGGGCACGTACGAGGAACTCATCGAGGCCTTCGGCCTGACGCCGCCCGCCATTGCCGCAGCCATCACGGCACGTCTCGACGACGGGACGCATGCGCGTCCGGAAGGAGGTCGCCGATGAGCGTTCCCACACTGCGGGCCCGTGACGTCGTCGCTCTGGACCTGCCGGGCAGGCGGCTGCAGTGGCTCGTCGGCAACGGCGGTCTGGCGGCCAGAGAATGCTCCGCCTGCCGGATTCGCGTCGCCCCAGGCGACAGAGTGCGGCCCGCGCACTCGCACCCGAACGGCGAAGAGGTCATCTACATCATCCGCGGATCAGGTCGTGTGCTGGTCGGCAGCGACGTCGCCCCGGTCGACGCCGGCTCGGTCGTGCTCTTCCCGCGCGGCGTCGTACACATGCTTCACAACACCGGCAGCGAGGAGATGGAAGTCGTCTGCTTCTTCGCACCCTCAACCGGCCTGGAAAACTACGTCGCGCACGAAGACGTCGACTTTCCCGACTGACGCCCGGGTGCCAACGAGCGTTCGGGCGTGACTGCCTGTCCGCTCACACCCGCTCGACACACGCCAGTCTCGCCGGCACCGGCGCGATGCGGCTGTGG
>ERZ777003.2254-NODE-2254-length-23365-cov-15.897683_pt1 | contig 23365 bp, 21 predicted proteins | sample MGYA00374956_ERZ777003 | MGnify/ENA primary metagenome ERZ777003 (study PRJEB29302, sample SAMN06268252) | bioreactor metagenome | isolation source: Joint BioEnergy Institute, California, USA | place: USA:Joint BioEnergy Institute, California, USA | collected... | reverse complement strand
CCGCCTTCGGCTCAACCCCTGGCCGGAACGAGCACTTAAATCGGGATAATGTCTAACATTCTGCATCGGGGTCTCCAAACCCTGCGGTTGTAACGAGACGAGTGTGGGGCGGCACACTCAGAAGCCCAAGCCCTCGGGCTTGGGAGCCGTCACAAATAGTAGTCAGGCGGTAATACAGCTGTAACGGTGGGAATTGGTTTACCGGCTTCTCTACGCAGATATTCATAAGATGCATACTGGAGCTCGCCGCTGAACTCCATGACGTGGCCCTGACGTTCGATAGTGATAACTGCCCGACCATTCTGATCTAGCGAGGAGTAAAGGGCAAGTTTAGCCCTCTGTCTGTCAGCTGCGACATCGACGCCATTGATGTATTTTAGCTTATCACCCACTTCAATGCCTATGAGAGCAGCTGAGCTCCCCGGTTCGACATGTATAACGAGCGAATCCTTATCTATGACAATGCCTAGCACCTTTGGACGCTCAAGTATATATACTGTTGGACCCGGTGTTATATCATTGTGAGAAGGGGGGGTGACTTCCGGCACAGGATATGCCGGGGCAATTGTTCCTGAATGGATAGGTGTTGGCTGAGGGGATGGTAATCTTGGGTCAGTCTCAGCTTGAACGGGCGACTCCGTAAAACCACAACTAGCCGATGCCATTAGCACAAAAATGCAAAGCAATATCGCACCTGTAACGTGGAAAACTCTAGTAAATACAGTCATATGGTGTTGCACACTCATGTTCCACCTCCTGTGGTGACGGTAAGTCGATCAACATCGACTACGAAATTTTGCGATGCAGGATTTCGATAACCGGTAACAGTGATATTGATCGTGTGTGTACCTGAGCCAAGGCCGCTATAAGTAACACTTTGACCTCTTTGAGTGTTCGGGCTATACATGTCAACATATCCATAATCATTTCCATCTATAGTAACGGCTGCTATGCCCCTATTGTTTGCTTTTGAGAAATAATATGTTATTTGAGATCCTGTAAAGGTGAATCTAAAGAAAGATCCTGCTGTGTTGGCGTATGTTTGTGTCGTGTTATAGGCGCCGGAAACACCATTTTGAAGAGTCCAAGCTCCAGTGGGATAAAATCGAAAATGAGTGTTAGTGTCATCATATATACCGCTCCCTACGGAGGCGATATTAACAGCCATAGCATCTAGATCGGTTGTGCCACCTCCAGCCGCGCGCACTTCAAACGTATGCGATGATCCACTAGATACAGCCCAAGTACGAATGACCTGTCTCCGAGTTTCTGCTGCGTATCCCGAAAAATAACCCCTAAGTACACCATCAATGTATACATAAAAAGCCCCTCTTGTTGGATCTAGTGAATAAATATAGGAAATTCTATCGCCAGTAAACGTAATGTTTGTCTTCCCACCAGCATTATTGATTCTACTCATTGTATCAGAGATAGTTCCATAAGGTCCATCAATCTGCACCCATGCATCTGCCCTGCCTCCGTAAGAGATAGGGCTATGACGATCATCGTATGTTCCGGGAGGTGTCGGAGCAGCTGAAGATGACAGCCAGCATGCTAGCTCCGGCGGATTGCCAGTATAGGCTGAGTTGTATAAGTAAGAGACTCCATCCCGTGCGTCGTTGTCAACATTGTAAATATTCCCTTGAAGGAGACTTACGTGCATGAGATTTGAGGTCGCGACAGAATGACAAAGTCCAATTGCATGACCCAACTCGTGTCGAATAATACTTCTGAGATCATAATAATTAGAAGGAAGCGAGGGTGCTTGGGTTCCGTCATAAAACGCATGACCGCAACCCGTAAATATCTCCATATCGAAATAAGACCAGTGAAGATTGGCCCCTGGGAAGCTATACGTTCTCGCAAGTGAGCAATCTGGGGGAAATCGTTGGTTTTTATCCTATTTAAGCTGCTGGAATTCGAGGTGAAGGAAAAATTGCTTGAAGCATTATTCCAATCACTCGCAGCTCCATGGGCTATACTGCTCCAACCGCGACTTACAAAATCTGCATCAAGACCATAAGTTGTGGTGTATCCTGGCCAGGTGTATCTAGAGACTGTATAAGCCCGAGCCGGCGTGATATTTATTAATATGACAACGATGGCAAAGAGAATCAGTATTGATGATCGCATACTCATCAACATGTGACGATGCATTGCCGAACTCCTGCGATAATCAAAGGCAACCATCCTAAGAAAATTCACTCCAAACGAGTGATGGTGCAATTCGGTGATTTCCGAGTGGGTCAGCTAGGTTGGATACTAGACATGGTCGGCCACATCGAGCGTGAGTATGCCGTCGCCACCTACCGGAGCTGCCTCAATTGTTTCAGCGGGCATGAGCAAGTCTAACTCAAAGAGGTTTTCATGTCTATTCCGGAAAATGCCGGAACAGGCAGTTGTGGCTATCCCCAAAATGCCGGATAGACAGGGCTAAGCCTTAATGGTACCCTCAGATGGAGCCGGAGCTATCAGGAAACATTGTCAAAGCTGGATCGAAGCGCCTCGCCCGGCATCCCAGCCGGGAGTTGGCAGGAGTGACAGGGAGCGTATCAGATGGAGGCCAGCCAATCCACTCAAACACAGCTGCGCCTGCTGATCATCGATCCCCACGGGCTGATCTTCGACGACCTGCGCGCGCAGCTTGGCGCAATGCCGGACCTCCAGCTGATCGCGGAAACGACGACGTGGACGGCAGCACAAGCGTACTGCACGGGGCATCAAATCGACGTTGCGCTCGTGCTGAGCAACTGGAGCGACTCGAAAACACTTGGCAGGATCCAAGCCCTGGTACACCAGGCGCCGGAGCTCCGGCTCGTGGTGCTCAACATTCACATGACCGATCTGCGCGTGGCGGCTGCATTCGCCGCGGGCGCGCGAGGCTATATGAACCAGGAGAGTCTTCGCGACCTCCCGCACATCCTGCGGCTGGTGGCTGAGGGGGGCGTAGCCTGCTGCTCCTCAAGCGGGAACGAACTCGCCAGGCGCATCGTCCAAACTCGGGCGCTTTCGCCGCGCGAGCGCCTGATTGCCGCGCAGGTGGCAGCCGGGCAGACAAACTTCGAGATCGCATCGACGTTGGGCCTCAAAACCGCGACCATCGACACACACGTGGAGCGTATCCTGCGCAAAATCGGCGGGCGTACGCGGGTCGATATCGCGACCTGGTGGCTGCAACATGTAGGATTGTCCGATGAGGAGGGTGAACCACAGCTCTAGCAGTGGGCAGAACTGTTGAACCAGGTCCTTGGAATGCGGCAGCCATGCTGCCGCGCGCAAGCATGGCTTGCGCATTCCAAACCGCACTGCAACAGCGATTACTCGCCGCCCTCGCCGCCGCGCTGCGAGATGCTTCCCCTCCGCTGCGCTCCGGTCGCCAGTGCAAAGTGCTGCGGTCGCCAGTGCAAAGTGCAAAGTGCAAAGTGCTGCGTACTCAGTACTCAGTACTGTGCACACCTGCGTGACGTCCGAACGCCAGAGGCGTGAGGCATGACATCGTGGACCGTGAAAGCCATGTCACCCTGAGCGGAGCCGAAGGCGGAGCGAAGGGTCTCGCTGCGTAGACTCCGCCTTCACGGCGAGATGCTTCGCTGCGCCGGCTGCGCCAGCTCCGCTCAGCATGACATGGAGATTGCGTTGCCGCGCGCCGTCACCCTGCGCGGCGCCGAAGGCGGAGCGAAGGGTCTCGCCGTGCTGACAATGTCCTCTCCGACGCCCTGAGCAAGGGCCGAGTCTTCGTTCAGGCTGCCAGCGAGGGCCTGCCGCCCGGCAGCAACGTAACACCTATCCTCGAGGTGACGCGGAACGCGGCAGGGAAGCCCTCAGGTAGGGAGTCGGGCGGGCATGCGGCACGGCGGCTGACGACGCCCCCCACATCGCTTACTCTATAAGCTGAGGTGCAGCCGGAGCGAAGGGTCTCGCTGCGCAGGCGCTGCTCGCCTCGAGAGATGTTATGTCGCCGCGTAACGCCTCCCGCAGAGTGCGCGTCGAGTATCATGGGACGTGTTTTTGTGCCGAGAGGTGAACGAATGGCTCGCGCATACGCGCAGGAAACGGCGACGGTGGGCGCGCCGCCGGCGGAGGTGTACGCCGTGCTCGCCGACTACCGCGACGAGCACCCGCGCATCCTGCCCAGGCAATTCTTCGGGGACGTGGAGGTGCTGGAGGGCGGCTACGGCGCCGGGACGGTATTTCGCGTCGAGACGCAGCTGCTTGGGACGAAGCGGACCTTACAGATGGTGGTGAGCGAGCCGGAGCCGGGGCGCACACTCGTCGAGACCGACCAGCTCACGGACCTGACGACGTCGTTTACGGTCACGCCGGCCGGCGAGGGGCGCCAGGCGCAGGTGCGGATCGCGACAAGCTGGGAGACGAGCGGCGGCATCGGCGGGCTGCTGGAGCGCCTCCTCATGCCCGTGGTCCTGCGGCGGATCTACCGCCAGGAGCTGCGCCAGCTGGACGAGTATCTGCGGCAGAGGGCGGCGCGCGCCTCCTCGTGAGTGGTGGGCGCTGCGCGCAGCGCCCCTACTCCGCGGTTGCGGCGGCGGGGCGCCGCGCGGTATCATGTGCCGGGACGCGAACGGCGCCCGACAGTACCGAGCGCACGCAGGTTTCGGGCGCGTGCGGGGAGGTGGTCATGGCTGGCATGGAGGATCTGCAGCGCAGGGCGGAGCTCGCCGAGGCGGTGCGCGCGGCGTGCATGCGGGCGGCGCTGGAGGGGTACGAGCGGGCGCTGACGGACGGGCTGTGCGCGGAGGGGGCGCTCGAGGTCGCGCTCGAGTCGATTCGCTCGCTCGACATAAGCGAAGTGCTGCAGCAGTTCGACGGCGGGCGGCACGTCGCGCCGGCCCGCGGCTGAGTTCGGGCGGGCTATGCCCCCGGCGAGCGCTGAACCGCCCCTGTGCTCACCCGAGCCCACTTCGGGTAGAATTGGGCAGGCCGCGGTTCGATAAGGAGCACCACATGGCTGAGCACACGGTCAACGCGGGCGACATGGCGCCCGACTTCGAGGCCCTGACCGACACCGGCGAGCGGGTCAAGCTGTCCGACTTCCGGGGGAAGAGGGTCATCCTCTACTTCTACCCGAAGGACGACACGACGGGCTGCACGATGCAGGCGTGCGGGTTTCGCGATAACTTCCCGGTGATCGAGGAGAAGAACGCCGTCGTGCTGGGCGTGAGCCCGGACGGAGTGAAGTCGCACCAGAACTTCAAGACCAAGTACAACCTGCCGTTCACGCTGCTGGTGGACGAGGACCACGCGATCGCCGAGGCGTACGGCGTGTGGCAGGAGCGGTCGATGTACGGGAAGACCTTCATGGGCATTGTCCGCAGCCACTTCGTGATCGACGAGCAGGGGCGGGTCGTCGACGCCCAGGTGAACGTCAAGCCGGAGGAGAGCGTGGAGCGGGCGGTGGCCTCGCTCGGGTAGGCCGATGAGGGATGTGACGGTCCGGCAGCTTCGCCGCCGGACCGTCACGTTTTTCACGCGCTCGCGCCGGCTATCGCAGGCCGCCGTGCGGCGCGGCGCCTTTCGAGCAGGACGGCCAGCGCCAGGCCGAGCAGCGCCAGGGCCGCGATGCGGGCAACCAGACCGGCCGGGAGCAGCGGGCTGGCCGCCGGCCCACTGCCGAACGGGTACTCCAGCAGATAGACGGTCTCATCGGCGACGGCGCTGCCCGCGCGGCGGGCCATGTCGCTGAAGGTCACATCGTAGAAGTAGCCGCCCGCCGCGTGGATACGCTCAACCGGGAGCTGCTGGCGCTCCGCGGCCCAGCGCTCGAAGACGGCCGCCTCGGCATCGCCCACGTGGCCCGGCAGGACGATCCGGTCGAGCTGCGGCGCGTCTGCGAAGCCCCAGCGCGGGACCAGCGCCAGGCCGTGGCGGGAGAGCACCACCGCGCGCTCCGGCGCGACGGTGTGGACCGTCAGCCGGCCCTCGTGGGGGTAAGTGTCGACCACCGAGGCCAGCGCGATCTCGCTGATGCCGGAGTAGAGCGCCACGCCGAGGCTGCTGCTGCCTGGCTGGTAGCCGCTGAGGAACATGTTCGCCAGCGGCGGCGCCGTCGCGCCGATGCTGAGCGCGGTCGCGGGCGGGTCATAGGCCGGGTCGTCCAGGAAGCGCGTGTGCGGGTAGCCGAGCTGCTGTGCCACGTCGAGCGCCGCCTCGCGCCCGAGCATGTGCTGCAGGGTGAACAGCGTGGCGTCTACGCCCGAGGTCACCCCGGCCGAAGAGATCAGGTTGCCGTCCTTGACGTAGCGCACACCGCGCACCAGGTTGACGTCCGGGTGGGCCTGCGCGATCAGCGGGAAGGTATAGTGGTGGGTCGTGGCCGAGCGCCCGTCGAGCAGCCCGGTGTCGGCCAGGTTCTTCGCGCCGGCGCAGATCGAGAGCAGGATCGTATCGGGGCCGGCGTGGGCGCGGATCCAGGCCATGATCTGCTGATACTCCGGGGCCTGCTCGTAGGGCAGGAACGGGATCACGATCAGGTCTGGGTCGCCGCCGATCGCCGCGTCGTACCCGGCGAACGAGTAGTGCGGCACGATATCGACCCCGCGCAGGATCGGGGCGCCGGGGAAGAGATGCGTGATGCGGCGCTCGGGCGCGACGGCGTAGACATTGAAGGCGCCCGAGCGGGCCAGCACCTCGTAGGGCGCCAGGAAGTCGCTCCCCTCCGTGCCGCTGTTGGCGGCGATCACCACCGCCGTGCGCTTGGTCGGGTCGTGGCGAGGCGGCTCTGGCAGCGCGCCGTTGTAGGGCGGCGGGGCGGTGTCGGTGCGCACGCTTGTGACCATCCGCGTGCCGAGCCCGGCGACGCCCGCGAGCAGCGGAACCAGCGCGATCGCGAGCGCGTAGGTGAGGCCGCGGGCCAGGTGGCGCTTCAGTGAGCGAAGCATCGTTGTCCTCCTCAGTTCCTGCTTCAGCCTGTCACGTAACAGCGGTGACTGGGTAGAACTGTAGCGGAGCGGCTGTGTGTGGTCATCACCCCAGCCGGGTGATGCCGAGGGTGATGCAGCGGCTCAGGGCTTCGCCCACGCTCTGTGTGGCGGCGGAACAGCGCTGGTATAATGGCGCACTATGTCGTTTGATGAAAGCCTTGCGCTGAAGACGGTGCCGGCGGCCGCGCCGCTGCTGGCGACGAAGCTCTTCCTGCCTGCGCCGCGGGCGCGGGCGGTGACTCGACCGCGGCTTGTCGCGCGCCTGATGGCAGGGCTGCGGGGGCGGCTCACGCTGATCGCCGCGCCAGCGGGCTTCGGGAAGAGCACGCTGCTGGCGCAGGCGCTGCGCGAGTCGCCGGGCGAGCCGGCCGAGACGCCGCAGCGCTTCGCGTGGGTCGCCCTCGAGCCGGACGACAACGACCCTACGCGCTTCTGGGGCTACGTCGCGGCGGCGCTCGAGCGCGCCAGCCCTGGGGTAGGCGCCGGCGCGCAGGCGCTCCTGCGCGCGGCCCCGGCGGAAGTCGAGCCGGCGGTGGCCGAGCTGCTCAACGCGCTGGCCGCCCACCCGGCGGACGTCGCGCTGGTGCTGGACGACTACCACGCGGTCACGAGCCCGGCCATCCACGCTGGCATCAGCTTCCTGCTCGAACACGCGCCGCCGCACTTCCACCTGGTGATCGCCAGCCGGACCGACCCGCCCCTGCCGCTGCCGCGCTGGCGCGCGCGCGGCGAGCTGGTCGAGCTGCGCGCGGCCGACCTGCGCTTCACCAGCGACGAGGCGACGCAGTTTCTCGGCGAGACGATGGGGCTGCGCCTGGACGACGAGGCCGCGGCGGCGCTCGAGTCGCGCACCGAGGGGTGGGCCGCGGGCCTGCAGCTGGCCGCGCTCTCGCTGCAGGGGCACGCCGACGTGCGCGGCTTCATCGCGGGCTTCAGCGGCAGCCACCGCCACGTCGTCGACTACTTGGGCGAGGAGGTGCTCAACCGCCAGCCGGAGCACATCCGCGCGTTTCTGCTCCAGACCTCGGTTCTGGAGCGGATGTGCGGGCCGCTGTGCGACGCGGTGCTCCTCGACGCGGAGGCGGAGACGGGCGCCGCCGGCGCCGGGGCGTACAGCCAGATCGTGCTCAACGAGATCGAGCGGGCGAACCTGCTGCTCATCCCGCTCGACGACGAGCGCCGCTGGTACCGCTACCACCACCTGTTCGCCGACCTGCTGCGGCACCGGCTCGAGCAGGAGCGCCCGGCGCTGGTGCCCGAGCTGCACCGGCGGGCGGCGCGCTGGTTCGAGCAGCAGGGGATGGCCGCGGAGGCGCTGAACCACGCCGCGGCGGCCGCCGACGCCGACCTGCTCGCGCGGCTGCTGGCGAGGCACGGGGCGCGGTTCGCCGCCACCGGCGAGACGCAGACGCTGCAGCGCTGGCTCGACGCCGTGCCGCGCGAGCGGCTGCTGGGCAGCCCGCAGCTGTGCCTGACGCAGGCGCAGGTGCTCATGCTGCATCGCCGCATCCTCGCGTGCGAGCCCTACCTGCAGGCGGCGGAGGCAGCGCTGCCGGGCCCTGGGGAGCCGGACGCCGTGCGGCTGCGGGGCGAGCTGCTGGGCCTGCGCGCGCACATCGCCATCGAGCGGGGCGCCTTCGCCGACGCGCTCGGCCTGGCGCGCCAGGCGCTAACGCTGCTGCCGGAGAGCGAGCACTGGGGGCGCAGCAACCTCGGGCTCCTGCTGGGCTACGCGCTGATGGTGCTGGGGCAGACGAGCGAGGCGGTCGAGATCCATTCGCAGAACATCAGCCGCTCGCGCGCCGCGGGCCACCAGGTGAGCGCGCTCTTCAGCGCGACCGAGGTGGTGAAGCTGCGCGTCCTGCAGGGGCGGCTCAGCGAGGCGCGCGCCGCGGCCGAGCGGTCGCTGGGCTGGGTGGCCGCCGAGGGCTGGCAGCAGCTGCCGCCGACTAGCGCGCTGCACATCTGGCGCGGCAATGTCCTGATCGAGCAGGGCGACTTCCCGGCGGCCGGGGAGGAGCTGGCGACCGCGATCCGGCTGACGCAGCACGGCCCGGGCATCACGCAGGCGCGCGCCCACACTTTCCTGGCGCGCCTGCGGCAGCTGCAGGGCGACCGGGCGGGGGCGGACGCCGCGCTCGCGCTCGTGGAGGAGATCTGCCGCGACTGGGGCCCGAGCGGGGAGCGGGCGTTCTTCGACGCGTATGTCGCGCGCGTGCGCCTGCTCCAGGGGGACGCGGCGGCCGCGCGGCGCTGGGCCAGCGGGCGGGCGAAGTGGTCCAGGGACGAGCCGCCCTCCTACTTCCGCGAGATCGAGCTGCTGACGCTTGCGCGTCTGGCCGTGCTCGACGCGTCAGCTAGCGAGGCGCAGGTGGCGGAGGCGCTGGAGCTGCTCGGCTGGCTGCGGGAGCACGCGCTCGCCGCCGGCCGCGGCGCGGTGGTGATCGAGACGCTGGCGCTGGAGGCGCTGGCGCTCGCGCGGCGCGGCGAGGTGTCCCTGGCGCACGACCGGCTCGACGCCGCGCTGGCGCAGGCGGCGCCGGAGGGGTACATCGGCCTTTTCGCGGAGCTGGGCGCTCCGATGGGCGACCTGCTCGCCGCGAGCGCCAGGCGCAGGGGGCACAGCGATCCCGTTCGGGGCTACACGGAGCGGCTGCTGGCGGTGATCCGCCACGAGCAGCCGGCTGAATCGGCCGCGGACCGCGATAGGCCGCCCGCGCTTCGCTCGGTGCCGGCGCGCGCCGCCGCCCGCGAGGCGCTCACGGAGCGCGAGCTGGAGGTGCTGCGGCTCTTCGCTGCCGGCATGACCAGCCCTGAGATCGCCCAGCACTTTGTGGTTTCGATCAACACGGTCAAGACCCAGCTCAAGAGCATCTACAGCAAGCTCGACGCCCACAGCCGCGCCGAGGTCGTGGCGCGCGCACGCGAGGCCGGCCTCCTCCCCTAGCGCCCGCACGCACTCCACCTCGCGCCTCCACGCGCTGGTCAGATCCAGCACGACCGCTACCTGCTGACGGACGCGACAGCGCGAACGGGACGTTCGTCAACGGGCGGCGCCCGTACATTGCTCTCCGTGCCCTCCGTGCCCTCCGTGGATCAGAAGGGCTGCTCGTCGCGCCAGGTGTACTGCGGCTCGTATCCGAACGCCTCGCGGGCCGTGCGCACGCTGAAGATCGACTCGTGGCCGGTGAGCTTCTGCGCGGCCTCGGCGAGCTGCGGGTAGAAGCGCGCGATCAGCTCGGCGGAGGGCTCGTCCGCCATCGTGTCGGCGGCGTTGATGTAGGCCCTGACGCAGGCGGGCGTGGGCATGGGCGGGGCGTGGAGCGCCTTGCGGAACGCCTGCGCCACGTCGCGCATGTCCACGTAGCACCAGAAGCCGCCGGCGTGGTTCGCCGGGTCAAACGGCTTCTCGAAGCGCCAGCGGTACTCGTCCGGCCCCCAGCACCAGCCGAGGCGCAGCGCGTAGCTCTCGATGCCGTAGGCGCGGGCGTAGGCCGCCAGCGTCTCCTCGTTCAGCAGCTTGGAGAGGCCGTAGTTGTCCTCGGGCCGGCTGGGGTGGCTCTCGTCGATCGGGAGCGTGTCGGGCACGAACCGCCCGCTCACCGGCGCGCAGTGGCCGAGGGCGCAGTTGCTGGAGGCGAACACGACCCGCCGGATGCCGGCCTCGCGCGCGGCCTCCAGCAGGTAGTAGGTGCCGAGGGTGTTGTTGCGGAAGGTGTCCGGCCCCAGCCAGGGGTTCGCGCCGATGTGGCAGATCGCGTCGACCCCCTCGACCGCGCGGCGGCAGTCGTCGGGCGAGGTCAGGTCGCCGCTGATGAACTGGTGCTTGCCCAGGGCGTCGGGGGTGGCGCCGCCGCGCGCTCCCCGCGCGGCCTCGGCCGGGTGGCGGCGTGAGAACAGCACGAGCTCGTGGTCGCGCTGCAGGTCGTCGATCACGAAGCGGGCGACGCGCCCGCTTGCGCCGGTGATCAGGATTTTCATGGCTTCTGCTCCCGTCTCCTTTCAGGAAGGGTTAGGTTGCGAAGAACTCCGGCGGCGGCAGCGTCGCGGCCACCTGCGCCACCAGCGGCTCGTCGACCGCCGCGCCGGCCAGCTCGAACGCCAGCAGCAGTGCCCCGGCGGCCGGCTCGAGGCGCGAGCGCACCGGCTGGACGCGCGGCGCGTCGCGCTGCACCCTGGCGACCAGCGCGTCGCGCAGCAGCGGCGAGGGGTGGCGCAGCACCCCGCCGGCGAGCACCAGCCGGAACGCGCTGCCGACCAGCCCGACCCTGCGCGCCGCGGCCAGCGCGTAGTCGCCGAGCGACGCGCCGTGCGCCTCCACGATCCGCCGGGCGGCCGGGTCGCCCTCCGCGGCCACGTCGAGCAGCACGCGGGCGAGCCCGTGGACGTTCGGCGGCCGCTGGCGCCCGCGGGCGGTGAGGGCGTGCAGCACCGCCTCGACGGTGGGCAGCCCGAAGTGCGCCAGCACGCGCCCGGTGAGCGCCGTCGGCGGGTCGATCCCCAGCTCGGCGCGGTAGACGGCCCGCAGCGCCCGCTGGGCCAGCTCGCCGGCGCCCTGCGGCTCCTGCCAGAAGCTGGTGTGCCAGAGCCGGCCGTCTGGCGCGCGGGCCCCGATCGCCGCGCCCGTGCCGCACACGACCGAGACGCCGAAGCCGTCGGGCGACCCGGCCCGCAGCGCGCCGATGGCGTCGTTGTACACCGCGATCTTCCGCCCGAGGCCGCGCCCGCGCATCGCGCCCGCGAGCAGCTCGAAGTCCTCCGGCCAGTCGGCCCCGGCCATGCTGAAGGCGCCCGCGGCGAGCTCGTGGGCGGAGGCGCCGGCTGCGGCCAGCGCCTCCTCGACGGCGCGCAGCACCTCGGCCAGCGCCGCCTCGGGCGAGGACGCGCCGTAGATGTCGCCGCAGCCGGCGCGCCCCCAGCCGACCACGGCCCCGTCGGCCCGCGCCACCAGCGCGATCGTCTTGGTGTTGCCGGCGTCGACGCCTAGGAGAAGGGCCATCATCATCCGATCCACGGAGGGCACGGAGGGCACGGAGGGAGACGCGTCGCCCGGCCAGCCCCGGTCCACAGAGGGCACAGAGGGCACGGAGGGAGACGCGCCGGCATGTGAGCTTCGGGGCATGCAGCACGGCGCTGCAGGCCAGTACGGCATCGCTTTCCCGAAGGGAAGAAGGCCCGCATCGCTCTGTGCCCCCGCGGAACGCTAGCGCAGCAGCCGCTCCGGCAGGTAGTCCTTCAGCGCGGCGGCCATCTCGTCGTAGATCGCCTCGGCGACGCGCAGCGAGAAGACCAGCGGGTGGCTGGCGAGCGCGCGTATGGCGTCCTTGCGCGTGCCGCTCCACGCGGCCTCGGCCGCCAGCGCCTGGTACTCGCCGAGCATCTTCACCAGGCCAACCACCTGGCGCGGCATGTGCCCCTGCGCGATCGGCGCGACGCCGTGGCGGTCCACGAAGCCCGGCACCTCGACCACCAGGTCGTCCGGGAAGTCGGCGATCGCCCCGCGGTTCGGCACGTTCACCGGCCAGACCTCGCGCCGGTCATTGTAGATCGCGTCCATCACGTCGATCGCCAGCTCCAGCTCGTGGATGCCGCCGCGCGAGCGGCTCGGGTCCAGCTGCGGGTCGTCGGCGGCGGCCTGCTCGCGGTAGTGCTGCCAGTAGTCGGGCAGCGCGGCCAGAATATCCTGCGAGCGGGTCGTCGGCTTGGCCTTGAGCTCGGCGAGGACCTCCTCCTTGAAGTAGTAGTACTGGAAGTAGTCGGCCGGGATCGAGCCCATGCGCACGGCCAGCTCGAGCATGCGCAGGGCGTGCTTGCTGGCGCCGGGCTGCTCGCGCAGCCGCTCCAGCGCCTCGCCCAGCAGCGGGATGACGTCCTGCCCGTCGTAGAGGTGGCGGACGCTCCAGCAGCCGTGGTTGAGCCCGATCATGACCGCGTCGAGCCTGTCCGGGTCGAGCCCGGCGGCGCGGGCGATGCCGCGCGGGAAGATGATCGGGCCCTCGCACAGCGAGACGGTTGGGATGTCGGTGTGGTGCGTCACCGCCTCGGAGACGATGTTGATCGGGTTGGTGTAGTTGAACAGGCGCGCCCGCGGGCACACCGCCTCCATGTCGGCGATGATGCCCTGCATGACGTGGATCGAGCGCAGCGCCATGAAGAACCCGCCCGGGCCCTGCGTCTCCTGGCCGATCACCCCGTGCTTGAGCGGGATCGACTCGTCCAGGTAGCGCGCCTCGAACCCGCCCGGCCGGTAGCTGGTCAGCACCGCGTCGCAGTCCTGCAGGCCGGCGCGGCGGTCGGTGGCTATCGTGACTGTCAGGTCGATGCCGCGGTTGCGGGCCATCTTGTCGGCGATGGTCTTGACGATCGCGAGGCGCTCCGGGTCGAGGTCGATCAGCACCACCTCGGAGCCCTGGAAGTTCTCGCCCTGGTGGATGATCGAGGCCAGTGTGCCGGGCGCGCGCGAGCTGCCGCCGCCGATGTACGCGATTTTGATTCGTGCCATTGTGATGCTCTCTGCCACAGGCGCAGCGCGCTGCGCCCCTCCTAGTCTGTGCGGTCGTGGATCAGGTAGGCCGGGCGGCTCTCGCCGGCCTCGAAGAACTCCGGCGGCGTGCAGGTGCTCTCGGACGTGGGCTGTGGCGAGGGGGTGTACGTCATAGGCAGCTCCGGTGTATCGCAGGGTGCGGGGCGTGGCCTGAGCGCGAGCGCGCTAGCCCAGCACGACGCTCAGGCGCGGCGCGCCCGGCGCCTCGGCCACGGTGTCCCGCTGGCTCTCGAAGGCGAACTTGAAGCGGTCGCCGCGGTACGCCGCCTTGCAGTACTCGGCGGGCCGCCCGCGCTCGTCGTAGGTCACGCCCTCGAACAGGATGATCGGCGCGCCCGGCTCGATGCCGAACAGGCGCGACTCGTAGTCGTTGGCGAGGGCCGCCTCGAGCGTCTGCTGCGAGCGCGCCAGCCGCACGCTGTAGTTCTGCTCCATAATGGCGTAGAGCGACTGCGTGGCGAGGTCCTCGCGCTCCAGCCCCGGGCAGAGCGCCGTCGGGACGTAGGTGGTCTCCAGCAGGAGCGGTATGTCCCCGGCTAGCCGCAGCCGCACGATATGGGTCGCCTCGTCGCCGACATTGAGCTGGAGCAGCTGCGCCACGCGCGGCGGCGGCGTCACGCGCTGCTGCTCGAGCACGCGCGAGATGGCCTTCCCGCCCCGGCGCATCACCTCCTCGGTGAAGCCGAGCAGGTGCAGGGCGTCGTAGGTCAGCTTCGGCTCGGCCACGAAGGTGCCGAGGCCGTGGCGCGCCACGAGCGCGCCCTCGCGCACCAGGTACGCCAGCGCCTGCCGCACGGTCATGCGGCTGATGCCGTAGTGCTCGCTGAGCAGCCGCTCGGAGGGCAGCTGGTCCCCCGGGCGCAGCTCGCCGCTGCGAATCTGCTCGCGGATATGCTCGGCCAGCTGGTAGTACAGCGGGATCGGGCTCTGTTTGTCGATCGGCATGTGGACGCTCGATGTGCGAAGGCGCGCGCCGCCGTGACAGACCTCTAGTGGTCTAGACCTCTGGGCGAGCTCCATCGTACTTCCGCCGGCGGCTCCTGTCAAGCCTGTGCTGCGGGCGCCTGACCCGATGGGGCGCTGCTGCGCGTCTTCTCGGCCAACGGCGGCGCGCTCGGCGTGGCCCGCGCCCCTCTTGGCACACTACTTGCTCTACATCCCTCTACAAGGAATCCTTAATTGAAGAAGACCTTGTTCCGCCGGCGCATAGAGCATCGGTTGCGCCGGCGTGTAGAGCTTTTACCGACAGAGAATTCGGAGCGACGCCCATGATGGATATGCTCGCCAGCGCGGAAATGCTGCCCCAGCAGCAGATGAAGGCATCTCCGGCGCTGATTGCGCTTAATAATATGCTCGTTCTGTCGACCGTCGAGCTGCAGCAGCTCGTCTCGCGCGAGCTTGAGGAGAACCCGGCGCTGGACCAGACCGAGACCGAGCAGCTGTGTGTGACATGCGGCCGGCCGCTGAGCGGCAACCTGTGCGTCTACTGCCTGCACGAGGACGACCGGCTGCGTGAGGCGCACCGCGCCGACGTCGCCGGCCCGGCCGATGACGAGTTCGACCCGCTGATCGCGGTCGCCGCGCCGGTCTCGCTCCACGAGAGCCTCCTGCGTGACCTACATATCGCGCTGCCACAGAGCGACCACAAGATCGCCGACTACCTCGTCGGCTGCCTCGATGACCAGGGCTTCCTCGATGGCGACGTTGAGGAGATCGCCGACGCCCTCGGCGTCGAGCCCGAGCAGGTCGAGCGCGTCCTGCGCCGCCTCCAGGAGCTTGGCCCGCCCGGCGTGGGCGCGCGCAACGTTCAGGAGTGCCTGCTGCTGCAGATCGACCGGCTGGAGCGGACCGGGGTCACCAACCCGCACGTGCGCCGCATCGTCACCGAGCACTGGCAGGACCTCGGCGAGCATCGCTACAGCGATATCGCGCGGACGCTCGGGATCAGCTACGACGACGTTGTGGCGGTGCGCGACTTTCTTCGCACCTACCTGCGCCCCTTCCCGCTCGACGTCGGCGATGCGGCTGGGAAGAACACCCCCGTGGTGCTCCCGGACGTCATCATCCACGAGGACGGCGGCAAGCTGATCGTCGAGGTAGTCGAGTCGCGCCAGTTCTCGCTCTGCCTCAACCCCTTCTACCAGAGCCTGTCGCAGGCCGTCAGCTCTGGGCAGCAGGAGATCTCCGAGGAAGAGCGCAACCACATGCAGACCTACATCTCGCGCGCGCGCCTGTTCCTGACGAACCTGCGCCAGCGGCGCGAGACGATCCGGCGCATCACCGAGTACCTCGTCGAGCGTCAGGAGAAGTTCCTGCGCTACGGCATCCGCTACCTCGAGCCGCTCACCCGCGCCGAGGTCGCCGCCGCGCTCGGGGTGCACGAGTCCACGGTGAGCCGGGCGACGGCCAACAAGTACGTGCAGCTCCCCAACCGCGCGCTGGTGCCGTTCAGCACCTTCTTCCACGCCTCGCTCTCCGTCAAGGATCTCATCCAGGAGCTGGTGGCCAAGGAGGAGACGCCGCTCACCGACGAGCAGATCGTCGCGATCCTGCGCGAGCGGGGCTATGAGCTGGCGCGCCGCACGGTCGCCAAGTACCGCGGCCAGCTCGGCATCCTGCCGTCGCACCTGCGTTAGCTGCGGGTAGTCACAGACCGGTCGGCGAAGGAACCAGGACACGGGTCGGGGCTGCGGGAGACGCGGCCTCGGCCCGTTTCGTTGGGAGGCGTCAGCCGAGGTTGGCGTGGGGTTCAGCAGCCGGCGGCTGCTCGTCGGTCGTTCGGGGTTGATGGACGGCAGCCCGGGCTTCGGCACAGCATAGCGCTTACAGAAGACTGCGAGCTGAGGACGGAGCCTATTCCCTACGCCCGCGCCCGCTGCCGCTCCAGGTGGCGCTGGACGAGGTCGAGCATCGTGTTCAGATCGAACGGCTTGGGCAGCACCGCGTTCGCCCCCTGCGTCAGATAGAGCTCCGGGTGCAGCCCGGCCGTCATCACGATCACTGGCAGGTCAGCATATCCGTGGCTGCGGAGGTAGCGGAGCAGCTCATCTCCCACCATCACCGGCATCGCGATATCAAGCAGCAGCAGGTCGGGCGCCTGTTGCACAATATCGAGCAGCGCGCTGGCGCCGTCGTGGTGGACACGGACCAGATACCCCTCCTCCTCAAGAGTCTCGGCGATGAGCTCCGCGATCGAGGTCTCGTCATCAACAACCATCACCGTCGGCTCTCCACGATCGCCCCTTGTCTGCGAGTCCGCTGCTCCCTGATTCGATGGCTTCGTCATGAACCAGCTCCCCTACTGTCCAGAAAGATGAGGCTGCGGGACATCGGTGAGCGATGTGTGCAGAGACTGTGCATGCTCTCGCAGAAAGTGTACCACATAACGATACTCCCCTGCCCGTAGCCGGGCAGGGGAGCGCAGAGGCAGACTACCTACGGCTAGCGGACCGAGCCGCGACGTATCAGGTTCACGATCGCCAGCAGGATCACCGCGCCGACGAACGAGACCAGCAGGCCGCCGAGGCTGAAGTCGTTGCTGTTGATGTTCGACCCCCCAAGGCTGAGGAAGTTGAACACCAGGCCGCCGATGAACGCGCCAACGATGCCGACGATGATGTTCAGCAGGGCGCCCTGCTGTGCGTCCGTGCGCATGACGATGCTCGCAAGCCAGCCCACCAGCGCGCCGAACACCAGCCAGAGGATGAAGTTGATCACGGCGGTTGCTCCTTTCTGATGAATGTCCGCTGTGAGCCGTTCGGTAGTGGCTCACCCTATCCCATCTGTGCGTTTCCGGCCGGGGTCCCTTTCGGGACAATGCCGTATGCCTATAGAGAAGCAAGGAGCGTGCCAGCGTCGCATCACGTCGCCCGCGCGCCGGACGGGTCAGGCGGGAGGCCCTCCGGCGGCGGCTCGGGCAGGCTTCCCCCGGCCTCCTCGACCAGCCGGCGCGCCCGGCCCAGCAGGTCCAGCAGGCGCGGGTCGGTCACCTCGCGCCGGCTGATCTCCGCCTCCACCGCGTCGAGCTTCGCCCGCAGCGCCGCCGCGCGCACCGGGTCCCCCACCCGCGCCACGCGCTGCTCGTTGGCGAGGACGCGCACGCTGGCCTGGAGCGCCGCGGCCAGCGGCGGCGCCAGCAGGACCATCCACACCCCGCCGATGTCCGCCAGCGCGATGATCAGGAACATCACCAGCACCGGGTTGACGTTCACCCCGCCCCGGAACACCCGCGGCCCGATCACCAGCTTGATCACGCCCAGCACGTACAGCGTGCCCGCCAGCGTGAGCGCCGCGGTCTGCATATCGCGCGTGAGCGCCGCGATCACCCCCAGCGCCGCCGCGATCGGCAGGCCGAGCAGAGGAACCACCTGCGCCAGCCCGCCGATCGCCGCCAGCGTCGCGGCGCCGGGCACGCCCAGCGCCGCGTAGACGCTCAGCAGCGCCACGGCCGAGAGGGCGACGATCACGCTCTCGCCGCGCACGTAGAGCCCAACCTCGTCGTAGACCTGCGTCCACACCGCGCGCGCGGTCGTGCGCGCGTCGAGCGGCAGGATCGACAGCCACAGCCGCTCGATCCGCTGGCGGTCCAGCAGCCAGTAGATCCCCAGCGTGACCGCCACGACCGCCGCCGTCACTAGCGTGGCGGCGCCCGCCAGGGCGCCCAGCGCGATGGCCATCACGTCGCCGCTCTGCTCGCTCGCCAGCCGCGCGGTCAGCACATCGGCGCTCGGCAGGCTCTCCGCCAGGCTGCGCCACTGCCCGCCGCTCTCGATCAGCCGGGTGCGCGCCAGGTCGTACCACACCGGCAGCCGCTCGGCGAGCAGCGCTATCTCGGTTGAGATCAGCGACCCGAACAGCAGCACGCCGGTGCCCAGCAGCGCCAGCACCGCCACGAACGCCAGGACCACCGCTCTGGCCCGGTTCATGCCGCGCCGCGCCAGCCGCTGCGCCACCGGCTCCAGGCCCGAGGCCACTGCCAGCGCCACGATCAGGAGCTGCACCGCCTCGCGCATCTGCCACAGCGCGAGCGCCCCGATCACAACGATCAGGACGACAGCAGTTATCTGCGCCAGTCGCTTCATCGCTGCCCCTCGTCGCGCATCACATCCTCGCTGCGGTCCAGCAGCTCCTCGAGGTCGGCCATCACCTGCTCGATCGACTCTTCGACCCGGTCGGCCGCCATGCTCGCGTCCTCTTCCTTCGCGCGCATGACCCCGGCCAGGTCCTCGGCCAGGTCGCGCGCCTGATAGCGCAGCCGGTCCACCAGCGTCCGCCCCTGCATCGGCTCCTCGACCTTCGCGCTCGCCCGGCGCTGCATCCACTCGCTGAACAGCACCTGCAGCACCGCGGCCAGCGGGATCGCCAGCAGCGCCCCGCCCAGGCCGAACAGCGCCGCGAAGCCGACGAACGCCAGCAGCGTGACCACCGGCTTGACGCCCACCGCCTCGTCCATGATGCGCGGCGCGAGCAGCACGTTCTCCAGCTGCTGGATGATGATCGCCACCACCAGCGTCGCGAGCCCGATCACCGGCGAGACGCTGAAGGCCGCCGCGACGGCGATGCCCCCGGCGATGAACGGCCCGATGAAGGGGATCAGCTCCAGCAGCCCGGCGATCAGCGCCATGAGCAGCAGGTACGGGGTGCCCACCAGCCAGTACCCGAGCAGCGACAGCGCGCCCGTGGCCAGCGCCAGCAGCATCTGCCCGCGCAGGAACGCGCCGATCTTGTCCTCGATCCGCAGCCAGATCGCCTCGGCCTCGTCGCGGCGCTCCATCGGCAGCAGCAGCAGCAGCCCGCGGATCGAGCGGTCCCGGTAGAGCAGCCAGTAGTAGGTGAAGGCCAGCACCGCCAGCACCCCGAACAGCCACTCGCCGATCTCAGGCAGCCGCGCGAAGACCAGCTCCGTCGCTGTCTCGCCGAGCGACTGGCCGGCCTCAACAGCCGGCACGGTCCGGATCTGCCGGCCGAACGCGCGCACGATGCGGTACGGCGAGCTGATCAGCTCCTCGCGCAGCTCGGCGTAGGCTCGCGGCAGCTCCTGGCTCAGCGCGCTGACCTGCGCCACCACCAGCGGCGCCAGCAGCACGACCACGCCCAGCAGCGCGCCGATCAGCAGCAGCAGCGCCGCGCTCGCCGAGAGGTAGCGCGGCAGGTTCCCCTCGCGCAGCCGGCCCATCACCGGGCGCAGCGCCGTCGCCAGCAGCACGCCCAGGAACACGGTGACCAGCGCCTCGCGGATCGCCAGCGCCAGCGCGAAGGCCAGGACGACGAGCACCACCACCACGGTGCCCAGCGCGACGTCGCGCAGCCGCGTGCGCTCGAGCAGCGTCGTGGATGCCGGGGATGTGTTAGAGGTTGTCATAATGCGTACCCGCCCGCGGTTAGGACTTGTCCTGCCAGAAGCTCAGCCCGCGCTACCCCACGACTTTCCTGAACTGCGCCCACGCCCCCGCGAGCGCGCCGACGAAGGTGATCGCCGCGATCGTCCCCAGCGCCGCCCAGGTGAACTCGCCCGGCATCGCGCCGCGCAGCATGATGTCGTGGTAGCCGGCGATCCCGTGGGTGAGCGGCAGGGCGTAGGACACCGCCCGGACCGGCGCCGAGAAGTTCTCCAGCGGCAGGAAGAACCCGCTGAAGAACACCGACATCAGCAGCACCAGCATCGAGAGCTGCACCGCCTGGCTGTCCGAGTTCGAGATCGCCGAGATGAAGAAGCCGATCCCGAGCGACGCCAGCGTCAGCAGCAGCACCAGCCCCGCGAAGACGAGCGGGTCGCCGAGGAACGGGATGTTCAGCAGCCGGGTGAGCAGCACCAGCAGCGCGGTGATCGCGCCGATGAACAGCGTGTACCCCAGGTACTTGCCCACCAGGACCTGCGTCACGCTCACCGGCGCCACGCGGAAGATCTCGGTCGCCCCCAGAATGCGCTCGCGCACCAGCGAGAGCGCGCCCAGCGTCACGGCGATGTGCTGCACCAGCAGCGCCAGCACGCTCGGCGCGTAGTAGGTCATCAGGTCGTACGACGCGCCGGTCAGGTTCTGGTAGGTCTGCTGCAGCGGCGAGACGATCACCCCCGGCGAGAGCGCGTTGAACTGCGCGATCTGCGTCTCCAGCCGCGCGATCCGGTCGCGGGTCGTGCGCACCTGCTCCTGCTGCTCCTCCAGCCGGCCCTCGCTCACGGCCTGGTCGAGCGTATCTAGGTCCTCCTGCAGCTGCACCAGCTCGCCGCGCAGCTCCTCGGACTGCGGCCCGGTCGCCATCCCCGCCAGCGCCAGCGCGCCGCTCGCCTCGCGCAGCCGCCGGATCGACGCCCGCAGCTCCGCCGGGTCGGTCGAGGAGAGCCCTGAGTCCACCTCGTCGAGCTGCTCGCGCATATCGCTCAGCTGCGTCTGCAGCGTCTGCGCCTCGCCCTGCACCGAGCTGGTGGTGCTCAGCAGGATGCTCTTGTTGATCTCCACCACCTCCGCGTAGCCCAGGTACTGGATCCACTGCTCGTTGATCGGGTTGATCTGGTTGTAGACGAACTCGACCGACGGCTGCTCGCCGTTCAGCACCTGCTCGCGGATGTTCGCCGGGAAGATCTGCACGATGTCCAGCTCGCCGTTGCGCAGCTGCGCCAGCGCCGCCTCGCGGTCGCTCGTCACCCCCGCCAGCTGGAAGTTGAGCCCGCCGATCTGCGCCAGCGTCTCCTCGTCCAGGTCGGACTCGGCGCCCGGCGGCACCACGATCGCCGTGCGCAGCACCGGCTGGCTGCCCTGGTAGCCGGCGCCGAACAGCAGCAGGATCGTGAACGGGCCGAGCAGCAGGCTCAGCACCAGCCGCGGCTGGCGGCGGATCTCGTTCACCTCCTTGGCGAAGAACGAGAGCAGCCGGATAAATGGCTTGAAGATCGCCGCGCTGGCGTACGACGCCGGGCGTATCTGCGGGACCTGTGCCCGCTCCAACGACCGATCGCTCATGAGCCCACCGCCCTTTCATCGATGACCGTCAGCGCGGGCGTCGACGCCGTGTCGCCGGCGTCGGCCTGCTCCATCAGCGCGATGAACACGTCGTCGAACGGCGGCAGGTACTCCTCCGCTGTCTGCACCGTGATCTCCGGGTTGTCGTTCAGCACGCTGAACATCGCCGGCAGCGCCTCGCTCGCCTCGTCCACGTACACGAACAGCAGGCCGGGGTGCGCCCGGTCGCGGTTCACGTCGTTGACGAACGGCTGGCGGTAGAGCAGCTGTCCGGCCGCGACGACGTGCGCCGGGTCGACGACCAGCCGGATGATCTCGCCGCCCAGCGCGTGCTTGCGCAGCCCCTCCGGCGTGTCGACGTGGATGAGCCGCCCGTCGCGCATCACGCCGACCATATCGCAGTAGGCCGCCTCGCCGACGTACTGCGTCGTCACCAGCAGCGTCCGGCCCTGGTCGCGCAGCTCGCGGAAGTGCTCCCACAGCTTGCCGCGCAGCACCGGGTCGATTCCCGCCGTCGGCTCGTCGGCGAAGATCAGCTGCGGGTTGTGGACCAGCGCGCAGGCCAGCGACAGGCGCCGCTGCATCCCCCCTGACAGCTGCCTGCCGAGGGTTTTGCGCGCGCTGCCCAGCTCCACCAGATCCAGCAGTTCCTCCAGCCGCTTCCGCCGCCGGAAGTAGCCCAGCCCGTAGAGCGACGCGACGAAGTTCAGGTTCTCCATCACCGTCAGGTTGGGGTACAGCGTGAAGAGCTGCGGCATGTAGCCGATCTTCTCGCGCGTGCGCGGGCTGAACTTACGTGGCGTGCGCCCCAGCACCGTCACCTCCCCGCGCGACGGCGGGTAGATGCCGGTCATGAGGCGAACCGATGTCGTCTTGCCCGACCCGCTCGGCCCGATCAGGCCGAAGATCGTGCCCGGCTCGACGCTCATTGTCAGGTCGTGCACGCCGGCGTCGCCGGTGAAGACGACGTCGGCGTGGCGGACGTCGATCACCGCTGTCGTGGTGCTGCTCATTACTGCCTATCTGCTCCCATAACGAGAAGAGGCCGCGCATAGTACCGTGCGGCCTCCCCAGAGCTGCTGGAAAGTTTCCCGTGTACTGTCCTGCTAGATGCAACTTCTATGCCAGCTCTCGCGCGGGCCGCGCCGGAGGCCGGCTGCGGGGTGTGGCCGGCCGTCGCAGCCGGAAAGCGCCTCGTGCGGCCTAGGTCGACGGCTCGGGCACCGCCGCGGGCTCCCGATGCTCGATAGCCTTCGTCTCGATCCCCAGCGCGTCGCTCACCGGCTGCGGCGCGTAGAGCTCGATGTAGCCGCAGGCGAGGCAGACCTGCGCGAAAATGGGCTGCGGATCGCTGCCAACCGTCCCTGCCAGCATCACCGGCCCGCTTGCGGTGATCAGCTCGCTTGTCCTGGTGTCGTTGCCGCATTTGGCACACGTGATCATGGTGTGTCGCCCTTTCTTCGTCCGGTCCCGGCGTGGTGCTGTCTATCGAAAATAGCACAAAGCGTGCCGCATCCCCAGGATGGCACGCTTCGTGCTTTGTCTTGTGCTGTAGCGGCTCTATTTGTGACGGGAGCGACGCGGTGGGAGGAGCGGAGGTGCAGGCCCTGCCCTGTGCCTTCTTCCGCCCACGCGGGCAGGGAGGCGTGGAGGGCTGCAAGCCCTGCACGGAGCCTTCTTCCGCCCTCACGAGCGGGGAGGTGTGGAGAGCTGCAGGCTCTGCACGATGCCTTCTTCCGCCCTCACGAGCGGGGAGGCGTGGAGGGCTGCAAGCCCTGCACGGAGGCTTCTTCCGCCCTCACGAGCGGGGAGGTGTGGAGGGCTGCAAGCCCGCCACGGAGCCTTCTTCCGCTCTCGCAAGCGGGGAGGCGTGGAGGGCTGCAAGCCCGCCACGGAGCCTTCTTCCGCTCTCGCAAGCGGGGAGG
>ERZ777003.2252-NODE-2252-length-23377-cov-5.289512_pt1 | contig 23377 bp, 23 predicted proteins | sample MGYA00374956_ERZ777003 | MGnify/ENA primary metagenome ERZ777003 (study PRJEB29302, sample SAMN06268252) | bioreactor metagenome | isolation source: Joint BioEnergy Institute, California, USA | place: USA:Joint BioEnergy Institute, California, USA | collected... | reverse complement strand
CGACCTCATCGCCACCCACGCCCGGCGCAACATCTTCGGCTACCGGATGATGGTGTGGGCGATCATCATCATCGGGGGCCTCAGCTTCATCGTCTGGGCCCACCACATGTACGTCAGCGGCATGAACCCCTATTTCGGGTTCTTCTTCGCCGTCACCACGCTGATCATTGCCGTCCCCACCGCGCTCAAGGTCTACAACTGGGTGCTCACCCTGTGGCGCGGCGACATTCACTTCACGGTGCCGATGCTGTTCGCGCTCGGCTTCATCGTCACCTTCGTCAACGGCGGCATCACCGGGCTGTTCCTCGGCAACGCCGTGGTCGACGTGCCGCTCAGCGACACCATGTTCGTCGTCGCCCATTTCCACATGGTGATGGGGGTGGCGCCGATCCTGGTGATCTTCGGCGCCATCTACCACTGGTACCCCAAGATGACCGGCCGGATGCTGCACGAGGGCATGGGCCGGTTCCATTTCTGGGTCACGTTCGTCGGGGCCTACGCGATCTTCCTGCCGCTCCACTACCTCGGGCTGATGGGCGTGCCGCGCCGCTATCACGAGCTCGGCAACATGCCGTTCATCCCGGAATCGGCACACACGCTGAACGAGATCGTCACCGTGATCGCGCTGATCGTCGGCTTCGCCCAGCTGCTGTTCCTGTTCAACCTGGGCTGGAGCCTGCGGTACGGGAAGCCGGCCGGTCCCAACCCCTGGCGCGCGACGACGCTGGAATGGCAGACGCCGGAGACGCCGCCGGGGCACGGCAACTTCGGCCGGGAGCTGCCGGTCGTCTACCGCTGGGCCTACGACTACAACGTCCCCGGCGCGGCGCAGGACTTCCTGCCGCAGAACATGCCGCCCAGCCGGGCCGGCGTGCAGACGCACGTCTAGCGGCGGGAGCGGGCCGATGGGCATCTGGCAGCAGCTCACCGAGAAGCCCTGGGAGCCGCGGGGCCACGAGCTCACCATCGACGCCCGGCGCAGCTTCGCCATGCCTGCGGCCCGAGTCGGGCTCATCGTGTTCCTTGCGGTCGCGACCGTCCTGTTCCTGCTGCTGATCGTCGCCTACGCCGACCGGATGGTGTTCGAGGACTGGCGGCCGACGCCGCAGCAGTGGCTGCTGTGGCTGAACACCGCCCTCCTCGTGGTGAGCAGCGCGGCGCTGGAATGGGCGTCGATCGGCGCCAGGCGGGGGCGGCGCGACGACATGCGGCTGGGCCTGCTCGCCGGCGGCGGCTTCGCCATCGCCTTCATCGCCGGCCAGCTCGTCGCCTGGCGGGAGCTGAGCGCCATGGTGGTGTTCGACATCACCAACCCGGCAATCGCGTTCTTCTACCTGATCACCGCGCTCCACGGCCTGCACCTGATGGGCGGGCTCGTTGCCTGGGGCCGCACACTGCGCGGCCTCGCCCGCGGCGCGGACCCGGCGCGCACGGTGCTCAGGGTACGGCTCTGCGCCACCTACTGGCACTATCTGCTGGTGCTGTGGCTCGTCCTGTTCGGCCTGCTGTTCTCGGGCGACGAGAATCTCGCCGCCCTCCTCGAGATCTGCGGGCTGCGATAGACCGGGGGACCTGGGATGCACGAACCCGCTGCCACCGCCGTCGCCGCCGGACCCGCCGTTCCCGTCCTGCCGCCGGCACCGCTGAAGCCCGGCCACCGCGGCGTCGCCGCCGACTTCGCCTCGGACCAGCGGGCGTTCAAGACCGCGACATGGCACAAGGCCATGATGTGGATCTTCCTGCTGAGCGACACCTTCGTGTTCAGCTGCTTCCTGATCTCCTACATGACCGACCGCATGTCGACGGTCGAGCCGTGGCCGAACGCCAGCGAGGTGTTCTCGCTGGAGCTGTTCGGCGAGAACGTTCCGCTGCTGCTGATCGCGATCATGACCTTCGTGCTGATCAGTTCCAGCGGCACGATGGCGATGGCGGTGAACTGCGGCTATGCCCGCGACCGGAAGAAGACCACCTGGCTGCTGCTGGTGACCGCGGCGCTGGGCGCGACCTTCGTCGGCATGCAGGCCTTCGAGTGGTCGAAGCTGATCGCCGAGGGGGTGAGGCCGTGGGGCAACCCGTGGGGCGCCGCGCAGTTCGGCGCGGTCTTCTTCACCATCACCGGCTTCCACGGCACCCACGTCACCATCGGCGTGATCTTCCTCCTGATCGTCGCCCGGAAGGTCTGGCGCGGCGACTACGACATCGCGCGGCGGGGCTTCTTCACCAGCCGCAGGGGCGACTACCAGCAGGTCGAGGTGATGGGCCTGTACTGGCACTTCGTCGACCTGGTGTGGGTGTTCATCTTCGCCTTCTTCTATCTGTGGTGAGGTGCGGCGATGGCCGAAGCGCATGCAGTCGCCGGGGGGCAGCAGGGACAGGCGCACGGACAGCACCATCCGATCCGGGTCTACCTGATCGTCTGGTTCTGGCTGTTCGTCCTCAGCACGCTCAGCTACCTCGTCGATTACTTCCAGTTCGAGGGCTACCTGCGCTGGGGGCTGATCGTCCTGTTCATGCTGCTGAAGGCGGGGCTGATCGTCGCCGTGTTCATGCACATGGTCTGGGAGCGGCTGGCCCTGGTCTACGCGATCCTGGTGCCGCCGCTCGTGGTCCTCGTCTTCGTCGCGATCATGGCCGTGGAAGGCGACCACACGGCGCTCACCCGCGGGTCGTTCTTCGCCGGCGGTCCGCCGGCGCCCACGGTCGAGGCGCCCGTCCACTGAGGTCGGCAAATGCGGGACCGCCGGCCCCTCGCCCTCGCCGTCGCCGCCACCGTCGGCGTGCTTGCGGCGTCGAGCTGGACCTGGTGGGTGTGGCAGCTCGCGGGCGGCTAGGCCGTCTCAGCCTGTGACGCCGCCGGCGGCCCTGCGCCAGCGCCGCACCGCGCCGACCGCCACCAGCAGCCAGATCGCGACGGTGACCCCGCCGATGGCCGCCGCCAGCGGCCGCTCGAAGAAGGCGAGCAGGTTGCCGTCGGCCTTGATCATCGACTGCATGAAGTTGCGCTCGATCATCGAGCCCAGCACCAGCCCGAGGATGGCCGGGGCCACGGGGAAGCCGTTCTCCTCCATCACGAAGGCAATCACCCCCAGCACCAGCATGATGATCACGCCGAACAGCGTGTTGTTGATGGCGAAGGCGCCGACCATGCACAGGATCAGGATCACCGGCATCAGCGCCCCGCGCGGGACCCGCAGCATCTGGCCGAAGGAGCGGATGGCAAGCCAGCCGAGCGGCAGCAGCAGCAGGTTGGCGACGAAGAAGGCGATGAACACCGCGTAGAGCAGCTCCGGCTGGTTGATCATCACCATCGGGCCCGGATTCATGCCCTTCATGTACAGGATGCCGATGACGATGGCGGTGATCGAATCGCCGGGAATGCCGAACACCAGCGCCGGCACCCACGCCCCGCCCAGGCTGGCGTTGTTCGCGGCGCCGGAATCGACCAGGCCCTCGACATGGCCGGTGCCGAACTTCTCCGGCGTATTCGACATCTTCTTGGAGACGGCGTAGCTGATCCACGCCGCGATGTCCGCCCCCGCGCCGGGAAGGATGCCGATCGCGGTCCCGATCAGGCTGCCGCGGGCGACGCCGGTCCTGTACCGGCCGATGGCCCGCAGCGACGGGCGCACCAGCTCCCGCGCCTGCGGCTGCGCGACGAGGGCGGCGTCGCGGCCGCCGGTGGTGCCCAGCGCCCAGCGCAGCACCTCCGACACCGCAAACATGCCGATCATCGCCGGGATGAAGCTGACCCCACCCATCAGCTCGACCGAACCCAGGGTGAAGCGGGGCTGGCCGGCCATGATGTCGATGCCGATGGTGGCGATGAACAGCCCGAACAGCAGCGAGACGAAGCCCTTGACCGGCCGCCCGGTGGAGACGAAGGCGGCGCAGGTGAGGCCGAAGGTCGCCAGCCAGAAATATTCGAACGTGGAGAAGGCGAGCGCCACCTCGGCCAGCGCCGGCGCGGCGAAGGCGAGGATGGCGGCGCCGACCAGGCCGCCGATGACCGAGCAGATGAGGCCGGTGCCGAGCGCCAGCCCCGACCTGCCCTGCAGCGTCAGCCGGTAGGCGTCGTCGACATAGGCGGCGGAGGCCGGCGTTCCGGGAATGCGCAGCAGCGCGCCGGGCAGGTCGCCGGCGAAGATGGCCATGGCGGTGGTGGCGACGATCGCCGCCAGGGCCGGCACGGGGTCCATGAAGAAGGTGACCGGCACCAGCAGCGCGGTCGCGAGCGTGGCGGTGAGGCCCGGCATCGCACCGACGAACAGCCCGAAGGCGCCGGCGGCGAGCATGACCAGCAGGACATGGGGGTCAAAGACAAGGCTGAAGGCGGCGCCGAGGGTGTCGCTCATCGACCTACCACGGCAGTCTCGGCAGGAGGGCGCCCTGCGGCAGGGGAACCAGCAGCACGCTGCGGAACGCCCAGTCGATCGCGAGCACGGTCACCAGCGCGATCGCCAGCGACGAGAACCAGTGGCCGCGGCGGAAGCGGACCATCGGCAGCCAGCAGGCCAGCAGCCCCGCCAGCACGAAGCCCATCCAGTCGGCGAGGGCAATGAAGCCGACGACGGCAAGCAGCGCCGCCAGCGCATCGAGCCAGCGACCGGGCGTGATCGCGCTGACGTCCACCCAGCCGGTCACATGCCGCGTACGCCAGCCGCTGACGACGAGCCCGCACCCCGCCAGCATCAGCCCGACCCCGATGATGGTGGGGAACAGGTCCGGGCCGAACGCCTGGCCGTGGGTTGCCGGGAACGTCCGCGCCTCCAGCAGGATCGCGAGCCCGCCGAGCAGGATCAGCGCGCCGAGGAGCGCGTCGTTGATTTTCATTGCCCCTCCCTCGCGCGCGAGGTGGCGCGGCCGGCCGCGCCGGGCCGGCCGCGCGTCACAGGGCCCGGGCCGCTACTGGGCCGCAAGCCCCAGCGCCTGCATCACCGAGCCGAGCGAGGCGTCGCTTTCCGCCATGAAGGCGCGATAGTCCTCGGGGCCGAGGAAGATCATGCCGAAGCCGCGCTGGTTCATGAAATCGCGGAACTCGTCGCTGCCGTGGATCTTCTCCAGCACCGGCACCAGGGTGGAGACCACCTCGTCCGGCAGGCCCGCCGGGCCGGCGATGCCGCGCCAGGCGCCGAGCTGCCAGTCGATGCCGGCTTCTTTCAGCGTCGGGACGTCGGGAAAGGTGGGATTGCGGTCCGTCGCCATGATCGCAAGGCTCTTTACCCGGCCGGCCTCGATCAGCGACTGTGCCTCGGGCACCGAGCAGGTAACCACGTCGACGCCGCCCGCAACCAGGTCCTGCAGGCCAGGCGCGGCGCCCTCGCTCGGCACCCACGGCACCGCACTGGGGTCGATGCCGGCCTCCTGCAGCATGCCGGCCAGCGCCAGGTGCCAGATGCCGCCCTGGCCGGTGCCCGACGCCTTGTAGGTGCCCGGCTCCGCCGCACGCACCGCGTCGAGGAACTCTTCCACCGTGGTCCACTCGGAGTCGGACAGCACCTGCACCCCGGCCGAGTCCTGGTTGTAGAGGGCGAGCGGCGTGTAGGCCTCGTAGGTGAGGTCGGTGAGCCCGGCCCAGTGCATCATCCCGATCTCGACCGTCAGGATGCCGAGCGTGTAGCCGTCGGGCTCTGCGGTGGCGATCGCGCTGTGCCCCACGACGCCGGAACCCCCGGTCCGGTTCACGACGTTCACCGGCACGCCCAGTTCCTGCTCCAGCAGCGAGCCCAGGATGCGCGCGGTCGCGTCGGTGCCGCCGCCTGCGCCCCAGGGCACGATGAGCTCGATGGGCCGCTCCGGGTACTCGGCCTGCGCCTGCTGGGCGAGGAGACCGAGCGCGACAACGGCGGCGCAGCTCCCCAGGATCGTGCGAACCACCATGGCGTCCACTCCCTGTTGTATTAGTTCTGTACGGCACGCACGTTAGACGATCGGCGCGGACCCGCCAACCACACGCGGCCCGCGGCCCGGGGAACCGGCCGCCTCCGCCGCTGTTCCCCTGACCACGGTGCGTCCGGTGCATGGCCCCGAATGACCGGGGCCGGCGGACGTGGGAGGGACGGGTCGCCGCACTGGCGGTTCCGCAATCGCGCCCCCATATCCATCCCACCCCCGCCCGAGCTGACTGCGACCTGTCCCGCGAGGGGCAGATCGAGGCGGCGGCTGTCGGCGTACTGGACGGCTAGAGGACAGGAGGCAAGAACCATGCATCTGACACGGAGGATGGAGCGCGGATGGTTGGTCCGCTGCGAGTGCCCGGGGCAGACCGAATTCAGGGTCCGACGGCTCGGCATCGCCGTTGAATGCCCCCGCTGCGGTCGCACCGCACTCGCCCCCGATCTGGTGACGGAGTACTGGACCCGCTCCGCAAGCCGGAAGGCGTCAGCCGCGCGGGCCGCCCTGCTCGCAGGGTAGGCCATGCGTGTCGCACAGATCTCTCCCCTGATGGAGCGTGTGCCGCCCCGCCTGTACGGCGGCACGGAACGTATCGTTTCCTACCTGACCGAAGAGCTGGTGCGGCTCGGCCACGAGGTGACGCTCTTCGCCAGCGGTGACTCCGTCACCGCGGCAGAGCTCGTTCCGTTCGGCCGCCAGGCGCTCCGGCTCGACCCGTCGGTCCGCGACCCGCTGGCGCACTACATGATCATGCTGGATCGGGTGCGGGCGCGCGCGGAGGAGTTTGACATCCTCCACTTCCACATCGACTACCTGCACTTCCCGCTGATGCGGATGATCCGCAGGCCGTCGATCACGACGCTGCACGGCAGGCTCGACCTGCCGGACCTGCAGCCGCTGTTCGCTGAGTTCAGCGACATGCCGGTGGTGTCCATCTCGGACAGCCAGCGCAGGCCCCTGCCCCAGGCGAAATGGGTGGCGACCGTGCTGCACGGCATCCCGCAGACGCTCTACCGCCTCGACCGCAAGGGCGGCGACTACCTTGCCTTCCTCGGCCGGATCTCGCCCGAGAAGCGGCCGGACCGCGCGATCGAGATCGCCCGGCGCGCCGGGATCCCGCTGAAGATCGCGGCCAAGGTGGACAAGGCGGACCAGGAGTATTTCGACACCGCGATCCGGCCGCTGCTCGACGGCCCCGGCGTCGAGTTCGTCGGCGAGATCGGCGATGCCGAGAAGCAGGCGTTCATCGGCGGCGCCCGGGCGCTGCTGTTCCCGATCGACTGGCCGGAGCCGTTCGGGCTGGTCACCATCGAGGCAATGGCCTGCGGCACGCCAGTGGTGGCCTGGCCCTGCGGCTCGATGCCGGAGATCGTCGATCCCGGCGTCACCGGCTGGCTGGTGGACAGCATCGACGCGGCGGTGGAAGCGGTCCAGCGCGGCGTGGACCAGCTTGACCGGGCGGTGGTGCGCCAGCGCTTCGAACAGCGCTTCACCGTGGAGCGGATGGCCCGGCGCTACCTCGCGGTCTACGAGACCGTGGTCTACGGCGAGCCCGTGACGCGCGAGGCGGCCTGACGGGGCTCCCCGCCCGACGGCGACGGAGGCGCGATGGACGAGGCGACCAGGCCCACGGACCGGGCCGACGGCGTCGACACGCCGCAGGTGCAGTTCTACATCCCGGCGACCTCGTCGCTGCTGGAGCGGCGGCCGAGGACCCTGAAGCACGGCGACACCTTCGGCGTGTTCGACCACTACGGCAACATCGCCGCAGGGATGCGCAGCCCGGAGGGGCTGTTCCACCGGGACACGCGCTACCTGTCCGACCTCAGGGTGCTGATCAACGGCGACTGGCCGCTACTGCTCAGCTCCACGGTGCAGGACAACAACGCGCAGATGAGCGCGGACCTGACCAACCCCGACATCTACGACGGGCACCGGCTGGTCCTCGCACGCGATGCGGTCCACGTGGTGCGGACGAAGTTCCTGTGGCAGGCCGCGTCCTACGAGCGGTTCGGCATCCGCAACTTCGACGCCGAGCCGCAGCACATCTCGCTGTCCATCCACTTCGCCGCCGACTTCGCGGACATCTTCGAGGTGCGCGGCCACCGGCGCCAGAGCCGGGGCGAAATCTCGACGGAGGTCCTTCGCGACGGCGTGATCTACATCTATCGCGGGCTGGACGGGGTGATGCGGCGTTCGGTCATCCGCTTCGAGCCGGAGCCGGTCGAGATCGACGGCAACAGCGCGCTGTTCGAGCTCGACCTCGCGCCGGACGACCTGACGTCCATCTTCTGCACCGTTGCCTGCGAGGCGGACGAGGACGGCGTCCGGCCGGATGCCGAACCGCGCCGCTTCATCACCTGCCTCAGGGCGGCGCGGCGGGCGCTGCGCGCCTCGTCCGCCCGCGCCGCCTCGGTCGCCACCTCCAGCGACTCCTTCGACGAGATGCTGCGCCGGTCGGTGGCCGACCTCTACATGCTGATCACCGACACGCCCTACGGCCCCTATCCCTATGCGGGCATCCCGTGGTTCGCCACAGCCTTCGGCCGCGACGCGATCATCACCGCGATCGAGACGCTGTGGATCGACCCGGCGATCGCGCGGGGCGTGCTGCGGTATCTGGCCGCGACCCAGGCGACCGAGGTGCGGCCGGAAGCGGACGCGGAACCGGGCAAGATCCTCCACGAGACCCGGGCCGGCGAGGTTGCGCGGCTGGGCGAGGTGCCGTTCGCGCTCTACTACGGTTCGGTCGACAGCACGCCGCTGTTCGTCCTGCTCGCCGGCCTGTATTTCGCGCGTACCGGCGACCTGACCCTGATGAGCGAGCTGTGGCCGAACATCGAGGCGGCGCTGGCCTGGATCGACCGTCAGGAGAAGGCCAGCCCCGAGGGCTTCCTCACCTACGGCCGGGCCCGGAAGGAGGGCCTGGCGAACCAGGGCTGGAAGGATTCGCAGGATTCGATCTTCCACGCCGACGGCAGCTTGGCGGAGAGCCCGATCGCGCTGTGCGAGGTGCAGGGCTACGTCTATGCCGCGCGGCGGCAGGCGGCGAAGATCGCCGCAGCGATCAACCGGCCGGAGCGGGCCCGGGAGCTGGAGACCGCGGCGAGCGCGCTGCAGCAGCGGTTCGAGGAGGTGTTCTGGTGCGAGGACATCGGCACCTACGCGCTCGCCCTCGACGGCCGCGGCGCGCCCTGCCGGGTGCGCTCGTCCAACGCCGGCCAGCTCCTGTTCACCCGCATCTGCGCGCCTGAGCGGGCGCGGCGGGTGGCGGACCAGCTCATGGGCCAGGCCTCCTTCTCCGGCTGGGGCATCCGCACCATCCCCGCCGGCGAGGCGCGGTACAACCCGATGTCCTATCACAACGGCTCGGTGTGGCCGCACGACAACGCCCTGATCGGGCTGGGCTTTTCCGAGTATGGCCTGAGCGGTCACCTGCTGCGGCTGTTCGACGGTATCGTCGCCGCCGCATCCTACATGGACCTGCGCCGCCTGCCGGAGCTGTTCTGCGGCTTCCGCCGGGTGAGGGGCAAGGGCCCGACCTTCTATCCGGTCTCCTGCGCGCCGCAGGCGTGGGCGAGCGGCGTTCCCTTCGCTCTGCTGCAGGCGAGCCTCGGCCTCGAGCTGGACGCGACCACCCAGACGGTCCGCTTCCGCCAGCCGCGGCTGCCGGCCTTCCTCGACGAGGTCATCATCCGCGGCCTGACGCTCGGCGAGAGCCGGCTGGACCTGCTGCTCCGCCGCTACGGGGCCGACGTCTCGGTCAACGTGCTGGCCCGCCAGGGCGACGCCCAGGTCGCGGTCACGCTGTAGGGCGGATCCCGGCACGGCCGGAACCCTTGGGCTTCCCCGCGGTTCTCCCCGTATCCGCAATGCAAGGAGCAGATCCGATGGACTGGAACCGCGTCGAAGGCAACTGGAAGCAGGTGAAGGGCAAGATCAAGGAGCAGTGGGGCAAGCTCACCGACGACGACCTCGACGTCATCGCCGGCAAGCGCGACCAGCTCGAGGGGAAGATCCAGGAGCGCTACGGCAAGGCCAGGGACCAGGTGCGCCGGGACGTCGACGACTGGTATTCGCGCCAGGGCTGGTAACGCCCACGCCCCCTGCCTGCCAGGCAGGCACCGGTTTTCGCGGCTCCGGCCCCGTCCGGAGCCGCTCTTGTTTCCTGCCCGGCGGACCCTAGCCCCGCGGGCCGAAGAAGATGATCGCGGCGCCGGCGAGGGCGACGCAGCCGCCGATCACGTCCCACCGGTCGGGCCGGAGCCCTTCCACCGCCCACAGCCACAGCAGCGACGCGACGATGTAGATGCCGCCATACGCCGCATAGGCACGGCCGGCCGCGCCGGCATCGACCAGCGTCAGCAGGCAGGCGAACAGCACGAGCAGGAGCAGCCCGGGCGCAAGCCACAGCGCCGACTGCCCGAGGCGCAGCCACGCCCAGAACGCGAAGCACCCGCCGATCTCCGCGATCGCGGCGCCGGCATAGATGACGGCCGACTTCATGGCGTCCCGTGTAGCATCCGCCGCCGCGGAATGCCTCGCCCGTTTTGATCGGAGCAGACGAACGTGACGGCCCGCCAAGACGACGGGTGCACGGAAAACCGCTCGGACCCGCTACGGGGACCGGGCGGAGAAGCAGACCTGGCGGTTTCTGGTTCGATTGGTGGAGCCGATGGGAGTCGAACCCACGACCTCTACATTGCGAACGTAGCGCTCTCCCAACTGAGCTACGGCCCCAACCGGCGCCGCCGGATCCCGGCGCGCGGCGGATAGATGGGCCAAGCGTGGCCGGCTGTCAAGGCCCGGCCGCTCCGGCAGGGGCGGCGCTTGCGCTTGCACCCCGGCCGCGGCGAAGATAGGTTCGCGCAGGCTGCCGGGCCCAGTGGGCCCCATCGGGGCTGCCGCCCCTGCCAGTTTCCATCGGATTGGAGCCGCTGCGTCCCGATGCAAACGATCCTCGACGTCCTGCTGTTCGCGATCCAGCTCGTCTGGATCATCCTGCTGGCCTGGGTGATCCTGAGCTGGCTGGTGGCGTTCGGCGTGGTCAACATGCGCAACCAGTTCGTCGCCACGGTCTACCGGGCGCTCTGGGGACTGACCGAGCCGGTGCTGCGCCCGATACGGCGGATCCTGCCCAACACCGGCGCCATCGACCTGTCGCCGCTGGTGCTGGTGGTGGTGCTGTTCATCATCGAGCGGCTGATCAGGAACAACTACGTCGACCTGGTGCTGGCCACCTCCTGAGATGGCGGTGACGAGCACGACAGGCCCGATCGCGGAGACGGCGGACGGAATCGTCGTCTCGATCCGGCTGACTCCGAAGGCACGGCACGAGGCACTGGACCGGCAGGCAAGCCCGGGCCCGGACGGCCCGGTGCTGCGGGCAAGCGTAACCGCACCGCCGAGCGAGGGTGCGGCCAACGCGGCCCTGATCGCCCTGCTGGCAAGGCACTGGCGCCTGCCCAAGTCCGCCTTCAGCATCGTCTCGGGGGCGAAGGACCGGGCAAAGCGGGTGCATCTGAGCGGGGATCCGGCAGAACTGCGTACAAGAATAGAAGGGTGGATGGCGGATGGCTGACGGAGCGGCGCACATCATCGACGGCAAGGCCTTTGCAGCCGGGCTGAAGGCCCGGGTGGCGGAGGCGGCGGCAACGCTGAAGGAAAAGCACGGGTTCACGCCGGGGCTGGCGGTGATCCTGGTGGGCGACGACCCGGCGAGCCGCGTCTATGTCGCCAACAAGGGCCGGTCCACGGTGGAAGCGGGCATGGCCTCCTTCGAGCACCGGCTGCCGGCCGACACCGACCAGGCGACGCTGCTGGCGCTGGTGCAGCAGCTCAACGCCGACCCCGCGGTCCACGGCATCCTGGTGCAGCTTCCGCTGCCGAAGCAGATCGACAGTCAGGCGGTGCTGGACGCGATCGCGCCGGACAAGGACGTGGACGGCTTCCACGCCGTCAACACCGGCCGCCTGTGGTCGGGCGCGCCGGCGCTGGTGCCGTGCACGCCGCTCGGCTGCCTGATGCTGCTCAAGGACCGGCTGGGCGACCTCTCCGGAATGCACGCGGTGGTCATCGGCCGGTCGAACATCGTCGGCAAGCCGATGGCGGCGCTGCTGCTGCAGGAAAGCTGCACCGTCACCATCGCCCATTCCCGCACCCGCGACCTGCCCGCGGAATGCCGGCGCGCCGACATCCTGGTCGCGGCCGTGGGGCGGCCGGAGCTGGTGCGCGGCAGCTGGGTGAAGCCCGGCGCGACCGTGATCGACGTCGGCATCAACCGGGTGCCGGCGCCGGAGCTGGGGGAGGGCAAGTCGCGCCTGGTCGGCGACGTCTGCTTCACGGAGGCGGCGGAGGTCGCGTCGGCGATCACGCCGGTGCCCGGCGGCGTCGGCCCGATGACCATCGCCTGCCTGCTGCGCAACACCATCGTCGCGGCCTGCCGCCTCCACGGCGTCGAGGCGCCGGCGCTCTAGGCGCATTGCCCGGTTGACGGCCGCGGCCGCGCCGTGGCCTCTATCGGCGATGGCGGTCACCGATCCGATCGAAGTCATCGACTCCGCCGTCCCGGCCCAGGCCGGACCGGGGGCGCCGCCGACGCCGTGGCGCGCCTTCTGGCGCGACTTCAGCCGCAACAAGGGCGCAGTCGGCGCGCTGATCGTCATCGTGATCATCGCGCTGGCGGCCGTTTTCGCCGACCTGATCGCGCCCTACGACTACGACGAGCAGTTCCGCACCAGCCCCAAGGTTCCGCCGGCATGGCTGGAAGGCGGTCAGAGCGCCTTCCTGCTTGGCACGGACGCCACCGGTCGCGACATGCTGAGCCGGGTGATCCACGGCGCCCGCTATTCGCTGCTGATCGGCCTCATCGTGGTCGCGCTGTCGGCCACGGTGGGGATCCTGCTCGGCCTCGTTGCCGGCTACTACCGGGGGATCGCCGACATCGCGATCATGCGGCTGATGGACATCATGCTGGCACTGCCGTCGCTGCTGCTGGCCATTGCCATCGTCGCCATCCTGGGGCCGGGGCTGTTCAACGCGGTGATCGCGGTCGCGATCGTGATCCTGCCGCACTACGTGCGGCTCACCCGGGCCGCGGTGATCGCGGAGAAGACCAAGGACTATGTCACCGCGTCGCGCATCGCCGGGGCGAGCGACCTCCGTCAGATGGTGGTGACGCTGCTGCCAAACTGCGCGCCGCCGCTGATCGTGCAGGCGACGCTCGGCTTCTCCACCGCGATCCTCGACGCGGCGGCGCTGGGCTTCCTGGGGCTCGGCGCCCAGAAGCCGACGCCGGAGTGGGGCGCGATGCTGGCCGATGCGCGCGAGTTCGTGCTGTCCGGCGACTGGTGGATCGTGACCTTCCCGGGACTCGCCATCCTGATCACCGTCCTTGCCTTCAACCTGCTCGGCGACGGGCTCAGGGACGCCCTCGACCCCAAGCTGAAACGCTGACGGGCAGGCATGGCGAGCGCGCGGCGTCCGAGCGAAGGCCGCCACTTCCCCGAATTCCGCTTCACCGGTCGCTGGCGCGGCTACCAGCAGCGGCTCATCGACGAGCTCGAGCAGCACCTCGACGACCGCCGGCTCCACGTGGTCGCCGCCCCCGGGGCCGGCAAGACGGTGATCGGGCTGGAGGTGCTGCGCCGTCTCGGCCGCCCGGCGCTGGTGCTGTCGCCGACGCTGGCGATCCGCGACCAGTGGCTTTCCCGCCTCCGGGGCATGTTCGCCAGCGACGCGCCGGACTGGCTCGCCGGCGCCGGCAGCGACCTGGCGGAGCCGGGATGGCTGGTTTCCAGCACCTACCAGTCGCTGCATTCGGCGCTGGGCGGCAGGGATGCGAACGACGAGGACGAGGAGGCGGAGGAGGACGGCGAGGCCACCGCGGGCGAGGCGCAGGCGCGCGTCCCCGACCTGATCGGCCGGCTGAAGCGGGCGGGCATCGCCACCCTCGTGCTCGACGAGGCGCATCACCTGCGCCGGGCGTGGTGGGAAAGCCTGCAGAAGCTGGTCGTGGCGCTGCAGGCGGCCAGCCCCGATTTCCACATCGTCAGCCTCACCGCAACGCCGCCCTACGACGTCGAGGAAGCGGAGTGGGCGCGGTATCACGCCATCTGCGGGCCGATCGACGCCGAAATCTCGATCCCGGAGCTGGTGCGGCAGGGCGATCTCTGCCCGCACCAGGACTTCGTGCACTTCAGCTTCCCCCGTCCCGCCGAGGTCGGTGCCTTCGCGACCTTTTCGGCGGAGGTTGCCGCGCTGGTCGAGCGCTGGCTCGCGGACCCCGCGCTGGCGGCGTGGGTGGCCGAGCATCCGTGGCTCACCGAAACCGCGGACTGTGCGGACGAGATCCTGGACCGCCCCGAGGTCCTCGGCGCCCTGCTCGGCATCGCGCAGGCGCATTCCCTTCCCGGGACGCGCCCCGCCTTCGAGCTGATCGGGGCGCTGCCGGGCACGGCGCCGGCGCCGACGGGGCGCACGCTGGCGCCGCTGTTCCAGGCGATGCTCGACGACCGGGCGGGCGCGCCGGTGCCGGCGGAGCTGCAGGCGCGGCTGGCGACCGAGCTGCGCGCGATCGGCGCCGTCTGGCGCGGCCGGGTGCGGATGCAGAAGGACGAGCAGCTCGCCCGCGCGCTCGCCGGCAGCGCCGGCAAGATGGACAGCGCCATCGAGATCGCCCGGGCCGAGCTCGCGGCCCTCGGCAGCGGGCTGCGCATGGTCATCCTCGCCGACTACATCCGGGCCGAGGCCCTGCGCCGGCCGGACGACACCAGCAGCGACCGGCTGGGCGCCGGGCCAATCTTCCGCCGGCTGATCGCGGCAGGGCTGGCGCAGGAGATGGACGCGGCGCTGGTCACCGGCACGACGATGGTGGTGCCTGCACGCCTGGAGGCGACGCTGCGGGACACCGCAGACGATCTGGGGCTGGCGGCGGGTGATGTCAGCCTGCGCCCGCTGCCCCAGCTTTCCGGCTGGCTGCTGTTCGACCTGCCGCAGCCGCGCCGTGCGGCGAGGCTGCAGGTGGTGACCCGGCTGTTCGAGGCGGGCGCGCTGCGCTGCCTGGTCGGCACCGCTTCCCTGCTCGGGGAAGGATGGGACGCGCCGTCGCTCAACAGCCTGGTGCTGGCGACGTCGGTGAAGACCTACATGCTGTCGAACCAGATGCGCGGGCGAGCCATCCGCCGCCATCCCCGGCAGCCGGACAAGACGGCCGCGATCTGGCACCTGGCGACGATCATTCCGCCGGACATGACGCTGGCGCAGGAGGAGCGCCGCCGGTGGGAGAAGCTGCTCGCCCAGCCGCAGCGGCCGGTGGCCTATGGCGTGCTCGAGGTGGAGCCGGGAGTCCTGGGCCGCGACGCCCGGCTGCTGGCACAGCGCTTCAAGGCCTTCGCCGGCGTCACCCACCAGCCGCCCTATCAGGTGCTCGGCTCCATCAGCCGGCTCGGAGTCCGCCATCACACCTGGACCCCGGCGACGGTGGCCGAGGTGAACCGCGAGATGCTGGCCCGGGCCGCGGACAGGCCGCAGATCGCCACCGCCTGGCGCGAGGCGGTGGGCGGCGCGCTGCGGATGACGCGGCCGCGCATCGGCGTGAAGAGCGGCCCGCCGCCCGGCGCCCTCAGCTACATCTGGTCGATGGGCGCTGCCGCCCTGCTGGCCCCGCTGGCCGTGTGGGTGCTCTACGCGCTGAACGCGCTGCGCGGCATGAGGCCGGTCGGGGCGGAGACGGCGCTGCTGATCGCCCTCGCCGCCTTCCTGCTCGGCGTCTTCTGGAACTGGCGGCGTATCTGGCGGCTGATCGCGGCGGGCTCGCCCGGGCGCCACCTGCGCGAGATCGGCCGGTGCCTGCTCGACGCCCTGGCCGCCGCCGACCAGCTGCACACGCCGCGCGCGCAGCTCTCGGTGACCGTGCTGCCCCTGTCACGCCGAGGGCCGCAGCACTGCTCGGTCAAGGGCGGCACCCAGCACGACGAGGCCACGTTCGCCGAGGCGATGGCCGAATTCCTGGAGCCCATGCAGAACCCGAAGCACATCCTGGTCCGGCAGGGCGGGCGGTGGCCGCTGGTCCGGAAGGACTATCATGCCGTCCCCGCCGCGATCAGCGCGGACGAGCATGCGCTGGCGATCCTGCAGGCGGCCTGGGAGCGGCGCATCGGCCCCTGCGAGATCCACGGCACGCGCAGCCGGGAGGGACGCCAGCTCCTGCTGCGGGCTCGTGCCCGCGCCTATTCGGGCGCCTTCGTCCCGGCCGCGGAACAGCTCACGATCTGGCAGTAGCCGACTTGCTTCACGGCCGGCGGAGGAGCAACCTGCAAGGGATGGTGACCGCCTCGCCGTGCGCCACTTTCGCGAAGCGGGTTCTGATTCACTCCAGGAACATCACCACCGAAGCGGCGAGCAGCAGGCCCATGGCGACGTTGAACAGCCGCAGCCGGTGCTCGGAGGTGAGCAGGCGCTGCAGGGTCGCGCCGAAGGCGAGCCAGACGAGGCAGCAGGGAACGGCGGCGAGGAAGAAGATCACGGCAAAGGCAGCCGACTGGGCGAGCGCGCTCCCCGCCGCGGCGTCGAGATAGGTGGCGGCGGCGCCGATCGCGATCAGCCAGGCCTTCGGGTTCACCCACTGGAAGGCGGCGGCGCCGAGGAAGCCGACGGGCCGCGCCCGGCGCCCGGTGTCCGGCCGCCCGGCGGTCGCCACCTTCCACGCCAGCCACAGCAGGAAGGCGGCGCCGACCCAGCGCAGCACCTCCAGCACGTCCGGATGGGCGAGGATGACGCTGCCGAGCCCGCTCACCACCAGCGCCAGCATCAGCCCGAAGCCGGCGGAGACGCCGAACACGCACGGCAGCCCGCGGACGATGCCGAAATTGGCCCCCAGCGCGGTCAGCATCACGTTGTTCGGCCCCGGCGTGATCGAGGTGACGAGGGCGAACAGGCTGAAGGAGAGGGTCTGCTCGACGGTCAAGGCAGGCGGTGCGGGTTCGGAACTGCGAGTCTCCCAGTGTGCCGGCTGCCGGTCCGCCGGCCACCCGATTCTTGCGCCGCAGGTCTTGCGCCGCAGGTTCGGGCGGCGGGAGTGGGGGTGCAACGGCCCGCCGATGCGGGAAGCTCCGGCACCTGCCGGAGGCTCCCGCGACGGCGATCGGGAAGACGTTCTTGCCTACGCCTGACCCTCCGGGCGCCAGCGCAGCACGGGCTTGCGGGCCGCGGCGGTCTCGTCGAGGCGGCGCCGCGGCGCGAGGCGGGGAGCGGCGTGGAACGAGGCGGCGTCGCCGGACTTCGCCCGTTCCGCGAGCCCGCTGACGGACTCGATGAACCGGTCCAGCGCCCCCTTGGTCTCGGTCTCCGTCGGCTCCACCAGCAACGCGCCGTGCACCACCAGCGGGAAGTAGATGGTGGACGGGTGATAGCCCTCGTCGATCAGCGCCTTGGCGAAGTCGAGCGTGGTGACGCCGGTGCCCTTGAGGAAGCCGTCGTCGAACAGTGCCTCGTGCATGCACGGCCCGTCGAAGGCGGGGGTCAGCACGTCCTTCAGCCGCGCCAGCAGGTAGTTGGCGTTCAGCACCGCGTCGCCCGAGGCCTGGGCCAGTCCGTCCGCACCGTGGCTCAGCATGTAGGCGAGCGCGCGGGTGAACATGCCCATCTGGCCGTGGAAGGCCTTGAGCCGGCCGAGCGGCTGGGCGTCCCCCGCCGCGCCCGCATGCTCGACCAGCCTGAGCCCGTCCGGCCCGTGGATGACCCACGGCACCGGCGCATAGGGCGCGAGCGCCGCCGACAGCGCCACCGGACCGGCGCCCGGGCCGCCGCCGCCGTGCGGGGTCGAAAAGGTCTTGTGCAGGTTGATGTGCATGGCGTCGATGCCGAGGTCGCCCGGCCGCACCCGCCCGACGATCGCGTTGAAGTTGGCGCCGTCGCAGTAGAAGTAGCCGCCGGCCTCGTGGACCGCCTCGGCGATCTCCACGATCTCGTTCTCGAACAGGCCGCAGGTGTTCGGGTTGGTGATCATGCACCCGGCGACGTCGTCGCCCAGCTTCGCCCTGAACGCGGCCAGATCCACCCGGCCGCGGTCGTTGGCCGGCACCGGGTCGACCGTGTAGCCGCAGGCGGCCGCCGTTGCCGGGTTGGTGCCGTGCGCCGACTCCGGGACCAGCACCCGCCGGCGCTTCCCGCCCTCGCCGTTCGCGTGGTGCGCAGCGCTGATCGCCATCAGGCCGCAGAGCTCGCCATGGGCGCCGGCGGCCGGCGACAGCGCCACGGCCGGCATTCCGGTCAGCACCTTCAGCCAGTGGGCAACCTGGTCGAGCACCGCCAGCGCCCCCTGCACCGTGGATTCCGGCTGCAGCGGGTGCAGGTCGGCGAACATCCGCGCCACCTTCTCGTTCAGCCGCGGATTGTGCTTCATCGTGCACGAGCCGAGCGGGAAGAAGCCGGTGTCGATGCCGTAGTTCCACTGGCTGAGCCGGGTGTAGTGGCGCACCACCTGCGGCTCGGACAGTCCCGGCAGCCCCACCGGCTCCGTCCGGGCGAGGCCGCCGAGCCGGTCCCCGGCGATCTCCACCTCCGGCCAGTCCACCGCGGTGCGGCCGGGCGAATCCTGCTCGAAGATCAGCGGCTCTTCCTGCAGCAGCCCCCGGTTGCCGCTGAAGGTGACCGGCGCGGAGTCCGGCACGGCCGCCGCCTCGCGGCTGACGCGTCCCTGGCTCTGGTCCATCACAGCACCTCCTTCAGCGCCGCGGCGAAGGCGGCGATGTCGTCGTCCGTGTTCATCTCGGTCGCGGCGACCAGCAGCAGGTTGGCCAGGTCCTCCCGCTCCGGCAGCAGGCGCGACACCGGCACGCCGGCGATGATGTCGTGCGCCAGCAGCGCCTCCACCACCGCCGCAGCCGGCTTTGGCAGCGCCACGGTGAACTCGTTGAAGAAGCTGTCGTTGAGGACCTCGACGCCCGGCACCGCGGCCAGCGCGTCGGCAAGCCGGATCGCGGTGGCGTGGTTCAGCCGCGCCAGCCGCCTGAGCCCGGTTTCACCGAGCAGCGTCAGGTGGATGGTGAAGGCGAGCGCGCACAGCCCCGCGTTGGTGCAGATGTTGGAGGTCGCCTTCTCGCGGCGGATGTGCTGCTCGCGGGTGGAAAGCGTCAGCACGTAGCCGCGCTTGCCGTCGGCATCCACCGTCTGGCCGCAGAGACGCCCCGGCATGTGCCGGACGTACTTCTCGCGCGTTGCAAACAGGCCGACATAGGGGCCGCCGAAGTTGAGGCCGTTGCCGATCGACTGGCCCTCGGCAACCACGATGTCTGCGCCCATCGCCCCCGGCGGCGTCATCGCGCCGAGCGACAGCGCCTCGGTCACCACCGCCACCAGCAGCGCGCCCTTCGCGTGGCAGGCCTCGGCCAGTTCGCGCAGGTCGTGCAGCCGGCCGAACAGGTCCGGCGTCTGCACCACAACGCAGGAGGTCGCGTCGTCGATTGCGTCCGCCAGCGGCGCGACACTGCGGGGGTCGGCCGGCTTCGCGTCCACGGTGAAGCCGTGGAAGCGGGCATGGGTCTCGACGATGGCGCGGTAGTGCGGGTGCAGCCCGCCGCACAGCACGGCCCGGTCGCGCCTGGTCACCCGGTTCGCCATCAGCACCGCCTCGGCGCAGGCGGTGGAGCCGTCGTACATCGAGGCGTTGGCGACATCCATCGCCGTCAGCAGCGCCACCTGGGTCTGGAACTCGAACAGGTACTGCAGCGTGCCCTGCGCGATTTCCGGCTGATAGGGAGTATAGGCGGTCAGGAACTCGCCGCGCTGGATCAGGTAGTCCACCGTCGCCGGCACATGATGGCGATAGGCGCCGGCGCCGCAGAAGAACGGGCCTGCGCCCGCGGCGCGGTTCTGCGCCGCCAGCTTCGCCATGTGGCGCTCGACCGCGAGCTCGCTCTGGTGGCCCGGCAGGTCCAGCGGTTCCTTCAGCCGGCCGGCCTCCGGCACGTCGCGGAACAGGTCGTCGACGCTGTCCACCCCGATCGCGGCCAGCATGGCCGCGCGGTTCTCCTCGGTCTGCGGCAGGTAGCGCATCACCCGGCGTCCTGCACGAAGGCGTCGTAGGCGGCCTGGTCCATCAGCCCGTCGAGCTGGGACGGGTCGGCGAGCTTCAGCTTCACGAACCAGCCGTCGCCCTGCGCCGCCTCGTTGACCAGTGCGGGGTTGTCCACCAGCGCCTGGTTCACCTCGACGACGGTCCCGTCGACCGGGGCGTAGACCTCGCTCGCCGCCTTCACCGACTCCACCACCGCCACCTCGTCGCCCTTCGCGACGGCCTTGCCCACCTCGGGAAGCTCGACGAACACCACGTCGCCCAGCTGCGACTGCGCGTATTCGGAGATGCCGACGGTGCCGACGTCGCCGGAGACGCTGATCCACTCGTGGTCCTTGGTGTAGCGCATGGGGTGCTCCTAGCCCTTGAAGTAGCGGTGCGGGACGAAAGGCAGCGGGACGATCGTCGCCGGCAGCGGCTTGCCGCGGACGACCAGCTCGACCACCGTGCCGGGGGCGGCGTGGGCGGCGGCGACGTAGCCCATGGCGATCGGGCCGCCGACCGTGGGCCCGAAGCCGCCGCTGGTGATCTCGCCGATCGCCTCCCCGCCCGGCAGCCGGATCTCCGTGTGCGCCCGGGCCGGTGCCCGGCCCTCGGGCTTCAGCCCGACGCGGCGGCGCGGCGGCCCGTCCGCGAGCTGGGCCTGGACCACCGCGGCCCCCGGGAAGCCGCCTTCGGCCTTGCGCCGCCTGCTCAGCGCCCAGGCCAGGTCGGCCTCGACCGGCGTGGTCGTGGCGTCGATGTCCGACCCGTGCAGGCAGAGGCCGGCCTCGAGCCGGAGCGAGTCGCGGGCGCCGAGCCCGGCGAGCTCCACCTCGCCCGTTGCAAGCAACGCCTCGACCAGCTCCACCGCCCGGTCCGCCGGGACGGAGATCTCGTAGCCGTCCTCGCCGGTATAGCCGCTGCGGGTGACGAGGCAGGCAGCGCCGGCAAGCTCGACCTCGGCCAGCGACATGAACTTCATGTCCGCGACCGCCGGCGCGAGACGGGAAAGCACGGCGGCTGCGGCCGGGCCCTGCAGCGCGAGCAGCGCGCGGTCGGGGTGCTCGACAAGCTCGGCCGCACCGGCGAGGCCCTCGCGCAGGATCGCCCAGTCCTGCGCCTTGTTGGCGGCGTTGACCACCAGGAAGAAGCCGTCCGCCCGGCGGGTGATCATCAGGTCGTCGAGGATTCCGCCGCGGTCGTTGGTGAGCAGGCTGTACTTCGTCCGCCCTTCCGCCAGCGCCGCGAGGTCGGCGGTCATCAACCGCTCCAGCGCCGCAGCGGCCCCGGCGAGGTCGCGGCTGCGCACGCTCGCCTGGCCCATGTGCGAGACGTCGAACAGGCCCGCCTGCTGGCGGACCTGGGTATGCTCACGGATGATGCCGCCCTCGTACTGGATGGGCATGGCATAGCCCGCGAAGGGCCCGATACGGGCGCCGCGGGCGACATGGAGGTCGTAGAGCGGGGTGCGGTTCAGCGCATCGTCGGCCATCGGGTCCTCGCGATAGGTGCCGCCGCGCCGGAATGACGCGTCGACCCCGCTCTGTCCCGAGACCTGAGAGATTGGCCCCCGCCGCCGGCCTGGGGCCGGAAGCAGGAGATTTCCCCGTCGGTGGGGCCGTGTCCGGCCCGCTTTCCAGAGGCGCCTCAGCCTGCGGTCCTGGGGCCTGAGAGTTTCCCGGGGGGTTGCTCCTTCGGCGCCGTCGCCCGTGGTTCCCCCCGTGCGCCGGACTCTCCCGCAAGCCTCAACGGCTGACGGCACGACCCTAGCCGAGGCGGTGGCAAAGTCAATCCGGTCGCCGGCGCGTCACAGGCTCCTGCCGTCGAACTCGGTCACCGTCACCCGCGACAGGTCAATCCCGTCCACGCAGCGCAGGTTGATCGCGACCATCGGCGTGCCGTCGGGCATCGCGCCACGGCTGAACGAGCCGATCCCGCAGGTGCTGCAGAACAGGTGATGGATGACCTTGTGGTTGAACTGGTAGTCGCTCAGCCGGTCGGCCCCGCTCAGCAGACGGAACCGGTCCTCCGGCACGAAGCTGAGAATGCTCCCCTTCCGGGAGCAGATCGAGCAGTTGCAGGTAATCGCCTGATCGAGCTCTGCCTCGACTTCGTAGCGCACCGCACCGCAATGGCACCCGCCGGTCCAGACCGTCATGGTTCCTCCTTGGTATTCCTCAGCCTTGCGTGTCCCCTGCCGGAACCGCGCCGCCTGCCGCGCGTTCCCCGGCGCGGGGAGACCGTAATCGTGGACGGATTGGGCCGGCAGGCAAAGACCCCCCGACTGCCGGGTCGGGCGGCGCGGTCCGGGCCGGAAGTCAGGCCGGTTGGGGGATGGGGCGCTGGACCACGAAGGTCGGGTCGCGCTGCTGGCGGAGGAAGGCGGGGATCATCTCGCGCCAGCAGGCGATCACGCCGGCGTAGGGCGGCGGCATCTGGTCACGCACCGCCGCGTGCAGCTTCGGAAGTGCGTGGAACGGCACCTGCGGAAACATGTGGTGCTCCACGTGGTAGTTCATGTTCCAGTACAGGAACCGCACCACCGGGTTGGAGATGAAGGTCCGCGTGTTCCGGCGGTGGTCGAGCACGTTGTCGGCCATGCCGGCATGCTGGGTCAGGCCGACGAAGTACATGCCGAGCCCGCGCCCGTAGAAGCGCGGCAGGATGGTGTAGAGCAGCGGCACGATGGTCCAGCCGATTACCGACCAGGCGATGATCGCGCCGTAGATCGCGACGAAGGCCCGCGACGACCAGATCATGCGGCGGTGCTCGCTTTCCGGCACGATGCTGCGCGCGTGCGGCCCGATGATGCCGAAGGCGTGCTTCACCGCGATCACCGGGTGGGTGGTCATGAAATCCCAGGCGACGAAGTTGCGCAGGAGCTGGGCAATGCTCGCCGGACGCGGCAGCTCGATCTCGGCGTCGCCGTCAAGGGCGGTGTAGCTGTGGTGATGGGTGTGGGCCCAGCGGTCGTACACCGGCTCCTTCATGATCGCGTGGCTGAGCACGGTGTGGAGCGCCTCGTTCAGCCGGCGGCTGCGGAACGGCGTGCCGTGGTGCATCTCGTGCACAGGGCTTTCGAGGAAGCTGTGGACGACGCCGTAGGCGAGGAAGGCGGGGACGGACCACCACGTGCCCAGCGTGAACCAGGCGCCGGCGCCGAGCGCCGCCAGCAGCGCCAGGTGGCCGGTCAGCCACAGCGCCGCCACATGATCGTTCCGCTTCATCAGCCGCTTCAGCTCCGCCCGCTCGATGCGGCAGGCGAACCACTGCGGCGCCTCGGCTGCCTCGGCCATGGAGTCCTCTTCGCTGGCATCGGATCGCCACAAGGATGGACGAAGCGCCCGTCGCTGCGCAGAGTGGCCGCTGATCAAATCTGATCAGAGCCGGCAGTGAAACCGACCCTGAACGAGATCGCGGCGGCGGCCG
>ERZ777003.2248-NODE-2248-length-23492-cov-15.124163_pt1 | contig 23492 bp, 20 predicted proteins | sample MGYA00374956_ERZ777003 | MGnify/ENA primary metagenome ERZ777003 (study PRJEB29302, sample SAMN06268252) | bioreactor metagenome | isolation source: Joint BioEnergy Institute, California, USA | place: USA:Joint BioEnergy Institute, California, USA | collected... | reverse complement strand
GGCTTGTCGCTGCCGGGCTTGTCGCTGCCAGGCTTGCCGCTGCCGGGCTTGCCGCTGCCAGGCTTGCCGCTGCCAGGCTTGCCGCTGCCGGGCTCGTCGCCGCCTCCCGGCTTCGGCGCTTCGCCTCCTCCGGATCCGTCGCCGCCGGACGATCCTTCGGTCCCGGGGCTCGATCCGTCGCCTTTACCTTCGTCCGCGCCGCCTGCGCCGCCGACGCCGTAGGGATCGCGACCGCCGCCGGCTCCACCTCGATCGTCGGGAGCGCTCGGGGCCGTCTCCGTCGTGTACGGCTCGTCGCCGGAGATGTCCTCTTCGAACGTCGCCGCGGGATCCGACGAGCTGCAAGCAGCGGCGAGCGCCACGAAGAGTGCAGCAAGCGTGTACTTTGCACCGAAGAAACGGACGTGCGTCATCGTGAGGACTCCTTCGTCGGAGGTTTCCGGGCGAGACGAAGGCGCACGTGTCCCTGGCCGCGCGTGTCCCCGGCACGCAGCCACCACGCCCACGAGCAGAGCGAAGATCGACGCCTCGCTCGGCGTCACGCTCCCTCCCCATCGCGCGGCACCGCCACGACTCTCGACGAGGGAGAGTGCGTCGACCGAGCGCTACGCCGAGCGACCTCCGCGCGTGGTCTCCCTCGTCATCGCGCGAGCGACTCTATTGGAGCGAATTCGATTTCACCAAGCGCGACCATGTCGATTTGGAAGAGCGCGGAGCACATGAAGGCGAGCGCAAGCATCGTGATCGGCGCATTCACCGACGAATTCATGCTCGCGCTGACGACGACGAGCACGTGATCGGTCGCGCTCGCTCGATGCTTCGTCTCGTCGACGAAGACGATCACGTCGACGCGTTCGACGCCATCGATGGAGGAATCGCGTCACGCTCGATGGAGGAATCTCGTCACGCTGCAGCGCCGTGCGCCTGCGAGGACGCGAGGACCGGATCGCACGCGAGCGCCTCCCAGCGCGCTCACCCTCGCTGGCCGGTCGTCACGCTCGCACGTCGGTCGTGCGCCGACCGAGGACGGTCCGCGAGCGCCCGGGCGCGGGTCACGCACGGGCTGGCGGGCCGCTCGGGCGGCCGGCGTCGATGGTCCTCGGAGACCCGGTGACCCCGGCGTCGGAGCGTGGTAGAGATGCTTCGTCACGCGCCCGTAGCTCAGCTGGATAGAGCGTCGGCCTTCGAAGCCGAATGTCGCAAGTTCGAATCTTGCCGGGCGTGCCACTCTCGATCACCGGCGGAGCGCGTCGCCGACGCGCCCCGCCGTGCGCACGACGCGACCGCCCCCGAGCGACGCGACGAGCTCACTTAGGTTCGCCGCGCGTCGTCCGTATGGACCTCGGGGAGGTGACGACCATGAGAGAGATCTTCGATCGGCGAGGGGTCGTGGTCGGCTGGCTGGACGAAAACGTCATCTTCGATCGAGCCAGCCACCGATGGATCGCGTTCGTCACGGATGACCTCGTGCACGCGGAGGACGGTCGCGTGCTCGGCTTCTTCCGGCTCGGCTTCTTCCGGGACCGGCGCGGAGGGGCCGTCGCGTTCACGGAGGACGCACGGCGCGGCCCGGAGCTACCCGCGAGCCTTCCGAAGCTCGCCCCGCCCACGCTTCCGCCGAAGCCCGCCCGGGCCAACATCCGGACGATACCTCCGCTTCCGGTCACGGGGGTGCGATGGGGTACCGACTGGTGGTCGTTCCTTCGAAGCCCGCCGATGCTTTCCGGAAACAATCGCGGTACAAAGGCGCCGAAAGCGGCGTAACCTGCATAGTCGGCGATCCAATGGGGGCCGAATACGCGATTGAAGAACCCGTGGTCAGGTGCACGCGGTGCAACGCGAAGGTCTCGACCTGCTCGATCTGCCACACGTCGCTGCTCGTACATCAGGTCGTGCGGTGCAGCGGCCCGACTGGACATGCGCACGAGACATGCGCCTCGGGCGTCCGCCGGTCGGTGCTTCGCTTCGATCGCTTCGATCGTGAGCTTTCGCGCTGACGCCCGTCCCGTCCACTGACACCGTTCACGCACCCCGCCGCTCGCCGCGCCGGCCGGCGCAGACGCCGGGTGCCGCGCAGCCTCGCGAGCGGCGACGATTCACATGTACTCTGCATGCCTCCGTAGCTCGAGCACGCAAGCCGCGCGCGCTCGCGCTCGAATCGCGCAGAGCGCGCGCAGGCGTTCGCATGCTCAAGAACGTCACGCGACGCCGTCACCCGGGGCAGGACGCAACGGGACAGCCACGTAACTGCGGCGAAAGAGCGCCGGATCGTGACGATGGAGATAGGTCTGCGCGTTGCAGAGGTCTCCGTCGAAGTGGCACTTCCGGCCCTCGCAGTATCGGCCGAGGAGCTCGTGCTGGCGCTTCGTCACGCCGGCTTCCACGAGCGTCGCGGCCAAGGGGTGACGATCCTCGAGAGAGGGCATCGCATGGCCCTCGTGCCCGATGCGCCGCTCCTCGAGCCCGAGACGCTCTCGGCGATCCTGCGCGAAGCGGGCGTGCCCTTCAGCGAGCTGCTCGATCACCTCGACGCGACGGCCCCTCCGGATCTCGCGGAGAGCGGCGTGCGCTACATCGGCTACGCCGCCCCGAGCACCGGCGACGAATGACGTCGCCCTCGAGACGGAGTCGAGGCGACCTGCATCGGCCGACCACCTCGCCGTCGCTGCCTCCACACGAGCGGCGACATCACGGCCGCACTTGCCTCGAGCTCGATGCGCTTTCGACGGCCCGAGCGCAGATCGCGGAGGTCGTCGAGGGCGAAACCTGTTACTGGTTGATGCTGGGCATCATGTCGCCGACGAAGAAGAGCACGCGCGCAGGCCACGCGCCGATTTCGCGCGAGCGAACGGGCACTCGGGCGAAGCTGCCCATGCCGCGCGTCCTCGTCGTCGACGACGTCGCCGACAACCGTGACATCTACGCCGAGTACCTGCGCTTCAAGGGATACGACGTGGTGACCGCGGAGGACGGACGACGCGCTCTCGAGGCCGCGGCTTCGCACGAGCTCGACATCATCGTCATGGACCTGGCGCTCCCGGTTCTCGACGGCTGGGAGACGACGCGCCGTCTGAAGGCGAACGCGCGAACGCGCGACATCCCCGTCGTCGCGCTGACCGCACACGACGAGCCGACGTACCAGAGGCGTGCGCTCGAAGCGGGATGCGAGGTCTGCCTGACGAAGCCCCACCTCCCCGAGGAGCTCGACGCCACGATCTTGCGCGTCCTCGAGCGGGGCGCTTCCGAGAGGTCGCGAAGCGGTACGGCAGGCGCCCGACGGAAGCGCGCGTGAGGTTGGATCTCGCCCGAGGCCGGGTTTGCGCCGCGGGCGCGTGCGGCTATGGTCCCGGCCATGCTCCTCAGCCGCATGAAGGGCGGAGAGCCCGAGATCTTCGCCACGGTCCAAGGTGAAGGCTCGACCGCGGGCGTGCCCGCCGTCTTCGTGCGGCTTGCAGAGTGCAACCTTCGCTGTACCTGGTGTGACACGAAGTACACCTGGGACTGGAAGAGCTACGACCGAGCGGCGGAGACCATCGAGCTGTCCGTCGGCGAGGTCGCCGACCGGGCGCTCGCCGCAGCGGGGGAGGGCGTGCGGACCGCCGTCTTCACCGGCGGCGAGCCGCTCATCCAGCAAGACGAGCTCGTCGATCTCGCGCGCCGGTTGAAGGGCCGCGGGCTGCGCATCGAGGTCGAGACGAACGGCACGATCGTGCCGAGCGAGGAGCTTGCCTCGCTCGTCGACCAGTGGAACGTCTCGCCGAAGCTCGCGAGCTCCGGCAACGGCGAGCGCGCCAGGCATCGGCCCGCGGCGCTCGAGTGGTTCGGGGCGAGGCCGAACGCGCAGCTCAAGCTGGTGATCACGTCGGACGCGGACGTCGAGGAGGCCGACAGGCTCGTCACGCTGCTCGGCGTCCCGCGCGAGCGCGTGATCCTCTCCCCCGAGGGCGTGGACCCGACGACGCTCGCGGAGCGATCGCGGTGGCTCGCCGACCGATGCCGAACGTACGGCTACCGGCTCGGCACGCGGCTGCACGTCTTCTTGTGGGGTCAGGAGCGCGGTCGCTGACGCGTCCGCGCGCGACGGCGGTCGGGCGAGCGCGCTTCGTCGAATCGCGCGTCACACGTTCGTCACGAACGACGGCCGGCGACACGAACCCGTCACGAACATGGCTCTCGAGCGCCTCACCGCTCGACTCAGATGAGCTCCGTGCATCGCCGGCGTCTCGGTCTCGTGGCGTCCGCGATCGGGCTGTCGATCTTCCTCGCGGGCACGCCGAAGGCGGCCGCGCACGATCTCGCCACGGCTCGATCCTCCGACGCCGCCTCCGCTCCCACGCGCGACGACGACGAGCGCGAGAGGGAGAAGCCCTGGTACGAACGCCTCGCGATCCGCGGCTACACGCAGGTTCGTTACAACCGAATCGGGGCGACGAACCCGCACCTCGTCAATCTTCAGGGCGACAAGTCGATCGGCGACTCGGGCGGCCTCTACATCCGCCGGGCACGCCTCGTGTTCTCGGGCGACCTGAATCGATACGTCTCCTTCTACCTTCAGCCCGACTTCGCGTCCGCCATCGGCGACACCCTGAACGCCGTCGTGATCCGCGACGCCTACGCGGACATCTTCCTCGACCGCGACCGGAGGTTTCGCTTTCGCGTCGGCCAGTCGAAGACGCCCTACGGCTGGGAGCTGATGCAGTCGAGCGGCAACCGCCTGCCGCTCGACCGGAGCGACGGCATCAACAGCGCATTCTTGAACGAGCGCGATCTCGGCGTGTTCTTCTACTTCGAGACGCCCGACGTACGCCGCCGGTTCAAGCGGCTCGTCGACTCGGGCCTGAAGGGATCGGGCGATTACGGCATGACCGCCTTCGGCGTCGCGAACGGGCAGCCCCTGAACACCCGCGAGAAGAACGACAACAAGCACTTCTTCACGCGCGTCGCCTATCCGTTCGACGTCGGCTCACAGACCCTCGAGCTCGCGGCAGCGGCGTACTCGGGCCTCTACGTGCCGAGCAGGACGGACGGCATCGGCGGCCGGAGGGAGATCCTGGACGCGCGCGCGCTCGGCACCTTCGTGCTGTACCCGAAGCCGTTCGGCCTCCAGGTCGAATACAACTTCGGCTACGGGCCGGAGCTCGTGGGCGACACGATCGAGCGCCGGCCGCTCGAGGGCGGGTACGTCATGGCCATGTGGCGGCAGAAGACGAAGATCGGCGTCTTCATGCCGTACGCACGCGTGCACCACTACGACGGAGGCAAGAAGTTCGAGACGAACGCGCCCCGCCACGTCATCCGCGAGCTCGATGCCGGCATCGAATGGCAGCCGCTGCGGTGGCTCGAACTGACCACCGAGCTCATGGCGAGCGATCGCACGGTGAACGGCGTCCGCCAGGAAGGACGGCTGCTCCGCCTCCAGGTGCAGTTCAACTACTGAGCCCGAGCGGGGGCGGGAACGCGCGGAGGGCCGGCGGTCCCGCGCCCCCTCACTTGCCGCTGGCCACGAAGCGGCCGAACGCTGCGACGTCGTCCTTCGAGCCGACGATGAGCGGCGTCCGCTGGTGGAGCTCCGTGGGCATGATGTCGAGGATGCGATCCTTGCCGTTCGTGGCAGCGCCGCCCGCCTGCTCGAAGAGGAACGCCATCGGGTTCGCCTCGTAGAGGAGGCGAAGCTTCCCCTTCGTGCTCTTCGAGTCGGCCGGATACGCGAAGATGCCGCCCTTCATGAGCGTACGGTGCGCGTCGGCGACGAGCGAGCCGACGTAGCGCGCGCCGTAGGGCGTCTTGAAGTCGGTGGGGCCGTCGCCGGGCGGCGCGCCGCCGTCGCCCTTGATCCAGCGCGCCCACGCCTGGATCTCCGGCGTCCAGCGCGAGTAGTTGCCCTCGTTCACCGAGTAGCAGCTCCCACGCTCCGGGCACTTGATGTCCGGCTGCGAGAGGAAGAACTCGCCGATCGCGGGGTCGAGCGTGAAGCCGTGCACGCCCTGCCCCGTCGACAGCACGAACACCGTCGACGGACCGTAGAGCACGTACCCGGCGGCGACGATCTCGCGGCCGGGGCGGAGAGCGTCCGGGAGGCTCGGCAGAGAGAGCTTCGGATCGGAGCGACGCAGGATCGCGAAGATGGTGCCGATACCGACGTTCGTGTCGATGTTGCTCGAGCCGTCGAGCGGGTCGAACAGAACGACGTACTTGCCGTGGTTCTTGGCGAGGATCGCCTCGTCGAGCTCCTCGCTCGCGATGACGCCGCAGTGACCGCTCCGCTCGAGGACGGTCAAGAGCACGTCGTTCGCGTAGGCGTCGAGCTTCTGCACCTGCTCGCCCTGCACGTTCGTCTCGCCGGTGTAGCCGAGCAGCCCGGCGAGGCCGGCGGCGCGGACGCGCGAGTTGATGATGCGGATGGCGAGAGAGATGTGGTTGAGAAGCGACGTGAACTCACCCGTGGCGCCGGGCGCCGCATGCATCCCGTGAAGGACGTGCTCGCGGAGCGTCGTCCCGACGACGTTGGCGGGACGAACGGAAGGAATGCTGCTGCGGTCGGACATGGCGATCCCCCGTTTCTCAAATGAGCGCGTGCGAGGCAAGACGCGAAGCCCGACCGCGCAGAAGTTGCGGCAGCGTCGTCGATCGCCGTGGCGGACGGACACACGACTCACGCCTGAGTGACGGCTTCCGGCGATATCGCCGGGCGACCATTGATCGGGCCGGGCGCGCGGACTAGCCTGCGCGCCGTTCTCATCCCGAGGTCACTGCATGACCTCGAACACGACAGACGAAGAGGAGCGAGCGATGCCGCTGAGCGACCGCGTGAAGCAGATTCTCTCCTGGTACGGATCGGACAACCCCGGAGTGAGGGCCAACCTCGCGCGAATGCTGAACCACGGCAACCTCGCCGGGACCGGGAAGATGGTCATCCTCCCGGTCGATCAGGGCTTCGAGCACGGCCCCGCGCGCTCGTTCGCCCCGAACCCGGACGGCTACGATCCGGACTACCACGTCCAGCTCGCCATCGACGCGGGCTGCAACGCGTACGCGGCGCCGCTCGGGTTCATCGAGGCGGTCGCCGACCGCTACGCCGGGCAGATCCCGCTCATCCTCAAGCTCAACAACTCGGACACGCTCGCGAAGGTCGAGCAGCCCGCGAGCGCGGTGACGGGCTCCGTCAAGGACGCGCTCCGCCTCGGCTGCGCGGCGATCGGCTTCACGATCTACCCGGGCTCGGGCTTCCGCAACCGCATGTACGAGGACCTTCGCCAGCTCATTCTCGAGGCGAAGGAGGCCGGTCTCCCCACGATCGTCTGGTCGTACCCGCGCGGCGCCGGCCTCACGAAGGAGGGCGAGCAGGCCGCCGACGTGACCGCCTACGCGGCGCAGATCGCCGCGCAGCTCGGCGCGCACGTCATCAAGATCAAGCCCCCGAAGGACCACATCGAGCAGCCCGAGGCGAAGAAGGTCTTCGAGAAGTACAACATCCCGACGAAGACCCTCGCCGATCGCGTGCGCCACGTCGTCCAGAGCGCGTTCAACGGCAAGCGCATCGTCATCTTCTCCGGCGGCGAGGCCAAGGACACGCCGGCGGTCCTCGAGGAGGTGCGCGAGATCGCGAAGGGCGGCGGCTTCGGCTCGATCATGGGCCGCAACGCCTTCCAGCGCCCGCGCGCCGAGGCCATCAAGCTGCTCCAGGACGTGCAGGAGATCTTCCGCAAGGGCGGCTGATCCACGACAGCCCTGAACGACGAGAGCGGCGATCGCCTCGACGGCGACCGCCGCTCTTTCATTTACGTTCCTCCTTCGGGCGCGTCGATCAGTGATGCCCGGACGGGTGCGCCGCTGCGCCTCCCTCGACCGGCGTGACCGACGACGCGTCGTCGCACGACGACGTCGTGTCGGACGGCGGGGGCTCGCTCCTTCGGCTTCCGTTGAGATGCTTCGCCCTGCGGAGAGCGCTTCGGAGCTGCGCCGGCGTCGCGATGTACTTGATCTCCATGGGCGGCCTCGTTCCTCGCACCCCCTTTCGACGCCCCAAGGTACTGCCGGCTTCGCGATTTGCTCGTCACCCGAACGGTGACGTCCGTTCGCCGCACCGGCTCTGCAGGGACCGACCTCCCGCGCCGGCTCTCAAGGCTTCGCGAGGCGGAGGATCTTCGTCTCGCGCTGCCAGTAGACGTTGTTCGCGTCGACGCGGATGCGCGAGGTATTGGTCTGGTTCACCGCGAGCGTCTCGATTTCCTCGGCGTTGCAACCGTCGAGCTTGGGGCATCGCAGGATTTTCCCGGTCGCGCCGTTCGCCCAATAGATCCCGCTCGCGTCGACCGCGATGCTAAAGACACCTGCTTCGTCGGCCGCGACAGGGGTGGCCGTCGTCGTGCTCGCGGCGTCCGAGACGCGGAAAATCGTCGACCCCGACGTCGACTTCGAGATGCCGTAGTGGTGACCGTCGAAGTACGTCAGAGCGACGACGAACGCTCCGCCGTTGTCGATCTCGGTCGGGGTGGTGCACGGATTCGCGAGGACGCAGCTCCGCAGCTGCTTCGTGGAGTCGTTTCCGAGACCGCCCGTGCCCCAGAGCACGCTGTTCGCACCGACGCTCACGACGGACGATGGCCGTGTCAGCTCGCGCGCGGGGGCGGTGTTGTAGTCGACGTTGCCGACCACACGAACCTCGGAGGTCGTCGTGCACTCCGGCAGCGCACATCGCCGCGAGAAGGGACCCAAATTTCGGTCGTCGCGCGTCCAGTAGAGAGCGTCGGGCCCGGCGACGACCACACCGATCCGATGTCCGCGCTCGTCGTCCGGACCGGGCACCTGCTCCGGCGTATCCGGGCAGCCATCGACCGGACAACGATGGATGGAATACGGGTAGCTCTCGTACGGCCAGAAGAAGACCTCGTCACCGGCCACCACGAGGCCCCCAAGTCTCGTGTCCTCTCTCGAGCACACGCTCTCGAGCGTCGCCTCCGAGCACCCGGTCGGCACGTTGCAACGTTTCACTACCCTGTCGTTCACGAGCATGACGACGCCCTTCGTCGAGACGTCGAACTGGAGCGACTCGAAGCCCCCGGCGATCTCGATGGGCTGACACCTACCGTCTTCGCATCCGGATCCGCCGCACGAGCGTCCGCACCTGCCGCAATGGTCGCTCGAGGTCTTCGTGTCGACGCACCTCCCGGAGCATGCCGTCCGCGACTCCGGGCAGCTGGGGACACACTCCCCGTTCTCGCACGCGACCGTTCCTCCGTCGCCGCCGCCACCAGAGCTCGTACCCGATCCAGCGTCGCCGCTGGATCCCGACGATGGGTTCGTGCTCAGAGGGTCATCCCCCACGCACGCCGCGAGACTGAATGCCGCCAAGACGAACGCGTGTGCGATCCCAGAGACCGGGCGCATGCCGCGAATCTATCACGGCGCATCGTCGCGAAGCTCTGGTCACGCTCGCGAGCATCGTGGCGAGCTGCGCACGGAGACTGCTACCTTCGACGCGTGAAGCTCTTCGTCCTCGGCGTCGGCGACACGTTCAGCGAGAAGCACGTCACGCACGCGCTGCTCCTCGAGCACGACGGGTTCCGTCTCGCGATCGACTGCCCCGACTCGTACCGCCGCGTCCTCCGACAAGCCCGGGACCGCATCACCGACCCGGCGCACGCGGCGACGCTCGACCTGTTCGCCATCGACGACGTCCTCGTCACGCACGTGCATGGCGATCACATGAACGGGCTCGAAGGCGTCGCGTTCTTCAAGCACTTCGCGCAGAAAAGGCGCCTTTCGCTCCACACCGTCGCGCCCGTGAAGGAGGGGCTCTGGGAGCGGCGCCTCGTCTCGAGCATGGGGCGACTCTGGAACGGACAGACCTTCCGGGACCTCGCGTTCGAGGACTACTTCGCTTGGAACGAGGTCTCGCTCGATCATGCCACGACCATCGGCCCCTTCACCATCCGCGCACGGCTCACGAAGCACCACGTGCCGACGAGCGCGCTGCTCGTCGAATGCGCGGGCAGGAGCGTCGGCATCTCGAGCGACACCGCCTTCGACCCCGAGCTCATCGCGTTCCTCTCGAGCGCCGATCTCGTCGTGCACGAGACGAACTACGGGCCGGCGCACACGGCGTACACCGATCTCCTCGGGCTCGACGAGGCCGTGAGGCGGAAGATGCGCCTCATCCACTACCCCGACGAGTTCGACGTCGCGGCGAGCGAGATACCGGCGCTCTCGGAGGGGCAGGTCATCGACCTCGAACGGATGTAGCTCGCCGCCTCTCAGCTCGGGCGAGCCTCGATCGCCTTCCGATAGCGCTCGCGCCGCGCCGAGTCCCGGAGGATCTCGTACGCCTCCTCCAGGACCACGATGATCTTCCGCACGTCGTCGGCGAGATCGGCGAGACGCGGCGAGAGGATGCGGCTCGGCTCGAACGCGCGACGCAGCTCGACGAAGGCGCGACGCACCTCGTAGCTCGTGGCGTCGCGCGAGACGCCGAGGACGGAGAAGTAGTCGCCTTCGTCGACGAGCTCGAGCCGCGCGCGGATGCGCGAGCGGATCGCTTCTTCGTCGAGGGCATCGGCCTCGACCTCGGCGGAGCGGAGCTCCGATGCTCGAGCGGCGTCCACGGCGGGCACGACGTCGAGGACGCCGAGCAACGCGAGCGCGTGGACGACCGCCGCGATGTCCGCTTCCGGCGAGCGCGCGAGGAGCTCGCCGAGCGTGCCGCCTCGCGAGCGCGTGACGAGCTCGAGCTCCGCGGCGGGCAAGGCGCACTCCGAGAGGAGCGACTGCATCGGGCCGTCGCCGATTCGGCTCGCCTCGCCGCCGAGCGCCTCGATCGCCTCGTCGGGGGAGACCGCGCGACGCACCAGCTCGACGAAGATCTCCGCCCCCGTCGAGGCGCCGAAGACGCTCGGCTCCGTGCGGAGACGGCCCGGCGGCTCCGCCTCGAGCTGCGCGGTGCCTCCGCCGAGCCGCATGACCGAGGCCGCGATCCACTCCGCATGCGCGCGGAGGACGCTCCAGAGCTGATCCTGGCCGAGCCACCCATGGGCGATCAGCGCAGCGCCGGCATGGCGGCCATAGGGAGGCACCTTGCCTGCGAGCCGATCCACCTCGTCACGCGGGAGCTCGCCCCGCGCGCCGAGGAAGCACACGAGCGACTCCTGCTCCGCCCCGGACGCCGCGGTGACGAAGTCGCCGTCGCGGAGGACGATGCGGCGAACGACGCCATCGTGCTCGAAGCAGAGCGCTCCGCTGAGACGACGCGCGATCGCGTCGGCGAGGAAGCGCCTCGCGTCGGTCGCGCGAGAGATGACGACGCCGGGCGACGACGCCTGCGGAGGAGCCTCGCTCGCGCCGCGGGCGGGAGACTCGCTGGGGCGGAGGGCTTCGAGGCCCGCCGGCGCGGTCCGATCGACGCGTCGCGCCCCGTCGAGCAGCACCGGCGCGACGCGCGGAGCGGGATCGACCGACGGCGGCAGCGAAGAGAGACGGTCCGAGCGCACCGCCGGCGCGACGTCGCTCGCCGTCGGGCGATCGTTCGAGCGCCGGGCGCTCGCGCGCTCCTTCGACGGCGGCACGTCGCTCGCGATCCGCCGCTCGTGCGTGTGAGGCGTCGCCGTCGATCGACCCGAGGCCGTCGTGTACCTCGAGCCGCCGGCCGTCGTTCCCCTCGCATGAGCGCCCGTGCCCTCGTGATGGCCGGGGGTCGTCCCCATGCGGACGTCGTGGTCTTCGTCCTCGTCGCCTTCGATCGGCTCGTCGAGCGATGCGAGCACGTCGGCGGGGAGGACCGCCTCGATCTCCTCTTCCGGGCTCGGCAGCGCGACCTCGGGCTGTGCCATCACCTCCGCCCGCATCTCCGCCTCGGCGAGGAGCTGCTGGAGCTCGCTCGAGACCGTGCCGAACGTCGCGAGCGATCGCGGCGACTCGACGAGATCCGCGAGCGACGGCGAGCTCATCGGGAGCGGCGGGCCCGGCGCGCGCAACCCCGGCGTGGGGAGCGACGGGTTGCTGGAGAGCGCAGGGGGCACGCTCCCGCGGTTGCTCGGGAGCGCGGGCGGAGGCGTCGACGGGCGGACGTCGTACGCGACGGGTCCGCCGGTCAACGACTCGAGGCGCCTCAAGAGCGCCGGGATGTCGACCGGACGCAAGAAGAACGCGCTGCCCTCGTTCGACATCGCGTCCTCGTTGCTCCGGATCGGACCACCGCCGGTGCCGAAGTAGACGAAGTCGATCGCGCCGCCGCCCGGGATCCGCCGGAGCCGATGGACCTCTTCGAGCGCGTTCGGCGCATCGATGTCGACGAGCACCACGTTCGGCCGCTGCGCCTGCGCGCGCGAGACGAGCATCGAGAGCGGGACGTCGACGACGACGTACCCCGTCTTGCGCAGCGTGTCGGCGATGCTCGCGCTCTCCGCGGCCGCGTCCGTGACGTAGATGGTCGGCGTCCTCGCGGCCCCGGCCCTCGAAAGGGGCGCGCTCCCGTCGCTCGACGATCGATGCGCCTCCTGCTCCGCTCCGAGGAGAATCTGCGCTTTTTCGCGCGACTTCGAGTCCTCGGCCATCCCCTCCCCTCAATCCGTGCTTTGCTTCGCTTTGGCCTTGTTCGCGTCGCCGGTGAGCCAGGCCGCGATCTTCGGGAGCAGCCCAGCCGTGTAGACGAGCCCGAAGATGAAGGCTACGAGGATGATTTCACCGCGGGTGAGGCCCAGCGTCACGGGTTCTTATTAGCACCGCGGCGACCACGAGAGGATGCTCTCATAGGACCGTGCTGTTCGTCAGGACCACGACGGACGGGAAGCCCGGAAATGTCGTGGAACGCCACGACCCCGCCGACCTCGCGGCAGAGGGCGGGTCCGTCGCCGTGACCGCGGAGACCCCGATCGCCCTGCGCGAGAAAGGGCCGTTCGAGCCCCTCGCCGTCGCGGTCGCGACGGACGGGGCGGTGCGCGACGTGCTCGCGAGCGGCATCTCGATCCCGAGCTTGCGCGGGTATCGGCGCCTCCGCCTCGGCCTGCTCGCCGCGACGGCGGTCCCCATGGCGGCGCTCCTCGAGCTCGACCGTGAGCTCGTCGTGGGTGGCCATGCGAGCGCCGCTCGCGTGGCCGTCGACGTCCTTCTCGTGGGATTCGTCGTCTCGGAGCTTCTCCGGCGGACGCCTCGCATGCCGGGCGTCGCCGCGCTCGCGCTGGTCGCGATCGCGCTGCGATGGGGGATCGTCGTCGCCCGGCTGTGCGGGCGTGGCGTCCACCCGCTCGTCTACGTCGGGGCCCTCGTGCCGGCGGCGGCGGCCATCGTCGTGGTCTCGAAGATCCCGTCACGATCGCGCGTCGCGCTCGAGCTCCTCGGCAAGCTCGGTATCGGCCGTACCGCGCTGTTCCAGGCGACGAGCCGCCCCGATCCCCCGGGCGCGCTCCTCGCGGCCGCCGTCGCGTGCGCCGCAGGGCTGCCGGCCCTCCTTCACGTGCTGCGCTCGGTCGGGACGGGGCTCGTCGTCCAAGCGCTCGTGGCCGTCGGCTTCGCCGCCGTCGCGCCCGTGATCGCGCGGCGCACGACCGAGCCGTCCGCGCCTCGGCTCGCGAGACCGAGCCCCGCTCGCCTGCTTGTCGCCGTCACCGCGGGCCTCGCGACGACCGCCGCCGCCGTCACCGCCGTGCGCCTCTTCTTCGACGCCGGAGCCGAGGTCGCGAGCTGCGTCGGACGTCTCGATGCAGAGGCACGCGTCGCACGCGCAGCGGAGTCCGCAGAGATTGCGCGCGCGATCGCACGCGTCCGCGCGTCGGCACCGCTCGTCCTGATGAGCACGATCGCGTTGCCGTTCGCAGAGGAACGGATCTACCGAGGCCTTCTGCAGGACGTCCTCGTGCGCAAGTACGGGACCGCATACGGCGTCTTCGCCGCGGCCATCGCCTTCGCGCTGGCCCACCTCGGCATCTACGAGGTCGCGCTCTACCAGACCGTGCTGCTCGGCATCGGTTTCGGCATCGCGTACTGCGAGGGCGGGCTGCTCGCAGCGTTCGTCGTCCACGCGACGTGGAACTTGCTACAGCTCGTCTGAGCCGCGTCACCGACGCGCGCGCTCAGCCCACGTCCTCGATGTCCCCGAGCAGCCGGGTCGCGGAGCGGGGCGAAGCCTTGGTGACGCGCTTGGCCCCACGGCGCGGAATGACACGAGGAACCTCGCTGGCGCTGGACGCGCCTCCGCCGATGACGGTCAGGTTCGACGTGATGATGGCGCGGAAGCGACCCGTCCCGTCGGCCGCACGCGTACCCTCGCCTTCGGCGGTGAGGGATCGGGAGAAGACCGCAAGAGGCTCAAGAGAAAGCTTCATCCGAAGCTATCCGTGTAGCACCCAACGTAAGGTCGGCAAGCACAATTGCCTACATTGTGGGCCGATTCGGGCCAAGTCCTCGTTTTCCTTGTAGTTCACGGGAGAGCACACGCGCTTCCCCAGCCGGCGGTGCACGGTCTTTGGAGGGCATCCACCCTCCCCGGCCCGCTTTCGGGCAGCTCCTGAGAGGCGCCGGCACACTTCCCCTGCGCTCGCGTCGATCCTCGTGGATCCTTTTTCCGACGAGACGTGTCGGCACGGACCACGCGTTGGATCGCCATCGCGCCAGCCGTCACGCCGACGATCGCACGGATTTCGCGACGATCGGCGGGTCGTCCGTCGAGCCGGCGCCCGAGCGAGACGCGGCAGGAGGGTTGCAATGGTGGTGGGCGTGAAGAAGAACCGCCGCCGCAGCCGTAACGCGAAGTTGAAGGGGCCGTGGATGAGCGTGCTCGCGCTCATGGCCGCCGAGTCCCGCTCCGATGGTGGCGCGGGTCTTCAACTCTTGCTCCAGCACGCGAAATTCGACGTCCGACCGCGCATGTCGCTCGCGAAGCGACTCGCGACCGACCTCGATCTCGTCGCCTGATCGGGCATCTGCTGCTCGATCGAGCAGCACCCCGACACGGCCGCCCAACCGCTGGCACGAAGCCATTGCCGAGCGTGGATGTGCGCGACCCGCGCGCACTCGGCTCAATCGTTGTGACGATCGTACTTCCGCGTGCGCCGGCGCGGAGCGCGAGGCAGCTTGCCTTCGAGCGGCTGGCGCTGCGCGGTCGGCATCATGTGGAAGCGGCTCGACGGACGAGCGGCCTGATCCGCGACCTTGACCTTGTCGCGCGTGATCTCGATGAAGCGCTGCTGCGAGCGCACGAGCGGCTGGCCCGGACGCGGCTGCACCCTCGAGTACGTGCCGTTGGACTCGAGCATCCACGCCTTCACGTTGTCCGCCCACTGGATGCTCAGGATCTCGATGAGGCGCGCGCGCAAGCTCGGGTCCTCGATCGGCACCATGACCTCGACGCGCCGGTGGAAGTTGCGCGGCATCCAGTCCGCGCTCGAGATGTAGACCTCGTCCTTGCCCGCGTTCGCGAAGTGGAGGATGCGACTGTGCTCGAGGAAGCGGTCGATGATCGCCCGCACCTGGATGTTCTCGCTCACGCCCGGGACGCCGGGCCGGAGACAGCAGACACCGCGGACGAGGAGCTGGATCTGCACGCCCGCCTGTGAAGCGCGGTAGAGCGCCTCGATGACGTCCTCGTCGACGAGCGCGTTCATCTTCGCGACGATCCGCGCAGGCCTGCCCTGGCGCGCGTGCTCCGCCTCGCGCGCGATGAGGCCGAGCGTCGCCTCGTGCAGGCCGAGCGGCGCCACGATGAGCGAGTTCCACTTCGCGGGCGCGCTGTAGCCCGTGAGGAGATTGAACAGCGACGACGCGTCCGCCCCGATCGCCGGCTTGGCCGTGAGCAACCCGACGTCCGTGTAGAGGCGCGCGGTCCCGGTGTTGTAGTTGCCCGTCGAGAGGTGCACGTAGCGGCGGAGGCCGCCGCGCTCGCGCCGGATGATGAGCAGGCACTTGGCGTGCGTCTTGAGGCCGAGCAGGCCGTAGACGACGTGCACGCCGCTCTGCTCGAGCGTCCTCGCCCAGACGATGTTCGACTCCTCGTCGAAGCGCGCCTTCAGCTCGACGATCGCGGTCACCTGCTTGCCGGTCTCCGCGGCGCGCGCGAGCGCCTTCACGATCGGCGAGTCGCCGCCGGCTCGGTACAAGGTCTGCTTGATCGCGAGGACGTCGGGATCCTCCGCGGCGCGCGTGATGAGCTCGACGATCGGATCGAACGACTCGTACGGGTGATGCAGGAGGATGTCGCCCTCGCGGATGACCGCGAAGATGTCGTCCGCGTCGCGCAGCGGCGGGACGTTCTGCGGGCTGAACGGATCGTCGCGCAGATCGCGGCGCTCCTCGCGCGGGACCCACCCCATGAGGTCGGCGACGTTGAGCAGCGGCGTTCGGTAGACGTCGCGCTCCGGATCGAGCTTGAGCGCGCGAACGAGCTTCGCGAGCGAGTCCGGCGTCGGCTCGCCCGCCACCTCCAGCCTCACGGCGGCGCCGCGCTCACGTCGCCGCAGCTCCTGCTGGATGGTCTGGAGCAGGTCCTGCGCCTCTTCCTCGTCGATCTCGAGGTCGAAGTTGCGCGTGACGCGGAAGGTGTAGACGCCCTTCAGCCGGACGCCCGGGAAGATGATCCCGACGTGCCGCGCGATGAGATCCTCGAGCAGGACGAACGCGTGCTTCGCCGCCACTCCGCTCTCCGTCTTCACGCCCGGAACCTCGAGCAGACGGGGCAGCATCATCGGGACCTGCACGACGCCGAATCCCGGCTCGCTCTCGCCTTCGCGCGAGAACATGACGCCGAGGTTCAGGCTCTTGTTGCGGACGTGCGGGAACGGGTGGCCGGGGTCGATCGCGATCGGCGTGAGGATCGGGAAGACCTCGTTGTGGAAGCGCTCGTCGAGCGCGGCGAGCGCGTCCGGCGGGAGCGCGTCCGGCTTGACGAGGACGAAGGTCCCGTCGGCGGCGAGCGCGGGCAAGAGGTGCCCCATGAGGCTCGCCATCTGCTGCGCGACCAGCTCGTGGACGCGAGCGGAGATCTTCACGAGCTGCTCGTGCGGGGTGAGCCCGTCCGCCGGAAGCTCGCCGACGTCGCCCGTGAGCTGCTGCTTGAGGCCCGCGACGCGGACCATGAAGAACTCGTCGAGGTTCGAGGCGACGATGGCGTGGAACTTCAGCCGCTCGAGGAGCGGCACGCTCTCGCTCTCCGCCTCCGCGAGGACGCGCGCATTGAACTCGATCCAGGACAGCTCTCGGTTGAGGTAGAGCTGCGGCGAACGAAGGTCGATCTCCGTCGAAGGCGGCGGCACGCTCGGGCTGGTGCCGGCGGGCGCCGTCGACGGCGAAGGCGAGCTCGTCGGATGAGGTGCGCTGGGCGCCGTGCTCGCCTGGCCGTCCGCGCGCGACGCTCCGGCGGCAGGCGCAGCCGGCGTCGGCACAGATGTAGGCGGAAGGTCGGGCGGAGGCATGGATGAAACAGTCTATCTCACTCTATAGCTCGGGATTGTGACGGTCATGCTCCACCGCGGCATCGTCGTGCAGCGCCACGTGGGAAACCGCCACGCTCGTGATCGAGCTAGTCGAGCGGCTCGGCAGGTGCGAGGTCGTTCCTGAGCCAGACGCGGACGCCGTCGAAGTCTGCCGTTTCGCGATAACGCGCCGCGACCCACGCCATCGCGTCGGGACAATGATCGGCGAAGTCGACGACCGCGTCCGCATTGCTCATCAGCGGAGACCGATCGACGAACACGAACGCGGCCGGCGCCGCACGCTCGAGACGGGCGAGGAGGTCGCGCTCGTGCTCGTCGCGCATGGCGCGGATGCGCCGCGCCTGGTCGGGGTTCGGATGGATCCCGCCCGGCTCGAAGCTGCCGGTCAGCGCGGCGTCCACGTTGAGGTCGTAAGCGTAGACGTACGGCGTCGCGCTCATCCGTCGCGCGAGGAACAGCACGTAAGCGTCCATGCCGTAGGTCTGCACGCGATCCTCGGGCTTCGTGTGCGACGCGACGTACTCGGCGGCGTCACGCAGCGCGCGCGGGAAGAAGTCGATGCGGTCGAACGCGGCGAGCCGCTCCGCGCTCTCGAGCGAGGCGGCGTCGCGCGCATCGTGGGGCGGCGCTTCGGGGAAGGGAGCGGCCTCTGCGATCATCGCAGCGCGGACGCCCACGAGCACGGCCGCGACGAAGACCCCCGCGCGTAGGGCGACGCGTTCCGCGGTCGCCCACAGGGCCGCGAGCGCCACGATCCATCCGAACGCGGTGCCGAGCGTGACGGGATGGAAGTGGTAATAGAAGCCCTTGGCCTGGAGGATCACGGACACGAGCCCCAGGACCGGCATCGCCGCGATGGGGATCGCCCGGCGCGGCAGCCGTCGCCACACGACGAGCGCCGCGACACCGAGGCTGGTCGCCGCTCCGAGGAGCGCGATCGTCCGGTAAGGCGGGATGGAGAAGATGGCCGACGCGGGGCGCGGCCAGATGAAGCGGTACATCGCGGGCACGTCGACGAACGTGATCCGCGCCCATTGGGTCACGTCCCCGCGAGCGAGGAGGAAGACGAGCGGGATCAGGCTTCCGAACGAGCCGCCCGCGACGAACAGCAAGAGCCGACGCGCGCGATCCCTTCGCGGCTCGTCTTCGACGAGGATCGCCAGCACCTGCGACATCGTGAAGAGCGCGAACGTCGGCTTGCCGAGCCACGGCACGAACGAGAGCGCGCCGGACGCGATCAGGGCAGCCTTCGCGCGACGGGAGCGCAGATCCGCCGACGCCGAGGCGGCCTGCAGCGCGATCGAGACGAGCACGAACCAATCGAGGAAGCTCTCTCGCTGCGCCGTGTCCCAGAACCCGTAGACGAGGTACTGCGCGGAGAGCGCCACCCACGATCCGAGGGCCCAGAGCACGCGCTCGATCGCCGACGGGCGGCGACCTTCGACGATCGACGGCACGCACGCGCCCGCGAACGCGAAGGTCGCCCCGGTGACGACCAGATCGAGCACGCGGAAGCGGTGCTCCTCGGCTCCGCCGAGGGCGAGAAAGAAGAGGTGCACCATCGTCACGACGGGCCCGTTCACGTCGCGCACGTCGCGATACGCGACCTCGCCGTTCGCCACCGCCCAAGCGACGTACTGGAAGATCCCCTGGTCCCGCCCGAGCGACGCCCACGACGCACGAACCGTCGCCGACCAGACCGCGACGATCGCCGGAAGCACGACGGCCAGCACCGGCGCACAGCTGCGGAGAGCGCTCCAGAGCCGTGACGTGCCGGTGAGGGGCGGCATGGGGGGACGTTATCGGATCAGGCTCCAGGCTCCAGATCGGGCTCGAGGGACGAGCTACGGAATAGATGGACGCGGTCTCGGTTACTGCCGACAGACGAGAGCAGGCTGACGAGCTCGCTCCCCCCCTGGAGCCCGGAGCCTGAAGCCTGGAGCCTCAAAAATAAGTACGACCCCCGCAGCCAACCTCCGTCCACGCGCTCACGGACCGTACCCTTGGCCTGTAGGCCCCCTGTGCTGTTGCAAATGCTCAGAGTTTCCCGCGCGTTGGCTCTCTCGGATCCACCATCGAGCGCGTCCGTCGGACGCGAGCTTGCATCGGGTGTGCCATGGATGCCGGCGGCAGTGGCGGGCTCGCCGAACATCTCGACCGTTGGCTTCGACTCGGGCGACAATTCGAAAGCCCCATCCAAGCACTCCGGCCGAACACCTCCCCCGTTGCCGATCGAGGTTTCCAATCGATTGCCGTCAGCGCGAGATGCGTCTTCGAGCCGCCATTCCGAGCCGAGCTTGACTTGGATGCGTGACGCGCGACGCTAGGAGCGAGCCAATGAACGAGACGGTCCGTCGGTTGCCGTTGCCTCACCTCGATCGTACCGAGCGCGCGAGGGCATTCGCAGAGGCGCTCAGCGCGGCCAAGGGCAAACACCTCCTCATCGCCCTTCGTGGTCATCCCGATCCGGACGGCATCGCGTCGGCGCTCGCCCAGGCCCACATCGCGCAGCGGTACGGCGTGGCCAAGACGACGATCAGCTACTGCCACGAGCTGAGCCACCGGGAGAACCGGGCGCTCGTGAAGCTGCTGAACGTCGAGATGAAGAAGCTGAAGAACGTCGCGGACCTCCCCGAGCCCGCGGACTTCGTCGGCCTCGTCGACGCTCACGACGTGGATCCCGACATGGTGGGCGCCGACAAGATCGAGACGCTCACGATCGTCGACCACCACCGCGCGCACACGCCGCCGCGCGCGCGTTTCGTCGACCTGCGGAACGACGTGGGCGCCACCGCGACGATCTTCGTCGAGTACCTCAACGAGCTCTGTCCGCTGTCGGCCGACAACGACGAGGACCGCCGCATCGCGACCGCGCTGATGCACGGTCTCTCGACGGACACGGACGATTTCTCGCTCGCGCGCACGACGGACTTCCGCGCCGCCGCGCAGCTCGCGGAGATCTGCGATCGTGACCTCTTGCAGGATCTGTCGCGGCGCCTCATCGCGCCGAGCGCGATGGACGTCATCGCGCGCGCGCTCGCGGCGCTCGTCGTGCGGCGCAACTTCGCGATGGCGGGCGTCGGCTTCGTCTCGGAGAGCGAGCGCGACACGATCGCTCAGGCGGCCGACTTCCTGATCCGCCGCGAGGACATCGACACCGTCGTCGTCTTCGGCATCGTCGGCGAGCGCTTCATCGAGGGCTCGCTCCGCACGCACTCGCCGAGCGTCGACCCCGCGGTGTGGCTCGAGCAGGCGTTCGGCCACGACGAGCGAGGCAAGGCGTACGGCGGCGGCCGTCGCGACAAGGGCGGGTTCCGCATCCCGATCGGATTCCTCGGCCGCGCGACCGACCGCGCGCAGCTCTGGGCGCTCGTCGAGCACGCCGCGCGACAGGCGCTCCTCAAGCAGCTCGGTGAGGAGCCAACGCCGGGACTGACCCCTCAGACCTCCGCCCACGCCGCTAGCGCGAGCTGATCGCGACCCATCGTGCGCGTCGCCTTCGTCGGTCTTCCGCTGGCGGCGCTGCTGCTCGCACGCGACGGTCACGCGATCGTGTGGGCCGGGATCTGCCGTCGCGACGCGATCGGCACGCGCCGCCTTCGACGCGTGATCGGCGCCGAGAACGTCGCGCTCGTGCCGGATCTCTCGGCGTGCGTCGAGACGATCCGCAGCAAAAAGCCCGACCTGCTCGTGAGCTGGTTCTGGACGAAGAAGATCCCGCGGGACGTGCGCGCGATCGCGCCCCTCGGCGCGATCGGGGTGCACCCGTCGCTCTTGCCGCGTCACCGCGGACCCGATCCGACGTTCTGGACGATCGATTGCGGCGATCGCGAGGCGGGCGTGACGGCGCACGTCCTCGACGACGAGTACGACACGGGCGCGATCCTCGCCCAGCGACGCATCGCGGTCGATCCCGAGTGGAACGCGTGGACGCTCGCGAAGAAGCTCGATCGTCCGTCGCTCGCCGTGCTTCGAGAAATGGTCGCCGCCTACGCGCGTGGAGAGCCACCGCGACCGATCCCGCAGGACGAAGCCCGGGCCACGAGCGCCCCCTCCCCCGACGACGACATGCTCGCGATCCGATGGAGCGATCCGGCCGAACGGATCGTCCGGCGCATACGCGCGGCGAGCCCATGGCCAGGCGCGTTCACCGAGATCGGCGACGCCCTCGTCACGATCACGCGCGCACGAGCGACCGCCGACGTCCCGCGCGCGCTCGAGATCGGAGAGGCCTGCGTCCGAAGCGACGGCATCACGGTCGTCCGCGCCGGCGAAGGAGGCGTGGAGCTCCTGGCCGGCCGTGACGAAGAAGATCGCGATCTCGATGCCAGCGAGCTAGCGGAGCTCGTCCGAGCAAACTCGCTCAGGACCGAGGACTGAGAAAGAGGCTCCAGGCTCCAGGCTCCAGGCTCCAGCGGGCGCGCGCCGTCCTCAATCGCTGAGGTCTGAGGTCTGAGGTCTGAGGTCTGAGGACTCTCAGCCGCTCGCATACCGATACACGAGCACGATCCCCGTATCGCTCGGATCCACGCGCCGAATCGTGAGCCTGTTGTGTACCCCGCGGACGCCGCGGACGCGCGCGCACGTCCGCGCGGCGAGCACCTTCGAGCGGCGGTCGACGACCGTCCCGCGCAACGTCACCTCGCCTCGTCGTACGTCGACCTGGATGTCGGACGTGTCGAGCTCTCTTTGGTGAGCGAGCGCTGCGCAGACGTCTCGCTCGAGGCGCAGATCCGAGGGCTGGACGAGGTATCGAGCCTCGTCACGAACGAGCCTCGCGTGCGCGCGCGGATCCTCGAGCAGCGCTCCGCGCGCGCCAAAAGGGGGGTACGGCCAGGCTCCCGGAACGAGCCCTTCGATGAAACGGCTCCACACCCGGTCGGCCCAGCTCCGGAGCCGCGCCCATGCTCCGCGCGCTCGAGGCTCCCCCGCGCGCTCCTGCTCGAGCTCGTGGTCGTGGAGAGTGGCGAAGTAGGGGTCGTCGTGCGGGCTCTTGTAGTTGAGCCACGGCCACGCCTCGCGCTCGTAGAGGGTCGCGTCGCCCTCCCTGATCACGTGGAAACCGGGATGGAACTCGCGGTGATAGGCGTAGCTGCCTTCCTCGGGGTGCAGGTCGGGGCCGCGCCCGTACCCGTCCGTGTCGATGCTCGCGTTGCGCGTGTAGAGGTCGCGCTGGTCGTGGAAGGCGAGGCCGATCTCCCACGGGCTCTTGTTGATCGCGCGCCACCGCTCCGCTTCACGGAGGCGATCGCGCCGCTCGACGTCCGGGTCACGCGCGATTCGACTCGTCGCGAAGCGCTCGTGCTCGGCACGTGCGACCCGATCCTGCCGGGTCGAATCGTCCCATCCGTGGTCCATGGCTCCTCCGCGCCCCGACGTTGCGAGCCGCATGCCGCGCACGGCCCCCTGACGCCGGACGCGGCCTCCAAGGCGAAGGACGCATCGGCGCGAGCACGCGTGAGACAGACCTGCGCGGAGTGTCGCATCCTGTCGCGACGACGCGAGCTCCAGCCTGGGACCTCGAAGCAATCTCGGCCTTCCGACGAGGGAATCCGGCAACGCGCGCGACCAGCACGAAGAGGATGTCTCGCCCACCGGTGTTGCCCTACGATGGGCTCGAAGCGCCTGAGACCTGGACCAGAGTTGCGTCCTCGATCGCAGGCGTCTCTCGACCCGAGGCGACTGTGAGCGACCCCCTCTCCACATCACGCACCGCACGCGAATCGCTCTCGCGTGGACTCAATGCTCTCCAGGCAGACCCGAGCGTGCCGAGTCATCTCGTCGAGCTCGCCGCTCCGATCGCACAAGCCATGGGCGCGCTCCACCAGCTCGAGCGCACGTCGCAGCTCCTGCCGCACGCGGACGTCGCCCTGAATCACGTGCGCGGAGCGCTCGCGCAGCTCCAAGCCGCAGGCGGCGCCCACCCCGCGGTGGCGACGGCGATGGAAGCGGTAGCGCAGTCGCTGACGCTGGTGCACTCGCTCAGCCGGATGGCGAACGGTCAGGCGCAGGCGGCCCCCGCAGCCGCTTCGCCGGCGACGACGCAACCCACGGCCGCAGCTGCTCCTCCGCAAGCGG
>ERZ777003.2247-NODE-2247-length-23514-cov-6.338207_pt1 | contig 23514 bp, 22 predicted proteins | sample MGYA00374956_ERZ777003 | MGnify/ENA primary metagenome ERZ777003 (study PRJEB29302, sample SAMN06268252) | bioreactor metagenome | isolation source: Joint BioEnergy Institute, California, USA | place: USA:Joint BioEnergy Institute, California, USA | collected... | reverse complement strand
CGGGCCGGAAGCGGCTTCGGCTGCCGCCGCAGCCTCTCCGCCGAAGAGGCCTGCGGCGTGCGCGGCCGCCAGGTCGAGGATGAAGTCGCCGATCGCGACGCCGCCGCGAGGCGCCCCACCACCCGGCGGAACGAACACGCCGAGCGGCAGGTTCTGGATCGGGAATTCCGGATGGCCATTGGCGGAATCCACCCAGGAGCGGCGCTTCGGGTCGTGGGTGGCGTCGGTCTTCGGCATCGTCAGGCGACCTATGGTTTCGTCGGGTCGAAGTGCTTCTTCAGACCCTGCCAGCAGTCAAGGTAGTCGGCCTGGCGTGTCTCCAGCTCCGCCGCGTAGCGGGTGACGCGCTGCGGCAGCCGTGTCTCGAACATGAAGGCGAGGGTGTTGGTCAGCTTGTGCGGCCTGAGTTCGGCGTTGCTCGCGGCCTCGAACGCCTCCGCGTCGGGTCCGTGCGGCAGCATGCAGTTGTGCAGCGAGAAGCCGCCGGGGACGAAGCCCTGCGGCTTGGCGTCGTACTGGCCGTAGATCAGGCCCATGAACTCGCTCATGATGTTCATGTGGTACCAGGGCGGGCGGAAGGTGTCCTCCGCCACCGCCCAGCGCTCGGGGAAGATGACGAAGTCGATATTCGCGGTGCCTGGCGCGCCGGAGGGCGAGGTGAGCACGGTGAAGATGGACGGGTCGGCGTGGTCGAACAGGAGGGGGCCGACCGGGGAGTAGCGGCGCAGGTCGTACTTGTAGGGCGCGTAGTTGCCGTGCCAGGCGACGACGTCGAGCGGGGAGTGGCCGATCTCGCAGGCCCAGAGCATGCCGCCCCATTTCACCATCAGCTTCGAGGGAGTCTCCTTGTCCTCGTAGGCGGCGACGGGGGTGAGGAAGTCGCGCTGGTTGGCGAGGCAGTTCGCGCCGATCGGGCCGCGCTCCGGCAGGGTGAAGGTGCCGCCGTAGTTCTCGCAGACATAGCCGCGCGCAGGCTCGCCGCGCAGCTCGGCGCAGAACTTCACGCCGCGCGGGATGACGGCGATCTCGCCCGGGGCGATGTCGATGACGCCGAACTCGGTGCGCAGGCGCAAGCGGCCCTGCTGCGGGACGATCAGCATCTCGCCGTCGGCGTTCCAGAAATACTCGTCCTGCATCGAGCGGGTGGCGAGATAGACATGCGCCGCCATGCCCGCCTGCGCGGCGGCGTCGCCGGCGGTCGTGATGGTCCGCATGCCCTCGAGGAAGGAGAGCTTCTCCTCCGGGATCGGAACCGGGCCCCAGCGCAGCGGCTGGATCGGCAGATCGGCCTCGGCGCAGGGCGCGGTGCGCCAGAGCGGCGCCGCATCGGTCTTCGCGAAGCGCCCGATGTGGCGCACCGTCGGGCGGATCCGGTAGAGCCAGGAGCGCTCATTCGCCGCCCGCGGCGCGGTGAAGGGAGAGCCGCTGAGCTGCTCAGCATAGAGCCCGTAGGGGCATCGCTGCGGCGAATTGCGGCCGACGGGCAGCGCGCCGGGCAGGGCCTCGCTCTCGAAGCCGTTGCCGAAGCCGGACATGTAGCCCGGCTCGGCGGTGCCGGTCCGGGCGGGCCGGGTCTCGCCGACCACGTTCATCGCTTCGCCTCCCTCAGCGCGCCTCGGCGGGCTTCATCGGCTCGCCTTGCTCCAGCGCCCGCCACATCTCGAGGTCGCGTTCCGCGGTCCAGATGCGCGGGCGGTCGAGGCCCTTCGCCTCGTCATAGGCGCGGCTGACGTTGAACGGCATGCAGTGCTCGAAGATCACCCACTTCCCGTATTTCGGCCGCATCGCGGCCATCGCCTCGTCGTACACCTCCTTGAGCGGAGCGCCGCGCGCGACGCCGCGCCGGGCGATGGCGAACAGGTCGGAGGTGAAGGCGGCGGTGCCGGCGATGGCCTCCTCCACCTCCGCGCGGCTCATCAGGCTGCGCCCGCGGCCAGGCACCATGCGCTCCGCGCCCAGCGCCTGCACGGCCGCGAGGGTTGTGGGCCAGTCGGTGAAGTGCGCGTCGCCGCAATAGGGCGCGGCGCCGTACTCCACCGTGTCGCCGGCGAAGAGCACGCGATCCTGCGGCAGCCACACGACCGTGTCGCCCGCGGTGTGGCTGCGGCCGATGTGGATGATCTGCACCTCGCGCCGGCCCATCCAGAGCGTCATGCGCTTGTGGAAGGTGACCTGCGGCCAGGTGAGGCCGGGGATGCCCTCCCGGCCGCGGAACAGGCGCGGGAAGCGGCCGATCTCGCTGTCCATGTCCTGCTGGCCGCGCTCGGCGATCAGCTCGCGCGTGACGTCGGAGGCGATGATCTCCGCACCGGCGTAGGCCGAGGCGCCCAGGACGCGCACCGCGTGGTAGTGCGTTAGCACGACGTGGCGGATCGGCTTGTCCGTGACGCTGCGGATGCGGGCGATCACCTGCTCCGCGAGGGCCGGAGTGGCCTGTGCGTCCACCACCAGGACGGAGTTGTCGCCGATCACCACGCCGGAATTCGGGTCGCCTTCCGCCGTGTAGCCGTAGAGGCCGGGGCCGAGCTCGTCGAAGGAGACGGTCTTGTCGGCAAGGTCGTTGGTGCTGGCGAAGCCCGACATGGTGGATTCCCTCCCTCGATTCAGTCGGCGGCAGTGGCGACGCTGGCGCGCGCCTTGGCCATTGCCTGACGCAGCAGGTCGAGGTCGCCGATCTGGTTGGCGAGCAGAAGGATCAGCGCCGCGTTCGCCGCCGCGCTCTGCTCGGGCGTGAGGTCGCGGTGCATGTCGATCAGCGCCTCGTAGAAGGCGTCGGCGTCCGCGATGTTGGGTTCGGTGTTCAGCGTCGGCATCGCGGTGTGATCCTCACGCATGGCCGGTGGCGCGTGCCATGGCGGCGCGGACCCGCGGCGGGTCCAGGTGTCGCCAGCGCGCGCAGACATGCTGGTCCGGCCGCAGCAGATAGGTGGTGCCCGGCCGCGCGTCGAGCCGCGCCGCGAGCAGCCCTTCCGTATCCTCGATCAGGGTGATGCCCCGGGGCGCGGGTGGTGGGCGCGCTCCGGCCGGCGTGATCGCCAGAAGGCGGAGGGGGATGCCGCTGCCAGTGGCCAGCGAGCACATCGCCTCCGGGGGGCAGTCGTCGGCGCCCATGAAGTGGACCAGGGCGAATGCGTTCCCGGTCTGCCGTAGGAACCAGCACGGCCGGTCGCCGAGGCGCATCGGCGCATCCGTGATCGGCGCGCCCGGGACCATCGCACCGGTGAAGGGCTCCTCGTCCGGTGTGTTCAGCGGCGAGTCCCGCAGCGTCGCCGGCACGGAGAGCCGCCCGCTGTTCACCAGCCGCCGCGCGAAGGCGCAGTCGCGCGCGAGCCGCAGCACGGCGTCGCGGAAGGTGCGGCTCGCCTCGCTCTTCGGCGTGATGAAGTCGGTGCTGCGCGTGGAGTTCAGGATGTTCTCATCGGCCGCCGGCACCCGCTCGGCGTCGTAGCTGTCGAGCAGCCGCTCCGGCGCCTTGCCCTGGAGCACGAGGGCGAGCTTCCAGGCCAGGTTCTCCGCGTCCTGGATGCCCGAATTGGCGCCGCGCGCGCCGAAGGGGGAGACGCCGTGCGCGGCGTCGCCCGCGAACAGCACGCGGCCGTGGCGGAAGCGCTCCATGCGCTGGCAGGCGAAGGTGTACACGCTGACCCAGAGGAGCGAGAAGTCCACGCCTTCGCCGAGCAACGCGCGGATGCGCGGGATCACGCGCTCCGGCTTGCGCTCCTCGGCCGGGTCGGCGTCCCAGCCGAGCTGGAAGTCGATGCGCCACACGTCGTCGGGCTGGCGGTGCAGCAGCACGGACTGGCCGGGGTGGAAGGGCGGGTCGAACCAGAACCAGCGCTCGGCGGGGAAGGGGGCGGACATCCGCACATCGGCGATCAGGAAGCGATCGCGGAAGACGCGGCCCTTGCTCTCCAGCCCCATCAGCGCGCGGACGCCGCTGCGCGTGCCGTCCGCCGCGACCACCCAGTCGGCGCGCAACCGGTAGTCGCCCTCCGGCGTGGTCACCGTCAGCGTCACGCCGTCGGAGTCCGGCGCGATGCCGCTCACCCGGTTCTTCCAGCGGATCTCGATCTCCGGCAGTTCCCGCGCGCGGTCGAGCAGATAGCCCTCGACGTAGTACTGCTGCAGGTTGATGAAGGCGGGGCGCTCATGGCCGCTCTCCGGTAGCAGGTCGAAGGCATAGACCGGTGCGTCGCGGAAGAAGACCTTGCCGGTCTTCCAGCCCACGCCCTTCGCCACCATGCGGTCGCCGCAGCCGAGCCGGTCGAAGATCTCGAGCGTGCGCTTGGCGAAGCAGATGGCGCGCGAGCCGGTGGAGAGCCGCTCGTCCTCGTCGAGCAGCAGCACGCGCACGCCCCCCTGGTGCGCGAGGTCAACGGCGGCCGCCAGGCCCACCGGACCGGCGCCGACAACCACCACCGGATGATGAGCGGGCGTCGCGGCGTCCTGGTCCGGAGAACGCACGTAGGAGAACACCAGGGACTGGTAGTCGGGATCGGCCATCGCGGGACCCCATCTGCGCCGCATGCCGCGCATCGGCGGCGGGCCGCGGCAGCCTAGCATCGCCGCGTCCGGCCCGTCAGCCGCCAGCCCTGGTGGTGGTCAAGTCGGATGGCGCCGCCCCTCGGCCCGGACGGCCGCAGGGCAACGCACCCACCGCCGTTCCGGTGTCAAAGGGTCATGGACGCATCATCGGCGCCAGCGCGGGATATGCGCGCCGCCCTGTGCCCGGCGCTCCATATTGGCGGTGCAAAGCGCTCGGACGGGGAACGCCATGCCAAGCCGTTCGCGCCGGGCATGACCGCCCGCCGCTGGGCAGGAGCACCGGCCACGGCCGGCGCCCTCCTTCGAGGAGAATGGGCAACGCCCGCCCATCCTTCGGGCGAGGTAAGGCCCCGGCAGCAGCCGGGGCCGGAGCGTCAGCGGCGCAGGCCGAGCCGGCCGATCAGGCGCTCGTAGCGCCCCTGATCCTTGCGCTTGAGGTAGTCGAGCAGCGCGCGGCGATGGCCGACCATCATCAGCAGGCCGCGCCGGCTGTGGAAGTCCTTGGGGTGGGTCTTGAGGTGCTCGGTCAGGTTGCTGATCCGCTCCGAGAGGATCGCCACCTGCACCTCCGGCGAGCCGGTGTCGCCCGGCTTCGTCGCATACTCGTTGATCAGCGCCGTACGGCGCTCCGCGGTGATCGACATCGGTCCGTTCTCCGTCGTCTGGCCGGGACGTCAGGCGGTGCCCGGCGCTGCCATGTCCTCGCCGCCTCCGGTCAGCCACCGCTCCGGCTTGAGCAAGCCGTCCTCGAGCCGGCAGAGACCGATCAGGCGCCCCCCCGCCATCGCTCGCACCAAGCCCCCTGCGGGGTCGGCCTCGCGTGGAATCCGGCCCATCAGCTCGACCAGGGAGATCGCCTGGCCGTGCGACAGGCGGGCGGCCTCCGCCGCGGTGAGGGCCAGCGCCGGGATGTCGGCCAGCGCGGTCTCCACGGGCAGCAGGAGGTCCGGGGGAGGGGGCGGGGTATCGCCGGAACCGGCGATCCTGTCCAGGGGAATCGCGTGCTCCTCCCGGAACGGCCCGACGCGCAGGCGCCGCAGCGCCGCGATGTGGCCCACCGTGCCGAGGGCGCGGGCGAGGTCACGGGCGAGGGAGCGCATGTACACGCCCTTGCCGCTTTCGACGAGGAAGACGGCGGTGTCGGCGTCGGGCCGCTCGACCAGTTCGAAGCGGTCCACCCGTGCGGGCCGCGGGGCGAGCTCCACCGCCTGGCCCTCGCGCGCGAGGTCGTAGGCGCGCTCGCCCCCGACCTTCACGGCGGAGAAGACGGGCGGGACCTGCATGATGTCGCCGATGAAGGCCGGCAGCGCGGCGCGGATCGCCTCGTCGGTCGGGCGGACCGGGGAGGTCTCGATCACCCGGCCGTCGGCATCGTCGGTGTCGCGCGCCTCACCGAAGCGCAGGGTGAAGCGGTACACCTTCGTGCCGTCCACCACATAGGGGACGGTCTTGGTCGCCGCGCCGAAAGCGACCGGCAGCACGCCCGTCGCCAGCGGATCGAGCGTGCCGCCATGACCGGCCTTCTGCGCATCCAGGGTGCGCTTGACGATGTTCACGACATCGGTCGAGCCGATGCCGGGGGGCTTGTCCACGATCAGCCAGCCGTCGAGCGGCCGGCCGCGCCGCCGCCCGCGACGGGGACGGCGGTGGCGCTGCTGCGGATCGTTCATCGCTGGGTGGTCCGGTGCTCGGTCTGATCAACGGGGCGCGGACGCCCCTCGGCGTCCAGCGCGACGAAGGTGAACACCGCCTCGGTCACGCGGCGGTTCTCGTCGAGGTGGCGGCGCCACGCCTCGACGCGGATGCGGAGCGAGGTCCGGCCGACGCCGAGCACCTCGGTGTAGATGCTGACCTCGTCGCCCACGCGGACGGGGGCGAGGAAGCTCATCGCCTCCACGCCCACCGTGGCGACGCGGCCGCGCGCGCGGCGCTGCGCGGCGTTGCCGCCGGCGAGGTCCATCTGCGCCATCAGCCAGCCGCCGAAGATGTCGCCCGAGGGGTTGGTGTCCGCCGGCATGGCGATGACGCGGATCATCGGCTGGCGGTCGGAGGGCGGACCGTCGGCCGGCGGGCCGGAAGCCGGCGGGGCGGCGCCGCTCATGCCTCGTCCTCTTCCTCGCCGCGGGAGGCGAGGTCGCGCGCCACGTCCGGGCGGCGCATCAGCGCCTCGATCCGCATCGCGTGGTCGAGCGCCGTGTCACGCTCGAAGTGCAGCTCCGGCGTGAATTTTAGCCGCACCGCCCGCGCCACTTGGGTGCGCAGGAAGGGCGAGACGCGCTTCAGGCCGGCAAGCTGCGCCTCTGTCAGCTCCTTGCCGAGGCCCGAGACGAAGGCGGTCATGTGCCGGAGGTCGGGCGAGGCCCGCACCTCCGTCACCGTCACGTGCAGCCCGTGCAGATCGGGGTCGCGGAATTCCTCGCGCGTGAAGACGGCGGAGAGCGCGTGGCGCACCTCCTCCGCCGCGCGAAGCTGGCGCTGGGAGGGGGCCCCATCGCGGCGCTCGCCGCCGCCCGGCTGCGGCGTGGCGTGCTTCCTGGCCATTGTCGTCGTCCTGCGAAGCGAAGGGCGCGGCGCCTCGGCGGCGCCGCGCCCCGGAGCGGAGCCCGGAGGCGGAAGGCGGTTGGCGCCGGATCAGGCCGCCGCCACCGTCTCCGTCTCGTAGCACTCGATCACGTCGCCGACCTTGATGTCGTCGTAGTTGGCGAAGCTCATGCCGCACTCGTAGCCGCTCTGCACCTCGCGGACGTCGTCCTTGAAGCGCCGCAGCGTCGAGAGCTCGCCCTGGTGGATCACCACGCCGTCGCGCAGCAGGCGCACGCCGGCACCGCGCTTCACCACGCCCTCGGTCACGCGGCAGCCGGCGACCTTGCCGACGCGCTTGACCTCGAAGACCTGGAGGATCTGCGCGTAGCCCAGGAACTTCTCGCGCTGCACCGGCGCGAGCCGCCCCTTGACCAGCTTTTCGACGTCGTCCGCCACCTCGTAGATGATCGAGTAGTAGCGGATCTCGACGCCCTCGCGTTGCGCCAGCTCCCGCGCCTGCGCGGTGGCACGCACGTTGAAGGCGACGATGACGGCGTTCGAGGCCTTGGCGAGCTGCACGTCGGACTCGGTGATCTGGCCCACCGCGCTGTGCAGCACGCGGACCTTGACCTCCTCGTTGCCGAGCTTGCCGAGGGTCGCGACGATCGCCTCGGCCGAGCCCTGCACGTCGGCCTTGACGACGACCGCGACTTCCTTCTGCTCGCCGGCCTGGATGCGCGCGAGCATCTCGTTCAGCGTGCCGCGGCCCGCGCCGGCGGCGAGCGCCGCCTTCTCGCGCGCCCGGCGCTGACGGTACTCGCTGATCTCTCTCGCGCGCGCCTCGTCCGGCACCACGATGCAGTGCTCGCCGGCGGTGGGCACACCCGACAGGCCGAGGATCTCGACCGGCAGCGAGGGCGGCGCCTCCTTGATCTGGCGCCCGCGGTCGTCGAGCATCGCGCGCACGCGGCCCCATTCGGAGCCGGCGACGACGATGTCGCCCTGGCGCAGCGTGCCCCGCTGCACCAGCACCGTGGCGACCGGGCCGCGGCCGCGGTCGAGCTTGCTCTCGATCACCGTCCCCTCGGCCGGGCGGTTGGGGTTCGCCTTGAGGTCCAGGATCTCCGCCTGTAGCTGGATCGCCTCGAGCAGCCGGTCGAGGTTGATCCTCTTCGTGGCCGAGACCTCGACCTCCTGCGTCTCGCCGCCCAGGGATTCGACGACGACTTCGTGCTGCAGCAGCTCCTGCCGCACGCGGTCGGGATTCACGCCCTGCTTGTCGATCTTGTTGATCGCGACGATCAGCGGGACGTTCGCCGCGCGGGCGTGGCGGATCGCCTCGACCGTCTGCGGCATCACGCCGTCGTCCGCCGCGACCACCAGCACCACCATGTCGGTCACGCTGGCGCCGCGTGCGCGCATCGCGGTGAAGGCCTCGTGGCCCGGCGTGTCGATGAAGGTCACCTTGCCGCCGGAGGGCACCTCGATCTGGTAGGCGCCGATGTGCTGCGTGATGCCGCCGGCCTCGCGGGCGGCGACGTCGGTCTGGCGCAGCGCATCGAGCAGCGAGGTCTTGCCGTGGTCCACGTGGCCCATGATGGTGACCACCGGCGGGCGCGGCTGCAGGTCCGCCTCGGTGTCCGGCTCGCCCTCGAGCCCCAGCTCCACGTCGCTCTCGGCGACGCGCTTCGGGCGGTGGCCCATCTCGGTCACGACCAGTTCCGCCGTGTCGGCGTCGATGGTCTGGGTGAGCGTGGCCATCACGCCCATGCGGAACAGGGTCTTCACCACCTCACCGCCGCGTGCGGCCATGCGGTTGGCGAGCTCCTGCACCGTGATGGTCTCGGGGATCACCACCTCGCGCACGACGCGCTCCTGGCCCGAGCGCAGGCGCGCCAGCTCCTGCTGGCGCCGCTCGCGCTCGCGCTGGCGGCGGAGGGAGGCGATGGAGCGGATGCGCTCGTCCTCGCCTTCCACCGCGGCAGCGACGTCGATTCGGCCGGTGCTCCGGCGCTCCGGCACGAGCGCGCCCTTGCGGGCGGGCGCCGGCGTGGGGCGGCGCGCCGCGGCGCCGGACGAGCCGCCGGGACGGCGAAGCCCGCCGGCGGGGCGGCGTGAGCCCTCCTCCTCTTCGTCGGCCAGGGTCCGGGCCCGCAGCGTCAGGCGCTGGGCGGCCGCGGCATCGGCGGCTGGTGGCGCGGCGGAAGGAGCGGCTGCACCCGGGCGGCGCGGCGGGGTGGGGCCGGCGGCGGGGCGAGCGGCAGCCCCCGCCGCCTGCGGCCGCGTCGTCGTGGCGCCCGCGGGGGTGCCGGCAGGGGTGCCCGCCGGCGGCGTGGTGGCGCGCGCGACCGTGGCGGCGCCCTCCGGCGCGGCGGCGCCTCCCTGCGCTGCTGCTGCGGCCTTGCGGGCGGCCTCCTCCTCGGCGCGGCGGCGCTCCTCCTCGGCCTTGCGGGCGGCCTCCTCCTCGGCGCGGCGGCGCTCTTCCTCGGCCTTGCGGGCGGCCTCCTCCTCGGCGCGGCGGCGTTCCTCCTCGGCCTTGCGGGCAGCCTCCTCGGCGGCGCTGCGAACCATCAGCGCCTGGCGCTCGCGGGCCTCGCGCTCGCGCTGCGCCTCGAGGCGGCGCTGCTCCTCCAGCACCCGCTGGCGCGTTGCCAGCTCGGCCTGGGTCAACGGGCGCCCGCCGGGCCCGGCTGGACCGGCGCCGCTGCGCCCGGCCCCGGAGCCGGGGCGTGCCGATGCGGCGCCCGGCCGGCCCGCCGCGCCCCCAGCGGGGGCACCACTGCCCGGGCGCGCGCCAGGCGTCGAGGCGCGCTTCTTCAGCACCTCGACCTGCACCACCTTGCTGCGGCCGTGGCTGAAGCTCTGCCGCACGCTGCCCGCATCCACCGTCTTGCCCAGTTCCAGGCGGCCGCCGCCCGGCCGAAGGCTCAGTCGGCTTCTGCCCGAATCCTGTTCGTTATGGTCGCTCATCCGTCCGCCGATCCGAACCCGCTCTACGTTCCGTCCGTTCCGCCGGCGAGGCGCTCGGCCTCGCCCTCATCCTTCGCGCCGGTGGGGGATGCGTCCCACTCCTGCCGCATCCCGTCGTCCGCCGCGATCCCGGCCAGCCTGCCGGCCTCGATCTCAACTGCCTGCGCGAGCCGCCCGGGCGCCAATGCGACATGCACCACGTGGTCGCGCCCGAAGATGGCGCCGAGCTCCGCCGCGTCCAACGGCGCCACCACGGCGATCTCGCGCCGCCCCCCGACGAGCCGCCGGCGCTCCGCCGGGCTGCCGTCCGCCGCCTGGACCAGCAGCGCGGCACGCCCCTCCTTCAGCCACTCCTGCGCCTTCTGGAACCCGCACACCGCCTGGCCGGCGCGCCGCGCGAAGCCGAGGAGGTCGCGGATCCGGCGCTTCAGGCCGGCCTCGATCCGTACGTGAAGATCCGGGGGCGCCTGCACTGGCCCGCGCGCGGCCCTGGCGAAGGCCCCGCGAAGGCCAGCGCGTTCTAGCACATCGCGTCGCGCGCTCAACCACATTCCCCGTCCCGGCAGCCGTCCTTCCAGGTCCGGGACCAAAGTCCGGTCCGGTGCCAGGACGAAGCGGATCATGGCCTCCTTCGGCAGCCGCTCGCGCGTCACGATGCAGCGCCGCAACGGGCCGCGCTCCTCCTCCGCCTCGTCCATGTCCTGCTCGGGCGGCTCAGGCGGCGGGGGATCGGCGGCCATCGTCCTTGTCGCGGCGGGCGCCGGGGCGGCCTGGGGGGTGGAGGCGATGTCAGGCGCCTTGCGCGTGGCCTGCCTCCCCCTCGGTCGCATCGCCGTCCGCCACCGGAGCGGTGGCAGCGGCGCCATCCTCGCCGTCGAACCAGTGCTGGCGTGCGGCCATGATGATGGCGTTGGCGGTCTCCTCGTCCATCTCGTCGGACCCGAGGATCTCGATCAGTTCGTCCGACGCCAGGTCGGCGAGGTCGTCGAGGGTCTTCACCCCCTTCTCGCCGAGCGCGACCAGCATGGCCGGGCTCAGGCCCTCGATCTCCGCGACCGCGTCCTCGACCCCGAGCTCGCGCCGCCGCGCGTCGTACTCGGCGTCGCGCTTCTCGAGATAGGCCATGGCGCGGCGCTTGAGCTCGGCCGCGACGTTCTCGTCGAAGCCCTCGATGCCGGCCAGTTCCTCGTCGTCTACGGCGACGATCTCCTCGATCGAGCCGAAGCCCTCGGTCACCAGCAGGCCGGCGATCACGTCGTCCACGTCGAGCGCCTCGACGAAGAGGGCGCTGCGGCGGCGGAACTCCTCCTGCCTCCGCTCGCTCTCCTCGGCCTCGGTCAGGATGTCGATGTCCCAGCGCGTGAGCTGGGAGGCGAGGCGCACGTTCTGGCCACGCCGGCCGATGGCGAGGCTGAGCTGGTCGTCCGGCACCACCACCTCGCAGCGGCGGGCCTCGTCGTCCAGCACCACCTTGGTCACCTCGGCCGGGGCCAGGGCGTTGACGATGAAGGTCGCGGGGTCCGGCGACCAGGGAATGATGTCGATCTTCTCGCCCTGCAGCTCGGCCACCACGGCCTGCACGCGCGAGCCGCGCATGCCGACGCAGGCGCCGACCGGGTCGATCGAGGAATCGCGGCTGACCACCGCCATCTTGGCGCGGCTGCCGGGGTCGCGGGCGACCGCCTTGATCTCGATGATGCCGTCGTAGATCTCCGGCACCTCCTGCGCGAACAGCTTCGCGAGGAAGCCGGGATGGGTGCGGCTGAGGAAGATCTGCGGCCCGCGCGGCTCCTCGCGCACGTCGTAGATGTAGGCGCGCACGCGGTCGCCGTTGCGGAAGGACTCGCGCGGGATGGTCTCGTCGCGCCGCAGCAGCGCCTCGGCGCGGCCGAGGTCCACCATCAGGTTGCCGTACTCGGTCCGCTTGACGATGCCGTTGACGATCTCGCCGACGCGGTCCTTGTACTCCTCGTACTGCTTCCGGCGCTCGACCTCGCGCACGCGCTGCACGATCACCTGCTTGGCGGTCTGCGCGGCGATGCGGCCGAAGTCGATCGGCGGCAGCGGGTCCACGATGTACTCGCCGACCTTGATGCCGGGCTTGATCCGCTGCGCGATGCGCAGCGGGATCTGCGTCGCCTCGTTCTCGACCGGCTCCTGCTCGACCACCTCGGTCCAGCGGGAGAGCTTCACCTCCCCGGTGCGGCGGTCGATGGTGGCTCGGATGTCCTTCTCGTGCCCGTACTTGGCGCGGCCGGCCTTCTGGATGGCCTGCTCCATCGCCTCGAGCACCTCCTCGCGCTCGATCATCTTCTCGCGCGCCACGGCTTCCGCCACCTGAAGCAGCTCGGGGCGCGCGATCGCGACATCCACGGCCATGGTCCTCAGTTCCTTTTCGCATCCGCCGCCGTAGCGGCGATCAATTCGTCCGTCAGCACCAGCTTCGCCTTGCGGATGTTGCTCCGCGGCAGAGCTACCTCCATCCCGTCCTCGAGCCGCATCCGCGCCGTTTCCGCGTCGGCGCCGAGAGCGATGCCCTTGAAGCGGCGCCGTCCTCCGATCGGCACCGTGAGCTCCACCGTCGCGACATGGCCGGCGAAGCGTTCCCAGTCCTTCGCCCGGGTCAGCGGCCGGTCTATGCCGGCCGAGGAGACCTCGAGCGTCCACTCGCCGCTGAACGGGTCGGCCACGTCCAGCACCGCGCCGAGGGCGTGACTGATCGCCTCGCAGTCCTCGACCCGGAAGGGCTTCTCGTCGGCGCGGTCGGCCATGATCTGCACGGTCGGCCGCTCCTTGCCGCTGATCTGCACGCGGACAAGCTCGTAGCCCATGTGTTCGAGGGTGGGCGCGACGATGTCCGCGATGCGCGCCTCGAGTCCCTCATGGCGTGGGAGTTCGGCTGCCAAAACGAAAAAGGCGGCCCCTTTCAAGGCCACCCCCCGTGCGATTCGGATGGTGTTGTCGCGCCAGATATAGGCGCGGGCGCGGGCGGCGGCAAGCGGTTCCGGAGCGCCGGGCGAGGGCCGTCCGGCTCAGCGCCGGCGGAAGACCCAGTAGCGCGGGTGCCGCCCCTCGCGCAGCGCCTTGGCCTCGTAGCGGGTCGGCGGCCAGCCCTCGGGGCGCGTATCGGCGACAAGGACCCTCTCGAACCGGTCGGTGCCGGCGAAGACCTCTTCAACCCAGGCCTGATAGGTGGGGTCGTCGGTGGCGATGCGCCAGTCGGCCCCGGGCCGCAATGCGCGCGCTACCACCGGCAGCAGGGCAGGGTGGACGAAGCGGCGCTTGGCATGGCGCGCCTTCGGCCAGGGATCGGGGAAGAGCAGGAACAGCCGGTCGAGCGACCCCTCGGGCAGCAGCGCCAGCAGGCGCCGCGCGTCCTCGGGCCAGAGCCGCAGATTGGGCGGCACGGGCGCGGTGGCCTCGCCGCCCTCCGGAACGAGGCGCGAGAGCAAGGAGCAGAGCCCGTTCTCGAACACCTCGCTCGCGATCAGGCCGATGCGCGGATGCGCGGCCACCTGCGCCAGCGCGTGCTCGCCGCCGCCGAAGCCGACCTCGAGCCAGACCGCCTCCACCGGCGCGGCGAAGGCCCCGCGCGGATCGGTGGCTGCGGCTTCTGAGGAGAGACGCAGCCGCGGCAGTGTCTCCTCCAGCAGGCGCTGCTGGCGCGGGCGCAGCGGATGGCCACGGCGGCGGCCGTAGAGCCGGTCGGGGATGCCTTCGACGAGCTGGTTCGGGCGGGGCGTGGCGTCTGCGGCGGTCATAGGGCGGTGGGGAGAACGGAGAAGGGGGCGGCCGGTGCCGCCCCCACCGAATTGGCCTCGCATGTCGGGCTGGCCGGGGCGCCATGCCTGCGCCCCGGGGCGCTCAGCGTCCGAAGGCGCGCTTCAGCTCCGGCACCAGGTCGGTGCGCTCCCAGGTGAAGGTGCCCTTCTCCTCGTCCGGCGTGCGGCCGAAATGGCCGTAGGCCGAGGTCACGGCGTAGATCGGGCGGTTGAGGTGCAGGTGCTCGCGGATCCCGCGGGGGGAGAGGTCCATCAGCTCCTGCACCACCCGGGAGAGCTTGTCCTCGTCCACGTCCTTGCCGGTGCCGTGCAGGTCGAAATAGACGGAGAGCGGCTTGGAGATGCCGATCGCGTAGCTCACCTGGATCGTGCAGCGGTCGGCGAGGCCGGCGGCGACGACGTTCTTGGCGAGGTAGCGGCAGGCATAGGCGGCGGAGCGGTCCACCTTGGTGGGGTCCTTGCCGCTGAACGCGCCGCCGCCATGCGGCGCGGCGCCGCCATAGGTGTCCACGATGATCTTGCGCCCGGTCAGGCCGCAGTCGCCGTCCGGGCCGCCGACGACGAACTTGCCGGTCGGGTTCACGTAGAACTCGCTCTCCGGGCACATCCAGCCCTTGGGGAGCGAGGATTCGACGATCGGCCAGAGCATGCGCTTGATCTCCGCCTGCTCCAGCCCCTCGACATGCTGGGTGGAGACGACGACGGAGGTGGCGCCGACCGGCTTGCCGTCCACGTAGCGCAGCGTGACCTGGCTCTTCGCGTCGGGGAGCAGGCCGGCGACCAGCGGGTCGTTGTTCTTCCGCAGCTCGCTCATGCGGCGCAGGATCATGTGGGCGTAGTAGATCGGCGCGGGCATCAGCTCCGGCGTCTCGCGGCAGGCGTAGCCGAACATCATGCCCTGGTCGCCGGCGCCCTCGTCCTTGTTGCCGGCGGCGTCCACGCCCTGCGCGATGTCGGGGGACTGCGAGTGCAGGTGGACCTGGACCTTGGCGTGCTTCCAGGAGAAGCCGGGCTGGTCGTAGCCGATGTCGTGCACCGCCATGCGGGCGAGGTGCGTCAGCAGCTCCGGCGTGACGGTGTCCGGCCCGCGGGTCTCGCCGGCGAGGACGATGAGGTTGGTGGTGACCAGCGTCTCGCAGGCCACGCGCGCATAGGGGTCGGCCTCGAGGAAGGCGTCGAGAACGGTGTCGGAGATGCGGTCCGCCACCTTGTCGGGATGACCCTCGGAGACGGACTCCGAGGTGAAGAGATACTCGCCCTTGTCGCGCATGGCGTGGCTTTGTCCTCGTTGTCGCGCGGGGAGCCGGTCCCGCCCCGGCCTTACCGGCGGTCTGCGCTGCGCGGAGAGGTGCGCGTTGCGCGCCGGGGCCGGGGCTGTTTCGCAAGGTGGTGGCGGGGGGTCAAGTGAAGGCTCCCTCGCACGCGGCGGTGGCGCGAAGGGCACGGCGGACGGGTGCGGGCGCGCGGCGCTGCGAGTCCTGCCGGATTCGGACAAAATCGGGGGAGCGCCGATGCAGCGCGGCCAATGCGGCGCGGTCGAATCGGCCCTGCCGCTCCGTCGCAGGAGGCGGAAGGGCTGGGTGGCTGCGGTGTGGGGTGAGGACCGGCGAGGGCATGGAGGGGGCGGTTGTGCGGGGGAGGGAGAGTAAGAACAATACAAGAACGAAACGGGACGCGCAACCCTTCGGCCACTCCCTCGCGAACGCCGTGCGGCTCCAGCGGCGCGCGCGCTGGGGCAGGACCCGGCACCTTCCTGCGGATGCCGGTGCTGCCCGAGAGGGGTGGAGCCGCGGTCGCCGACCTTCCTGCGGGAGAGGCTGGCCGGGATCGGCGCCAAGGAGGCGGGCCACGGCCGTTGCGTCACCTTCCAGATGGCGGGGGCCGCGGTGTCGCGTCGGCTGTTCGCGGAGGTGCTGTGGCCCATTGGCCGGCCATTGGCGGGCGCCGCGGGCAATTGTGCGAGAGCGGTTCGCGGCGGCCGGAGAACAAAGCGACGAAAAGGGTGAGCCTCGATGTAGAGAGGCGACGAACTCAAGCCCGCCGAGCCCAGCGGATCGGCGGCAGCCTTCGGCGGCGCCTGGCCTCGAATTGGGTTGCCACCTGGTCCGCGATGGGTGGACCCTGCCTCCGTGCCCCGGGCATCGGGGAAATGGTCGGATCAAGCCTCGGAGCCTTCGATGGCCGAACCGACACTCTCCGAACCGGATCGCGCCGCCACTGTCTCACGCTCGGCCTGATCGCGACGGTGCTGGCGGCGCGCCCGGCCCGAACCGCCGCCGCTCTGAGTTTCCCTTCCCCAACGCTGCAACCGGAAGGACCGCAGACATGGGCACGGTCACCACGAGGGATGGCGTCGAAATCTTCTACAAGGACTGGGGTCCCAGGGACGCTCAGCCTCTCGTGTTCCACCACGGCTGGCCGCTGAGCGCCGACGACTGGGACACGCAGCTGCTGTACTTCCTCGACAAGGGCTACCGCGTCGTCGCCCATGACCGCCGCGGCCACGGTCGCTCCAGCCAGGTCAGTGACGGCCACGACATGGACCACTACGCGGCCGATGCCGCCGCCGTCGTGGAGCATCTCGACCTGAGGAACGCCGTCCATATCAGCCACTCCACCGGCGGCGGCGAGGCGACGCGCTACGTCGCCCGTCACGGCCAGGGCCAGGGACGTGTCGCCAAGCTGGTCCTGATCGGCGCCGTGCCGCCGCTCATGGTGAAGACTCCGGCCAATCCCGGCGGCCTGCCGATCGAGGTGTTCGACGGCTTCCGGCGGCAGCTCGCCGCCAACCGCGCTCAGTCCTACTTCGAGATCGCGAGCGGCCCGTTCTACAGCTTCAACCGGCCCGGCGCGCAGGTCCTGGAGTCGGTGATCCGGAACTGGTGGCGCCAGGGCATGATGGGCGGCGCCAAGGCGCACTACGACGGGATCAAGGCCTTCTCGGAGACCGACTTCACCGAGGACCTCAAGGCGATCGGCGTGCCCACGCTGGTGATGCACGGTGACGACGACCAGATCGTGCCGATCGCCGCCTCCGCGCTGCTGTCGTCGAAGCTGCTAAAGAACGGCACGCTCAAGGTCTATGAGGGATTCCCGCACGGCATGTGCACCACCCATGCCGATGTGGTGAACCCGGACCTCCTTGCCTTCATCAGGGCCTGAACGCCGCTCCCGGCAGGCAGGGGAAAGGGGCTGTCGGAGTCGTGGGCAATGCGGAGCCGGCGACGGTCTGGTCGCCGCGCTCCTTCGGCCGTGCGATCCCGAACCGCTCGGCCATCTCGTCCCCGACGTGCTCGGACGCTTCGGCCCGGTGCGCTTCCCGGGTCACGGCGAGTCTCCGCAGGCCGTGCCGTCAGGAGGGCTGCGGGGGACACGCGTTCAGCCCCCCTTCACCCCCTGCGTGTTCACGTAGAGCGCGTAGAGCGACTGCGCCGCTGCCATGAACAGGCGGTTCCGGTGCCGGCCGCCGAAGCAGAGATTCGCGCAGCGCTCCGGCAGGTGGATGTGGCCGATGGGGACGCCGGAGGGATTGAGCACCCGAACCCCGTCGTACTCCGGCGCCATGCCCCAGCCGCACCACAGGTTGCCGTCCAGGTCCACGCGGAACCCGTCCGGCGTCTCGCCCGGCTTGCAGGCATAGAAGACGCGGCGGTTTCGCAGGGTCTTGCCGTCCGCGCCGACGTCGTAGGCGAGGATGTTGCGCGGCTCGCTCCGGCTCTCGACGATGTAGAGGATCTTCTCGTCGGGCGAGAAGGCGAGGCCGTTCGGGTGGTTGATATCGTCGGCGACCAGCGTGATCTCGCCGGTCTGGCCGTCGATGCGGTAGATGTTGGTGTGCGGCAGCTCGGGCTCCGCCTTCTCGCCCTCGTAGTAGGCGTAGAGGCCGAAGGGCGGGTCGGTGAACCAGATGCTGCCGTCGCTCTTCACCACCACGTCGTTCGGGCTGTTCAGCCGCTTGCCCTGGAAGCGGTCGGCGAGGACGGTGATCGCGCCGTCATACTCGAAACGCACGACGCGGCGGCCGAGATGCTCGCAGGCGATGATGCGTCCCTGGCGGTCGCGGGTGTGGCCATTGGCGTTGTTGGAGGGCTTGCGCCAGACGCTGACGGCGCCGGTTTCCTCATCCCATTTCAGCACGCGGTTGTTGGGGATGTCGGACCACAGCAGGCAGCGCATGTCACCGAGCCAGACCGGCCCCTCGCCCCAGCGCGAGCCGTGCCAGAGCCGTTCCACCGCGCTGAGCGCGATGTGATATTTCTTGAACGACGGGTCGAGCGCGACGATCGAGGGATCGGGATAGCGCTCGCTTGGCTGCCAGCGTGGCGCGGCGGCGGGAGAGGCGTTGTCGGGCATCGGCATTTCCCCCGGGTGCTTGTGGTGGTCTCCGGGGACGATCCTGCCGGGATGCCCGCTGCCGCGCCAGAGCCGCGTGGCGGCGGCTGGTTCGGCCGCCCGTCCGTTCCGCCCTACGCCGCCATGGGCGGGCACAGGGCGCGGCTTCGCCACGGTCCGGGAGACGGCCGGCCCGGCCTTCGGCATCATCCCCGGCAACCACGAAGCCCTCGCCATGAGGCGTGCCGCATGACGCTGCTCTCGGCCGCGACGCTCCTGTTCCTCGTGATGGATCCCCTCGGGAACATCCCGCTGTTCCTGGCGGCGCTGCGCAAGGTGGATCCCGGACGGCACCGTGCGGTCATCCTGCGCGAGGCGCTGATCGCGCTGGCGGTCATGGTCGCCTTCCTCTTCGCCGGACCGTTCGCCCTCGATCTGCTCCAGGTCTCGCCGGCCGCTCTCACCGTATCGGGGGGGATCGTTCTGCTGCTGATCGCGATCCGGATGATCTTCCCGGACCGCTCCCCGCACGAGGACGCCGACGCGGAGCCCTTCATCGTTCCGCTGGCCGTGCCCTACATCGCGGGGCCGTCGGTGGTGGCGACCGAGCTGCTGCTGTTGAGCCGGTGGCCCGAACGGTGGCCTGTCTGGCTCGCCGCGCTGATCCTCGCCTGGCTTGCCACCACGGTCATCCTCTACCTCGCAGGCAATTTCCGGAAGCTGTTCGGGGATCGCGGGCTGACGGCGCTGGAGCGGCTGATGGGGATGCTCCTGGTGACGGTCGCCGTGGAGATGCTGATGCAGGGTACGGCCCAGTATCTCGGGCGAGCGGGGTGAGACGGCTGGCGGCTCCTCGGGCGTGATGCGGGGGCGTGGCCCTGCCCGGTTCGGGGCGGTGGGCGATCCGCTGGTGGTCCAGTGTAAGGAGGAGGTTGGATTCGGGGTCCCGCCGCCGCACCATCGGCGCGCCCGTGCCGTGGGCTCTCGATCCAACAGGCGGGCGGCCACCGTCGCGCCGGTCCACCGCCGGCAGGGGAGGAGACGTAGCGCATGGAACAGCGCAGGCTCGGCCGCACCGGGCTGATGGTGTCGGTGCTCGGCTATGGGTGCGGCGTGGTCGGCGGGCTCATGGTCCGCGGCGCGCCGGCCGACAGGGAGCGCTCCGTCGCGCGCGCCATCGAGGCCGGGGTCAACTACTTCGACACCGCGGCCGCCTACGGGAACGGCGAGTCGGAGCGGAATCTCGGCCAGGTGCTGAAGGCGCTCGGCGGCGGCGCGCGGGATGTGCTGGTTGGCACCAAGGTGCGGATCGCGCCGGAGCAGCGCGCGCGGCTCGGGGCGACGGTGATCGCCTCGCTCGAGGACAGCCTGCGCCGGCTCGGCCGTGAGCAGGTGGACCTGTTCCAGCTCCACAACCCGATCTCGGAGGCGCCGGGCCCCAGGGAACTGACGCCGCAGATGGTGCTGGAGGAGGTGGTGCCGGCCTTCGAGCGGCTGCGGGAACAGGGCAAGACACGCTTCTTCGGCATCACCGCGCTGGGCCAGCCTGCGGCGCTGCGCCGGGTGATCGGCGCGCGCGTGCTGGATACCGCGCAGATTCCCTACAACCTGCTCAATCCGAGCGCGCGCGCGCCGCTGCCGGCGGGGCTCCCGGTGCACGACTTCGAGGGCTCGATGCGTGACGCGGTGGCGGCGGGGATGGGCGTGATCGGCATCCGCGTCCTCGCGGGTGGCGCGCTGAGCGGCGAGGAGACGCGCCATCCGATCGCGCAGCCGGAGGTGGCGCCGATCGGATCCGGGCCGAGCTACCGCGCGGATGTCGAGCAGGCGCGGCGCTTCCGCGCGCTGGTCGCCGAGGGCTACGCGGCCGACCTGGTGGAGGCGGCGCTGCGCTACGCCATCGCCGCGCCGGAGATGAGCACCGTGCTGGTCGGCACCGCGACGCTCGACCAGCTGGAGCACGCGCTCGCTGCGGCAGCGAAGGGGCCGTTGTCGGACGAGGCGCTGGCGCGGGTCGCGGAGCTGCAGAGCGGGCTCGCCGGCGGGTAGCCGGCGCCCCCTGTCCGCTGCGCCGGCGCGCGCGCTATTCTCGCCCGGCACAGCAGGGGAGGAGATGCCGATGGCGACGCAGCGCCGGCCGCGCATGGTGGTGATGGACAGCCCGCTCAGCGCGATGGAGGTAGCGCGCGAGCTCGCGCCCGCCGCGTTCGAGACGGTCATTGCCCGGCTGGGTACGCCGGAATTCGCCGAGGCAATGCGGGATGCCGAGTACCTCGTCGGCTTCGGCAGCCCGGCGATGGACGACGCCTTCTTCCGCGCCGCGCCGAAGCTCCGCCTCATTCAGCTCCTGAGCGCAGGCTACGACACCTGCGACCTCGAGGCCGCGCGCCGCGCCCGGGTGCCGATCTGCAACAACGGCGGGGCCAACGCGACCGCGGTCGCCGAGCACGCGATGATGCTGATGCTCGCGGTCTGCCGCCGGCTGGTCTGGCAGCACGAGAACGTCGTGGCCGGGCGCTGGCGCGGCAACGACCCGGCGCAGGTGCGGCTCTACGAGCTGCGCGGCAAGACGCTCGGCATCGTCGGGCTCGGCACCATCGGCAAGAAGGTGGCGCGGCTCGCCAACGCCTTCGGCATGGAGGTGCTGTACTACGACATCCTGCGGCTCTCGGAGGATGCCGAGGACGCGCTCGGCGTGCGCTTCCGGCTGCTCGGGGAGCTGCTCGGGGCGGCCGACATTGTCTCACTGCATGTGCCACTCACGCCCGCGACGCGGCACATGATCGGCGCGGCGGAGATCGGGCGGATGAAGCCGACCGCCTATCTCATCAACACCTGCCGCGGGCCGGTGGTGGACGAGCGGGCGCTCTACGAAGCGCTGCGCGACGGGCGGATCGCCGGCGCCGGGCTCGACGTGTTCGACCAGGAGCCGCCGCCGGCGGACAATCCGCTATTCGGGCTGAACAACGTGGTGCTGACGCCGCACTACGCCGGGCCGACCTGGGACAACCAGGTCGCGCGCTTCCGCAACGCCTTCGACAATTGCCAGCGCGTGGCGCGGGGCGAGCGGCCGCTCTGGATCGTGCCGGAGCTCGCCGACCTGTAGGCCGGACGCGGCGGGCGGGGGGCTACCGCCGCCGCCCGCGGCGCCGCGCGTAGCCGAGCGCGATCAGCAGGGCGCCGATCACCGCGAAAGGGACCCAGTTCGGCGCAAGCAGGACCGGCAGCAGGACGTCGTCCCACAGCCAGGGGGCGAGGCGGCGCTGCACCCCGGCCTGGAGCGTGTTCAGGAAGGGCGGGGCCAGGTGGTAGATGACCTCGCCGAGCGGCGCCGCCGGGCCGAAGACGGCGGCGGCGACGCCTGCCAGCACGAGGAACGCCACGCCGAGAGCGATCACCGCCACCCGCCTCCTTCGCCGGTCCGGATCGGTGCGCGCGCTATGCCCAGAGCCGCTCGTTCGGCATGTTGGTGTAGAGATGCGCGACGAACTCGCCGTAGCCGTTGAAGATCTGCGTCGGGATGCGCTCGTTGGTGCCGAGCACGCGCTCGGTGGCCTGGCTCCAGCGCGGATGCGGCACCTCCGGGTTCACATTGGCCCAGAAGCCGTACTCGTTGCCCTGGATCGTCTCCCAGAAGCTCTTGGGGCGGCGGTCGGTCAGGGTGATGCGCACGAGCGACTTGCCGGACTTGAAGCCGTATTTCCACGGGAAGTGGATGCGCAGAGGCCCGCCGTTCTGCGGCGGGACCGGCTTGCCGTAGGCGCCGACGACCATGAAGGTCAGCTCGTTCGCCGCCTCCTCGATGGTGCAGCCCTCGATGTAGGGCCAGGGGTACCAGCTCTGCCGCAGGCCCGGCATCACGCCCGGGATCGCCGCGGTCTCGAACCGGACATAGCGCGCCGAGCCGAGTGGGCGGACGCGGTCCAGCAGGGCGGAGAGCGGGAAGCCGGTCCAGGGCACGACCGCAGACCAGGCCTCGACGCAGCGCAGGCGATAGACGCGCTCCTCGATCGGCATGGCGGCAATCAGGTCGTCGATGCCGAACTCGTGCGGCTGCTCGACCATGCCGTCCACCTTCACGGTCCAGGGACGCATCGGCAGGCGCTGGGCGGCGCCAGAGATGCCCTTGTGGCTGCCGAACTCGTAGTAGTTGTTGAAGGTGGTGACCTCGCGCTCGGGCGTGATCGGGCGCTCGACGCGGTAGCGCGTGTTGCGCATCGCGGGCGGCAGGGGAGGGACGGCGGCGCCCTGCGGCTGGGCGAGCGCCGGTCGGGCGGCGGTCGCCGCCGCGCCGCCGATGGTGGCGGCGGCCAGGCCGAGGACGGCGCGGCGGTTCGCCATGACCGCCTCCGGGGTGACGCGGCTCTCGGGGATCTCCCATCCTCGCCGGGTACGGATCAGCATGCGTGGCCTCCCTCGGGTCTCGGCAGGGCGTCGTCGGTCACAGTTCGGGGCCGGCCCGGTGGGGTCAAGCGCGGGGGCGTTCCGCCTCAGCCACCCTCCCTTGCCGTTGCCGCGCCCGGGCGCGGCAGGCGCGCGGCGGGCGGCATCGCGTCGTCGGCCGCGGTTTCGACGCGCCAGAGGCGGTAGCGCTCCGCCTCCACGCCGCGCCGGGCGCGGACCAGGGTGGTGCCGAGGGGGGCCGCGCCGGGCCACAGCGGGGGTCCCTCGCCACGCCTTTCGCTGCGAACCAGGAGTCCGGTTACGCCCGGGGGCGGCGGGGCGGGCAGGGAGAAGCGGCGCCAGCGTGCATCCATGGCGACCACGGTCACGCCAGGCGGCAGGCGGAAGGCGAGCTCGCTCGCCAGCCCGTATTCCTCGGCGGCGACGAAGGCCGCGCCGGCGGCGGCGCGGGCAGTCTCGACGGCGGCGGCGAACTCTTCCCAGCCGCCGAGCCGCGCCAGGGTCGGGTCGTTGCGCCGTGGCAGCGGGAGCGGCGCCGCGACGGCCTGGAGATAGACGAGCGCGGTCAGCGCCGCGCCGAGCGCGACGGCCGGGGCCCGCAACCGCTGCCAGCGCGGGCCGACGAGCAGGCAGGCGGCGGCGGTGCCGGCCGAGGGGTAGAGGATGGCGGGCCAATTGCCCTGCACGCGGCTGCCGAGGGATTGCCAGAGGAACAGCAGCGCGCCGGGCAGGATGAGGGCGGCGAGCAGCAGGGCCGCGCTGGCGCCGGGGGAGTCGCGGCGTCGCTCCTCGCGCGATCCGGGCCAGGCGGCGCGGCGCAGCGCGGCGGCGGTGCCGGCGATGCACAGGGCGAAGACCAGCGGCGTGGCGAGGCCGATCTGGCCAACGATCAGCTCGCCGAGGTAGCGCAGGCCCGGGCCGCCGCCGGCTGCCTCGACGCCGCCCGCCCGGCCGCCCT
>ERZ777003.2245-NODE-2245-length-23526-cov-4.700993_pt1 | contig 23526 bp, 20 predicted proteins | sample MGYA00374956_ERZ777003 | MGnify/ENA primary metagenome ERZ777003 (study PRJEB29302, sample SAMN06268252) | bioreactor metagenome | isolation source: Joint BioEnergy Institute, California, USA | place: USA:Joint BioEnergy Institute, California, USA | collected... | reverse complement strand
GAGCCGTGGGAGCGACCGGTGGACGGCACGCCGGTCGTCGACGTCGACCGGGGCGGCAAGATCACCTGGCACGGCCCGGGTCAGCTCGTCGGCTACCCGATCGTGCGCCTGCCCGAACCGGTCGACGTGGTGGCGTACGTCCGCCGGGTGGAGCAGCTGCTGATCGACACATGCGCCGACCTGGGCCTGACCACCACCCGCGTCGAGGGGCGCAGCGGCGTCTGGGTGCCGGCCGACGACCGCGGGCCCGACCGCAAGGTGGCCGCGATCGGAATTCGCGTGGCCCGAGGCGTGACCCTGCACGGCTTCGCGCTCAACTGCGACTGCGACCTGCGCGCGTTCGACGCGATCGTGCCGTGCGGCATCCGCGACGCGGGCGTCACGTCGCTGTCCGCGGAGCTCGGCCGCCCGGTCACGGTGGACGAGGTCCTGCCGATCGTGGAGCGGCACCTGCGCACCACCCTCCAGCCCTGACCCCTGACCCCTGGCCCCTGGCCCGGCCGACGCCCGGTCAGGGCGTCAGCCGAGTCAGGTCACGCGGGAACAGGGTCACCTCGCGGATGTTGGCCGCGCCGAACAGGCGAGCCAGGAACCGCTCGAGCCCGATCGCGAAGCCACCGTGCGGTGGCATGCCGTGCCGGAACACCGCCAGGTACGACTCGTACGGCTCCAGCGACTCGCCTCGGGCGGTCAGCGCCGCGACGTAGTCCTCGTACCGGTGCAGCCGCTGCCCGCCGGTCACCAGCTCGACGCCCCGGAACAGCAGGTCGAACCCGTTGGTGTCGCCCGGTCAGGACGGGTCAGGGTGGGTGTAGAACGGCCGCTTCGCCGCCGGAAACCCCTCGATGAAGAGGAAGGCCGAGCCGTACGCCCGCTGCGCCCACTCCCCCAGCCACCGTTCGTGGGCCGGAGCCAGGTCGGGCTCGCCCGACAGGTCCTCGGCGAGCGCCTGGCCCACCATGGCCACCGCATCGACGAAGTGCACCGACGAATCTCCTCCGGCACCTCGGTGTCCACAAGGGAGGGATCGATCGCCGACACCATACCGGCGAGGACCGTCCGCAGCACCGCCATCACGTCGCGGTGGTCGCTGATGAAGCCGAGCTCCACGTCCAGGGACGTGTACTGGGCCAGGTGCCGTACGGTGTCGTGCGGCTCGGCCCAAAACACCGGACCGACCTCGTCGACGCGTTCGAACACGCCGACCAGCGTCTGCTTGTCGAACTGGGGCGACTGGGCCAGGTAGGCCGGCCGTCCGAAGTAGTCGATCGCGACGACGTTCGCCCCGGACTCGGTGGCCGACGCCACGATCTTCGGCGTGTCGACCTCGACGAAGCCCAGCGCGTCCAATGTAGACCGAATACCTCGCACAGCCGCCCCGGCCCGGGACACCTTCGGCCGGGCCGGGTGCCGCAGGGCGAGGCCGGCGTGGTCGAGCTGGGTGGGCAGGGTCGCGTTCAGCGTGGGCCGATAGAGGTCGAACGGGGCGGGCTGCGCCGGGTTCACCACCCGGACCGACGCGTCCACCACCTCGACTCCGGACGGCGCCGCCGCGTTCGCGGTCACCCGACCGGTCACCTCGACCACGCTCTCCTCGACCAGCGTGGCCAGCTCGGAGTCCACACCGGACGGTGGCAGCACCACCTGGGCCAGGCCCGTACGGTCGCGGACGATGAGGAACTCGACGGACTTCAGCCGCCGGTGGCGGTGGACCCATCCGGCGATGGTGACGGTCTGGCCGACCTGGGCGGGCAGCTCGGATGCGAGGACGCGCGACACCGGTTCACCTCACTTGGATACGCATGACCTGCGTGTCCCCGGAGGTGCGGGCGAGGGGCGGACGCCACCCTGGACCGGCGCCGAGGGTCGGCTCCAGCCATGCCGGAGGTCGCCTCGCGGTGCCACCGCACCTTCACCCATCCGGACGGCTCGCCGCCCGAACGGGCCTCATTTGACGAAGGCTCGGGAGTGTCTTCACGGCCCGGCGCCAGACCGCCTTTCCAGCTACCGGCGGCTCTCTGGGCTGGCGGGATCGGGACGCTACTCGCCTCCGTCGTCGCCGGTGGCCCCATGGTAGCCGTCGGCGCAACGAAATTCCTCAGGTTCGCTCGCCCGTCCCGGAGTGCCGGGCGAGCAACGGTTCATCGACGGAGGAGCCAGCCGCAGACCCGGCTCGGCGAACGCGCAGCTCGCGGCACGCCCGACGTCGAGCCCGGCGAGCCGGATGCCGACGGTCTCGGGGCGCCGGCGGGCCACGACGCGATCAGCGTTGCGTCCCGGCCGGTGGTACCGCCCGGCGGCGAGCTGCACCAGGCCGGCGCCGGCGTCGCTCGCCGTCCGGCCCGTGACTCCGCGTCGCGGCGCCGGAGCACCGCCCGCGCCGGTGGCGTGACCGGCATCGCGCCCGGAGCCGTCCCGGCCGGTCACGGGCGGGGCTAGGCTGGCAGACGTGACGACGACGAGCGGGCGAACCGGGCAGGGCGGCCTGGTCGCCCCAGAAGGGCGACGGCTGCTGCGCATCGAGGCGCGGAACGCGCAGACCCCGATCGAGCGCAAGCCGCCGTGGATCAAGGTCCGGGCCACGATGGGTCCGGAGTACTCGCAGCTGCGCAACCTCGTGGCGCGGGAGGGTCTGCACACGGTCTGCCAGGAGGCGGGCTGCCCCAACATCTACGAGTGCTGGGAGGACCGCGAGGCGACGTTTCTCATCGGCGGCGACCAGTGCACCCGCCGGTGCGACTTCTGCCAGATCGACACCGGGCGGCCGGCCGACTTCGACGCCGACGAACCCCGACGGGTCGCCGAGTCGGTGGCGAGCATGGGCCTGCGGTACGCGACCATCACCGGCGTCGCCCGCGACGACCTACCCGACGGCGGGGCCTGGCTGTACGCGGAGACCGTCCGGCAGATCCACGCGCTCGTGCCCGGCTGCGGCGTCGAGCTGCTGATCCCCGACTTCAACGGCGACCCGGTCAAGCTCGGCGAGGTGTTCGGGGCCCGGCCGGAGGTGCTCGCCCACAACGTGGAGACGGTGCCGCGCATCTTCAAGCGGATCCGGCCGGCGTTCCGGTACGAGCGCTCGCTCGACGTGATCGCCCAGGCCCGGGCGGCCGGACTGGTCACGAAGTCGAACCTCATTCTCGGGCTGGGTGAGGAGCGCGAGGAGGTCCTGCAGACGCTGCGCGACCTGCACGCGGCCGGGTGCGAGCTGGTCACGATCACCCAGTACCTGCGGCCGACGCCGCGACACCACCCGGTGGTGCGCTGGGTCAAGCCGGAGGAGTTCGTGCAGCTGCGGGAGGAGGCCCTGGCGATCGGCTTCGCCGGCGTGCTCAGCGGGCCTCTCGTCCGGTCCTCGTACCGGGCCGGCCGGCTCTACCAGGAGGCCATCGCCGCCCGGTCCGCCGCCTGAACCGGGCCCGACTTCCTCGTGATCTCGGGCCCGACTTCCTCGTGATCTCGGGCCCGACTTCCTCGTGATCTCGGGCCCGACTTCCTCGTGATCTAGGGCATGGAGTGGTGGTTGAAGATCAACAAACCACCCTATGCCCTAGATCAACACGCGTGGGTGCATAGACTCGACGCATGGCGAAGGCGACCCAGGAGAGGCCGGGCTTCCGCGAGACGCTCAAGCGGCTGCCCTTGGTGTTCCAGTTCACCGCGAAGCGGGACAAGTGGTTCGTTCCGCTCACCATCGCGGCGGTCGTCATCGCGGTCGCCATCACCGTGGCCCTGTGGTTCGCGGTGAGGTGGTTCGCCATCCCGTTCGGCCTCATGCTGGTGCCGCTCGCGATGCTCATCGTGCTGAACCTGCGGGCGAACCGGGTGTTCATGATGGAGGCGGAAGGCCAGCCCGGCGCCGCGGCCAGCATCGTCGAGAACATGCGGGGCGACTTCCGGGTCACCCCGGCCCTCGCCGCGACCACCCAGATGGACTTCGTGCACCTCGTGGTCTGCCGCGCCGGTGTGGTGCTGCTCGGCGAGGGCAACCCGAGCCGGGTGCGCACCCTCATCGGCCAGGAACGCCGGCGCCTGCAGAAGGTGATCGGCTCGGCCGACCTGCGCGACTACATCATCGGCAACGCGGAGGGCCAGCTGCCGCTGCGCAAGCTGCGGTCGACCCTGCTCAAGCTGCCGCGCACGCTCGGGCCCAAGGAGGTCGCCGCCATCGACAAGCGCATCAAGGCGCTGGCCGCCCGGCCGCAGCTGCCCAAGGGCGCGATCCCCAAGAACCTGCGCCCGCCCAAGGGCGCCTTCCGCGCCCTGCGGGGCGGGCCCCGCTAGACCGCGTGACGGGCGGGCGCGCCGGCCCGGGCGGGTCGTTGCGCCCGGCGCCAGGGCGCCGACGCCGTCGGCGGGCGCCCCGGGTTGCCGCCCGACTCCGAGGTCGAAGTATCGCGAGCGCTATTGAATAAGGCGCGGCGGTGGCCCCGCCGGGGCCCGCGCGTCCACGCGGGTGAGCGTGGCCCGCCGGACCAGGGCCGGCCCCGCCGGCTGGCGGGCGAGGCGACGTCTGCTCCCGGTGTAGGGCACGCCGACGTCGACGGAGCGCTCCCGTACCGGCCCGCGCGGTCGACGGGTCCGGTTGACCAGCCGGGCCGCTCCGGCCGACGGTCGGGCGGTGCTCGTCAACCCTGGGAGCGGGTCTGGGACTGTCCGGAACCGCCTGACGGTTGAGGAGCCGCCGGAGCGCGCTCACGTAGCCGCCCTCGAAGAAGGTCGGGTCCGGCTCGCCCAACCGGGCGATCTCCCGCTGCGCGGTGGTGAGGAGCGTGTCTCGCAACCACCCCGCCTTCTCGGCGGCCAGCACGGCGAGGGTGAGCCCGCCGTTGGCGTTCGCCCTGTCCCGAAAGGTGTTCATCTCCTCAGCCGGCGCGCCGTCGGCGATGGCCGCGTCAATGAGGCGGTCGAATGATCCTGCCCCGCACCCACCACTCGTGATCATCATCGAGCAGGATCGACAGCATCGAACCCCATCCTCACCATCGGGCTGTCCTGGCTGGTCGTGGTGGCGGGCAGCGGCGAGGAGACCGACTCGCTCGCCTCCCGGGCGCGCGCCCATCCCCGTCTACGGTGCCGTCGGGCCGCAAGCTCGGCAACCGGGTCCGCCGCGGCGGACCACCCGAAGTGATCAGCGGCAAACGGCCGGCATCCGAACCTGCACATCGGTTGCGAACCCGGTACAGTCACGGCGGACTGCTGACGATTCATGGTGCGATGACCAGCAATGACGTGACCGTGGTGATCCCGCGGCAGCCCGGATCAGAGGTCCGCGAATTTGACCCCGCCGATCCGTGGGAAGCCCCGACCGGGCCGGACGCGCAGGCGGTGGCCGACGCCCGGAGCCGGGCCCTGTCCACCGTGGCCTGGATGATCCCCACCCTGGCCATGGGCGTGATCGGCTTCATCGGCCTCGACCGGCCCGGGCTGTGGGGGAACGAGCTCATCACCTGGGGCTACGCGGTGACCCCGTGGTCGGAGTTCCTCCCGCTCCTGCGCAACGCCGAGGCCGTGCTCGGCCCCTTCTACGCGCTCATGCGGGCCTGGGTGGAGCTCGCCGGTGACTCCGACTTCGCGCTCCGGGCACCCTCGGTGGTCTTCATGGCCGCGGCGGCCGGGCTCGTGGCGAGGGTGGCCACGCACGTCGCGGCCCCGAGCACCGGGCTCGTCGCCGGTCTGCTGTTCACCCTTCTCCCCGCGACCACGCGGTACGCCCAGGAGGCCCGCCCCTACGCGCTCGCCGTGTTCGCCGCCGCGCTGGCCACGTGGCTGCTGGTGCGCGCGCTCGACCGGCCGACCGTCGGCCGGTGGCTGCCGTACGCGCTCGCCGTGTGGCTGCTCGGACTGGCCCACGCGGTGGCGTTGACGCTGGTGATCGCCCACGGCGCGGCGATCCTCGCCATTCGCCGCAAGGCGACGCTGGGCTGGCTGGTGAGCGCGGTGGTGGGCGTCCTCCCGGGTGGACTGCTGCTGTGGGTCGGGGCGTCCCAACGGACCCAGATCGCCTGGATTCCGCCGGCCAGCCTCGACCGCCTGGCCGCCCTGCCGGAGAGCCTGTTCGGCGGCACCTTGATCGGCGGGATCATGATCGCGCTGGCGCTGATGGGCCTGGCCCTGGAGCGGCGCCTGGCGCTCGTCACGGTCTGGGCGTTGCTGCCCGTGGGGCTGCTGTTCGTGGCCGGCCACTTTACGTCCATATTTCTGTACCGCTACCTCCTGTTCACGGTGCCGGCCTGGGTGATCCTGGCCGCCGTGGCCCTGACCCGGTCGCCGATCATGCGGGCCCTGGCCGCCCTGGCCATCGTGGCAACGCTCGCCTTCCCGAGCCACGCCGAGCTGCGTCAGACCGGCGGCCACGGCCAGGACTCGAAGGCGCTGGCGGCGACCCTGACCGCCCACGCGACGCCGGCCGACGGTGTCCTCTTCGGTCCGCGCACCGGTGGCGAAGCCATCGTCGGCCGGGACCTGGTCGCCCACTACGTCCCGCTCGACCGCCGGCCGGCCGACGTCCTCGCGCAGCGACCGCCTCGAACCAACGGCTCGACCATGCCCGCGGAGTGCCCCGACGTCGCGGCCTGCCTGTCCGGCGTGGAGCGACTGTGGATCGTCCGCACGGTGGCGACCGACGACCCGCTCGCCGGCATCACCGACGCGATCCGGGACGTGGTCGACGAGCGGTACGAGATCGCCGAGACCTGGCGCTTCCGCGGGCTCACCCTCGCCCTGGCCGTCCGCAAAACCGTCGACGACCCGGCCGTGACCGGCTGACACCATCGCCACGGGGGTCGACGCGTGCTCGCCTTCCTGCTGCAGATCACCGCGCTGCTGGACCGGGGACGTCTGTATCTGTTCGCAGTCTTCATGCTCTGGATCTGGCTGCTGTGGCTGCTCCGCGTGATCCTGGCGGCCCAGTACCGGCCCTACACCGGGACGTTCACGGGCACCGTGTCCGTGGTGATCCCGGTGGTCGACGAAGATCCCGAGCTCTTCGCCGAGGTGCTGAGCCGCATCGTCCAGTCGCGGCCGCACGAGCTGGTCGTCGTGATCAACGGCCCGCGCAACCCACCGCTCGAGGCCGTGTGCCAGCGTCTGGGGGTCCGGTGGGCCTGGACCGAGACGCCGGGCAAGCGCAACGCGCTGCGGATCGGCATCGGCCTCACCACCGGCGACGTCATCGTGCTCGTCGACTCCGACACGCTGTGGGTATCGACGACACTCAGCGAGCTGGTCAAGCCGTTCGCCGATCCCCGGGTCGGTGGCGTGACCACGCGGCAGGCGATCATGCAGCCGGGCCGGAACGTGCTCACCCGGTGGGCCGACTGGCTGGAGAGTGTGCGCTGCGAGTACTCGATGCCCGCCATGAGCGTCCTCGGCACGGTCGGGTGCCTGCCGGGCCGCACGATCGCGTTCCGCCGGGAGGTCATCGAACGGAACCTGGACCGATTCCTCGGCGAGCGCTTCCTCGGCGTCTTCCTCGAGGTCAGCGACGACCGTACGCTCACCAACTACACACTGATGGACGGATATCGTACGGTCTATCAATCGACGTCGCTGGTCTACACCGATGCCCCGACGAAGCTGGGCAAGCTCATCCGTCAGCAGTACCGCTGGGCGCGCGGGTCACAGTACAACACCCTGCGGATGCTGGGCTGGATGCTGCGCAACGCGCCGGTGCTGGCGGTGTTCTACATATCCGACATCGTCGTGCCCTTCGTCCTCGTGGGCACGTTCGTGTCGTGGGGCGCGTCGATCGTGTACGGGCACGAGCTGGAGCTGTACGCCGTGCTCCCGCTGCCGGCCGAACCGACGCTGGCCCTGCTCGTGATCCTCGGGCTGAGCCTGCTGATGACGACCCTGTCGGCGGGCGTACGGTTCGGGCGCCACTTCGCCTACCGGCCCGGGGACATCGCCTACCTGCCGATCTTTATGATCATCAACACGTTCCTCCTCATGCCGATCCGAGTCGTGGGCTTCTTCCGGATGGCGCACAACGCCGGATGGGGCACCCGGTCCGGCGCCTACGCCGGATCACGTTCGTTCAATGCCCAGGGACTCGTGCCATACGTGGTGGGAGGGGTGATGCTGACCGCGTCCGTGATGGTCGGTGTCTAGACACCGCCCCCGATCCATCCGGATCTACCGGACCTGGATGACGATCAACGCGGTGCTGCTCGTGGTACTGAGCGCCTGGGTGCTGCAGCGTGGCCTTGCCGACCGGGCCCCGGTGGCCGCCGGCGTCGTGACGAGTCCGACGCCGACCCCCTCCCGTATCCCCATCCCGACGCGGGAGGACATCCTGGCCACCACCGGCCAGCGCTTCGGCCTCAGCGCCCCCGAGGTGCCCTGGTCGTCCGTGGAGATCAACCGGATCGCCGAGCGGGCCGGCGTCGTTCCGACGATGCTGCAGTTCTTCGTCCACTGGAGCGACCCGATGCGCTTCGACGCCATCCCCGCCAGCTACGCCAAGGGCGCGATCCCGGTGATCTCCTGGGAGCCGTGGGCGGGCCGCGCGGCCGGTGAGGACCAACCGGAGTACGCGCTGTCCCGCATCATCGCCGGTGAGTTCGACGACTATCTGACCGCCGTGGCGACCGGCATCCGGGACCAGCAGTACCCCGTCGTGATCCGGTTCGCCCACGAGATGAACGGTCACTGGTACCCCTGGTCGGAGCAACGCTCCGGCAACCGGCCGGGCGAGTTCGTCCAGGCCTGGCGGCACGTGCACGATGTGTTCGACCGGGTGGGCGCCACCAACGTCATCTGGGTCTGGAGCCCGAACATCCTGCGGCCGGTACCCACCGTGAGCCTGGCCGACCTGTACCCCGGTGACGAGTACGTGGACTGGGTGGGCATGGTCGGCTACGCGGTCGGCGAGCGGACGGCCGCCGAGGTCTTCGAGCCGACCATGCAGGCGATCCGGGCCTTCACCTCGCGACCGTTCCTCATCACCGAGACGGGGGCGGCGCCGGGCCCGGCCAAGGCGCCCTGGATCTCCGACTTCTTCGCCTGGCTGCCTCAGCAGCCGGACGTGGTCGGAGTCATCTGGTTCGAGTTCAGCCCGGCCGACGGGGGGACCGAGGACTGGCGCCTGACCGAAACTTCCGACACCGTGGCGGCGTTCCGGGCCGGCGCGAGCCGGATCGCGTGGGCACCGCCGTTGCCAATCCCGGATGAGCGCCGATGATGCGACACCTGACCCGATCGCTTGTGACCCGAACGCTCGTGACCCGGTCGCGGCCGGCCGGCTCATGGCTGGGCCTGTCGCGTCGACGCGTCGCCGGGTTGGCTGGCCAGGGGCCGGGCGACGCCGGCCGGCCGACGCCGCGCCCGGCCGCCGACCAGGGCCCCGCGCCGCGGAACCAGCTGGGCCGGCGTCAGCGAGCACGGGCCGCCGTCCGTTGGCTCGTCACCACGCCCGGGGGCCGGACCGTGCTGGGCTGCGGGTCCGCGGTCGCCACGGTGGTCGCGGCGATCGTCGTGGCCTCGGTCGCCGCGCCGCCGGCCGACCGCGGGGCCAGGTCCGCGCCAGCCGCGGAGGCGCCGGCCGAGACGGTGACCGCTCGGGTGGAGGTCGACGCGGCCGCGAACCTCGGTGTGCTGAACAACCCGGCCAACTACCAGAATCAGGCGGACCACAGCCGAGCCCTCGGTCCGCGCGACCTCGAGCGCGCCGCCGCGCTGCGTCCGACCGTCATGCGTGCCTGGGTCACTCCCCGCGGCTACTACAACGTCGACACGGGACAGTACACCTTCGACTACGTCGCGCCCAGCGGAAACAGCCTCTACGACTACCTCGACCAGGTCACCGGCCATGGCGGGGAGCTCATGCTCAACATCGACCAGTGCCCGCGGAAGCTGATGACGCTCGACTCTCCGCACACGTGCCGGGAGGTGCTGCGGGCCGGCATCCGGCACTACAAGCTGCGCTACCCGACGCTGAGCTACATCGAACTGTTCAACGAACCGGACAAGACCTGGGCCGTGTCACCGGAGGACAGCCAACCGCTGTCGGTCGAGGAGTACTACGCCTGGTTCTCGATCGCCTACCGCGTCATCAACGAGATCAACCGGGAGCTCGACCCGGAGATCCCCCTGAAGCTCGGTGGTCCCGTCACGTACACCTTCAACCGCTCGTACATCGAGCAGTTCATCGAGCTCTACAGCCGCGACCCCAACCCGGCCAAGCGACTCGACTTCATCTCCTACCACCAGTACCAGGCCCGGGAGAACCCGGCGAGCGTCGCCACGGAGAAGGCCGCGGTGGCCGATTGGCTCCGGGACCGCGGGCTGGATCCGGCGCTGCCGGTCTTCGTCACCGAGTACGGGGTTTTCCCGGGCGACAACGCGGGAACCACCTTCGCCGCCGACCGGCTCACCCAGGCCGCCGCCATGGCCACGCTCGGCTACTACTACATCGAGGGTGGCTTGGACATGCCGATGCACTGGGTGTTCGACCACCCCACCAACGACCGTAAGTCAATGTTCGTCGATGGCGTCGACGGCGCGGTCACGCCCTACTACAACATGGTCCTCATGCAACGGATGCTCGGCCGCGACCGGCTCCGCGCGCACTCGACCGCGCTCAGCGCCGAGGGCATCGGGGTCAACGCTCTGGCGAGCGCCGACCCGGATCGCATCGCGGTGCTGGTCACCAACTACCAGTGGACGACCGGCGTAGCCACGCACCGCGTGGGCCTGTCCGTGGACAACGTGCCCTTCGCCGACCGTCCCATCGTGGTGACGCGCTACCACGTGGACAGCCGGACGAGCAACTACGACCACGACCCGGAGCAGGCCGACCTGCAGGTCGTCGAACAGTACACTGTGGACCCCACGGACACCGCTGAGATCACGTTCGTCCTCGAGCCCAACGCCATCTCGCTGGTGGAGCTGACCGCCGGGCCCGCCCGCTGATTGAGGTGTCGGCTCAGGGTTTCCATCGAGCCAATTCGGCGTGAGGCCCGGTCGCCGTCGAGCCGAGTCGCCGTGAGTGGGGATTCGGGTCGCGGATGGGCGCGCCAGGCCCGGAGCCGAGGGCCGCCAACCGATCCATCCCCCGCCGGCCATCGACCCCTGATCCGGCCGTTCACCCCCGCAGGAGGGCGGCCACCCGTTCCTGAGCAGCCTGATAGGCGGCGGCCTCGCGCTCGGTCGCGCTGAGGTCCGGCCGGTTGGCGGCCGCCGCAGCCGCCGCCTGCGCCTCCTCGGTCGCCCGGGCCACCCACTCGCCCAGCCCGACCATCGCGGCCCCCGAGATGAGGCCGGTCACCGGCATGCCGGGGTTGACCGCCAGGGCCAGGTCCGGACCGGGCCAGGCCGCGAGGACGGCGGGCAGGTCGGCCTGGGCGTACGGCACCTCGCCCAGGTCGGCGTGCAGCCGTTGCCGGTTGGTGTACGCGATCGCCACCGCCGTCCCGTCCGCCGTCGCCGTTTGCCACCAGACGAAGTCCGGATCGCCCGGAGCGCTGTCCGGCCGCCCGTCGGGCGGAATCGGCAGCACCAGGTCACCGGCCAGCAGGGCCAGGGCGAACCGGACGTGGTCGCCCACCCGGACGGCGGCCCGGAGGGCCGCGTCGACCGGATAGACCGTGCGCTCAGCCTTCTCCGCGGTCCGAACCACGGCCTCCGCGTCGAACAGGGCCTGCACCGGCGTGCCGAGGTTGACGGCGAGCCAGACCGCCGGGTCGGGCCACGCGTGGGCGAGGTCGGGGAACGGGACGGGACGACCGTGGTCGTGCCGGAGCGTCGCCCGCATGGTTTCCATGGACGTACAGGCAATGATGAACGTCCGGCCATCGGCGACGCCGGTCGGCCACGGCGCCTGGCCCGCGGCCTCGCGGCCGATCTCCGGCGGCTGTGGCAGCCAGACGGTCGCCGACCCGAGAACGCCGCGGTACTCCTCGACATCGCCCCGGGCCAGAGCCGAGCTCAGGGCCCGCTCCACATCGTTGACCGGCTGCCAGCCATCCACGCTCATAGATCCACCATCCGGGAGCCGCTACCAGGTGCCATCGACGCGAAGCCGACGCGGCGCCCGACCCGCCACAAGGGTCTCCAAGCCCTGCTCGACGGTGTCACCCAGGAACCACTCCGCGGTGTGATCGATGACGAACAGCCGCCCGTGCTCGTCCACCGCCAGCAGGCCCGGGCCCCCGACCTCGACGCCCAGCGGCGACATCCGCGCCCCGATGGCGGCGCCCAGGGCGTCCAGGATGCCGACCGTGTGCAGCGCCAGGGTGGGATCGATGGCGTAGCCTTTGGCGGCGACCTCGACCCCGCCCGCGGGTTCCGGATGCCACTGGCCACCGAAGCGCTCGTAGGCCTCCCACGCCGCATCGACCACCGCGTGGTGCCGCCCGTCCTCGGCGGCATACCCGGCCACCATGAGCGCCCACCGCCGTACGCGATCCGGCTCCGAGCCACCGAACCCGCTCGGGGGACCGCCCGGGGCCGGGACGGGTCGGTTGAGCTCGATGCCGAAGGCATCGAGCAGGGCCTGGCAGGTTCGGCAGGGCGGGCAGGGGGTTCCGTGCACCGGGTCACCACGCTCGCGGACGTGGACCACCTCGATGATGCTGCCGGCGAACAACGGTCGCGCCGTCTCGAAAGTCAGACCGGAACCCTGTCGCTCCTCGGTCTCCCACAGCCGGTCGGAGATGAGAACCGCCTCCGCACACCAGCCGGCGAACCGTTCCCGCCGATGAGGCGGCAGCTGGTCCATGAGGTTTCGGACCAGGGGATGCCACTTCGGCGAGCCGTCGCCTTTGAGTGAAGTATGACGATAAATAGACGTACCAAAAAACAGCGCGCCCGCAGTCATGGGCAGGATCCGCGCGTCCACGAGGGTCGACGATAGTACATGGGGCGGCTGTTCGCTGTCGCCCCATCTCACTCGGCCGGCGGCGGCGAGGTCCGCGGCCCGACCCGCCCCGACCGGTCTCCGACCCGCTCGGTCCGCGCCGTCAGGACTGCCCGGACTCCGCCTCCGAATACAGTCCCAACAGCCGGCGCAGCCCGAGCACGTAACCGCCCTCAACCGTCATCGGGTCCGGATTACCCAACCGGGCGACCTCCCGCCGCGCCGTCGTCAACAGGACGTTCCGCAGCCACTCCGCCTTGTCCGGCTCCAACAGATGGATGTCGATGCCGCCGTGGCCGCACGTAACCTCCCGCCAGTAGTTCATCTCCTCAGCCGGCGCGCCATCCGCCACCGCAGCGTCGACGAGGCGACTGAAGATCCTGCTCTGAACCCACCACTCGCGGCCTTCATCAAGAACTATCGATAACATCGAATCCAATCCTTATGATCGTGTTGCCGTGGTCGGTCGTCTGTGGCAGGACATCGAGATAAGACTTCACCAGCGCGACCTGCTGTGGGGTGAAACCGGTCACGTCGATGACGGTGAAGTGGTTGTGCTTCAGCAGGTGCTTGTCGATCGACCTCCTGAACGTATCCCAATTGAAGTGACGACTGACCTCGGGGCGGCCGATGGCGTCGTAGTGGCGCCCCAGGTCGTCCAGCCAGTCGTACCCCGGATCGGATGGTGGCGCCTTGAAGGTGCGGCCGGCGAACTGCGGGAGCTTAGCCACCCGCTCCGCCGTCGCCACCTCCGCTGGGTGCAGGTAGTCGTACATCGACTGGTCGAGGACCGCCGGTTGCGCGCCTGGCTCCACCGGCAGCGAATCGAGGCTCTCCGGCGTGTCCTCGCCGAGGGGAGCGACGACCGACGAGGCTCCCGTCGTCGACCCGGCCGCGGGACCGGTGTGAGCGGCGGGTGGGGTCCAGGGCCGCCCGTCGGGGTCGAGCACGGCGCCGAAGACGTGCTCGATGTGGCCGAACCACTCCGCCGGCAGACCCACTCGACCCAACTGGGGGTCGATGATCAGCACCTTCCCCTGGACATTGACCATGGCGAAGGCGTGGGCCCCGGCGTTCCGCCAGTTGACCGTGATGCCGGCCATCGAGCCTGGGCCAGCTTGGCGGAGCTGGTCGGCGATGGTGTTCAGACCCCTGACGTCGCCGTAGAACTCGAGGGGCCGACCCAGGACCGCCTCGAGGCGCGCGAGCCCGCCGTCCTCCGGGCCCGAGGTTTCGGTCCGGGGGGCCGACACGGTCGGATCGCCGTACCAGGTGGCGGCGAACGAGAGGAGGCAGTCCGTACAGTTGTTGGCCCGACCCGGCACATCTACGCCGCCGTCGTTGACCGCCTTGAGCCACTCGCCCTTCCGCGGATCGGGGTGCACCACCGGCTGACCGTCCGGCCCCCGCAGCGCCACCTGCTCCATGTGCGCCACGTCCTTGGGGTGGACGTAGTCCAGCCCTTGCGGAACGCCGTACGGCCGGGTCGGCTCGACCGGCCCCGTCGGCAGGCCTTCCGCCTCGACCGGACGAGGTGGCCGACCCTCCCCCACCGTCGGTCCGGTCGGCCGGTCGTCCACCGCCGCGGGCAGAGGCGACCGGTCGTCCACCGCCGCGGGCGGTATGGTCGGCCGGCCTCCCGCGTCAGCCGGTGTCGGCGACGTGGACCGGGCGGGCGGTTGCGCCACGTCCCAGTCGCCCATGTGCTCGATGTCGAAGAACTTCAACAGCGGGCCGCACGTGGCGCAGGGTGGCGTGAACGTGCCATGGTGGTACGTCGCGCCGGCGACCCGCCTGTCTCCGATCCGGTGCGTGGTGACGACACTGCCCCGCAGGCGGTCAACGACATGGTCGGTGAAGGCATCCAGCTTCGGTGGATCGCCTCGTCGCTGGGACGAGTCCGGTCGCCCCTCCGTCGGTTGGTCGGACGAATCCGGCCGCCCCGTCGTGGGTCGGTCAGACGAGTCCGGTCGCTCCGCCGTTGGTTGGTCGGACGAGTCCGGTCGGCTCGTCGTGGGTTGGTCAGTGGCAGACGCGGGGACGGGCAAGATCTTGTCCATACGGGCAGCGATGGCCTGCAACCAGGCCGGCCGATCCCGCCGGCCGGTCGAGGAATCCGCCCCGCTCTCACCGTCCGCCGAGTCCCGCCGGTACCCTTCGCCGACAAAGGCTGGAGCGTCCTCTTGCCTCGCCAACTCGTAGATCCGGTCGGACACCAGCGCAACTTCCGCGCAGGACCCGTGCCAGCCCGGTTCCCTCCCGCCACGCTGTCGGAGACGATCTTTGATCTCATCGAGCACGATGTTGACCAGCGGGTGCGGAGCGGGCTGCACGCCAGTTCCGCCGGACTTCATGCTCGTGTGGGAATAGACCCTGTAGACCGTTTCGCCGTTGTGGCTCTCCCGCACGAACATGGCGCCGGCCATGCTCGGCCGTCGGCTGCTTCCGTGTCCTTGCCTCTTCGCCGTGGCCAGCGTGCTGTCGGCCACCGAGCAGGCCACGTCGGTCAGAATCCGCCCCAGCTTGTCCCGCTGCGGTTTCTCCTGACCGAGATCGAGGACCGACCCCTCGTACGCGTACGTGCCGTTCGCCGTCGTACCGGCGGAACGCTGCACATCGGACTGGTCGGCGGCGGGGGCCGAACCGGGCTCCGCCGGCGCGACGCCGCTGGGTTGCCGGCCCGCATCGACGGCGGTCGGACTCGGCCCCCCGTCGTCGCCCACGAGCGCCGACCAGATCGCGCCGCGGCCGGCCGCGGGCGGGCTTCCCGGCGCCGGAGATGAACAGACCGCCGTCGGATCCCCAACCAGCGGAGTTGGGGACGGGCCGGCCGCCGGCCCAGTCGCCGGCGGGGCCGCGGGCGTCGTCACCGCCGAGGTCGGCACCGGCCCGGGGCCCGCGGCCGGTCCCCGCCCGGTCGGCCCCAGCTGAGCTGGCTGTGGACCCGCCGCGGCCGGCGAGGACGTCGGATGAGGCCCGGTTCCGGGATGGGGCCCGGAGGACTGAGGGACCCCCGGCGACGGTGCGGAGCCCGGATGCGGCGCCGCCCCTGGATGAGGCGCGCTCCCCGGCTGCGCCCCGCTCCGGGGATGCGGGGCGGGGCTCGGCTGGGGTCCGGTGCCCGGCTGCGTGGCACCGCCAGCCGAGTGAGTCGGACTGGTGGCGGCTGGTCCGGCGCTCGACGACGCGGGCGCGGTGTGCTGGTGCGGCAGGCCGGACGGAGCACCCGCCGATCCGCTCGATCCGGTCGGCGTCGGGGCGCCCGTTCCGCTGGGCGTCGTGGAACCCGTTCCGCTGGGCGTCGTGGAACCCGTTCCGCTGGGCGTCGTGGAAACGGTCGGGCCGGAGGGGCCAGCGGAAGCCGGCGAGGGCCCCGTGGTGGCGGCCGGCGACCCAGCGGTGGACGGGCCAGCCGTGGGCGTTCCCCCGACCGGCGCCCCCGGAGACAGCCCCGCCGTGGGAGGCGCCGCCGCCACGACGGCCACCGGCGTAGGCCCCGACGGTGACTGGGTGGCCGGAGCCGGACCGGTCGCGGCCGGGGTCGCGGGGGCGGCCGTCGATGAGGCCACCGGTGCCGGGCCGGCCTCGGTCGCCACGCCCGCGAGCACCGGGCCGGTCGCCGTCCGGGAGCCGGCGGGCGGCCCCGCGTCGACGGCCGCGGGCGACGCGGTGACCGATGGCGAGGAAAGCTGATCAATATTAGGGCGATCGATACGAGGGGGACCGTCGAGTCCGGCCAGCGAGACGGTCGCGGGGGCGAGATCGTCGGCGCCGGAAACCCGGACGGTGGTGCCCGTGACATCGGGCATCTGAGCGAGGCGGGCTCCCAGGGACGCGCCCGCCCCCTCGGCCACGCTGAGCGCCGTACCGAACACGGCCGAGCCGAGCAGGTCGGTGGCGCTCGGCAGCTCCCACCGGCCCGTCAGCAGGCCCGTGGCGAGGAAGCTGCCCCCCTGGTCCGCCAGGACGTTCGCGGCCACCTCGCGCCCGAGGTTGGGTACCCACCCGCCGTAATTCGACGCCATGCGGTAGGGAACCACCGACAGGGGCCCTGCCAGCGCCGCGCTGAGTCCGGCGATGGCCAGGCCCTGCGTGTCCCAACCCTCCCGGTGGCCGTGGTAGATCTGGTACGCCTGCGCCCCGATCTCGGTCACCAGCTGCTGCCCGACCTGCAGGCCGATCTGCCTGAGGGCCTGGACGCCCACCCAGCGCCAGGACAGCTGGGTCGACAGTCGGGTTACGGCGTTGCGCGTCAGGGACCCGAGGGCGCGGACGGTGAGCTGCCGCAGCGCCGACTCGATCGCTTCGCGCAGCACCCGGCGACCCGCGGCGGTCAGCAGCTGTCGGAACGCGGTCATCACGACGTGCTGGGACGACCGGATGATGACCGGGATGGACGCGGTCGACGCCCCCGCGGTGAAGAACGCCATGATCACCGCGACGATGATCGAAATGATGGCGATGATGACGCTGATCAGGACGACCAGCTTCTCGTACTCGACCTGCAGGGCAACGGCGTCGACCCCGTCGGCGAGGTCGTACGACGCGTTGTAGATCATCGGGAAGGCGGCCTCGGACCCCGCCACGAGCTCGTTCCACAGGTCGTTGAGCTCCTGGCCGGCCCCGCCGCCGTACTCGGTGAGCACCTCCAGCATGGCCCCGTCGGCGTCGCTGAGCATCTCGCCGATGAGGTCACCGACGTCTCGCCAGAGTCCGGCGAGCTCTCTCAGCTCGTCCTCGTTACCCTCCGGCCACGCCGAGCCCGAACCGATCAGGCAGATCGCGTCCCACACCCATTCATGCTCACCGAAATCCGGCTTCCAGACGGCCACCCGTCGCCTCCCCCTGTGCCGGCTCGCCTACTGCGGCCGAAGCGTGCGCCCGATCTCCTCATCCGCTTCGACGGACCCGGACACGGCCCGAGCGATCTCCGGCCCCAACGCCACCAGCACACTGGACAGATCGGTCAGGCTGGTCATCACTCCGGAGGCGCCCGCGGTGGTGTCGTCGGGCAGGTAGCTCTGCCGGAACTCCTGGCCAACCTCATCCGTGCCCCACGGGGCCGCGGCGTGCAACGCGGCGATGCGGTCGCGGAGGTCGGCCCACGCGGTGTCGAAGTCGGTCGCGACACGGCTCAGCCGACCCGCTCCGGCGAGGACGGCGGCTGGGTTGATCCGGGTCTCCAAAGGCTGGCCCACCACACACCCCCGTTGGTCACGAGCGTTCGTGCAGACCGAGACCACCGAACTGCTGGTCCAGACGCCGCATCGATGCGGTGAAATCGAAATTGAGGTGCTCGCGCACCTCCTCCGGCGGGACGTAGGGCTTGCAGACCGCCTCCACCCGCTCCTGGGCCTGAGCCACGGCCCGCTGGATCGTGGTCAGGATCGTGTCGGCGAGGGCGCGCGCGTCGGGCCGCCGGTAGATCCGGGGATCGAGATCGAGGCGCTGCACCTGGCCGCGCGGGCCGACGGTCACCGTGACCATTCCGTCGTCGGAGGTGACGGTCACGGAGATGGAGAGCAGATTCCGGCGCAGTTCATCGAGCCCGGACCGGAGCCGCTCGAGCTCACCCATGAGTTCGGCCGCGCGGGCCTTGAGCATCTGGTTCCGGTGCGCCTGCGCCTGGACAGCGGCACGGAGGTCGCTCATCCCGCCGTCCACTGTGGTGTCCTCCCCCGTTCGTACGACCTTCGCCGATACCGTCCACCATACCCGCCGCGGCGACGACGGCGATGGCCGGAACGGCGCCCGACGACTGCGCAGCTCGCCATCGTAGTCAATCGGCCGGCGCGGTACCGGTTAGTATCCGGTTACCCCGCAAACGGAACATTATATAGACGAATGTGCGACATATGATCCAGCGATCATTGGCCCGGTCGGCGGCGGTGGTGCTGGCCATCGCCGGACTAGTCGGTGGGCCGCCCGCATCCGCCCAGGTCACCACCGGTCCCGTCCGCGCCAGCACGTTCGTCGACTGCACTCCGTCACCCCCCGACAGTGAGCTGCCGTGGGCGCAGCGGCTGCTGGAGCCACGCCGGGTCTGGCCCCACGCCACCGGCGCGGGCGTGATCGTGGCCGTGATCGATTCCGGCGTGGACACCCGGCATCCCCAGATGGACGGTCGGATCGCCGATCAGGTGGACATGATTCCGCCCCAGCCCAACCAGTGCACCACCCACGGCACCGAGGTGGCGAGCATCATCAACGCCCAGACCGAGCCCGGCATCGGCTTCCACGGCCTGGCTCCGCAGGCGACGGTGCTGCCCATCAGGGTCAGCGACCGAGGCGAGGACGGCGTCGCGAACACCGATCCGGGCGTGTTCGCCGACGCGATCCGGCTGGCCGCCGAGCGGGCCGATGTGATCAACATTTCCATGGTCATGTACGAGGACGACCCCCGCGTCCGCGCGGCCGTGGAGGCAGCCCTGGCCGCCGACGTCGTCGTCGTGGCGGCGGTCGGCAACGAGCACCGCGAGGACGGACCGGATCCGACCCCCTACCCCGCCGCCTACCCCGGGGTGCTCGGGGTGGGCGCGATCGCCGAAGACGGGTCGCTGTTGCCGCAGTCTCAGATCGGCCCCTACGTCGACGTGGTGGCGCCCGGCGCGGACGTGATCACCGCGCAGCCGGTGGCGGGCCACCAGCGGCGCAGCGGCACCAGCTACGCCACCGCCTTCGTCTCGGCGACCGCCGCCCTGGTGCGCAGCGCGCGACCCGGTCTGAGCGCCGAGAACGTGGTCAACCGCATCATGGCGACCGCGACCCCGTCCCGCGGTGGCCCCGGCTACGGGGCCGGTGTGGTCAACCCGTACCGGGCCGTGACCGAGGAGGCGTTGTTCGTCAATCCCCGGGAAACCCTGCCGGCGGTCGCCCCGTGGTCGACCGATCCGGCCGTGCTGGCCGAGCAGGCGCGGTGGCGGCAGATGAGCGAACGGGCCATCCTGGTCAGTCTGCTGCTGCTCGGGCTCCTTGTCGTGGTGGCCAGCAGCCGCTCGATCGTCCGCCGCGGTCGCGCCCGCGGATGGCGACCACCCGAGGAGCCGACGCCACCCGCGTGAACCCACGCCCGGATCTCCGATCGCCGAACCCCGCGCCGACATCGCGCATTCAGGCCGGACCGATCGCGCATTCCGGCCGGACCCGGACGCGCCCGGGTACGGATTCGGCCCTGAGTCCTGGACCAGAGCCGGGTCCTGGACAAGGCTCAGTGCCAGACCAGGCCCAGTCCTAGACCAGGGCCCAGTCCTAGACCAGGGCCCAGTCCTGGACCAAGGCTCAGTGCCAGACCAGGCCCAGTCCTAGACCAGGGCGAGTCCTGGGCCAGGACCAGTCCCGAACCCCGGGCGAACCCGGATCGGCCCTGAACCCTTGATGGCCCTGCAGCACGCCAGCGGGCCCGGTCCGCGGTCGGACCGGGCCCGCTGTCCAGCTGTGGCTTGACTGATCCGTCGACGGCGAGCCGAGCCGTGGCGTCTCAGCGGCCACCAAAGCGCTGCATATTCGCCTGTTCGCGCGCGGCCATGATTTCAGCGGACCGGAGCACCGCCTGTTGGATGCTCGACAGCAACGTGTTCAGGTCGTTGGCCGCCCGGTCCCACTCGGCCTGCCGGGCCGCGTAGGCGTTCTTCGCGTCACCGTCCCAGGTGGCGACGATGGGCTGCAGGGCCTGTTTCAGCGCGTCGAGCTCGGAGTTCATGGTGTCGACGGTCATGCGGATGTCCTCCGCGGCCGACTGCAACACCGCGAAATTGACGACGAGGTTGCCGTGCGTCATTCCTGGCCCTCCTCCGTCAGCCCATCGTCAGGGCCTGAGTGATCTGACCGGCCGTCGCGCCCGCGCGCTGCATCTCGGCCTGCATCTCAGCGTCCGCGACCGAGTAGTCCCGACCGGACGACCCGATCGCCTCGGCGATGGCCCGCAGCGCGACGTTCAACCGAGCCATGTCCTCGTCGAAGCGCTGCCGGACCTCCTGGAACGACGAACCACCGGCACCGACCCAGTACTGCTGCAACGGTGCCAGCCGGTCCATGAGCTGGTTCAGCATCGCAGTGAGTCGATCAGCGACCGCATCGACGTCCTGCTCTGCCTTGATCATGAGGCCGACGTCGGCCCGCATCCCCTGACCGTCAACCATCGCCGGTATGGTCACCCCGCCTTCCTGTGTCGTGTGCGGCCTTCTTGTGTCGCGTGCGGCCACACGGACAGCACCCACGCAGGCTATCGATGCGAACGATACCCCAGCGTCACAACCCTCGCATGTCTGTATGTGTCACGAATTGATGATGCTGACGGGCTGACCAGCTGCCGACGGATCGAGGGTCGGGCCTTCCGGCAGCCGCGCGACCAGCCCGGCCGGCAGACGCACCGGGGTGACCTCACCATAACCCAGGACGCTCAGCACCTCGGGCGACGGGATCGGGTAGCGGATCCCCAGGTCGGTCACCAGGTGGGCCGTCGTCGCGGGGGCGTCGGGCGCCGGCTCGGCTACCACGATGGCGCCGTGGCCGGGAGCGATGACGACCTCCTCAACCAGTGACACGCCTCGCTGCGTGCGCCGCTCAGTCGGCAGGGCCACCGCCGCCGGCGGTGTGGCGTCGACGTAGACCTCCGGCACCACGGCGGCGTCCGGGAACTGGGCACACAGCGGGGCGTTCGGCCGCGCCGGGTCCACGATGGTCGGCCGCTGGCTGGGCGGATCGATGGCCTCCGGCGCCCGGGCATCGTCGCGGGGAGCCTGGTTGGCCGCGCTCACGCTGAGCGGGCGCGCCTGGGGCGCGGCGCCGCCGTAGGCCGCGCGGGTGGCCGGATCGGCCAGGACGATCGCCGCCTCCACCGGGGTGATGGGACGCAACCGTCGCTCACCCACCAGGTAGTACTGCTCCTCCCCGGCGGTCTCGACAACCAGCACCTGGCCGACGCGGGCGTCGGGAATCTCGGGAATTTCGTCGAACCGCTGGCCCCGACCGTTCTGATTCAACGGTGCGATGTCCCGGCCCGCGGGGAGAGCGTTGAGCCAGGCCGATGCCACGGTCAGCACTGGCGCCTGCGTCCAGGCCAGGGCGTCCAGCACGATCTCGGCGGAGACGATGCGGTACCGATGGCCCCGCCACACCAAGTGATATGTCTCACCGTTGGGTAGCCGGACGAGCAGCGCCTCGTCGTCCCCGAGAGCTCGCGCTGGCTCGATGTCCGACCCGATGTACAGGGTGCTGCGCGCGTCCGCACCTCCGGTGGCGCTCTGCACGGCCGTCGAGCAGATCGACCACGGCTGGGTGATCATTCGGTTGGCCGGCGGCAGGCTCTGGGGAGCGTGCGGGATCCCCACCATGGGCCCGCGCGGCATCGACGCCAGGGCGGAGCGCGACACCAGCGTGGTTCGCGTGGTGCCGGTGAGGAGAACGGCCGACGTGAGGTTCGCGGCCGGGCGAAGCACACCATCCATGACCACGAACACGGCCCCGGACTCGCGCTCCACCACGACGGTCCCGCCCTCGCGCCACGACGAGCTGGACCGGTTGGTCACGATGCCGAAGATGCCGACCGCGGCCAGGCAGATGACGGCCACCATCACACTGCCGAGCACGGCGCCCGGCAGACGGCGCAGAGGGTTGTCGGTCGGATCGACCTCGGCCGTCACCAACGCCGTGACCGCCCGCTGCACCGCGAACTGCTGCGACTGGATCTGGTCGCGACGCGACGCCATCGACCCTCCTTCGGGCAACCGGACTACTATAACGGCCATGGTCACGGTCGAGGAGGCGGTCGAACGGGCGCGCGATTGGCTGACCGCCAGCGGGGGTGTACCGGCCAATGTAGAGATTCGTGTTCACGAATTCGATCTCGGTTACGTCCTGACACCGTACGTACCGCCACCCCCGGGGCCGGTGCCGCGGGAGCCCGGGGGGACATGCCTCGTGGTGGACCGCGAAACCGGCGAGTTGACCACGTGGCCGATGCTGCCTCCTCCCCACATCGCGGCCATGTACATCGCCGACCGGAAGGCGCGGCAGCGCTTCCCCGCAGACGTGTTCGCCGACCTGCGCGCCGCCGGCTGGTACCCCGGACGCAACGTCACATCGGCCGTACGCGAGTGGCTGGAGCGGACGGACATCGAGCGCGAGCTCCCGATATTCCCCGCCGCCATGGCCGCCCTCGCCGAGTTCGGCGGGCTGACGGTGCCGCAACGGGGGGCGAACGGTACTCCCGGGGGCGGCTACCCGAGCACCTTCTATCCCGACGACGTCCGGCCGACGACCGAGGAGGTCGTCGAGTTCGGTGAGATCATCAGGGCTCGGGTCTTTCCCATCGGCGGCAACGTCGACGGGCCGAGCCACATCGTCATGGACGAGCACGGCCGGGTCTTCCTGCTCCATCCGGCCGCCGAGTTCTTCATCGCCGAATCCCTGGACGAAGCGCTCGTCTGGGTCACCCGCGGCGGCGACCTCCGGGTGGTCAACGAGAACGGCACCTGGTGACGAACGCGTCTCCTCCCTGGCCGGGAGTCGGGACCGTGACCGGGGTCACCCGGCGGGTCGCCACCGACACGACGGCGACGGGATCTGGTCGCGACGCCATTGACGCTCCGTCGACCAACCGCACTACCATGGCGGCCATGGTCACGGCCGAGGAGGCGGTCCAGAAAGTTCGCGAGTGGCTGGCCGCC